>Ga0137433_1000215_pt1 | contig 34121 bp, 20 predicted proteins | sample EasRivERMZT840_2_FD_102335 | JGI IMG/M metagenome (GOLD analysis project Ga0137433, IMG submission 102335) | Soil microbial communities from meander-bound floodplain in the East River, Colorado, USA - East River MetaG ERMZT840_2 | ecosystem: Environmental > Terrestrial > Soil > Floodplain ...
CAGTTCTCCGGCACGTCGCACTCGCCCGCGTCGCCGCGGCACTCGGTGGTCCCTGGCTCGTAGTTCGGCACACAAGCGCCGGCCAGGCAGCTGTCCGGGTTGTCGCACACGTCGTCGGTCCCGCTACCGCACGCGACTCCGTCGCCCACCGGCGTGTTGCAGACGCCGCCGATGCACGTGTCGTTGGTGCACTCGTTGGAGTCGTCGCTGCACACTACCGGCACAGAAACGCATTCGCCGGTACTGTTGCATCCGTCAGGTTCTCCCGGGGTCCCGTCGTCAGACGTGCAGGCATCGCCGTCCTCGCAGGGCGTGCCGGGATCCGCGACGTTGTCGTCGCAGACACCGTCCGCATCGCAGGTGTCCTGGAGGTCGCACTCGCCGTCTCCGGGGTTGCCGCACGGCGTGCCGGGCGTCACGAAGCCGTCAACGGGGCAGGAGCCTGCGCCGTCGCAGTACTCCGGCACGTCGCACTCACCGGCATCCGCGCGGCAGAGGACCGTATCTCCGCCCGGCTCGTAGTTCGGCACACAGGCGCCGGCCAGGCAGGTGTCCGGGTTGTCGCAGTCCGTGTCCGAACCGCTACCGCACGTCGTGCCGTCGGAGGCCCCGTTCGGAACGCACACGCCATTGAAGCATGTGTCGGGATCGTCACAGTCCGTATCGGAAGTACTCCCGCAGGAGCTTCCGTTTGTAGCGAAGCCATCGGCCGGACACAACCCGTCTGCGTCGCAGAGCTCCGCCGGATCGCACGTGCCGGTGGAGGGGCGGCATTCCGTCGTCGTCGCCGCGTTGTTGTCCTCGCAGAAGCCAAACTCATTGCACGTATCCGGGTCGGTGCAGGCCGTGTCGCTCGAGTCGCCGCAGGCCTCGCCCGTGTCGGGAGTGAACTGGCAGGAGCTGGAGTTCGTGTTCGGGATCAGCTCACAGGTGTCGGTTGTGCACGCGTTGTCGTCATCGCACTGGGAGTCCTGCGTGCACGCCTGGAAGGTGATGCAATCCGAAGGATCGGAGTTCACCGATTCGGATGGGTAGGAGCAGGCATCGATCAGCACGGCGGTGGTGTCGGCGCCGAAGTCGTTCAGATCGACAAGGCAGACGGCCACGGTGTCCGTGGGATAGTCGTCGCCCGCGGGGAACGGATCGGTGTCCTCCTGGCTGACTTCGCACGTCGTGTTCGCGACGCTCGGATCGGGGACGCAGACCCCGGGCTTTTCGCAGTCTGACTCGAGCGTGCAGGCCTGGCCATCGTCCGGGCCGCCGGAGCACTTGTTGACGAGAAGCTGGGTCGGCCCGGCGCACCGATCGGGTCGCGTGTTGTTGCACGTGAACAGTCGCACCGATCCGAGGTTCGCGGGGTTGCCGCCGTCGCGGTTCGTCACGCAGACGGCGAGATTGGCAAAGCTGTCCGAGTCGGTGGTATAGAGAGTGCACGCGTCGTTGGTGGTGCCGCCGGGAATCATGACGTTGTCCCAGTTCCACGACGTATTCAGCTCGTGGGGCGCGGCGACGGATTCGACGCAAAACTGTGTGAGGTCCTTCTGGCCCGGCTCGTCATTGGCTCCCTGGAGATCGTTCGTACAATCCGTGGGAACCGGCAGGTGTGCCGCCGCCGCTGGCGCTACGGCGAGAAGACCGCACGCCAGCGCCAAGGCGACGTATCGACAGATGCACGACTTCGTGAAACGGAACAGTAACAGCCCACTGATGTTCATTGTTCCCCCACCGCGTGACTGGTGAACCACCGCGCAGCTCGCACCATGCGGATCGCGCGGTTCCGGGCGACACACTATCTGGAATGGCAGGAGGAATTCAAGCTATTTCGACATATTCGATTGCTATTTCCACATACGGATCGGAGCGAAAATCAAGGGGGTACCAAAAATATTTTTTCTCCGCTTGACATTTCCGACAAGAGTCGTCGTGACTTTTTCTTATTGAGTCGGATCTTTTCGAATTGTCTCGCGACCAATGAGTGTTGGAGACAGGCCTCCGGGCGCCTTCATCTTTAGTCACCTGCGCCCCGTAGAGCGTCGCCCCGGTGGCCCAGGACGTCCAGGAACCGCCCGGCGCCGCGCGCCCCCTTCTCCCGAACCACCGGGTGCCAGCTCGGTTCCTTCCCCTAACCACATTCGGAATCCCTGCGGCGGATTCAATTCTCCCCCCGATCACTCGTCCCCGGCTGATGACGTATTGATGATCCCATCGCGACAGGCCCCGCCCGGTCGATCGGTGCAAGGAGGTGGTGATGGCGGCCGAGGTTGCGAGCGGGAATCCCCGCATCATTCTTAGTTCATCAGATCATGATTCGTTGGGGGAAGGCATACGGAAGTTCGTGCAACTGATGTCCATCCCCTCCTCAGGGTGACTCGACAACTTTCCGCGCCCTCATCCGGGGCGGACGGCGGGTATCTCCGAATGGGGAAGGAGATGCCGGGGCGCCCCATGTCTGGCGTCTTCGCGGCCGACCACCGGTCAGGCCCATCTCCCGCATGGGGCGTCCCCACCCAAACCCGCTTTCTCAGGGTCCCGGCGAAGGATCTCGACGCCCCAAGGTCTCCTATGATTGATACACTCCCCGGGGAAATCTGAGGACCACAGCCTTGAACTCCCTGTTCCCGGTCTGGAACGCGTGCTGCATGAAAGACCGTCGTGTCCTGATCCTCGTGGTACTTCTCTGCACCGCGTCCCTCCTCCTGGGGGGCTCCCCGGCAGAGAACCAGCTTCCCGACGCCGTCCCAACAGACACGGCCCCGGCTCCCCTTCTCGACCTGAGACGGTGGGAAGGGAAAGTCGTTCTGGTCGACTTCTGGGCCTCCTGGTGCGTCCCATGCCAGGAATCGTTCCCCTGGATGGCCGCCATGCAGGAAAAGTACGCGGCGCGGGGTCTGGTCATCGTGGCCGTCAACCTCGACCAGGAGCGCGCGGCGGCTGATCGGTTCCTCGGGGCCGACCCCCATGACTTCGAATACATCTTCGACCCCGAGGGGCGGCTCGCCGAGGCCCACGCCCTGGAGGTGATGCCCACGTCGATCCTCTTCGACCGCGCCGGCCGGGCCGTGTTCCGCCATTCCGGGTTCCACATCGAGAAGGCCGCTGAATACGAATCGCACATCGTGGCGGCCCTCGAGGGGAGTGTCGAGGTGACGGGCTCGGTCCTCACGCCACCCCAGCCCGCAGGCAGGCGCAAGGTAGGGATCAGGCCGTGGCAGCGTGGTCTGCTGGCCGCCCGCGGCATGGCGCTCGACTGCGATCGCCTCGACCTCGACTTCGACGATCACATCTACTTCAGCAAGGAAGCCTCCAGCGGCGGCCGCGGGTACGGCGGAGGCGGATGCGGGTGCAACTGAGCCGTCGCAGGAAGAAACCGGGGAGCCGGTACGTCGCCGCTTCCCTGGCGGTGGCGACCTGCTCGCTATTGAACGCGAGCGTGGGCCGGTCCATCGCCGAGGAAGAGAAGAAGTGGTTCTTCGACACGGCGGTGCTCTACTACGACGAGCAGGATCGCGTCAGCGATGTCAGCGCCAACATCCTTGTCAGGCGTGCTTTCACAAAAGCACGTTCACTCCTCGCACGGCTCTCGTACGACACGTTGACCGGCGCGTCGGCGAGCGGAGCCGTCCCCGCCGGCACGCCGCAGACATTCACGTCTCCGTCGGCGCGATCCACCTACACCACCCCCGCGGGTGAGATTCCTCTCGATCCCACCTTCCTGGACACGCGCGTGGGACTGACGGTGAACTGGCACCAGCCTTTTGGCGCGACGGAAGCTGACTTCGGGGCATCGTTCTCGACCGAGTACGACTACCTACACACTGGGCTCAACGCGGGATTCTCGCGGGACTTCAATCAGCACAATACGACGCTGAGCGGCGGCTTCGCCTTCGCCAGCGACATCATCGACCCGGTGGGAGGGGCACCCCTCCCGCTGGCCCCCATGCTTCCCCCCGGAGACACGAGCAACAAGGGAGGGACCGAGTCCAAGACGGTGACCGATCTCCTCTTCGGGGTCACGCAGGTGCTCGGGCCGCGCACCGTGGCCCAGTTCAACTATTCGTACAGCTACTCATCGGGATACCTGACCGACCCTTACAAGCTGGTCAGCGTCGTCGACCCGGTCACGGGGGATCCCGCCCCGGGACCCGGTGGCCTCAATCTCTACCTGTTCGAGGATCGTCCCGACTCGAGAGGCAAGCACAGCCTCTTCGCCCAGGTGAAGCGCCACCTGAAGCGGGACATCGTGGATGGTTCGTACCGATTCATGATCGACGACTGGGACGTGATCTCCCACACGATCGACTTTCGTTACCGATGGCAGCTCGGTGGGTACTACATCCAGCCGCACGTGCGCTTCTACACCCAGAGCGCCGCCCAGTTCTACAGAGGCGCCCTGTTCCAGGGGGATTCCCTCCCTGATCATGTCTCGGCGGATTACAGGATTGGTGAGTTCGATGCCTGGACGCTCGGCGTCAAGTACGGAAGATTGCTCGATGACGACAAGGAATGGGGAATCCGGATTGAATACTACAAGCAGACGGGACGCAGCCCCCCCGACATCTCCGTGGGTTCGTTGAGGGACTTCGACCTGGATTACGGCATCGACGCGCTCATCATCCAGGCCGGATACACGTTCTGAGCACGCATGGCGACGCTGCGGCAGGATGAAGGTCATTGGACCGGCGCGTTCCGGGCCATGGCGAGTCCGTGCGAGGTGCTCATGGAGGTCGACGATCGACGGGATGCCGAGCGCATCCTGTCGATCGTCTCCTCCGAGGCGCTGCGCGTCGAGCACAAGTTCAGCCGCTATCTCCCGGACAACATCGTTCACCGGATCAACAGCAGCCAGGGACGCCCTGTGGTCGTGGACGAGGAGACGGCGCGCCTGCTCGACTTCGCCCGGACCTTGCACGAACTGAGCGAAGGGAGATTCGACGTCACCTCGGGCGTCCTCCGGCGGATATGGACGTTCGATGGAGGCTCCACGATCCCGGACCAAGAGAGCATCCTCGAGGTTCTGCGTTACGTGGGCTGGAACAGGGTGGCGTGGGACGGAAGGGCCATCCGGCTCGAGCCCGGCATGCAGATCGACCTGGGGGGCATCGGGAAGGAGTACGCAGTCGATCGTGCCGCCCTGATCGTGGATGACCGGACAAGTTGTCTCATCAACTTCGGGGGTGACATCGTGGTCACCCGGGCACGGCGCGACGGCCAGCCATGGCGAGTCGGAATCGAGCGCCCCTCGCCCGACTCCAGGGACCGCGTCCGTGTCATCCGGCTGAACGAGGGGGGGCTGGCAACGAGCGGAGACACGCACCGGTTCGTCATGAAGGACGGCATCCGGCTGAGTCACATCCTGGACCCGCGTACCGGATGGCCCGTGGCGGACGCGCCCCGCTCAGTCACCGTCGCCGCGGGCTCATGCGTCCAGGCGGGCATGGTGGCCACGCTCGCGATGCTTCACGGCGCGGGGGCCGAGGACTTCCTGGCCGCGCAGGGTCATCGACACTGGGTCGCGCGGTAGCATCCGCTGATACGACACCCGAGCGGTGCGGCCCCCGGGCCTCACGCGCCCTGATGCCCGCGCGCAACGCCTGGAAGACGAAGTGATCGTCATTGTGGACCGTCAGGAGGAGCACGTTCATCTGCGGCTCGAAATGCAGGATCTCGCAGGCGGCGCTGATGCCGTTGAGCCCCGGCATGCTGATGTCGAGGATCGTGATGTCCGGACGCAGCGTGCGGGCCATCTCGACGGCGGCCACCCCGTCACCTGCCTCACCAACGACGGACCAGCCATTGGACTCGATGAATGCCCGGAGGGTTTCCCGGAGGATCGTGTGGTCGTCAGCGAGAAGAACCTGCTGCGGCATGTCCTCCCTCCAGGGGAATCGAGATACACACGTGGGTCCCCGTGCGGGGCCCCGAGTCGATCCGGAGCCATCCGTTGACGGCGGCCACGCGCACTCGGATTCCCTGCAAGCCCAGGGCGTCGTGACCCCCCTGAGCATGAAGAAGGTTCCCCCCCATGCCCACGCCATCGTCCCGGATCGAGCACGCAACGGACCGCTGGTGCCGTCGCAGAACAATCTGGACACGGGACGCGTGGGCATGCTTCGCCGCGTTGTTGAGCGCCTCCTGCACCACCCGGTACAGCGTCATCTCGATGTTGGCTGGAAGCCGGCCCCGGCTCGAGGCCTTCACGGAGATGTCGAGGCCCGACCGCGCCGAAACACCCTCGGCCATGAACCTCAAGGCAGACGCGAGCTCGAAATCCTCGAGAATGGTGGGACTGAGCTCTTGAGAGATCCGGCGAACCTGATCCTGGACCGTGTCGAGCTGCGCGCGGATCTCATCGAGGCGATGGAGCGATCTCTCGGCGATTTCCGAATGGAGATCGTTCAGAGCGATGTGAATGCTGGCGAGAAGCTGCCCCGATTCATCGTGCAGGTCGTGTGAGAGCCGGCGGCGGTCCTCCTCGAGGAGCTCGTTCAGCCTCGCGCACGCGCCATCGGACTCCCGAACGCTGGCCCGTGCCGCTTCGAGCTGCCGCAGGTTGTCACGGAAGTAGCGCCACAGCGACCGCGCGGCCGCGGCGCTCTCGGCGCGCGTGCGGGCGCTCACGCACCGGCGTAGCTCCGCCCGGAACAACGCTTCCATCTGGGCAACGTTGAGATCCGCGGGAACAGGCTTTGCGTGGCGACTTTTTGCCGCGCCGGGGCGCGGGCTGGGCCCACCCTCGATTCCGGTGGGCGCGTCCAGCAGAGAGGACCCGCCCTTGCGCCTCTTCTCCGCCGATGTCGCATTCACGTCGCTCATCGATGTCCCGGAGCGTGCGTTCGTTTCACTGGTCTCGCCCCGCAGGCCGCACTGGTCGGCTCTCCTCCGGGCCGAGAGACATACAGTCCTGTCGTCGCTTTCTTCTCAGTCGGGGCCGGTCGTCCTCTCGGCGGCGCACCATCTCGCTGAGGGAAAGATCTCAAAGCAGTAAGGCGAGCAGCGGGGTTCTTTTACCATAGCATGATGACGACCAGGTCGACAGTGCGACCCGCGTGACAGGTTGCAGGGATGTTTCACACGCTCATGGCCGGCCGAAGCTGCGGGATTTCGAAGCGCTGCATGCGCCTGCAAGGCTTCGGGCGATTCCACCCAGTGGTTAGGACCCGATGGGACGCCGACGCTACCACCTCAAGATCGACAAGGGGCTCGCGTAGTCGTCGGTCCAGAGGTACCTGTCGTCAGCGGGCCGATCGTCAAGCGGGATCCAATCAGGCACCCGCCGCAGCGGGGCAAGCGTCTCCGCCATCGGCGCAAGCACCACCCACTGCGACGTGCTCTTCCCCTCGACGCGCTGCCTGGGGTCAATCTTGCCGTCCCCTTGCACCAGTCCTTCGATCTCCAGGCTGCGGGCGATGGCTCGCACCACGGGGACGAGGTCGAAGTACTTGTTCGTGATATGAATAGCGAGCAAGCCGCCCGGGCGCAGCGACGCGTCGTAGAGCGCGAGCGCCTCGCGTGTCAGTAGATGGACTGGAATGGCGTCCGAGGTGAATCCGTCCACGATCAGGAGATCGAACCGCGCTCGCGGACCCGCGGCCAGGCCCACGCGCCCGTCGGACAGGTGGACGTTCACCTTCGCGTGCGTGTCGGCGAGGTAGGTGAAGTATTCCGGATTCTGCGCGATGCGCACCACCGCAGGATCGATCTCGTAAAAGTCGAAACGCTGCCCAGGCTGACCGTAGGTCGCCAGCGTCCCCGTCCCCAGGCCGATCACTCCGACATCTCTGATCCGTCCCATGGGACCATAGGTCTGGAAGACATCGCCAATCGGACCGCTGAGGTGATAGTAGCTCGTCGCCTTGTAACGAAGCGCCGGGTCGAGCATCTGGATGCCGTGCCGGGTCGTGCCGTGAAGCAGCACGTTGCCCGGAATCCGCTTCTCCTCCCCCTTGCGCACCCCTTCTGCATCGAGGAGGACGAAGGAAGGTCCCTCGTTTCGCATCACCCTCACGACGCCGAAAAAGGTGCGCTCGCCGTGGATTCTCTTCCCTGGTGGGCCAGCGAAGAGCGCCGCCGCGACGAATGCCGCAGCGAGGAGCAGAGCCAGCGTCCTGGATCGCGTCGCGATCAGGCAGCCGGCCACCAGGACAGCCGGGTATTCCACCACCGTGACGAAGATGGCCGGCGCCACCAGCGCGTTGAAGATCCCGCCAAGCGCGCCCCCCGCCGCTATCCAGACGTAGAACTCGGTGAGCCGCTCGGGTTGCGGCCGGGCGCGAGAAAGATCCCCGTGCAGCACCAGCGCCAGGAAGAAGAAGGCGCCGAGGTGGACGATCATGGCGTTGGCGGGATGCGGCCGGTACCAGAGAAAGGGGAGCCCCGCCGCCGCCACGGAGCAGATGAACGACGCGATGCGCGCGATGCCCACGGGAACCACGCGAATTCCCGAGAAGGCGATGACGTAGGTGACGAGGTAGATCGCCAGGGGAAGCACCCAGAGGAGCGGCACGGCGGCGACGTCAGTCGTGAGGTGGAGCGTGACCCCGAGCATCGCGCTGGAGGGGACGAAGGCCAATGCGAGCCACGTCAGCCGCGTGCGCCAGGGGATTGCGGCATGCGAGCCGGCAGGCCACTCCGCGGCCGGCGCCTGATTCCGGCGACTTCGCCGGAAGGAGAGCGTTCCCGTGGCCAGGGCCGCGATGGCGAACAAGCCGTATCCCAGGGACCAGAGGGTCGCCTGGCTCATCAGTCGTCCTCCCGCGGCGAGCGGGAGCAGGCGCTCGACGACGAACGGATAGCCCAGTAGCGCGGCCAGACTCCCCAGGTTGCTCGCTGCGTAGAGGACGTACGGATTCGACGCGCCCGTCATCGAGAACCATCGTTGCAGCAGCGGCGCCGTCGCTGAGAGGACGAGCAGTGGTGGACCGACCGAGACGAGCAGTGACGAAAGAAGCGACGGAACCGGCGCGTTCAGGTCGACCGGTGCCGTGAGATCGGCAGGTTGCAGGGGGAGCACGCCGAGCGCGGCGATGGCAAGCACGGCCTGGAGGATCACCTGCCATCGCAGGGAGAAGTAACGCGCGAGAGCGTGTGCGCCACAGTATCCCGCGAAAAGGACCACCTGGAAGAACAGCATGCATGTCGTCCAGACCGAGGGGCTTCCACCGTAGGAAGGGAGCAGCATCCGCGCCGCCATCGGCTGCACCAGGAAAAGCAGGGTGGCCGCAAGGAACACCGTGAGGACATACAGTGAGGTCAGGGAAACAATCCGCGCGGAGCTCATGCGCGCGTCAATCCGAGTCGGGTTCACCGGTCCTGGTGCACTAGTGTGTCCCGGCGCTCCCGGGGACCCAGGGGATGCAGAAGCGCCGGAGCTGCGAGTCGCCGACCGGGGAGCCCGCTGCCGCCATCAGGCGATTGATGTCGGCTCCTCCCTCGATGTCGAACGAGGGATCGGAGACCGTGCCCACCCCGACCGTCGCGGTCGCCTCGGCGGCGCCGGTCTTCAGGTCGATCTGCTGGAGGTACCCGTCCGAGCGTCCTACATAGGCCTTGCCGAGCGACGGAGCGACGACGGGCAGGCCGACATACTGTGTCGGACCCGGGTTCCTCGATACCCAGACGGGGCCGCCGCTGCTCCCCATGTCGAGGAACGCCCTCAGGGTCCCGGCCGTGTCGTTGACCAGGATGAGACCGTCGAAGGGCCCGCCGGAGACGACCGCGGGGCTCTCTTCGATGTTGAAGCCTGTGACCACGGTGCTCCATATCGGCGTCCCGGTCGCGGCGTCGAAGGATTTGAGAATCCCGGCGAAAGTGGCGACGTAGACCCGCGACGATCGGAGCATCGGCCGGTTCAGGATCGCGCCGGCGTTCGTCGACCACACGCGCGTCCCATCGAGTGTGCTGATGGCCCAGAGCGTGTGCTGCGCGCCGACCTGCTCGGTTCCGCAGTAGAGGATGTTGTTGCCGTAGTCGATCGAGCACCCCTCGCTCCCGTAGTTCATCGTCAGCCCGAGGGGTGTCGGGTTGAAGGTCCACGCCATCGCGCCGGTGGCGGCTTGGAACGCGAGCACCCGGTTGCTCGTCGTGTCGCCGCATCCGGTCCTCGTGATGACGAAGACCAGGTCGTCCGACTGGGCCGACTGGAACGCCCCATTCGAGTAGTTTCTCAGCTGGACGGCCGGTGTCGCGATGATCTGGTCGAGCGGGCACGTCGGACGCTTCGTGTTGACTGGAGGATATTCGTCCATCCCCGTCTCGGCGTCGAGGCGGAACAGGAACCCGCCCGTCCCCGCGACGAAGACCGATTCGCTCCCGTCCTTGAGGAGCACGGGGTTGGGGAAGTTCTCGATGGCTGAAGGGAAGGGTCGGGTCCACCTGATCGTGCCTGCCGGATTCCCCGACTCGCTCACGTTGTAGACGGAGTAGACCGTGCTCCCGTTCGACAGGTAGCTGAACGAACTCCCGGTGGGATTGAACTCGGTATCGCTGACGGCGGCCGAGGCCGGACCAAAGCCGAGGGGAGATGACCAGATCGAGTCGGGCGAGCAGGTGGGCGCCGTCGAGCAGAACCCCGGCGTCTCGCAGCCGTTGGTGTCGTCCCCGTCGCAGTCGCTGGTGCCGGGATCGCACGTCAGGGGCCCTGCCCGCAGCCCCTCCTCCACGGCCCGCTCGAGCGTCAGCTCCGTGCGCGCGATCCGGAAAGGCTCCTGCGCTCCGTCCGCGAGGGTGGGCTGGCACTGGAAGCCGTAGAACAGGTTGTCCCACTCGCTCGCTCCCAGGAGCGTCCCGAGGAGTCCATCGGCGTTCACGTCCTCAGAGACGGGGAAGTCCATGAATCCGTCACAGTCCCAGTCGATCGGACCGGTCGCCGGCGCCTGCTGGGGTCCCGGCCGTGACAGGCAATAGTGCCGGACGATGTCCCTGTCGAACGGAGGCATCGTCGCGTCGATCCCGGTGAACTCGTCGAGGAAGGTCTCGTCGAGCTGGTTGAGCTCCTCGTGCGAGAAATCGAGCCGGCGCGGCATGACGGCATCGGGGGGGACGATCTGCCCCGGCACCGCCGCGCGTTGGATGCCGTTGAACTGGTGGCTGTAGTTCATCACGCTCATGTGGTTCGGCTTCTTCTCCAGCGCGCTGTCGTCGTTCGGGTCGATGGGTCCGTTCGAATCGACCGGCCCGCCGTGGAACAGCCGGAGATTGTGTCCCAGCTCGTGCATCATCGTCCCGGCCTCCTCGCGGCGCTTCTTGAAGTCGATCTCGGCCGAAGTCCCGAGATAGGTGAAGTCGCCGAGCGAGACGATTGCGTCGTTCCCCTTGACCTCGGCCATGCCCGACGTCTTCGGACTCGTGTCCCCCTCGCAGGAGCTGTTGTGACCGAAGAGGAAGTAGTGATAGCCGAAATTGCGTTTCTGCTCGAATACGGATGGATCCCCCTTGTAGGCGGCATCGTAGAGGCTCACCGCCCCCGGGATCGCCGCGCACTCGTCGACCGGTCCCGTCACCGGAATGTAGACGACCGGGGCGTGGGGCACGGTCTGTTGGTTCGGGTCGACGTGGAGGGCGACCCCCGCGGCGGCGAACGCCGAGACGACATCCGAGATGGCCGCCGGGGACGGGGCGTGGCTTCCCGTCTCGCCGGGCTCCGCTGCCATGTAGTCGTACTCGAGGTAGACGTCCTTCGTCGAGTCGCCCATCGGCGGCTCGTGCCATGGGAGATCCCCGCTCCCCCCGCTGATGACGCCGTCGCAGTCGAGATCGATCCCCGGCGCCATGATCTCGCCCGTGTACGGGTTGACCTGGGGCTCCTCCCACGGGGAGGACAGGCCGTCGCCGTCGGCATCCACCCCTGCGCAGCCCGGCTCCGTGGGCGGCGGCGTGCCCGGCGGGAGCATGGGCTGATCGCACCGCGCTCCGGCGCACTGGTCCCGGTCGAAGTCGCTGCACTGCCCCAGGCCGGCGGCCGAAGGGACGCAGAGGTCGGTCGTGCAGGGCAGGCCGTCGTCGCAAGTCACGCCGCAGCCGCCGCAGTTGGTGATCGAAGCCACCCGGATGTAGCCGGGCTGGAGATCCTCGTCCCCCGCCCCACCGTAGGCGGAGGGGGACGTCGACTGGGCTGCGTTAAGGGATGCCTCGCAGCCGTCTCCGGCGTCAGTGTTGCAGTCGCCCCACCCGGCATCGCACGAGCCGACCGCGCAGATTCCTGCAACGCATTGCGGCGTCGCGTTCGGAAGCGAGCAGGAGGCCTCGCTCCCGCGCCCGTCCACGCCGCCGTCACAGTCGTTGTCGAGACCGTCGCAGATTTCCAGCGGAGAGGGGGTGCAGGATGCGGTGACCTCGTAGTAGAGAAACTCACCCACGGCTGGAACGAGATCTTCATCCCAGGAAGCGAACCCCGTGAAACCGATCTGATTGGGCGGGCTCACCGGCGCCGGGTAGGGGGCCCGGTATACGCTGTAGTTCGGCGGGGCGCCGCTCCAAGTCAGGTGGGCGCTTCCCGGTGTGGCGCCGTGCTCGAGGTCGAGCAGGATGCCGTCCTCGGCCCCCGGCGCAATCCCCAGGCCGGCCATCATGACAACGGGAATCGCCGTCGCGAGCTTGAGAGACATGTGGTACCACTCCCCTCTTGTCCCGGTACCGGCGGAGCATACGCCTGTCCATCGGCAAACGCAATACCCGCCCTTCATAGGGAGATCGTCAGAAGAGAATCGAGACACTGATCACCGCGGGAACACCAGGCCGAAGTGATCGAGACCGCCCACTCCCGTGGACGGGTTCGTCGCCGCGGTCCGGAAGACTACGGGCAGGTTCGGCCGACCCTGGACGTGTCGTTCGAGGAGGTGCCCATGTTCTGAGCGGGGCAGTCGTTCTCGGATCGGACGAGGAAGAATTGGATCTCGCCCGGCACGGGGGCGGGCCCGGTCGTCGAGTCGGTGAACGATAAGTTCGATGCGAGACACAGCGTCGATCCCGTGAAGTCCGCCGGGTTCATGGAGCGAAGGAAATCGAACCTGAATGTCGTCCCTCCGGGATCCTGCGCGGTCCAGATGGCGATGGTGCTGGAGACCGACAGCGACACGTCGCCCGGCGGCGCCCAGACGGATGGGTTGGTGTCGTTGCAATCTTCCGGTCCCCCCGGGCATACGGGGAACCCGTCGGTATCGGAATCGGCATCCCCGGCGGGGTTCGCCGGCCAGAGCGGATCGTCGCAGTCGTTGTTCAGCGCGTCGCACAACTGCGTCCCCCCCGGCAGGACGCTCGCTCGCGTATCGTCGCAGTCGCCGTCGCACTCGGCGAACCCATCGCCATCCTCGTCGGACTCGCCGGTGCCCTCGTCATCAGGCCACGAAGGGTCGAGGCAATCGTTGTTGGCCCCGTCCCCGCAGATCTGAGGAGCCCCGGGATGGACGGTATCCAGCGAGTCGTCGCAGTCGCAGTTGTCGCCGAAGCCGTCCCCGTCTGAATCTGTGGAAGGATCGAACCCGTAGATGCCGCCCGTCATAAGATCCCAGCACGCCCGAGCCGAAAAGTCGCAGTTCATGCCTCCCCACACGAGCAGGCTCGATCCGGTCCAGACCGCGGCGTGGCCCGCCCGCGGCTCGGGGGCGCCTGATGTCGTCATCGACGACCAGGTATTGCCTGCGGGATCGTAGCTTTTGCCCAGGTTGTTATAGATGAAGGTCCAGGGGGCTCCTTCGTATTCAGGTTCGGGCGGGACAAAAGAAGGGAATCTGCCCCCCCAAATCAGGACACGGCTGCCGGTCCAGACCGCCGTGGCATCCATGGGTGCGCTTTGACTGAGCATCTCCCAAGTGTGGGTGACGGGATCGTAGAGCCCGCCCGGACCGACCGACTGAGGCCCCTCCGTACCAACCTGTGCTCCTCCCTGAACGAACATCTTCGTGCCGGTCCAGAGCGCCATATGACCGTAACGGCTCGCGGGCGCGTTCTGGAGAGAGGTGGGTAGCCATGTATCGGTGATCGGATCGTAGAGCCCTCCCGCCCCGTGCAATGCGAAGGGAAAAACAAAACCTCCCCAGGCGATCATTCTGCTACCGGTCCAGACGAGAGACGGCTGGCTGGAGACTGGCGCGCCGTCGGTCGAAATGGGCTGCCAGGTGTCGGTCGATGGATTGTATCGAGCGCCCCGTGAGCCATCCCAGAAGAGCACAGCGTTTCCGGTCCACACCGCCTTGGCATTCAAGACCATGATCGGATTGATGGGCGAGACGGGGGCCCAGGTGTCGGTGACGGGATTGTACCTGGCGTCAACCAGGATCATCTCTGTTCCTGTCCATACCGCGCCACCGGCGTAACTGTTCGTTGACCCTCCCGCGGTAGAGACTGCCGACCATGTGTCGGTGGCCGGGTTGTACCTTCCGCTGCGGTAGCCCTGTCCGCTCCAGACGATCATTTCATTTCCGGTCCAGACCGTCGCAGGGTCCGTACGCGCCGAGGGCGGTGGCTGCGGCGAGGGAAGCCATACTCCCGCGACGGGATCGTATCGACCTCCGCCCCCGTACTGCCCCCCGAAGGCATCGGCTCCTCCCCAGGCGACCATCAACTCTCCGGTCCAGAGGGCCGTGTGCTGCGCGCGGGCGGCCGGCGCACCGGCGGTTGCGAGCGGCGTCCACGAGTCAGTCTGCGGGTCGTAGCTTCCGCCCGAATTGAATGCCGAGACGCCGGGGTCGTGGCCACCCCAGATCAGCATGGAGACTCCATCCCATACCGCCGTGTGCAGGGACCGCGCGACCGGGGCATCGACCGCGGAGAGGGTAGACCACGCATTCGTCGAGAGACTCCAGGCCGCGCCGGTGTTTGTGACTCCTTGATTGGTCCTGCCTCCCCACACGAGCATCAGGTCGTCGGTCCAAGTCGCCGCATGTTCGTCGCGAGCCGTCGGTGCTCCTGCAGAAGGCAGAGCGATCCACGACCCGCCCGGACTGTAGCGGGCTCCGTCGGCCAGCCTTCCACCAGGGCCGAGACCACCCCAGACAATCATCTCGAAGCCGGTCCAGATCGCAGTGTGGCCGGCGCGCGCCGCGGGGGAGCCGCTCTGCGGCATGGGGAACCATGTGTTGGCCGTCATGTTGAATCTCGCGCCAGTGTCCAGAACCGTCCCGCCGGAAGACCCTCCCCAGACGATGATCTCCGAGATCGACGAAGCGACCGCCGTGTGGCCCCATCGGGGAGACGGGGCGTCCACAGGCGATGTGGTCCCCAGCCACGTGTCGGTCAGGGCACGGTAAATCGCGCCGGTGCCGAGCGCCGTGTTGCCCGATCGACCGCCCCACACGATCATCCGACCGCTGATGAAGACGGAGGTGTGGCCGGAGCGAGCCGACGGGGCGCCCGCTGTGGCAATGGGGGTGGAGATATCGGTGGCCGGGTCGTATTTGAATCCCGTGCCGAGCGGTATGGAGCCCGAGAGTCCACCCCAGACGATCATCACCGAGCCGGTCCAGACTGCCGTGTGGCCCGTGCGTGGCGGCACCGGGTTGCTGAAATCCGAGGCGATCCATGTGTCCGCGGGGACGCAGCCGGCGTAGAGTCCCGCAGGATCTCCGCGCGGTGCCGAGGCGCCGGCCGAGCGCCGCGGCCGAGGCAATGCCGCAGGAATGTCATCGACCGTCTCAACCACATCCGCGTCGAGGTCGCTCGCGACGGAGCTCCACCAGTCGTCGAAAGGCTGCGAAGCGACGCGTTCGTCGGCAGCGTGTGACGCGCGGATCAGGCGATCGACGAGGATGGGACGCACGAGGCACTCGAGGATCAGGAGAGGATCGTCATCGAGCGCCGCGTGCACCTCCCGCAGCCTCTCGGGCATCAGCGAGCTTCGCGCCATTCGCTCCGCTTCCGCGAACAGCAAGGTGCCGGTGATCCTCGTTCCCCAATAGCGCTCGAGAGCGACGCTCCGTTTCAGATACGCGCGGACCTTCGCCTCGATCATCTCCATGGGAACAGCCTGCTCGAAGGGAACCGTGGCGCCGATCTGGTGCGCGTGGTAGACGCGCTCGATGGCCTCCTGTGCCGCGACGCGCTCCGCGAAGGTCAGATTGCGGCGCGAGGGAGGGGCTGCATCGGACAGGCCGAGACTTACAAGGATGAGGACTAAAAGGAGGGCGCTCCTGGGCAAGGGCTGTCTCATAGCCTCGTTTGCACCCTTTGAATACCACCATATGCCAGACCAGTCAATGTTAGGAAAGATGCCGCCACCATGTTGTGCATCGAGACCCGCTTCCGCGAGACCCTCGCAAAGCTATTTCCGGCGGGCGACTGAGTCCGTCCCCGCGAGGGACCCGCGCGAAGCTCTATCCGCAGGGCAGCTGAGCCTCAGGAGCACTGACGTCGGCGGCGTGTGAGCCACCGGCGCCGTTCCCGCCCAACACAGGTGCGTCGCACCGGAATCATTGACAGTTGAGTCCGCAGACGGTGGCCACCTCGTCGATGCAGAGCTCGTCCCAGTGGTCTTCGCAGCAGAACGGATCGGTGGCGCAGATCTGGGCGACGCAGCTGGCTTGCGGCAGGGGCGGCACGTCACAACCCGGAGAGAGCGCGGGGCCGAACGAGCAGAGCGGGTGGTTGCACTGGCCTTTGCTCTCCTGGCACGTGAAGCTGCCGCAGATGGTGCGCGCCTCCTCCACGCAGAAGTTGTCCCACTGCGTATCGCAGCAGAACGAATCGGCCGCGCAGATCTGGGCGACGCAGGCGCCGCACGACGGCTCCAGAGCCACTCCTTCGATGCACTTGTCGTGAGAACAGCTTGCGTCGACGCACGGACCGGAGGGGTTGAGCTTGCGGGGACCGAGGCTCCCCTCTCCGCCGTCACTCTCGCCGTACACCCCCACGCCGGTCGGCAGGTACCAGTAGAACTCGCCGAGCGGGGGAACGTCATCCAGGATCTGCCCGGTGCTCGTCGTCGTCCCCGACCAGCGCAGACAGGAATTTGTGGGCGGCGCCAGCGACGGAGGGGGAACGAGGTTGGGCAGATCCGCCGCGGTCCCGCGGTAGAGGTTGTAGGACAGGGCCCCGGAGACCGCCTGCCAGAACACCTCCAGACCGGACAGCGGAATCGATGCTGAGCGCGGAACAATCACCGGCGCCGGAGTGGCCGTGAAACAGAGCGAGAACTCCGACGTGGCCCCATCCGGATGCGTTGCCGTGGCCGTGATGGCCTCTCCGTCCGCGACCGCGACGATGAAGGTCCTGTCGAGCAAGGAGTTCCCTGCGGAATCGGCGATTGTCGAGGCGTCCAACCCTAAATACCTCGCTCCTTCGCCTCGCCCCGTTGCGTCGCACGCCGGGCTGGCGAAAAACTCCACCTCATAGATTTGGCCCGGTTCGCTGTTGAGCGTCGCGTCGAGATAGATCTCGCCACCCGTGGTTCGAGCCCTGGTGATGTCAGGATAGTTCTGAAGACGGTTGGGCCCCGCGTCGGGGTCGAGGGGGTCGTTGATGGTGCCGCCAACGGGGGCGAGGTCGATTCCCAGCGTCGCGTTCGAGAAGATGGCGTTGGCGCGGACGGAATTGGCCGCACCCTCCTCGACGAAGACTCCGGTCATGCCATTGAAGCCAATCCTGTTGCGCCGAGTCGGGGTGAGAGCGTTGCCGATCAGGTTGGATGCGGCCTCGTTCGAAATCATGACTCCGTGGAGGGCGTTGGCGATCGCCGCCGTGCCGGCGGCGTTCGTGCCGATCGAGCTTCCCTGCACGCGGTTGCCCGTCGCGTTGGCCCCGTCGATGAAGACGCCATTTCCCCCGTTGCCCGAGATGAGGTTCCCCGCCCCCAGGCCCCCACCGACGAAGTTGTCCGGCGCCGACAACACATACACGCCATGTCTGGCGTTGCCGATCGCCGCCGTGCCGGCCGCGTTGGTGCCGATGCGGTTCCCCTGCACGAGGTTGGCGGCGGCGAGCAGGTCGGTGATGTGGATGCCGTCTACGCTGTTGCCGCTCACCAGGTTGAGGGAGGCTGCGGTGGTTCCGCCGATGGTGTTTCCGGACCCCTCGTCCACGAAGATCCCGTGCTGTTGATTGGCAATGGCCGCAGTCCCGGCCGCGTTGGTGCCAATGTAGTTGTTCTGGATCAGGTTTCCCGTGGAGTTCGAGCGGATGATGCCGACGCCCCTGAGGACCTGCCCGGAGATGAGGTTGCGGTCGGCGACAGCCACCCCGCCGACGGTGTTGTCGGGGGCATGCTCGAGCACCACGCCGTCGAAATTCGGCCGGGCTATGGTGCCGGCCGGGTTGGTCCCGATCTGGTTGCCCAGGACGAGGTTCATGCGGGCACCGGAGGTGGTGCCTGCGCCGGTGCCGCGGATCAATATCCCGATGCCGTTGAAAGTGAAGACGTTGCGCAGGACCTGATTGTTCGCGGCGTTATCGATCAGCACGCCGTTGTTGTCGTTTCCGGGAGAACCGATGGACACGACAGGGAAGCCGAGGTAGTTGTCCTGGATGACGTTGGATCCCGCGATGTCGATTCGGACCCCGTTCCCACCCGTGGGTCCGGTTCCCGATCCGCTGAATCTCACGATGGAGAGCCCGCCGATTGTCGAGCTTCCGGCGGTCAGGTTCAGACCATCGGCGGCGCCGAGGGAAATCCCGTCGAGCTGGAACAAGGGGGACGAGACGTAGTCCGGGTCGGAGGTCGCATCGATCGTCACCGGATCGCTGACGACCGGGAGCGGCGTCAGAGGCGCGAGGACGTGCGGCCCGATGCCGGGGATTTTTATGAGAATGAGATCGGCCCCCGCATTACCGTTGGCCAGCAAGATTGCCGTCCGGAGCGAGTTGAGGCCACTGTCGCTGGCGTCGGTGACGAGGTACGTATTGAGTGGCGCCGTCGGCAGGGTGATGATCGACGCCGGCTTCTCGCGCGACAGGATCACCAGGTCCTCGAGCGCATCGAAATTCAGCCGCATCGCCGCCGTCGCCGCGATCTCTTGGCGCATGGTGAACGAGGTGGCCGGATGGCCGCGCCTGCCCGGATGCGCGACCGTGAGCCTCGTGCCGTTGCGGCTCACGGCGACGAGGTCGTCTCCGGGGAGGCTCGAGACGCGGGCGCGCATCAGCCTGGGGCGTCCACCGGCACCGCGCCCGGCGATGGAGAGAGGTATCGCTTCTGCGGCGGCGAGAGCCGCGGGGTCGCCGGCCGGCCCGAAGCGCAGCCCTCCCGAGTCGTCGAGCAGCGCCAGGTCCGGGGCTCCGTCCGCGTCGAAGTCTCCGAGCGCGAGCGCCGCCGGAGGAACCGGCAGGGGCGTACTCTCTCCGATGAGCCGCGCCCCAGGATCGAGAGCGCGATCGGTCCCGGGCACGCGCACCAGATGGTTCCCTGCCACCACGGCAAGATCGAACGGATAGAGCGCGTCCATCTGTCCCAGCGCGAAATCCGCCGCCGCGGCGGGCAGACCCACGACCTGCGGCGGCGCGGCCAGCGCTCCTTCCGACGCCTGGAAGACCAGAGCCTGCGCTCCTTCGTCCGCGACGATGCCCACGACCAGATCGGTGAGGCCGTCACGGCGGTTGATCTCTCCCGTGGTCAGCGCCGTGACGGCGCCCGGCAGCGGGAAGCTCTCGGGGGGGCGAAAGCCTCCCGTGCCGTCGCCCCGGTGCAGCGCCAGGGCCCAACCCCCTGCACTTGCCGTCAGGATGTCGTTGTGGCCGTCCGCGTCGAAGTCCCCCGTCGCGAGGAAGTCGGGCCGCTCGGGGGTGGCGAAGAACGTTGCCTCGGGCAGGAAGGGAGAGTCGACGAAGGTCCCCGCGGCCCGGCGCGCCTTGGCCTCCGGCGCGTGCGGACGGACGGCGTCCACGTTGCCGAAATGCAGGCTCAGCAGCCCGCCGCTGTCTCCCTCGTACGAAGCCACCAGATCGGCCATGCCGTCCTCGTCGAAGTCGGCGCTCGCGAGCGCCAGCCCCCTGGACGCGTCGGAGAGGAGGGCGACCAGCCCGCCACCTTCGGGAGAGACCACCGGGATGGCGCGTCCGTCCTCGAAGTTGATGTATGGGTTGCCTCGTCCGGCCGCGTCGATCAGCACCGGCCCGGGTGATCTCGTGGACGACGGGGCGGCCACGCCCCCCGAAACCAGCAGGCTGGCCGAAAGCGCCAGCATCAGGATCGCGCTCGTGCGGGCGCGTCGCGTCATCGTCGCCATCGGTGCATCCTCCCTGTCGACGTCGACGTGCACGGGGCTCTTCGAGCCATGGACGATCACGAGGGTGCACGTCGATCGTCTTTCTTGGTCGCACGGGGAGCGACGGCGTTACAGGCGCGGGGAAGACCGGGCGCTCAGGGCTCGGCGACGAGGACCCGCTTGCGGAAAAGCGGCGACTCGGGCCCGGATTCGCGCTCCAGCGACAGAACGAGCGCGACGCCCCGGGGGAGCTGGTCGGGGCGCAGCATCATTTCCAGGACGCCGTCGGCGGGAATGGTCGCATGGTCCACGGTCATCGACCACAGCACATCGCCACCGTGCCGCAGCACCAGGCGGAGCGGGGGCGCACCAGGACCCGTCACCTCGGGATCGAGGTCGGTATAGAGCGCGAGGTGCAGGGGCGCGCCCGAAGGCGCCTCGAGCCGCAGCGGTGGGGACGCGACCTCCTCGCCCCGCATGGCGATCTCGCCGTGGACCCCGACGGCCGGAGGAAGCAGCGCGGCCGGAGCGCCATCGCGGAGATCCGATCCGCTTTGCGAGAGCCAGAGGAGACCGATGACGAGGGCCAGGTAGGTCATCGCCGGGATGGGGTGCAGGATGGTGGCCTTCAGGAGACCCCAGAGCCAGGCCGGCCCCCTCGCCCGCGCGGGCACTGCAGCCGGCGAGCCGGCCTCTGATCGCTCATCGCGCGTCGGATCGGGCATACCGCTGAGCACCGGCACGACGGATGCGCACACCTCGCAGTCCTTCAGGTGCGCGGCGACCCATGCGCGCGCCTCTTGCTCCAGGCTCCCCGGGTCTGCGACGTACTCGGCCAACAGCTGTGCCTGCACGTGATCGGCCGGGTCGAATCCGGCGGCCATCGGCTGGCGCGCCAGGCGGGCGAGACCGAGCAGAGCGCGGCAGTCGTCGCAGCCGGCGAGGTGCGTCTCCACGGTCGTGCGGTCCTCCGGAGAGAGCGTACCGTTGGCGTAGAACGCCAGCAGGGGGGCGACCGGGCTCTGGCAGCTCATCGTTCAGGCGCCCTGCTCGAGAAAATCGCGCGCGATGTCCCGGGCCCTCTGGAGGCAGCGGTGCGTGCGCACGCGGACGTTGGTCTCGCTGATCCCGAGGAGCTCCGCCACCCGGCGGGCGCCGAGTCCCTGCCCGTAGACCCACATCCACAGGCGGCGGCACTCTTCGGGAAGCTTCTGAAAGATGTAGCGCAGCAGCTCGAGCCGCTCCCGCGACTGGTGGCGCGTCTCGGGGTCGTCATTCGAGACCGACCGATCGCCGCCGGCGGCCTGCTGCCGCTCGAATCGCTCGCGCCAGCGCTGTCTGCGGTAGGCGTCGATGCAGGTGTGGCGCGCCACGGAGATCGCGAAGGTTCGAAATGACGACGCTCCCCGGAAGTTTCCAGAGCGCGTGACGTCGAGCAGCTTCAGCAGCACGTCCTGGACGACGGATTCCGCATCGCCCAATCGCCAGGCCGGATGGCCCACGACCTGCATCACCCAGCCGCGCACCGAGGCAACAGCCTCAGGACGTCCGCTCAGGAACGCCGCGATCAACGCGTCTTCGGTCCGGTGGTTCTGCGGCATGTCTCGGCGTCGGGCCGCGCCCAGTCTTGCCATTCGATCCTTTGCACCGCGGCGTCGCGCCGCGGCATCGTATCCCACTGCCGGCGTTCGGGCCAATCCGTCCGGGCCAATTCCGACGCGGGGTTCTCGGACGATTGGTCGGCCGGCCGATGGTTTCGTTACAAACCTGGATGTCGCGCCCCGCGCGAGCTGTAGTATCATCGGGTCGATTCTCCCCCAGATACGACTGTGCCGGCTTCCGAGCAGGGTCCGATGACGACTTCGCGGACTGCACCGCTTCTCGCATCGATCGCGCTGGCCGCGACGATGGCGGCAGCCGGTGATGCCGAGCCCCCTTCCGCCGGGCGGGTGAAGACTCTCCTGGACCAGGTCCAACACGCGCAAGCGCGGGCAATGGCCGAAGCCCTCCTTGCGGACCTCGAAGCCCGCGACCAGGCGGAGTCGCTCGAAGCGGCCGTCCTGCTCGACCTGCTCGTGCGGGCGGCGCGGCAGCGCAACGACTACGGCGACGACGTCCGCGCCATGGCACAGCGGGCGCTCGCCATCAAGGAGCGCCTCCGTGGCCCCGATGACGCCGTCGTCGCCGACTCGCTCTTCGTCCATGGCATGCTGCTGATCGATGCGGGAGAATACGACGCCGGCGGCCCCCTTCTCGACAGAGCCCTCGCCATCCGCGAGAAGGCGCTGGGCAAGGATGACCTCGCCGTATCGGAGGTGCTGCTCGAGAAGGCCAACACGCTTCAGTTTCAGGGCCGGTTCGCCGATGCGAAGCCGCTCTACGAGCGCGCCATCGTCATCAGGGAGCAGCGGCGCGGACCGAATCATGCCGACGTCGCCCACGTCACGCATAACCTCGCGAACCTGAACCTGAGAATGGGAGAGTTCGTCGAGGCGCGCCGGCTTTATTTGAAAACCCTCGACATCCGGCGCGCCGCGCTCGGCCCGCGGCACATCGACGTCGCCCTCACCTACGTCACGATGGGAGTGCTCTACCAGAACATGGGTGACTACGACGCAGCAGCCGAGGTACTGACGGAGGCGATCGCCATCTGCCGCGAGGGGGAGTGGCGCGATTCGCTGCTGCTCTCCGGCGCGCTGAACAACATGGGCAACGTGCACTGGAGCCTCCGGAAACCCGAGAAGGCGCGCGACGCCTACCTTGAGGCCTACGACATCAAGCTGAAGAGGCTCGGGCCCGATCACCCCGACCTCGTGCTGGAGCTCAACAACCTCGGAGTGGCCTACAAGGCCCTGAAGGACTACGACGCGGCGATCCCGCGGCTGGAGCGCGCCATCCAGCTCATCGAGAAGCGGCTCGGCCCCGACCACTACAACCTCTCGCCACCGCTGAACAATCTCGCCAACGTGCTGGTGCTGAAGGGGAGCTACGCCGAGGCCCGGCCGCTCTACGAGCGGGCCCTGGCGATCCGCGTGGCGCGTCTGGGCCGCGGCCATCCCGACGTCGCCGAAGCGATCATGAACCTGTCGGGCCTCGCGCTGGCGGAAGGGAAGCGCGCCGAGGCGCTTGCCCTCGCCGTCGAGGCGAACGGCCTGGCCCTCGCGCAGGTCCGCGACACGCTCGCCTACCTCCCCGAGAGCGCGGCGCTGGATCTGGCCTCGGCGCGCGATGAGCCGCACACGATCCTGTTCGAGGGATTGCGCACCGCCAAGGACGACGCGCCCGCCTGGCTCGAGGCATGCTGGAACTGGGCACTGGAGCGCAAGGGGATCGTCCTGGAGGAGATGGCCGCCCGGCACCGGACGGTGCTCCAGGACGAGAGCCCCGCGGCGCGCGCCGCAGGGGAGGCTCTGGCGGGCGCCCGCGGCGCGCTGGGCGCGCTCTGGGTCGAGGGTCCGGGGAGCAAGGACCCCGTTGCGTATCAGGTGGAGCTGAAAGAAGCGATCGCCCGCAAGGAAACGGCCGAGGAGAAGCTGGCCGCGATCAGCGCTCCTTTCCGGGACGAGCGCGTGCGCCGCCGCGCCGACCTGGCCGCGGTGCGCCGATCGCTTCGAGAGGGCGAGGCGTTGGTGGAGATCGCGCGCGTCGAGATCGGATTGTCCGTCATCGACAACAAGCCGGCGCACGATGTCGCCCTGATCGTGCGACCCGATGGCGCCGCTTGGGAGAACCTCGGCCCGGCGGAGCAGACCGATCGTCTGGTCAGGACCTGGCGGACCGAGCTGTCGGCGAGCTTCGAGCAGCGTGAGGACCCCTCGGCCGCAGGACGCCTTCAGAGCGCGGGCATCGAGCTGCGCCGTGCGGTCTGGGACCCGATCGCGCGCCATCTCGGCGGAGCGCGGCGCGTGCTGATCGTGCCGGATGGCCCGCTGCATCAGGTCGACTTCGGCGCCCTGCCCGCGGGGGACGGACGATTCCTCGCCGAGGAAGCGCCATCCATTCTGCTGCTGGGGGCGGGGCGGGACGTGGTGGCGCGCGGAACGGGCGCCGCCGGCGCCCCGACGACTGCTCGACGCGGGATGCTGGCCCTCGGAGCCCCCGACTTCTCGGCCCGAGTTCCTGTCGCAGTGGCCCAGGCCGGCGGGATGCCGATGCGGAGCGCATCTTCGACGTGCGCGGCTGTGCGCGAGACGGTGTGGGCCTCGCTCCCCGAGTCGGCTCGGGAGATCGAGACGATCGCCGGGCTGCTTGGCGATCGCGAGCCCGTGACTGTGTTCACCGGGGCCGGGGCTACCGAGGAGGCGCTCCTGAGCGAGGCTCCGCGGCGACGCCTTCTGCACATCGCCACGCACGGCTTCTTCCTGGGATCCTGCGGCCAGGATGGGGAGGATCCGCTGCTGCGCTCGGGGCTGGTCCTCGCCGGCGCCAACCACGCCGGCTCGCCGGGAGCAGAGCCACGCGCGAGCGACGGCATCCTCACGGCCGAGGAGATCGTCGCCACGGATCTCCGCGGCGTTGATCTCGCCGTGCTCTCCGCCTGCGACACGGGGCGCGGCGCGGTGGAGGTCGGCGAGGGGATCTTCGGGCTGCGCCGGGCGTTCGAGATCGCCGGCGTCAGGACCCTGGTGATGAGCCAATGGCCCGTGCCCGACCGGCAGGCGCGCCGCTGGATGACCGATTTCTACCGCGCCCACATCATCGAAGGCACCCCAGCCAGCGATGCCGCCCGCCGTGCCAGTCTGGCCCTGCTCGCGGACCTGCGCGCCAAGAAGACCCCCGTGCATCCCTACCTCTGGACCGGCTTTGTCGTCGCCGGAGCGGGAGACTGACGGGCGCTGCCTTCCCGGGGGGTCACGCCGGACGAGGGTCGCGCCTATTCCCTGCGAAGGCGGACTCCCTTCCGCAGTGCCGGGCGGGACTAACGGAACTCGACTCGGAGTTTTCGCGCTCCTGCCGCGAGGCGCGCGTCCATTGTCCAGAGAGACCCCGCCGCAGTTGATCGCCCCAGACGGAGGTGTCGACCAGCACTAGGAAGCCTTCTTGGACCGACGTCGAGGGATCGGTCGGAGCCGCTTCTCCTGTCCGCCCAGGCTGGCAAGACGTCGCGCGCTTTCCCGGGCGATCAATGCCTCGAGTCCCGCGTGAACGACCGCCGTCTTTTCCTTCAGACCGCTGAGGCGTTGAGCCTCACGGAGGAGATCATCGTCCAGAATGAGCGTCGTTCTCATATCCATAAGTGTGGACACTTTGTGCGCACCCGTCAACCGCGGTTGTGGCGTGACGGAAGGGGGGCCGTTTCATGGCCGGCCGAAGCTGCGCGGGATTTCGAAGCGTTGCATCCGCCTGTAAAGCTTCGGGCGATTCCATCCGCTGATACAAAAAGACGCCGCGACCATGTTGTGCATGTGCAGGACCCCCTTCTTCGCGGCAGGGTCCAGATCGATACTCACGACGAAGGCGCGCAAGAACTCCTTCTGCTCTAGGAACGAACCGCGCGCCAACACGTCGCGAAACTTCCCCAGGTAGCCCATCGCCTCGTCCACCGCCCGATCGACGTCCACAGGGCGCCTCGTCGCGGCCCTGAGGGCCTCATGGCGCGCTTCCAGTTCACGCCTCTGACCCTTGAGGACGATCAGCCGGTCGTCGATGAACTCGCGGTTCGCCTCAGTGAGGTTGGCGAGCAACCGGTCCGCCTCCGCCTTCAGACCTGCCAACTGCCCATCGACGCGCCGCAGATCCTCATCGGGTCGGCCGGTGGCTTTGAGCAGCTCCTCGCGGACGTAGGCACGCAGGAGCTTGCTGCCGCCCTCGTCAAGAACCTTGAGGAGCCGCTGGTGGACCTGTCCGATGATGAACTCTTCGAATGGTCCCTTGTCGATCGCATTGCGCCTGCACACCGCCAAACCCTTCGAGACGTAGCCGCCGCACAGGTACGCCTGACACCGCTCTTCGGGCGGGAGGTTCTTCTGGCTGCGGAGTCGCTGGCTCCAACCCATGAATCGGTTTCCGCAGAGCTTGCACCTGACCAGACCGGCGAGCAGGAAGTTCGAGGTTCGGCCCCTACCCAGCAACTTGTGCCGGAAGGTTGAAGAGAGGTCCCGGCTGGCCATGATCTTCTGGGCCGCCTCGAACACGTCCGCGTTGACGAGCGGTTCGTGAGTGTTGTGCTTGTAGACCCAGTCGGACCGCGCGTTCGGCCGGGCGGATCCGGCCTCCTGTCGGGACCGTCGCACATGCTGGCCGTCCTGGATCCGGTGGAACTTTCCCTGAGTCCTCTTGTTCCAGACCGTGTGACCAATGTAGGCGGCATTGAGGAGGATCGACCGGACCGTCGTGATCCCCCACCGGCCGTCGTAGAAGGTCCCTCCCCATGCCCCGCATCGTGGAGACGAGACCCCCTCGGCTGTGAGTTGAAATGCGATGGACCGGTGACCCTTGCCCTCGCGGACGTACATCTCAAAGATGCGCTGGATGGTCTCGACGCGTTCGGGAAGCGACGGCACCAACCGCAGACTGTCGCCATCGGCGCGAGGGGGCTTTGAACCGAACGGGTATCGCGTCAGGAGGTGCCATGTTCGACGAGAGCCTTTCCCCTTGGGTGTGAAGACCTCTTTTTCGCCGTTGGGCAGGTATCGCACGCGCTGATAGGGCTCGCCCTGCGTGTTTGAGTACTCATAGTCATACCCCCAGCACGGCGTGGAGCCGTGGTAGGAGCCCTTCTTGATGGCGCTCATCTGGCCCCGAGCCGTGACGATGCTGAGTTGGGCGCTCTCTCGCCGGGCGAGAGTCTGAAGCATCGGGCGGACCAGCTCCTCGGTTTGCTCGTCCTGGATGTTCTCTGAGGCATAGACGACCTCGATGCCCTGCTGGCGCAAGACGTGCCGGTAGTAACCGGCCTCATCCACGTCTCCCCTGCTGAATCGGCTGACCGAGTAGCACATGACGAAGCGGAACTTGGGCTTGGCCTGCGCCTCGGCGATCATCCTCTGGAAGTCTGCCCGCCCATCGGCGCTGGTGCCCGAGATGCCGTCGTCGAGGTACTCCCCGACCACTTCGAAGCCGTTGGCCCCGGCGTAGCGCATCAGGAAGGCCCGTTGGTCGTCGATGGATTGCTCCTGCCGATCGGTGCTGCGGCGCAGGTAGAGGACCGCGGGCTTGCCGGCCGGGAAGTTCTTCGCGTCAGCCTTCACGGGCGTCCTCGTGGGTCATTGTGGGACACAAGGGAGCCTTGGGTTGCGGAGCAGAGTCAAGGCTGCTCTTTGACTTGCCTTTCCGCGCCGCCCTCGCATGCCAGCACCACCAACATCGTTGGTAGAGCCAAACCAAGCGGATGCGCTCGGGCTCAACGCACCGGCGGACGATCACGCACCCTCCGATTCGATCAGGGCGACCACCTTTCCGCGCAGATGGGCCAAGCGGTCTCGCTCCGCGGCTTCGGTCTCCTGCTCGGCTTGCAGGCGGTCGAGGTGGAGACGAGACTCAATGGACTCACGGACGAGGGCTTCGAGGGCATTCGGCCGCAAGGCGTCCAGTTCGACGGCGAGGTTGCCGAACTGATCGATGTACTTCCTTGCGCGCGAGTCAGTGATCTTGAGCGCGTCGGGGTTCGTCGGCAGATCGTGCTGCTCGACCTGTTCGGGAGTCAGGGCGCACCGGACCCCCTCGACCCAACCCTGTAGACCCATCTCGTCTTTGAGCGTGAACATCATCGCTGGCAACATCTCGTAGCCCGACGGGTCGAGGTCGCCGAAGTACAGGATGACCGTCCCCTTGTCCTGACGGGCGTTCCGGCGGATGCGCTGCGCCGCGTCGTGTAGGTACGACACTGACGAGAAGCCCCGGGCGACGATCACGGGTACGCAATACGAGAGGGCCGCCCGATGGCAGACGTGACTCAAGGCGTCCTTCTCGACCCAGACCTCCAGGACCTCGTCCTGGCTCTGCAGAAGGTCGCGCCTGTAGCCGGCGAGGTAGTCGTCCGTCTGGTCGGCGACGAAGCGGGCGGCGTCATCCCAGCCTGCCGAATCGAGCACCGACCGGGTACGGTCCTCGATGGCCTCCCACGGCATGTGGCCATCCAGGCGGGCCTGCACCAGCACTCGAGACAGCTTCTGGTAGGCAGCACGACGGTTCTCGATGTCGCCGGCAGCGACGAGCTGGTAGTAGACCTGTCTCAGCGTAAGCGGCCAGTATTCGTTCAGGCTTGCCAGCACCGCCTGCACGCGCGTCAGGAGGGCCCACTTACCCTGAGTCCAAGCCCCCCGTCCGGAGGTTCGTCTGCTCATTGCTCGGCCACTCCCGGAACGGAAGGCCCGGGCATGGACCCTGCCTCTCGGTCCTTCAGGTAGGCGCGGACGAGAAGCCGGGCGAGGAGGCGGAGGCCATGCTCCTCTGAAGCCGTGACCAAGGGTCGCTCGGGATCCTCAGGAGTCATGCTCAACCGCCGCATCGAAGGGATTTCCTCTTTCGATCGGACTATTCGTGTCCGATCTACCCCGCTCATCGGGGCCTCTGCAGTTCAACTAGGCGAAGAACTAAGAAAATGTGATCGACGGATTGCCAGCAACGCTCTAAATTGGTCCGAGCAGGTAGGGCAGAACATGACCCATCGCCAGTTCTGGCTTGAGACGTGGGCAGCAGCAGATGAATTCGCCCGCACGAATCCTCGAGAAGCCGAACAGCTACTTCGGACTTGGATTCGGGAGGATGAGTGCTTTCGCACGCTGCACTTGTTCTGCTGGGCATGCAAAACGTCGAAGCCGGAGTTTCGTAATCGCGCCCAACAGGTCATAGACCGGCACTGGCACGCGTGCCGCCGTTGCCGGCCCAATGTCCTCACGGCGGCCGAGACGGCGCAAGAACCTTACAAGCGCTCGGCGTACCGAGAGGCTGTATTACAGTTCGACAAGACCCATGGAGCCGTCAATGGGGGCAACGGCACCATCGAGGAACGGCCGGAGGGCATGTACTTCAGGTGGTCACTCGCGGAAGGCGCAGGACTTCCTGACCGTCCATTCTCGGCTATCGAGCGGTTTTGCCCGAGAGACCCGAGAGACGGCGGTTACTACCTGTTCGAAGTTAAGGGCCAGGAGTGCTTCGAGAATCCTCGGCCGCTCTTACAACACCTCGACGCAACAGCCGCAGATGAAGTGCAGATCTTCCCGCCTGCGACTGCCTTCAGGCATTGGCGTCCGATCCGCGGCGCACAGGCGGAAAAGCTTCTCATCCGCTGGAACGGCAAGGTCAAAGAGATTGCTTCCGACTGGGGTCTCGGGACGCGCTACAAAGAGTTTCTTGAGAGGGATATGCCTGCCGAAGCGTACATTGAGGAACCTCCCCCCCACACCAAGCAGATTCGCAATCTGGGAGAACAGGCCCTGGTCCTTGAGGAAACTGCTATCAGCTACACCGAGGAAAAACGTCAGGAAGCCAGCTTTAGCGGATTCCTCTGGAGCAAGTTGAGGTACGACAGAAAGACCGCAGGGAAGATGAGGTCGAAGGACCCACTCGCGTGCGCCCGGCCAGGAGAAGTGGATCCACAGGATGACGATAACGATGATTCCCCTGCGCCGGAGCCGTTTGAAACCTTCGCCAAAAGAGCCTGGGATGCGGATGAATCCAGGCGGCAGCAGGCCATCGATCTCACCACTCAGATCAAGCGCATCTGGCCACGACTGTCACTGCGTCAGCGTCAGGTTCTTCGCCTTCATCTCCAGCAGCTCACCGACGATGCGATCGCCAAACGCCTCAAGTGCCGCCGAGAGACCGTGGTCAGGGACCGAAGCAAGATATTGAACCTCCTGAAGGATCCCCGAGTCGCCTGATCCCCCCTGCGGGCCGATCACACTTTTCGAGTTTTCCCCCTAGTTAGTCTCAGGGCCGAATCTGGCCCGTCCAGGCCGCCCCCTCAGTGACCGCGTAGCCGGTCTACCAAGGGCCCGCAGGCTGGATGCCACTAGGGAGGTGAATCCATGCTCGCTCAAGATGGAATGGCCGCGCACTCTGCTATCAGGAGCGGTGATCCAATGGTTCAGGAGCGCCGGCGGCTCGGGTGCAGTATCTGGCTGCTCATGCTCCTGAAGGAGTGGAGGGATCCCTCGGACGTCTATGTCAGCGCTGGGGCCTCGATCACAGCCGCGGCGCTGGGGAGGGCCCTTGGAGTTGGCGAACGGCAAGCGCGTCGGGACCTGCAGCGGCTCCGGGGTGCCGGTCTTGTCGAGCTCCAGAACACGGGCCGAGGGTTTCGGATCCGGCTGCTCCCGCCAGAACGATTGCCCGAGGCCTGAAGTGCAGGCCAGCCGGATCAATCATGCCCCTTCCCCGGCCGAGACAATCACCTATCGTCTCGCAGCAGCTCAACTCGGGTTGGCCCGCGGATGGGTTTTTACACCTCTCCGGGGGAAAATCCCGGTGCTGAAGGCTTGGACGACGCAACCGCCTGCTGATGAGGATCTCGTCCGGCGGTGGGCGAGCAAGTACAATCTCGGCCTCCGCACGGGACCTATCTCGAATCTCCTCGTAGTGGATCGGGATCGTGGAGGCGACATCGGGCCGCTCAATCTGCCCGAAACGCTCTGTGTGGAGACCGGGTCTGGGGGGCAGCACTACTACTACTCCCTTCCTCAGGGCCTCTCGCTCGGAAACTCCACGGGCCGGCTTGGTCCCAAGATAGACACTCGGGGCGATGGCGGACAGGTTGTCTACCCGGGCAGCCTCCATCCTCTGACGGGGCGTATGTACCGTTGGGCGGACGGCCGAGACCCGGAACATCAGCCGCTGGCAGAGCTTCCCCCACACATCATCTCCCTCTTGCTCGCACGGAGGGACGATGGATTCGAGACGATCGCGCCGCCCTCAACAGGGGATCGTGACGGATCCGCTTACGGTTTGGCTGCTCTTGATCGCGAGGTCGCGGCTGTAGCTGGTGCTTCTGAAGGCACGCGCAATGAGACTCTGAACCGCGCTGCATTCTCACTTGGCCAACTCGTCGCCAGCGGTGCTCTCAAGGAGGGCGCGGTATTCGATGCCCTCATCTGCGCCGCAACCTCGGCCGGACTTGACGCATCGGAGGCACGCGCGACAATTCGGAGCGGCCTGCGAGCTGGGAGCAGTACACCACGTCGACCTGACCAAGCCGTAAGGCGACCGGCAATTCCAGGAGCGCCGACAGGAAAGCCACGGATCATCATCACCCTCGACGTGCGCGGCGTCGTGGACCAGGCGCTCGCAGCGATGATCACGAAGGCGGGCGGCGTCTACCAGCGCGGCGACAATCTCGTGCGGATCGTACGCGAGACGGGCCGCCCGCGCAACGGGATCATCCGTGTTGAGGGCGCGTTAACTATCGCTCACATCGCGGACGCAGGCTTGTTGGAGCTGTTAACCGACTCCGCGACGTGGATCGAAGTGCGAGCGACGAGGAAGGGGAACGTAGAGGAGGAGATCCTTCCGCCGAATTGGGCGCGAAACGTGTTTCTGGCCCGAAGGACCTGGCCCGGCCTTCCCTGGCTCGAAGGGATCGTCAGCGCGCCCACGATGCGCTCAGATGGATCGATCCTCGACCAACCCGGGTACGATGCCCAGACCGGTCTTCTCCTCGATACCGAAGGCATCGGCTTCCCGTCCATCAAGGCCCGGCCTACACAGGACGACGCGAAAGCGGCCATGGTGGATCTTGCGGAGCCGTTCGTGGAATTTCCCTTCGCAGATCAGGACACGGGCCTTTCCGCTTGCATCGCGGCGGTCCTGACCATCGTCGGACGGCACGCCTTTGACGGTCCCGCGCCACTGTTTGCGATCCGATCCACGACGCCCGGCAGCGGAAAGGACCTGATGGCCTGCGCGATCAGCATCATGGCCACGGGCCGAGAGCCTGCACGCACAACCGCGCCGCGAGGGAAGGATGCGGACGGCGAGTGGAGAAAGAGAATCCTCGCACACGCGCTCGCGGGTGACACAGTGATCCTGATCGGCAATGTCGAGGCCGCGCTCGGTTCACCGACGCTCGCCGACACCCTCACGCGGTCGAGCGTGACAGAGCGGATCTTGGGCGAGAGCCGCAACGTCACCGTTCCGATCAGCGCTGTCTGGCTGTGCACCGGGAACGGACTCACGTTCCGCGGAGACCTGGGACGTCGCGTAGTGCCGATCGACCTAGATCCTTGCATCGAGCATCCCGAGGACCGCACGGGCCCGAGACCCGGCACGGACTGGTCGCATCCCGACCTGCTGAGCTATGTCCGCGAGCGCCGGCCGCACGTCGTGGGATGCGCGTTGACGATCCTGCGGGCGTTCCAGGTCGCCGGACGCCCAGCACACGGCAAGCCGCTCAAGGGGAGCTTCGAGGCATGGGACCGCCTTGTCCGCGCGGCCGTGATATGGGTCACCAATACCGACCCGCTCAACGCCTGCGAGGCGATCCGGGAGGAAGCCGACACTGACCTCGACGGCCTGCGCGCCGGACTCGTGTGCTGGCACGACGCATTCGGCGTTCGCGCCCTCACCGCCGCCGAGGCCGTCGGTGAGGCGAAACAACGAGCCAGCAACGAGATCGGCATGGACTCCGAACTGGTAACCGCGCTCGCCGGGTTGGTCGGCTGCGACGTGGTGAAGCTCGATGGGCGGAGTCTCGGCAATTCGCTGCGGCGTGTCAAGGGCCGCCCAGTTGACGGGCTCCGCTTCGTGCTCGAGGGACGGAACCGGCGGCGGAAAGTCGCCCGATGGGTCGTCGAGGGGGAGGTCACGGCATGAGGGCGGCGCGGGGTCTGCGGGGTCTGCGGAGTCAAAGTTCCAGTCTACGCGCGGAGAGATTCCATTCAATCCAAGTGTGGGAACAGTGGAAATGTGACCCCGCACTACCCGCTCACCCCGCAGCGGTGAATCGAGTCCGTCGCGCTGGTGTCAGCCGCCGGAGTCCATGCAAGAGAAACGCCCGGGGCGACCCGGGCGCCGGGCTGGGAAGCCCGCTTTCTGGGGTGAGACTAGATGGCTCGACTCGCGACCACCTGCTTGAACGCCTCGACGTCTCCAGCCACGGCCGCCATCGTCGCGGCGAGCACGAACTGGCTCGCCTTCGCGGAGCCGGCGGCCTCGTGGATGCGGGTGCGATCGGCCTCCGAGAGTCTGAACGCGAACACGACCGGGTTCTCGACATTCTCCCGCTTCGGCTTCGCTTCCTTCGTCTTCAGCGCCTTCTCCTTCTTCGGCCGCGCCGCCTTGGCGGCCTTCTTCGTCTTCACCGGGGCCGCCGTGCCCTCGGCCTTCGTCGCCTTCTTGCTTCCGTCGTCCATCACTACCTCCTCGGCGGATTCAGCCGCCTCTGCCTTGGGGATCGGTCAGCCCCGCGCTTGGCGCGACTGAACGATCGTGACCTGAAACTCGCTTCCGTCCTTCATCGTCACAACAAAGCCGGCGTCGTTGGTCAGCATCCCGAGCTCGCGGTAGGTCCGCACTCGGAGCGCCTGGTTATTGAAGACCTCGTCGGCCTCCTCGTAGATCAGGACCAGCAGATCCGCGGCAAACTGCTTGGCATCCATCGTTTCCACCTATGGGTAGAGTTGGTCGCGCAACGCGTTGATGATGTCGAACTCCGGATCTTTCGGTTCGCGGGATCCCAGCGCCTCTTCGAAGACCGTGCGGAGGACCTTGATCTGTCGCGGTGTCAGGAAGGTCATCGGGCCGCTCCCCGAGTCGATTTGATCACCGCCGATCGCCCCTGCAACGCGATACACCGGCTCCACGTCCCCGTGCTCGGTGCAGGGCTGATTCGACATGCGTTCCATTCGGCCGCACTCGGTGCACCTCCAACCGACATGTTCGAGATTGCTCATCGTCTCTCCCTACCGGCCCACGGGCCGCATCTTGATCGTCACGGACAGCCAGCCCTCTTGGGGATACAGTCGCGAATCGAACCGGAAGGCCACGAGGCCCTCGGCCTTGAGGGCTTCTTCGGTCGCCTTGTCGATGACGCGCATCAGGCGGTCGCTGAGTTCCCGC
>Ga0137433_1000216_pt1 | contig 33896 bp, 30 predicted proteins | sample EasRivERMZT840_2_FD_102335 | JGI IMG/M metagenome (GOLD analysis project Ga0137433, IMG submission 102335) | Soil microbial communities from meander-bound floodplain in the East River, Colorado, USA - East River MetaG ERMZT840_2 | ecosystem: Environmental > Terrestrial > Soil > Floodplain ...
GCTCTTCATACGGCCGGAAGAGTTCGAGCGGCGGCTGGTATGGCTGCTGCGCAGCGGCTACAAGGTGATTGCGCTCGCCGAGGCCCTCGAGCGGCTCGAGGGCGGGCGGCTCGGCAAGCGGGAGGTCGTCCTCACGATAGACGACGGCTTCCACACGGTCGGAAGCGTCGGCTGGCCGCTGCTCAAGAAATACGGCTTGCCTGCCACGCTCTATGTCACCACCTATTACACCACCCATCCTAATCCGATCTTCCGGCTCGCCATCCAGTACTTCTTCTGGAAGACGGCACGGCAGCGGGCATCCCTCGGCGACCTCTGCCCGGCGCTGACTCCGGGAGACGATCTCCAGCGCGATCGCATGTGGCAACTGATCCGCTGGGCCGAAACGGAGCTCTCGGAGGACGCCCGCTGGCGACTCGCGCAGGAGGTCGCAGCGCGGCTCGACGTCGATGCCGAAGAGCTGCGCTCGTCTAGGCGCCTCAGCCTGCTGACGGTGCCTGAGCTCGCGGAGCTCGCACGCGATGGCCTGGACCTGCAACTTCATACGCACCGCCATACCCTGCCGGTTGATCCGCACGATGTGACGCGAGAGATCTCGCAGAACCGCGGCGTCCTCCAGGGCATCTCGGGCGACCGGCCGCTCGTGCACTTCTGCTATCCGAGCGGCGAATGGAGCACGCACCACTGGCCCACCCTCGGAGCGCTCGGCATCCGCAGCGCGACCACCTGCGAGCCCGGGTTCAATACGGCCGGCACGCCGCCGCTCAGGCTCTACCGCTTCCTGGATTCCGAAGAGCTCAGCCAGCGCGACTTCGAGGCCGAGCTCTCGGGGTTCAAGAGCGTGCTTCGGGCAGTGCGAGGCGCAAAAGCTGCGCCCATGGCCGCGGCCGCAGGATGACCGGCATGCTCGATACCGTTTCCCCTCGGCTCGTGTACAGAATCCAGGAGCGGTTGCTCAAGCGCCCGACTTTTCCGTACCTGGAGGAGCTTGAAGAGACCCAGTGGCTTCCACGTGACGGGTTGGAGGGCATGCAGCTCGAGAAGCTGACCGCGCTCGTGCACCTTGCGCTGAGGCACAGCCCTTGGCACGCCGAGCGCATCCGCCGGGCGGGGCTTGACCGCCGAACCGGCCGCCTTTCGTTCGACGACCTGCGGCGGCTTCCGACCATGACGAAACCGGACGCGCGCGCAAACATCGAGCGCATCCGCTGGGCCGACGTGCCCGGCGGCGGGTTTGCCTACAACACCGGCGGCTCGAGCGGCGAGCCGCTCGCGTTCTATTTCGGCCGCTGGCGCCAGGCTTCCGACGCGGCGGGGCGCATGCGCGCAAGGCGCTGGTGGGGCGTGGAGCCGGGTGAGCGCGAGGTCTACTTGTGGGGCGCACCGGTCGAGCTTTCCAAGACCGACCGCATTCGCACGCTGCGCGACCGCCTGCTGAACCAGCTCGTGCTCAACGCTTTCGAGATGTCGTCCCGGAACATGGACGCGTACCTGGAGGCGATCGAGTCGTTCCGCCCGAAATGCCTCTACGGCTACGCGAGCAGCGTGGCCTTGCTTGCCACCCGCGCGCGCGAGCGCGGCATCCAGATGCGCCTGCCGGAGCTCAAGGTCGTCTGCACGACCGGCGAGCCGCTCTACCCGCATCAGCGCGAGCTCATCGAGAACGTGTTCGGCGTGCCGGCGGCGAACGAGTTCGGCAGCCGCGACATCGGGTTCACGGCGCACGAGACGCCGGCCGGACAGATGCTCCTGATGAGCGAAAGCATTCTCCTTGAGGTCCTGGACGCCGAGGGCCGGCCGGTCGCGCCCGGCGAGCTCGGCGAAGCGGTGATGACCGGCCTTTGCTCCGAGGCGCAGCCATTCATCCGCTACCGCACAGGCGACATGGTCCGTCTCGCAACCGAGCAGTGCCGCGAGGGGCGAGGGCTCCACGTGATCGAGGAAGTCGTAGGAAGAAGCACCGACTTCATCGTGCGGGCCGACGGGACGATCATGCACGCGCTCAGCGTAATTTACGTGCTTCGCGGCGTGCCCGGCATCGCGCAGTTCCGGTTCACCCAGCACACCGTGCGGGATTTCGAAGTAGCGGTCGTTACCGAGCGCGGCTGGAACGAAGCGTCGTCCCGAAAGATCATCGCGGAATTGGCGGAGCGCCTCGGGAAAGACGCGCGAATCGAAATCCGGCTGGTGGATGGACTCGCCGCCGAAGCCTCCGGCAAGTTCCGCTATGTCGTGAGCCACGTGAAAGTCGGGATGGCGGAATGACTCGCAGCGTGCTTTCGCTTCCTTTCCGCTACAAGCCCTGGCGTCCCCAGCATGTCAGGCTGGTGCTGCGCGATCTCATGCCCCAGCCGGCGCCCGCTTCGCACGATGTGCTCGAGCGCGTCGCCGCGGCCATCGACTGGCTCTGCCTCGCGCAAGACGTGCGAAACGGCAAGGCGGACTCGGGCGGCGTCTCGGCGGGCTGGAGCTTCGAAGACGGATGGCTGCCGAGCTATCCCGAGACGAGCGGCTACATCGTCGAGACGTTCCTCGCCGCCGCAAGCCTGCTCCAGCGGCCCGAGCTCATCGCCCGCGCCCACCGCATCATCGACTGGGAACTTTGCATCCAGCACCCGGACGGCGCGTTCCCCGGCCATTTCGGCGAGGCGGGAAGCCGGCCGGTGATCTTCAACACCGGCCAGATCATGCACGGCATGCTCGCCGGCTACCTGCAGCTTGGCCGCACCGAGTGCCTCAAGTCCGCGGTGCGCGCCGGTCACTGGCTGGCGCGCAACCAGGACGCCGACGGCTGCTGGCGGAAGTTCGAGCACAACGGCGTGCCGCATACCTACAACACGCGCGCCACCTGGGCCCTTCTTGCGACTGCAGTTGTAGCGAACGAGAAGATCTTGGAGAAAGCCGCCGTACGCCATCTCGAGTGGGCGCTTTCGCAGCAGACCGGGACCGGCTGGTTCGCCAACAACGCCTTCACCCCCGACCGGGTGCCCTTCACCCATACGATCGCCTATGCCATCCGCGGCTTCCTCGAATGCGGCGTGCTCCTGGGGAGCGATCGTTATGTGGAGGCGGCCATCAAGGCAGCGAAACGACTCGCAGCGGTCCAACGCGAAGACGGCTGGCTCGCGGGCACCTACGATGAGCGTTGGATGCCGGGGGCGACTTACGCGTGCCTGACCGGAGTCGCGCAGATGAGCCTCAACTGGACCCGTCTTGCGCAGTCCACAGATGCCGGCGAGCTGCGTGAGCCTGCGCGGCGCGCGCTACGGTATCTCGCCGGCCAGCAGCGCCTCGACGACCCCGACCCGGTCGTGCGCGGCGCCCTCGCCGGCTCCGCACCGATCTGGGGCGATTACTCGCGATTCGAATTCCCGAACTGGGCGGCGAAGTTCTACGCCGACGCGCTGATGATGGACCACGCCGATGTCGCGATCCCGCCGGTCGTCGCGACTCGCGAGGAGATGGCCGCGCATGGCTAGCCTTTCCGTCATGATCCTCTGCGGGCGCTCGCCGCGGCACCTGTACGTGGCGAACCGCCTCTGCGCGAGCGCGCGGCCGGTGGCGATCGTGCAGGAAACCGGCAGCCGCTGGACCGCGCGCAAGCTCACTCCGTCGAACCTCGCGCGCAAGGCCTGGCGCTGGCTGCGCGACCGGCGCCGCTACGCGGGCGGCGGCGAAGCCCGGTTCTTCTTCGGATCCGGCGAGCCGCGCCTGGCAAGAGCGGATCTCCTCGTCGAAGTCCCGCACATCAACCATCCCGATGTGGTCGCCCTCGCCGAGCGCCTGAAGCCGGACGTCATCGCGGTGTTCGGCACCTCCCTCATCCGCGGCCCGCTCCTGCAGAAGGGCCGGCTGGGAATGTTCAACCTCCACGGCGGGCTTTCGCCGCGTTACCGCGGCGCCGATTGCACCTTCTGGGCGCTGTACAACGGGGAGCCCGAGCACGTCGGATGCACCCTGCACCGCATCGATGCCGGCATCGACACCGGGCCCCTCATCGCCCATGTCTGCCCTGAAGTCAGGGAAGGGGATAACGAGCTCACGCTTTTCTGGCGCGCAGTGCGCGAGAGCGCCGAGGCGTATGCCGAGCTCCTTGAACGTCTGGAGCGCGGGGAGCGCCTCGGCGCGCCGCAGCCGGGGAAGGGCCGGCTCTATCAGGTCAAGCAGCGCGGCTGGCGCGAGGAGCGCCGTCTCGCCGCCCAACTGAATGACGATCTACTGCGCGGCCTGCACCTGCCACCGCGGATCCGCTGGTTCGAAGGCCAATGAGAGACATCTTCGTAACGGTCATCATTCTGGGGTCGCTGCCGTTCTGCGTGCGATGGCCGCACATCGGCGTGCTGATGTGGACGTGGCTCGCATTCATGAACCCCCACCGCCTGACGTGGGGATTCGCCTACTCCATGCAGTTCGCGTTGTTCGTGGCGCTCGCCACGCTGATGGGGGTGCTGATCTCGAAGGAGCAGAAAAAGATTCCATGGACTGCGGAGGCAGTTCTCCTGCTGGTCTTTGTCGGATGGATGATGGTGACGACGATCTTCTCCACTTATCCGGCGCTTGCCTGGCCCCAGTTCGAAAAGGTGGCGAAGATCCAGTTGATGCTCTTCGTGACGATGATGATCATGCAGCGACCGGAGCGACTCAAGCTGCTCGTATTGGTCATGGCCCTGTCGCTCGCTTTCTATGGTGTCAAGGGCGGCATTTTCACCATTACCAGGGGGGGCGTGTACCACGTGAGGGGGCCCGGGAACAGCTTCATCAGCGGCAACAACGAGATTGCGCTGGCCCTCGTCATGACGGTCCCGCTTCTGCGATACCTCGCGCTCACTGCGTCCAACTTCTGGCTGCGGCATGCGGCGAATGCCTCCATGGTGCTCACTGCTCTCGCCGCCATGGGAAGCCATTCTCGGGGAGCTCTTATCGGTATCGCGGCAATGGGAACCTTCCTGTGGCTCAAGAGCCGCTCCAAGGTCGCCATGCTCCTTTTCGGCGCGATCGCGGTATACCTGGTCATTTCGATCATGCCCGACAAATGGTTCGAGCGGATGCAAACCATCCAGACCTATGAGGAGTCGAATTCCGCGCTGGGGCGTATCAACGCCTGGTACATGGCGTTCAATCTGGCGAAGGACAAACCCCTCGGCGCAGGCTTCGAGTCCTTCCGGCCAGAGATGTTCGCGCTTTACGCACCGGAGTCTTGGAGGGTGCACGACGCGCATAGCATTTTTTTCGAGGTGCTGGGCGAGCACGGGTTCGTCGGTCTGGCGCTTTTCCTCGCGCTCGGCTTGATGACCTGGCGCAGCGCATCGTGGATCATCCGGCGCACGCGCAAGGATCCGGAGAAGCGCTGGGCCGCAGATCTCGCGGCCATGGCGCAGGTGAGCCTCGTCGGCTACGCGGGCGCCGGGGCCTTCCTCGGGCTCGCCTATTTCGATTATTACTACACGTTGATCGCCGTAGTGGTGATCTGCAAGGCGATCCTGATTTCCCAGGACGCAGCCGCGAAGGCCGAGCCCGCGGGCGCGCCGGCACAGTCTCCGCTGCTGCGGCCGAGCCCGGGTCCGGCCGGCTAGCCCGCATCCAGCCGGCGGCGAGCGTGACGCGGGAGGAGATCGAAAGCCGGCTTCGCGCCAGCGGCGACTTTGAGCCGTGCCGGGTGACGGGCCCGCTCGCCGCGCGGCAGAACTCGCGCCTGTTTCTTGCGCAGTGCGGGGCTCGCGCGCTGGCGGTGAAGATCTGCCTGAAGGCGCACACCGAAGAGGTTGATTCCCAGGCCGCCCAGCTCCAGTTCGAGACGCTGCAGCGAGTACATCGCCTGATGGGCGCGGAAGCCGAGTTCTCAGTCCCGACCCCGTACCTTGTTATCCCGCAGGCGGGCCTGGTCGCCGCGGAGTGGATTCCCGGGACGAACCTCGCGGCACTGGTGTTCTCCTGGCGCTGCAGCGGCGCACGTGCGAGGGAGCTCGTCGCACGCGGCGCCCAGTGGCTGCGCCGCTTCCATGCGTGTCACGCAGCCCCGCCCGGGCATCTGGAGATCGAGGACAAGCTCGCTTTTATGGCGAGAATGGAATCGTCGGCCCGGATCGACGACGCACTTTTCGTCAACGCACGGACGTGCCTGGAGGCGTCTGCAGCCGCCGCGTGCGCGGGTCAGGTGGCACGCAGCTGGGTTCACGGGGACTTCACGGCGGACAACCTGATGATCGCGGGCAGCCGGGTCGTGGGCATCGACGTGGACGTACGCTTCGAGAACACCGTGCTCCACGATATCGCGCCGTTCCTAAATCACCTCGAGCTGCGGACATTTCACCCGGACGGCTGGCCGCGGGCCGTTTCCATTGAGGCGCTTCAGCGAACCTTCGTCGAGAGCTACCAGGGCCCGGACACAAGCCCGATCGCCGTACCGCTCGCCTGGATGCGGCTCTACATGGTGCTGCAAGGTTGGATCAGCGCCCGCGGCAAGCCCGCCTCTCCGTTGCGCCGGAAATGGGTGGACTTCAGCTACCGCACGGTCATCGGCCGGCTGATGAAATTCCTCTCGCGGCAAGCCACTGCTCGAGCATCATGAGGACCCAGATCATCACGCCGTAATACGTGGCGTGGCTGCTTTCATGATGGCGTAGCAAGCCGGCGACGTACTGGGGCCGCACGATGCCGCGGCGCTGCAGGGACCCGAGGCTTTCACGCGTCAGCTCGGCGAGGGGCTTGTACTCCTTCAGCCAAAGGCCGAAGGGCATGCCGAACCCGTGCTTCGTCTTGGCGATGGTCTCGGCGGGCAGGAAATCCTTCAGCGCCTGCTTGAAGAAATAGCGCAGCTTGAGGCGCTTCACCTTCAGGCCGGCAGGGATCTCGCCCGAGAACTGCACGAGCTCATCGTCCAGGAAGGGAAAGCGCGCCTCGACCCCGGCCGCCTCGCACATCCGCACCACCTTGCGCAGATCGTTGTCGGCGAGGGTGAACTTGAGATCGAGGTGCATCATGCGGTCCACCGCGGAACGCGAAGCGGTGCGCTCGTAGACCTCCCGGTGCAACGCGAACGGCTCGTTTGCGTCAACGCGAGCCAGGAAATCCAGCTCGAGGATCTCGGCGAGCGGCGAGCGCTGCAGGAAGTTGTAGGACTCCAGCCGATCGGGAAGCGGGATGCGCGATTGGCGGATATAGCTCCGGAGCTTGCGCCATGGCGCAAGGCGCTCCGCGTGCGGCAGGCCAAAGACAACCGGCTCGATCAGCCGGCCCCGCAGCCACCCCGGAATCGCGCCATAGAGCTCGAAGAGCTTTTGAAACGCGTAGCGCGCGTTACCGCCGAAAATCTCATCACCGCCGTCTCCCGCCAGCATCACCCGCACGCCGTCCTCGCGCGCCATGCGCGCGCACAGGTACGTGGGCACGGCGGAAGCGTTGCCGAAGGGCTCATCGTAGGCCTGCGCTACCAGGGGGATGGTGTCGACCACGTCCTGAGGCTTCACGTAGTACTCGTGCGCGTCGGCGCCGAAGTGGCGTGCCGTGATGCGCGCGTACTCCATTTCGTCGAAGCCCTCGGCCGCGAAACCTATGGAGTAGGTCTTTGGCGGCCTGCCGCGCAGCTCCGCAAGCAGGCCGGCGACTGTGGAGCTGTCCGTGCCGCCGCTCAGGAAAGCGCCCACGTCGGCATCGTCGCCGAGCGTCCGGCCCGTAGCCTCGCGCAGGACGCGACGGAACCGCAGCTCCAGCTTGCGTTGCGAGGCATTTGCGCGTTCGGCATAGCGCAGTCCCCAATAGAAACGGGTCTCCACGGCACCGTTGCGGAATAGCGCGCATTCGCCGGGCTGCAGTTTGCGAACCGCACGGTAGATCGTGCGGGGACTCGGTACCTCATGGAAGTAGAGGTAATTGAAGATCGCCTGATCGCTGAGCTGAGCGCCCACGCTCGGATGCGCTGCTACGCTCTGCGCCGTCGAACCAAACACGAGCTGCCCGCCGGCGTTGGCATAGCAGAGGGGCCGAATGCCCATCCGGTCGACTGCCAGCAGACCGCTTGACTCCTGCGTGTCCAGCACGGCAACGGCGAAGCTGCCGGCCATGTACTGAAGGCAATCGTGAGCCTCGCGCCGATATGCCTGTGCAACGGTGGCCGCGCTGCCGTGCTGGTGCGCGTGCATCGCAAGGTCGGCGGTGCGCCATTGCACGCGGCCGTCCACGGCGACGATCAAGGGACCTGTCTGGTGAATATCGACCGGAACAATGCCGGGCCGCGCAGCGAGAGCGCTGCTTCCAACGTTTATTCGAGTGTCCGCAGCGGTGCCGTGGCCGCAGCTCGCCAGCATGTCGCCGAGGGCTATTTCGGCTTGCCGTGGTTCAAAAGAACTAACGCTCCACCCACAGAATCCTCCCATTACGCCTCTATCCACCTTTGTTGTTCAACGTTCGCACAATCCGCACACACCTAATCCTATAATGCCCTCGAAGCCCGCCAAGGAATCCAGGTCTTCAAGAAAGGCGAGCGCTGCATTATCCGGGGAAACCTCGAGTGACTGGGGAGCGCGATGAACCCGCCGGTAGTGGCGTATTTTCTCGGCACTAACAATGATTGGGGAGGCGCAAGCCGGGCGCTGCTGAACTTCGTGCGCAAGCTCGATCGAGCTGCCTTCACGCCGCTGGTCATCATTCCAACGCCCGGACCGCTTCAGCAGATCCTCGCAGCGCAAGGCATTCGCTGCGAAGTCTGGCCGATCCACGACCGCAGCCGCAATCTGCCGGGGTACGCCTTCGACGTCATCAGAAGCATGGCTTTTTTCCGGCGGCAGCGGATCGCGCTGGCGCACCTCAATTACGGCGCAATCGGCTGGAAGCCTGCCGAAATTCTTGCGGCACGCCTGCTTCGCATCCCCCTGATCAACCATTTCCATACCGCAGTGAAGACTGCGTCGTCGTACTTGCGTTATTCGGCGTCCGTCATAGGCGTGTCGGGATACGTATGCAGGCAGTCCGACCACCGCGGCGTTCCCTGCCACGTGGTGCACAACGTTGCGGACTTCGACCGCTTCGGCCATGGCCGGCCGAAACGCTCAGAGATCGGCTTGCGAGCCGATTCGGTGGTGGTCGGCTTCTTCGGGCAGGTGAGGCGAATAAAGGGCATCCGGCTGTTCCTCGAGCTCGCCCGGAGGGTTCCAGGGCGCGAGGTCGAATTTCTGATCGCCGGTGAGTTGAAAGGTGAGGACACCTTTCCACCCGACGAGTTCGAGCGGATGCTGGGCGGCGATGCCCGGATCAAGTACCTGGGCTACCGCGAAGACGTGCAGGACCTCTACGCAAGCTGCGACATCGTTGTCATGCCATCGCAGTGGGAGGAGCCCTGCGCAATGGTTCTGTTCGAGGCGAGCGCCGCGGGCAAGCCCATCGTGGCCACGGCCACCGGGGGCACGCCGGAAATTCTCATGGATGGCGACACCGGCTACCTGATCGAGCGCAGCGATATCGATGCTCTTGTAGAACGTGTGCACAAACTGGTCGGCAGCCAGGAGCTCCGGCGGTCAATGGGCGCACGCGCCAAACAGTCGGCGGCAGAGAAGTTCGTCTCGGCACCGGTGCGCCAGCTCGAAGGCCTTTACAGACAACTGCTCGAGCCACGCCAGCCGCCCGCATGAAAACCATCTGCTACCTGGCGGGGAGCTCGGGTGACTGGGGTGGCGCCAGTCGCGTGCTGTTCACGAATCTCGAGATCTTGAATCGCGAGCGCTATTGCCCCATCGTCCTCTTGCCGGACCCCGGACCGATCGAGCCGCGGCTCCGGAAGCTGGGAATTCGTTACGAGATATGGGGACAGGATCACGAGCCTGCCTGCAAGGGCCGATACGTCCTTGACACCCTGAGGATCGCGAGATTCTTCAAGCGCAATCGGGTCGATCTGCTGCACATCAATCATGCCGGGTACTGGCGCCCGGCGGAGATAGTCGCAGCGAAGCTGGCGGGCGTCCCGGTCGTTACTCATTACCATCGAGTTGTTCGAAAGCCGGGTCCCTTCATCAAGTACTCGAGCCTCATCGTCGCCGTTTCGGAGTTCACCGCTTTCCATTCGGAGCCGAAATCGCTGCCGAACGTGGTGGTGTACAACTCGGTGAACGTCGGCCGCTTCGACGCGGCTCAGGACATCCGCGCGGAGCTCGGCTTGAGCACCGACGATGTCGTAGTCAGCTTCGTTGGGCAGATACGAGAAATCAAAGGGATCGACCTCTTCATCAGGATGGCTCATCGTATCCCAGCTCGAAATGTCAGGTTCTTGATCGCCGGTGCCTGCCGCGACCCCCAGAAATTCGAAGGTTCATATACCGAGGAACGGCTACGCTTTGAGATAGGTAGCGATTCGAGGATCAGGTACATCGGTTACAGGACTGATGCGCATAACATCTACCACTCGTCTGACATCATTGTCATGCCCTCACGCTGGGGCGAGCCGTTTGGCCTTGTCAACATCGAGGCGGGTGCTGCCCGCAAACCGGTGGTCGCGACGAAAGACGGCGGCATTCCCGAGATCATCGGGCACGGCGAGAACGGCTTCCTGGTCGAGCGCGACGACCTCGACGGGCTGGTCAGGCACACCGCGCTGTTGATCGAAAGTAAGTCGCTGCGACATGGCATGGGGCAGAAGGGTCGCGACATCGTCAACCAGCACTTCACGCAGGCTCCCGTCAGGAAGCTCGAGCGGGCGTATGACGCCCTCTTGCAGGGCGATGTCAGGGCGCTCCTTTCAGGTAAGGAAGATCATGTGGCTATCACCTCGTAAGAGCTTATCCAAACCCTACAGGCTTCCGCTAAACACCAGTTGAGCGAATTTTTTCGAACTTCGGCTGTAGGGTGCAGCAAGCCAATGATTGGTTGCTCCCGACAAGGAGTATTAGATGTTGAAGCAATGGATCAAGCGCGGATTCGATCTGGCTGGACTCAAAGTTCAGCGTCGGGATCGGCTCGAGGAGACGATCCCTACCGACTACAACCATTCGCCCTTCCTGCCGCGAGTCTATCGCGGGAGCCTTGACAGGTATCTGTATTTCCTCGATCAGCTAGGGAAAGTGAAGCACCTAGACGGCGACATCGTCGAATGTGGGGTCTCGATCGGGCATGGTGCGCTGCTGCTTCTCCTCATGAGCGAGTACCTAGGGGTCGAGCGTACCTATTATGGGTTCGATTCTTTCGAAGGCTTTCCTGATCCGGTGGCTAAAGATGGCATTACCCCGATTACCGGAAGAGACTTCTGGGCCAACCCATCGGACACCGTGCTGCGGGTGCTAAAGGACGGCCGGGTTCCCGAGCAGACCATACGCAGTCGGGTGCGTTTGGTGAAGGGCTTCTTCAAGGACACCTTGCCTCAGTACCAGGGCCGGATCGCGTTGCTGCACCTCGACTGCGATCTTTACGAGTCGTACAAGGTGGCGCTGGAGGATCTGTACGACAAGGTCGTCCCGGGAGGCATCATGATGTTCGACGAATACGACGACCCGCGCTGGACAGGCGCGAAGGTAGCGATCGACGAGTTCTTCGCGAATAAGCCGGAGAAGCCGGTTGCTCACCACAAATGTACCTGGAAGTATTACGTGGAAAAGCGTTAGCGCTGGACGCTTTGCTGAGCCTTTTGCGAGTCCACTTTCGGTGGAGCCGCGTTGTCCCAGGTACCGTCCGAGATTCTTTCGATGAAATAATGCGGGCGGCGTTTCGTCTCGAGGTAGATCTTCGCAAGATACTCGCCGATGATACCGACGCAGAGGAGCTGTACGCCCCCGAGAATGAACATCGGCACCACGGTCGAAGCCCAGCCCGGCACGGCCTCGTCCGTGAAGAAGCGGATCCACAGCGCCCATAGGGCTACTGCGAAGGCCCCAAGCGAAATGAGCACGCCGAGTCCCGTTATCATCCGCAGCGGCGCCGCAGAAAAAGAGGTGATGCCTTCCCACGCAAAGGCCAGCATCTTGCGCAAGGGGTACTTGGACTCGCCCGCGAAGCGCGCCGAGCGGTCGTAATAGACCACGGCGGAAGGAAAGCCGAGTTGCGGAATGATGCCTCTCAGGAAGAGGTTGGCTTCCCCGAACTCCCTGAGCGCCTCCACCACCCGTCGGCTGACAAGCCGGTAGTCGGCGTGATTGAAGACGATCTCGACGCCCATGAGCCCGAGCAATCGATAGTAGAGCTCGGCGCTCGAGCGTTTGAACAGGCTGTCGCTGTCCCGGCGCTTGCGCACGCCGTAGACGACGTCGGCGCCGGCCTCATGGGCGTCGACCATCGCTTCTATGGCTGACAGGTCGTCCTGCAGGTCGGCATCGACGCTGATGAGGGCGTCTCCGGTCGCGTTGAAGAGGCCCGCGATCAGCGCAGTCTGGTGCCCGCGATTGCGCGAGAGCTTGATCCCGCGAATGGCGGGATGCGTCGAGCTGAGCTCCTCGATGATCGCCCAGGTCGCATCGCGGCTGCCGTCGTCGACGAACACCAGCCTGCTGTCAGCGTGCACCTTGCCGCGCGCCTGAAGCTCGCCCAGCAGTGCGAGGAGCCGTTTCGCGGTTTCCGGTAGCACCTCCTGCTCGTTGTAGCAAGGCACGACGATTGACAAGGTGATCATGGTGTCTCGCGTGGCACGGACCGGGTTGAAAAGGTCCAGACGCGGTTCACACTGTAGTTCCACAACAGCGTGCCGCCGGTGGCGAGGATCTGCGCCACCAGATAGTGCAGCCCGACCGGCACATGAAACAGCCAGATGAGGCTTGTATTGATGGCGAGCCCGGCCAGTGCCACGGCCGCAAACCTCGGCATCGCTTCCGCGTGCGCTCGTCTCGACTGGAACGTAAATCTCCGATTAAGAGCGTAATTCGCGAGCGCGCTCAGGACAAAGCCGATGCCGCTCGCCAGGACGGCACCGGCAAGATCGGCCTGCACCAGGAAAACCAGGGTCGCGTACTGGATTGCCGTGGCGACGCCGCCGATGAGCGCAAAGCGCAGGAATTCGTGCACAACCTTTCTTGACGACGCCATCTTCGTGAATTGTAGAACTTCCGATAGCATTCCGGACGCCATGGATAAGCTGGTCTTCAGATTTCTCCTGCCCACAGCGCTCGCTGTGGTGTGGCTCACCGCCACCGTGCTTCTCTTCTTTGCCGGTCCCGCCGCGGACGATTTTTGCAGCGCCACGGTCTCGACGCTCAGCACGCATTTCGTCCAGATCTACATGACTCACGCAGGCCGCTGGATGACGGTCGGCTTCCTGGTCCCGTTTCTGTTTCATCGGATCGAGCTTTTCTCGACCTTCCAGCATGGCTCGCTCATGCTCGCGCTGTGGGTCGGGTATTTCATAGTGTTTTTCTTCCTCTTCCGGGTCGTCACCGGCGCTTCTGCCACGTGGCGCACCGGTCTTGCTGCGGCCCTTCTCATCGGCATCGTCTGGTGGTGCGGCTTGCCAGCCCCTGCCCAGACGATCTACTGGGCGTCGGCCGGCCTGGAGTACGGCCTGGGATTTCAGGCCGCCGCTGCGCTTTTCGGTGCGATCGCCCTGCATGGAGGACGAAGCCCAGAACGCGGTCGGGCGCTTTTCGGCGCCGCGCTTGCCGTGGCGACCTTCCTCGTTACGGGTTTCCACGAAATCATCGCGCTGAGCGTGCTCGGCTTATTGGCGTGCATGACGGCTGTCGCCTTTTTCCAGCGGCTCGGAAACCGCCTTTTCATGCTCGCGCTGACCGGGGTAGCGCTCATCGGAACGGCTGTATCCGTCCTTGCCCCTGGAAACGCGGTAAGGGGCCAGCGCGTCGGCGGCACGGTGGCCTTGCCCGATACCTTCTATGCTTTGTATCTCGACTGGTTCGGGCGCCTGGTTCCGTGGCTGACGGACCCGCGTATCCTTTGCCTGTCGTTCCTCATTCTGAGCAGCGGGCAGTTCCATGCCCTTCGCCCACGGTGGGTATCCCCGGTGTTCGACCGTCAATGGTGGCTCATCCCAGTTTGCGCGCTAGCGCTCGTCGCCGGGTGTCTTGCCGTGCCGGCTCTTGTTCTGGGCCAGCCGGGACCGGCCCGGCTTCACAACTTTGCGTATTCGATCTTTGTGGTCGGCTGGTTTCTTACGCTCTTTGCCGCAGGACGGAAGGTGCCGCTGCATACATTACCGGGGATAAAAGTCTTGCGCGCGGTGGTGGGCGCCATTTTTGTGGCTGCGATCCTTTTTACCGGCAACACGCAGGATGCGATCAGCGCCGTAATAGGCCGCAATAACGCGATTCGCTGGCACGCCTGGGTGCATGCGCTCCCGCAGGCCGCCAGCCGCGTTCGGCAGCAAGGGGGCGAGGAGCTCGTTCTAAGCGGCGTGCCAGCGGGGCCGAAGCTCTTCGTGGCGGGGTTCCAGCGGGTGCCGGATCGCGACCCGACGAATTTCATCAATCGCTGCCTGGCCGAGTATCTCGGTTTGTCCCGCCTGGTCGTGGAGCAAACGGAAGGCACAGGCGCGAATTGATCAGGCCGCCTGGCGGCTGTGGCGTGTGGCGGCCCACAGCAGGGCGGCGGGCAGCGCGATGCCGCTTGCCAAGGCGAGCTTGCGCAGGCGCGACACCTGCGCGAGGCGCAGCAGGAAGCAGTGCACACGCGGTAGCAGCCGCTGCTCGATAAGTGCCGTGCGCTCGAGGTAATGCCGTGCAAGCTCGGCGCTCGACATGAAGCGCAGCCGAGGCCAGCGCGCGAGCGCGGAGGCGAGTACACGCTCGAGCTCGGCAAGCGAGCGTGCGACCTTCGCTGGCTCACCGAGGAAGTTCGTGCGGTGGGTTTCCAGCAGCGTAGGCCGGCCCACGCGGTTCTTGGTCTCGAGCGCGGCGAGGGCGCGTTCGGCGGTGTGCCCGAGCGCGGGTTCGAAATAGTCGTCGCGCACGAGATAGGTCAGACCGCTCGGGCTGAGCTGCGCATTGTGAAGCCCGCGGTCGGCTTGTACCGGCTTCCCTGAAGCATCGCGGCTGCCGTAGCGACGACCCGGCGTTACGAGGACGCGCAAGCCGTCTCGCGACCAGGCGCGCTCAACAGGCGGCGTCCACACGAACGTCGGCGGCACCACGACTTCCGGCCCACCGCCGAAGGCTTCTTCGAAGGCCGTCACTTCCTGACCAACCGCGGAGTCGATCGCTTGAGCCGGCAGAGCCCTGGAGGGCAGCGTGGACGCGTCGATCCAGCGGCTTTGGAGATGCGCCGGGAGCGCCTCAGTTGCAGGGAACGGGTGCGAGCTTAACCACTCGCGAACCACGGGATCGCGTACGGCGCCGAGCAGTACCGGTGGCCAGAAGTGCTCCAGGCCGTGCAGTTGGAGGGCGAAAACACCCTGTCTCGCGCCCTCGATCATGGCAGTGCGCACGGGCTCGGCAAGGCTAAGCCGGTGGTACTGCCGGCATTCGTCCGCAGCGATGCGGTCGGTATCGGGTCCGGCGAGAACGACGCCCAACGTCATGACCGGCGGATGCCCGTTATGGTCGTGGTGCCGGGCCAGCGCGTTGGCGATCTGGCGAAGCGTCGTGGCCTGTTCGGGTGGTCCGTAGCCCCAATCGTCGCTTTCCACGATCAGCACCGGCGCCGCGAGCACCGGCTCCCGCCATGCCGATATGAACTGGCGCCGGAAAGCGAAAGCGAGCGCCGTCCCTATGGCTACAATCCACAGCAAGATGAAAGCGGCAATGGACAATGGGGTCATCGACGGCTCAAGTCGCCGCGGCGCCTCGGGGGCACCACTCCTCGTGCTCACCGAGCTCTTCCTGCCGACGAAGGGCGGCACTGCCGTGTGGTTCGATGAAGTCTATCGCCGTCTCGGCGGAAAGGAGATCCACGTAGTAACGGCCGATGTTCCGGGCGCTGCCGAGTACGATCGCGGGCATCCCAACAGCGTACACCGCGTGCGCCTCGAACGGCATTGGTGGCTGCGCCCGGAGTCCTTGGCCATGTATGTGAAGCTGCTTGTGCGCTCCCTGCTGCTTCTCTGGCGGTATCGGTTGAAAGCAGTTCATGCGGGCCGCGTGCTGCCCGAAGGCCTGGTCGGTTTGGCGGCGGCGCGCCTCGCGCGCGTGCCGCTCCTCATCTATGCGCACGGCGAGGAGATCACCGGATGGCGCAAGCCCAGCAAGTTTCGGGCGAAAGTGTATGCATTTCGACGCGCCGATCGCATCATCGCGAACAGCGATTTCAGCCGTACGGAGCTGGTGAAGCTGGGCGTGCACCCCGAGCGGATCACGCTGATCCATCCCGGCGTCGATGTGGCGCGATTTCGCCCCGGTCTGCCATGCGACGACCTGCGCAGGTCACTCGGGCTACCCCCGGAGCGCCGGATGATCCTTTCGGTGGGACGGCTGTCGCGCCGAAAAGGCTTCGACCAGGCGATTCGGGCGCTGGCGCGCCTCCAAGAGAAGGGGCTGGATGTGGCCTACGCCGTGATTGGCATCGGGCCGGATCGCGATTACCTCGAAGGTGTTGCGCGCGAATGCGGCATGCAAAGTCGGGTGCACTTCCTGGGCGAGGTAGCGATGGAGGATCTGCCCCGCTGGTACTGCGCCGCAGACCTCTTCGCAATGCCGAACCGGCGGATCGGCGGTGATACCGAGGGGTTCGGCATGGTGTTCCTGGAGGCCGCGGCCTGCGGCAGGGCCGTCGTGGCCGGCAAGGAAGGCGGCACGGCGGACGCGGTGCTCGACGGCGTAACCGGGTTCCGCGTAGACGGGGCGTTGGTTGAGGAAATCACTAGTGCTTTCTGCGGGCTATTGACCGATCCGGCGCTCGCCCGCAGCATGGGGGCGCGGGGGCATGCAAGAGTGCGAAGCGAGTTTTCCTGGGAAAGCGTCGCGCATAAGACGCGCGCTTTGCGGCTGACCTCCGAAAAGTGCTAAGAGCTGGAGCGGATTCTGCAGATCGTCGATCATTCGTTGCCTGAGTCCATCGCGCAAGCGCTGAGCGCGGGCCTGCGCGAGCGCGGGCTTGCCATCTGCCTGTCCGGCATTGACGGTAGCGGGAAGACGACGCTCGCCCTGCAGCTCGTAGGCCGCCTGACGGCGGCTGGGCTGCCCGCGCGTTACCTGCATCTATACCAGTGGTACGTGAACCTGCTCGCCGTCCCGCTGCTGCTGCTTTACAACCGCTACTTCGACCGCAAGGTGCTGATATTCGACCGAAGCTTCTTCGACAACATTGCGGTAGCCGCCCTGTCGCCCCGGTGTCCCCGCTGGCTGCCAGTAGGGATTCTGAGGGTTGCGCTTGCGTTCTATCCGCGCTTCGACTATCGCTTCTATCTCTTCGCCGACTATGACGAGACCCTGCGACGGCGGCCCGATACAAGTGAGCAGCGGTATGCGGCGATGACGTCAGCCTACGGCTGGATCACGTCCAGAGCGAGGCATATCCCGTTGCGTTCCGACGCGATGCTCTTCGACCGGGTGCTGCGCATTGTCGCGGGGTCCGGCAACGATTGCGGTTCTTTTTCGATGGAGTCCAGATGACGAATACCAGTCACGCCGGGGAGCCCGGGAAGCTGGAGCACACCAAAGGGTGGCAGAGCGCCAAGGTGGCCGAGGCGTACGACGCCAGGCGCTTCAAGAGCCTTGGGGGACGCTTGTATGATCAACAGGAAAAGAAGGCGATTGCAAGCCTGCTGGACCTGGCCGAGCGCCGGGGACCCACGCGGGACGTTCTGGAAATGGCGAGCGGCACCGGCAGGATCTCGGAGATGCTCGCCGCCCGTGGATACACGTTGAGCTGCGGAGATGTCTCGCGCGAAATGCAGGAGGTTGCCGAGCGGCGGCTGGCGAATGCCGGCTATCGCAATGTGCGGTTCGAGATCCTCGACATCTACGCCATTGCCGAGCGCGACAACGCGTTCGACTGCGTTTGCGCCTTTCGCTTGTTTCAGCATCTCACCTCAGAGGAGCGCGCGCGCGCCCTGCGCGAGCTGGCCCGTGTATCGCGGCGCTTCGTGCTGGTGAACGTGATGTATACGTCCACGTACTACGGGCTGATCCGCCGGCTGCGGCGGGCGCTCGGACGCTATACGACGCGCTACACCGCGAGCAGGGACCAAATACAGGCCGAGCTGAGCTTCGCGGGGCTCGCGCTCGTCCAGCAGGTCTTCACGCAGCCCGGGTTCAATGGAAACCTCGTGTTGCTCGCGGAAAAGACGCGATGAATGCGGCGGGAACACTCCTTGCTGCTGCTGCGCTGGCCTTTGCGCCGGGGGTCGTGCTCGGCGAGTCGCAGTGCCAGAAGGTACCGACCAAAATCGAGCACGAAGCGAAAATACGGGCCTACGATCAGCGCGCGATTCAGCGCGAACCGATCCCGACGGACCCGATCCTCAAGTTCCAGAGAGCAAAGCAGACTGGCAACGTAGCCGACGGCTGGCGTGCAATCGCCATGGTTCAGAAGGGTGGAGAAGGAAAGAACGGGGACCCCAGGCTTGCAGATGCATTATGGCGGGATCATTGGTGCTCGGTAGTGCTGCCGGCGTATGAGGACAGGCCGCTCATGGCGTTCAAGACGCTAAAGCACGCTGCCGGGCACGATATTCCATCGGCGGTCATTCGCCTGAGTGAGGTGTATGACAAGGGACAGTTCGGGCAACCAGTAGACAAGCGGCGCGCTGAATCAGTGAGACGCCACTACTACGCGACGGTCAGGCGGGCGCAGAAGTAGCTGCGGCGTGAGGAACTAAGCTGCCGATCTACGAGGCAGCACCAGGGTGGCTGCTGATCCGTCAAGCCGGTAGTCACCGGTCCCTGGTGACAAGCGGGTGACCGGGTCGGCTGCCATCCAGGCTCGCAACTCTTCCCATAGGCGAGCCACCACCCTGGGTTCTCGTGCCGCAAGGTCCGTGGTGCAGCCCGGATCGGCGGCGAGGTCGAAGAGCGCGAGCCGCATGCCCTCATCGAGCGGTTGATAAACAAGCTTCCAACGGCCATCGCGTACCATGCGGTCCTTGGCGAGCACGATTCGGTCGCGGTATTCGGGCTTGAGAGCGAGAGTGCTGGTCGCGGGATCGGGGACGTCCAGAAGGTCGAGAAGGCCCGGGTAGCTCAGGTGCCTCGCCGGGAGGCTCGGCATAGGGGTGATCCACATCCCGGTCTCGTTGAACGCCTTGAGATCGGGCAGATTCCCGGGGTTGCGCATGCAGGGCACGAGCGACACGCCGTCGCAGTGCACGTAGGGCGCACCGGCGAGTTCCAACAAGGTAGGCGCGACGTCGATGCTGCGGACCACCCCGTCTATGCGCTGCCCGGCCGGGAGCCGCGGATCGGCGATCACCAGCGGCACGCGCGCGCTGAAGTCGCCTACCGCGGAGTTGCCCTGGCCCCAGGTGTCGTGCTCGAAGAACTCCATCCCGTGGTCGCTGTAAAGCACGACGATGGTGTCGCGCGCTAGGCCGCTGCGCTCGAGCCCCTCGAGCAGCCGGCCGACCTCCTCGTCGAACTGCGCCACGCAGCTATCGTAGAGCGCGAGAACCTGGTCCAGGTCGAACTCCTGGCGCGAGTCCGCCTGGCGCCGGATGATGTCGAAGGGATCGGTGAGCCGCGCCATCGCGAACTTGGACTCGCCCGCGTAGTCCTTATCGGCGAAGCGCGTGTAATACGGGTGTTCCGACGCGAACGGCGGGTGCGTCGTGGAGTAAAAGACGTTGAGCAGGAACGGCTCGTCGGTCGCCGCGAGCCGCGCGAGCGTGCGGCGCGCGCGCCGGCCGAGCTGCGTGGTCTGGGGCACGCCGCCGAGGAAATAGATCTCAGGCAGCAGGCATCGGCCGAGACGGTTGTGCAGGAAGATGGAAAGAAACAGCCGGATGTCCTTGGGTCCCTGGCGGATGAAGTACTTCAGGTTCCACTGGTCGTGCGGGACTTCGGTGATGTCGAATCCGAAGGAGAATTTCGCGAGGTCCGCACCGCACCAGTCGGATACCGCGGCGGTGCGATAGTCGAGGGCGCGCAGCGCTTCGGGCAGCGCCGGGACCTCGAGGAGCGTCTCGGCGTCGTGCACGAAGTTGTCGCGCACGCCATGCGTGTGGGGCCACGTCCCGGTAAGGAGTGAGATCAGGCTCGGCGCGGTGCGCGCGCAGGGCACGTAGCAGGCGCCGAAATGCGTTCCGGAAGCCGCCAGCCGGTCGATGTTGGGCGTGAGGGACCTGCCGTCGCGGCGCGCGCCGATGCGGTCGGCGCGCAGCGTGTCGCTGCCGATCATCACGATGTTCGGGCGCTTGCCCGGGACCCGCCGCGAAGGCACCCGGCCTTCCGGCTCCCACAGCGCCGCGGTAAGCACGGCGACGTAGCCTGCCGCCGCCGCAAGCAACGCCGCTGCCTCCGTCACCGAGCCCTCGCTTGCAAGGAGTGCACTGAGTCCGCCGACCAGCACGGTGCCGGCGGCTGCGAGCGAGCGCCGTGCGATGCGCAGCCGCTGCGTGGAAAGCAGCCGCCACAGCCGCACGAGGTGCGCGATGCGGTACTGCCACGAAGCAACGATCAACCCGGGATTGAGCAGCAGCGCGCGGCACGCGGCGTAGAGCGCTACCGCGCCAAGCGTCAGCAGGCCGCCAAGCAAGGTGATCCAGGCATTGGGGACGAAACCCCAGGCCTGCGACGCGGCAACCGCGAGCACGGCGCCGGGCAGCGCCCAGAAGCCCGCGATGGCGACTACCCAGAAACCCAGACGAGCCAGCGCGACCGGCACGTACCAGCGGTACCGGCGCAGGATCGCGCTGCCGATGCGTGGCCCGGTTTGGGAGAAGTCGCGCACGGACTTGGCGAGGAGCAGCAATCCGGCCGCGCCCGCTACGCCCGCTACGGGCGCGAGAACCGGAACGAGCCAATGCCTCGCGAGGAGCGGTACGAGAGTGAAGGCGGCGAGCGCCGCAATGCCGAGGCCGAGAAGGGCATAGCGCTGCGCGCCCCAGGGCAAGCGCGCCTTGCGCTTGCGCCGCCGGATGGCCTCCTTCATGCCGCTGATCTCGCCGAGCGCCGATGCCGCTCTTACGACGTGGAACCTGCGCACTTCGGAGCTGAAGGAAAATACGCTGCGCAGCACGTTGCCGGCCAGCTTGCGCCACATGTAAAGCGGCATGCCGAGCTCGGTGCGCCGAAAGCGCATTACCGACTTGGAGCGCTGGAACCCCTTGCGCAACAGGTAGCCGAGCGTGAGGCGTTCAGGGTCGACGTAGTGATGCTGGACGACGCCTGGCGCATACTGAAGCAGGGCGCCGCCGCGCAGCGCGCGGCGCACCCATTCGAGATCCTCCGCACCGCCAAGATCGTGCCCAGTCGGGCCCAGCTCGGTGAGGAACGGGCCAGTGCGCCGGATCACCTCGCGGCGCGCGACAAGGTTTCCGCCGCCTGGGATCGGCCCCTCCAGTCCCGCTCGGAAGGGCTCGGGCCCCGGGTCGTAGCGTGGCACGGGCAGCGGGTAGATCCGGTACGGCCCGATGTCGTGCACCCATTGCGGCTCGCTGCCGTCCCAGTCGGGCAGGATCCGCCCGCAGATCAATCCTGCGTCGGGGTAGTCGCGCAATGCCCCGGCCACTCCGACGAGGTAGCAGGTATCCACGCGATGATCATCGTCGACGAACGCCACGGCATCGGAGTCGAGTGTGGGAAGCGCCTTGTTCAGCGCATTGGACTTCCCCGGTCTTGGCTCGGCAATCCAGGCGAGCTCGATCCGGCCGTCGCTCATGCCGGCCCGATAGCGCTCGAGGAACTCATGGGTGCCGTCGGTGCAGGCGTTTGCCACGACGAAGATCGCCACTCGCGCCTCCGTCGGTCGAGCCGCACCGTTCAGCGAGGCGATAGTTCGGGCAAGAAGCTCGACGCGGTTATGCGTGCAGATGAGGACGGTGATGCGCATGCTAGACGGGCTGGTTGCGCAGCATCGCTGCGAGGAGACCAAGCAGCAGGCGGCCGCGGCTTAGCGGCGCGAGGCGCATGCCGGTGAGGAGGTCGCCCATGGCCTGGCGCCGTCGGCCGGCGCGGTAGGCCCACTTCGCGTAATCCGACAGCATTCCGGCATAGGCTTGGCGCCAGAAGGCGCCTTGCTTGTCCGCCGGGAGGAGGCCGCGGTTCTTGCACATGACCCGGATGGCGGCATCGCGCATGACGTCGAGGTTGCGACTCATGCTGTCGGTGCGCTTTTCCACCACGGCAAGCGGCTCGTCGATGCAGTGGTAGCCCCCTTGCGCGGCAAGGCGCATCCACATGTCGATATCTTCGAGGCTTTTCAGCGCCTCGTCGAAACCGCCGGCGGCGAGAAGCGCGTCGCGGCGCGCCACCACGGCCGAGCCGCTTCCCGCGATGTACCCGTTTGCCGCAAAGATCGCTTCGAGGGTTGTGCCCCGGAACGATCCGCATCGCCACTCGCCGGTCGTTTGGCCGCGGGCATCCACCACTCGAGCGGCGGTGGAGCAGAAAACAGCCTCCGGATGCGCCCTCATCCATGCCACCTGGCGGGCGAGCTTTCCGGGCTGCCACCAGTCGTCCGCGTCCAAGAAGGCGACGTATTCGCCGCGTGCGGTGTGGATGCCGGCGTTGCGGGCGCTCGACAGACCACCGTTCGGCTTTTGCACGACCCTCAACGAGGTTCCATAGGAATTCAGCAAGGAGAGCGTGCCGTCCGTGCTGCCGTCGTCGACCACGATCAGCTCGAAGTCGCGATACGTCTGCGCGAGCACCGAATCGACTGCCCGGCGGATGCACCCCGCCGCGTTGTACGCGGGGATGACGACGCTGACGAGCTCAGGCATAGCCAAGCCTGGCCATCATCGGCGCGATCGCGGGCAGGATGTGCTCGACGGCCTCACCGTTGCGCTCCTTCCACTTGTCCTTCTTCGGCGCGCCTTTCACGATGCTGGTCGGCTCGAGGTGGGCACAGCGCGCGCGCATGGCGTCGCCGAACGGCAGGCCGAGGCGTTCGAAGAGCTCGCGGAACATCTCCACCGGCCGCTCGAAAAGGTCCTCGTAGCGCACCTGGATCCATTGCTTCTCGGGAATGCTCCCCCTTGCTTCGAGCGCGAGGCGATTGGCGCTGACCCATTGGAAGGCGCACACCTCTTCGAGGCTCGCCCGGTTGTACGCACGCCAGCCGGGCGGGAGGAAGAAATGCCATTCGCGGAACTCGCCGCCGTTGATGGCGACTGGCTCGGGGGATGGGCCCAGAAACTTCTCCAGGCCGAAACCGCCGTCGGTGCGGCCGTAGCGCCAGCCGTCCATCATGGAGCTCACGTTGTCGCGGCCGTCGCGGTAGATGAAGACGAACTTCGCCTGGGGAAAGAGCTTGTGCAGGTAGGGCACCCGCAGCGTATTGATGCAGGTCTTGTCCAGCACCGGCCCGGCGCCGAGGCGCTGGTAGAAGAAGCGCAGCGCTGCATCTCGGTGTTCCGGGCGTGCATCGTTCGGGCCCGCCGCCTCGGAATCCCAGTGGTTCCTATGCGGCCCGTGCAGGCCGTTCCAGAACTGCGGCAGCTCATGATTGAAGTGCAAAAAAGCGCCGGAGGCCGCGATCGTCTCGAACGTGATGGTGGTGCCGGAGCGCGAGCAGCCGATGACGAACACCGGATCGGGGACCTGCGGGCGCGTGAGGGTCCAGACCACTCCGCGAGCCTTGCGCTTGAGCTCGAGGACGTTCTTCGCCCGCACTTCGGCGTCGGCGAGCTTGTAGAGCTTGGCGAGGTTCATCTGCGCCGGCGGGTGCGCCAGAGTCCCTCGATGGAGCCCAGAAAATGCCAGGCGAGGATTTCGCGGAAGAAGGCCTCGTCCGGCGGCGCATACAGCCGCGCGACGACGGCACGCCCGATTGCGCGCAGGGTTTGCGGGTACATGTAAAGCGGCACGCCGAACAACCTTCTTTCCCCCCGGACGCCGCGAGTCTCGGCCAGATTGCGACTGGTCTGATAACGCCAGCGGCGGAAATAGCGCTTGGTCAGGCGAAAGCTCTCCACGCTGTGATGCACGCGGGCATCGCCGAAGAACATCACCTTCGCCCCCTTGGCGAGCATGCGGCCGAAGAGCTCCCCGTCCTCGCCGCTCGCCAGTATTTTGCCGCGTCTTCCCCGCGTGACGTCGAATAGTCCGAAGTGATCAAAGACCTCGCGCCGAAACGCCATGTTGGCACCGTAGGGCACGGGTTCGCCGCCCTTGATTTCGTAGGTGTCGGTGCGCTCGGCCTTGATGGCAAGAATGCCGTGGAAGCGCTCGGTGAGCCAGGCGGGCGGGGGCGACTCCCATTCCGGCGCGATAAAGCCGCCGCAGGCATCGCAGGCGTGCACCTCCATGCCGTCGAGGATGCGCTGCATCCAGTCGGCCTCAGGTGCCACATCATCGTCGGTGAAGAGCAACACTCGCCCGCGCGCTGCCTGGATGCCGTGGTTGCGGGCGAAGGCGAGCCCCTGCTGCGGCTCATGGCTGTAGCGAAGGTTAGGAAACGTCCTGGAGAACGCCTCCACGACCGCGCGGGTGTCGTCCGAGGAGTTGTTGTCGACCACCAGCACCTCCCACTCAATACCCGGCCGTAGCGCCTGCGCCTGCAGGCTGCGCAGGGTGCGCGGAAGCAAGGTCGCCCTGTTGTACGTGCAGACGATGACCGAGGCGTGGAGCATCCGGTGGGTTCTTTTTAGCCAAAGATGCGGCTGGGCAACGATGCTAGAGTGCCTTGCTGCTTGAGGCGGCCGCAAGAGCCCCTTGTAGCCAACCTGGGTCCATGCTTTTCCTCCGCAAACAGAACAACGGCTTCGACAAGGCACTGAGCTGGTTCAGGGCGCACCGAGTCCCTGGACAGGGCATCATCGTTCATACGCGCCGGCCGGTGCCGTACGCCGAGGTTACCGGCTACTTCGTTCCGACGCTCTACGAGTGGGGCGAGGAGGTGCTCGCGCGCGGGTGCATCGACTGGCTTCTTTCGGTCCAGCTTCCGGAGGGGGCGTTCCCGGCGCCCGACGGGGTCCCGTACACGTTCGATACCGCGCAGGTGATGCGCGGCCTCAACGCAGGGCTCGAGCGGGGGCGAGCGCTCGAGGGGCCGCTCCGCCGCGCAGCCGACTGGATGGTGAAGCAGATCGGTCCCGACGGCCGCCTCGGCACGCCTTCCACCGAGCTGTGGGGGGATATCGCGAACGATCTTATCCATGTCTACGCGATCTTTCCGCTGATCCGGGCCGGCGAGCTTCTCAAGAACCCAGAATACGTCGAAGCAGGACGGCGTATCCAGGCGTATTACCGCTCGCAGGATGCGATCGTGCCGTTCAACCGCCTGTCGCACTTCCATGCCTATGCGATGGAAGCGCTCTGGGAGCTGGGTGAAACGGACCTCGCCCGCCGCGGCATGGCCGATGTCGCGCGCGTGCAGCGCAAGGACGGCTCCGTGCCCGCCTACCCGGATGTCGATTGGATCTGCTCCACCGGCATCGCGCAGTACGCGGTGGTGTGGTACCGGCTCGGCGAGCGCGCGCGCGCGGATCGGGCGCTGCGGTATCTCGAGCGCATCCAGAACGCCTCGGGCGGTTTCTTCGGCAGCTACGGCAAAGGCGCGAAGTACATCCGCGGCGCGGAGATCAGCTGGGCGGTCAAGTACTACCTCGACGCGTGCGCGCTGAGAGACGGCCGCAAGCATGCTTAGGACGCTCACCGTCTTCGGCACGCGGCCGGAGGCCATCAAGATGGCCCCGGTCATCGCCGAGCTCGAGCGGCAGCACGGACGCATCCGCAACCGCAACTGCTGCACCGGCCAGCACCGCGACATGGTGCAGCCGCTCATCCAGTTCTTCGGCATCCGGGTCGACTATGACTTGAAGCTGATGCAGCACAACCAGACGCTCGACTTTCTCACAACGCGAGTCCTGGAAGAGGTCGGCGCCATCCTGAAGACCGAGCCTTACGACTACGTGCTCGTCCAGGGCGACACCACCACCTCGATGGCGGCCAGCCTCGCGGCCTATTACCAGGGCGTGCACGTCGGCCACGTCGAAGCGGGCCTTCGCACCTACGACAAGCGCCAGCCTTACCCCGAAGAGGTGAACCGCAAGATCATCGACTCGGTGGCGGATCTCTACTTCGCGCACACAGAGCATGCGCGCCAGAACCTGCTGCGCGAGGGGGTTGAGCGCTCGGACATCGCCGTGACCGGCAACACGGTCATCGATGCGCTCCTCGATGTCGCGCGGCGCGACTACAGCTTCACCGACCCGAGGCTGCAGCAGCTCGCCCGCGATCCGCGGCGCATCGTGCTAGTGACGGCGCATCGCCGGGAAAGCTTCGGCGAGCCGTTCGAGTCGCTCTGCAGCGGCCTTAAGCAGCTCGCGCTTAAGCACCCGGACGTGCTGGTCGTCTACCCGGTGCACATGAACCCGAACGTGCGCAAGGTCGTCGACGCCACGCTGCGCGGCATTGACAACATCGTGCTGCTCGAGCCACTCGATTACGTGCCATTCGTGCACCTGATGAAGAAGGCGTACCTCCTTCTTACCGACTCGGGAGGCGTGCAGGAGGAAGCGCCGAGCCTCGATAAGCCGGTGCTCGTCATGCGGAACGTGACGGAGCGGCAGGAGGGCGTCGAGGCCGGCACCATCAAGCTCGTGGGTACGGACGCCGCGGCGATCGTGGCCGAGACGTCGCTGCTCCTCACCGACCGAGGCGCGTATCAGGCGATGGCGTCGAAGACGAACCCGTATGGGGACGGCACCGCCGCACTCAAGACGGTGAGGCGTCTTCTGCAGGAGGCTTGATGATGAGCGGCTTGGTGAGCATCGTGCTCCCCACCTACACGCGCGCACATATGCTCGCATACGCCATTCGCAGCGTGCTTACCCAGACGTACGAGAACTTCGAGCTCATCGTCGTCGACGACAATTCCAAGGACGACACACCCGAGGTCGTGCGCGGCTTCGACGACTCGCGCATCCGCTATTTCAGAAATGAGACCAATCTGAAGCTGCCGGGAGCGCTCAACAAGGGTTTCGCGGCCGCGGGTGGCGATTACCTGACCTGGACTTCGGACGATAACCTCTATGCGACCGACGCCATCGAGAAGATGGTTTTTGCCCTGGAGAGCCGGGCGGCCGACTTCGTGTTCGCAGACTACTACGACTTTGCGCGCCACGAGGAGGGGACGGGAGCACCGATGAACCCGCGCCGGGTGGGTCTGCCCGGTATCCTGCGGCTGGATGAGCGCAACTCGGTCGGCGCCTGCTTCATGTACACACGGGCTGTATACGAGGCGATCGGCGCGTACGATCCGGAGCTCTTCCTGGTAGAAGACTACGACTATTTCATCCGCATCCAGCGGGCGGGCTTCAGAATCGCGCACATCCCCGAGGCCCTCTACTACTTCAGCCGCCACGACGACGCGCTCTTTTGCTCTCGCTTCGCCGAAGTGCAGGCAGCCGGTATCCTCGTTCGGTACAAGAACGCACTGCTGGACAAGGACAAGGCGGCCCAGGCCTGCGTGGCCCTCGTGATGCGCGATCCATCGGTATTGAAAAATCCCTTGCTGCGCAACCTCTATGTCGCTCTCAAGAGGACTTCGTTCACCCTGACCCGCGCCTATGAGCGGATGGTGCGCGCCTATGTACAGTACGCGATCGAGATACGGGTGAGTCGCCTGCTCGATCGCTTCTCTTCGCGTGCGATGTCTTTTCCGCAGGCCAAGGACGCGCTCAAAGAGTTGCTGCAAGGCGTTGCGACGCTGGAGTACAAGTAGGCGACCTCCATCATGAAGCTTGTCGACTACCTCGTGTCCGCTTTCCTTGGCACCTCGCGCGCCCGGCGCCACCATGCCAGCGCGCTCTCCTCGAACCCCGGCATCGTATCGGGTGTTACCGAGCTCGAGAGGATCTGCCGGAGCGATCCGGCGCAGGACACGGCGCGTCCGATCTTCCTGCTTTCGGCCGGCTGGCGGGCAGGCTCGACGCTGCTCCAGCGCCTCATCATGTCGGACCCGCGGGTCCTGCTCTGGGGTGAGCCGTACGACGAATGTGGAGTAATCCAGTCCTTGGCGACGACGGTGAAAGCGTTCAGGAACGGATGGCCGCCGGAGGATTACTACTACAGCGGGAGCAAGCCGCGCTCCGGCGACTGGGTCGCCAATCTCTTTCCTGCCGCGACATCCCTGCGGGCGGGACACCGCGCGTTTTTCGACGCCACCTTTGCCGAGCCGGCACGCCGCATCGGCATGTCGCGCTGGGGTATCAAGGAGGTCCGGCTTACCGCCGAGCACGCGCACTACCTGCGCTGGCTGTATCCCCATGCCAAGTTCGTGTTTCTGTATCGCAATCCGCTGCATGCATACCAGTCCTATTGCGGCCATGGCCGCGACTGGTATGACGTCTGGCCGGAGAAGCCCGTGTTTACCCCTGCCGCGTTCGGTCGGCATTGGCGATCCCTGTGCGAGGGATTCCTCGAAGCCGAGAAGCGGCTCGGCGCCTTGGTGGTGCGCTACGAGGATCTCGTGAACGGCAATGCGGAGCTGCTGCAGCGGATCGAGCGGCACCTCGAGGTGACGCTGGACCGCTCGATCCTCGGCAACAAAGTGGGCAGCTCCGCTCGCGACGGCAAGCCGGCCGCCATCACCACGCTCGAGAAGTCGCTTCTGCGGCGGGCGGTGTCTCCGCTTGCGCAGCAGCTCGGATATTCGTGGTGAGGGCGCGGCGGCTTGGCTGACCTCTTATACGACGTCGGCTTTCACAAAGGCGAGGACACCCATTTCTACCTGAAGAAGGGTTTCCGGGTCGTCGCGGTAGAGGCCAATCCGGCTCTGCATGCTGCGGGGGTCGCGCGTTTTAGCGACCAAATCCGCTCGGGGCAGCTCAGCCTGCTGAACGCGGCGATTGCGGAGCACGACGGCCCCATCCGCTTTTTCATCAACAAGCGGGCGACTGAGTGGAGCACGACGTCGTCCGAATTCGCGGCCCGGAATTCCGAGCTCGGGGCCAAGTCGGAAGAAGTCATCGTTCCCGGCATGCGTTTCGAGCGCATTCTGGGCGAATTTGGCGTTCCCTATTACCTCAAGATCGACATCGAAGGGGCGGACCACCTCTGCCTGAGGGGCTTGCAGCAGACTGCGAAGCGGCCAACCCACGTTTCGCTGGAGTCCAACAAGACCTCCTGGGCGGGATTGCTATCGGAATTCCGCGATCTGCGCGCGCTCGGCTACCAGAAGTTCAAGGTAGTAAGCCAGGAGGGCGTTCCGCAACAGGTCTGTCCGAACCCGCCGCGCGAAGGACGGTACGCCGAGCACCAATTCGTCCGCGGCTCGAGCGGCGCTTTCGGCGAAGAGGCACCCGGCGGATGGCTATCGGAGCGAGACGCACTCGCGCGCTACAGGCGCATCTTCTGGCGCTACCGCCTGTTCGGCGATTCCGGGTGGTTCACGGAGCGCAGCCTGCGGCGAGCGCTGCTGTGGCGTTTGATCAAGCATCTACCCAAAGCCGACTGGTACGACACGCACGCGACGCGGTAGCGTTACGCGAAGTGCTTTCTAAAGCTGCGGATCGGGCGCTCTAGCAGGTAGTGGGAGGCGCTCGTTATCAGGAGCAGCAGCCCTGCCAACAGCGGATAGCGGATGTAACGCACGCCAAAGAGGCCGGAATCGAGTCCCAGCGCGTCCACTGCAAAGGCGTACGCCTTGGGCACGAACGGGTGCCAGATGTACAAGCCGTAGCTGATCACTCCAAGCCACACGAGGGGCTTACTTGCGAGGAGCGCGCCTGCGAGGCCGGGCACTCCATTGGCGGCGCAGGCGACGAGCGTGCCGAAGAACACGGCCGTGAGGGTCCTTCCGAGCGTGGCAAAGACGAGCGTGTCTCGGAAGAAGAACCAGAGAACGAGGTAAGCCCGCGAGCGTCGTCAGACCTGCGAGCACCAGGCGGCGCACCGCGCTGCCGCTGGGCGCGAGGACGCCTCGCGACGGAGGCAAGCCAGGAAGGCGCCGAAACAGAGCAGATCCAGAGCGCCCGTGGGAATGGTCCAGATCGCTATGTGAGAGCCCCCCTCGACCTGCCAGATCAGGAACCGCGACAGCGGCGCCCGAAGAATACCCGCGACCGCCAGGCGCTTGATGGTCGCCGGTGTGGAAACCAGCACCATCAGTGGCCAGAAGAGATAGAACTGCTCTTCGACGCTGAGCGACCAGAAGTGACCGCCGATCGGCGGCCAGGCCTCATGCCACACGGGATAAATATTGCTGAGATACGACGCGTGCCAGCCTACCAGGGCACGCATCTCCGGAAAGAGCAGCGACGTGGCGGCCAAGGCGAAGTAATAGGCAGGAAAGATACGCAACACCCTGCGCATGTAGAAATGTCCGAGGGCCGTCCGGAAGGGCAGCCGATCATCCTTCAGCTCGAGCAGGGATCAGCGTTATCAGGAACCCGCTCAGCACGAAGAAGCACTCGACGCCAAGGCCGCCGAGATCGAACGCGCGGATGCCGTCGAGCTGCACCATGTACCCGACGCCGGAGCTGCCGCTGACTGCGGCCGTTACGGTTCCCGAATGCGCACCACGCGGTCCACTGCGACGTTGTCGAGTTCCTGCAACGTGCCGCTCGGCCAGCGGATCGTGATCCTGTCCACCTTGGAGTTTTTCGCGAGCCCGAAGTGTAGCCTTGCGTGGTTCTGGCCGCGGTGGTGGACGCCCCCGTCCTGGATGCGAACCTGGGTTACGCCACCGGCAACCAGCTCCACCCTCGCGCCGATTCCGTCCCGGTTCGAACGTGTTCCCTCCAGGTCGATCTCGAGCCAGTGGTTTGCGTTGGGGCGGTTGCGATAGAGCTGATAGCCGCCTGGGTCGGAAGGCATGCCGAGGCTCCGGCCCATGCTGCCACCGGTCGTCACGAGAAGGTCGACGAACCCGTCGCGGTCGAAGTCAACCGTAGTGACCGAATCCCCCACGCCCAGCCTGCCGCCTGCCGCGCCGCCTGCGCCCGGAACGACGACGAAGCGCCCGCCGCCGCGGTTCAGCAGGAGCAGATTCTCCTGCTTGCCGAGCTCGCCGGAAGCCACCACGAAGAGGTCGACATGCATGTCATTGTTGAAATCGGCGGCGACCACATTCACGGCCGACACCAAACGGGCGTTGACGCCGCGCTTTTCGCTCTCGTCGACCAGCTTGCCGCCCCGGTTCATCAGCAGCCGCGCCGGCGCTTCCTCCGGCGCCGCCTTCGAGCCCGTCGCCGTGACCTGAGTCAGCTCCCCGCTTGACCGCACACGGATAGCAACCTGTTGATGCTGTGGCCGGCCCGCGCCGGAGCTCTCCGCCCCCGCCGCCACGAGCACCTCCCATTCATGGCCTTCCCTGGTGCCGATGTAGACGCCAGCCTGCTCTCCCGGCTTGACGACGGGACTGCCCTTCGCACCCGGAGGCAGGGAGAACTCCAGGGCAGCCGGCTGCACGGCACGCTCGCCGATGTAGATCCGTTCGGCGGAGATCGGATTGCCGGGCGACACGGGAGCCACCGTCCATTGCAGCTGCCCGGAGGATCGGAAGGTGAAGCCTGCAGGCTTGCCGGCGTTGGCCTTGTCGATCCAGACATCTGCAATCAGCTCGTTCGGTGACGGCCGTCCAAAGCCGATGGCGCCGGGAGGATTCTTCCTCGCGAGGTATAAGTCGAACAGACCGTCGTTGTTGAAGTCCGCTGCCGCAATATCCTCAAATGCGGTCGACGGCATGAGATCCAGCTCCTTCAGAGGAAGCACCCCGGTGGCAAAGACCTGGGCGGTACGGCCGCGCTGAGGGGCCCGGCACACGATGTCGGTCGTCCTGGCCGGCGTGAGCTCGGTCAGCACGCAAAACGGCGCGCTCGCGGATGCGAATGGCGCCGCCCCATCCGCCTGGAACGTGCCGTTCCGCTGGAGAAAGATGAAAGGAAGCTTCCGTTCATCGGCGCGCGCCTCGGCGCCTTGAAAAAGATCCAGCCGTCCATCTCGATCCAGGTCCACCCAGAGCGGCATCCGCGTCCGGCTGAAAGGATTGGCTATCCCGACGGCTTCACCTATGTCTTCGAAGCGCGCACCCCGATTCGCGAGAAGGCGCTTGCGCTCCGACCCTACGCCGCCCTCGGCACCCATCAGCTGAACCAGGTCCAGCCGGCCGTCATTGTCGAAGTCGGCCCATGCGGCGCCGTGCTTGTCGCCTCCGATGTCCGAGTCGGCCAGCCATTGCTTCGTGACATCTGCAAACTGCCCGTTACCTTCGTTGCGAAAGAGCCTCGCCGGGTTCAGGTGATTCGTGACGTAGAGGTCGGGCAATCCGTCCCGGTCGAAGTCGCCCCAGGCGGCGCCATAAGTCATGCCGACGTACGAAAGGCCGGCGCTCGCCGTGACGTCCTCGAACTGCGGCGCCTCCGGCGCCCGAAGCCGCTCAAGACCCCAGCGCCCTGCAAGCGCACCGAGGACGGCGAGCACCACAGCCCCCGCGATGATGGCGAGGTTTCGTCTGGTCATGGCCTAGCTCGGGGCGAACAGCGGCTTGGCTGCGCGCAGCGCCGAGAACAGCTTCCAGCGCTCTTCATAGAATCGAGGCCTCGAAACGTGGAGCGCGACCCCCGGGGTCGACGCAGAGGCGCACTCCCAGATGGGGCCGACGTTGTGGATAAGCGGCCGTCTCTCGCCGGAAAAGCTGAGGATTATGTCTTCGCCGTTCATGAGCGATGCCGGATCGTGGATGCCGAGCACATCGCACAGCCTGAAGTACTCCTCGAGCTGAATTCGGGTAAAGGCGAACAGGCCGTTCAGGATGTCCACCGGCACGCTTGCACCGCGTCTATGGACAAACGGCCATTCCTTGCTCTGGCTTTCGTCCGGAGAGAAGGCGGCGCCGAAAATCCCATGCGGCTGCTCGCCCGAGGCGCAAAGCCGGGCATAGATCCACTGCAACTGCGCGGGATGGAGAAAGATATCGTCGTCGATGCAAAGGTAGTAGCGTGCGGGGTACCTTTTCGCGAGCTCGAAGCGGATTCCCACTCCCGAGGGCCGCTCCTGGTCCAGGAGTACCAGCCGCTCGTCGCGGAACGGCACGTACCTCTCGATCCTGTAGTCCTGGCTGTTGTTCGATATCACGAGCCGGCCGACGAACCCCGAGCGCAGCACGTGGCGCGCAATCATCGCGACATTCTCCGGCCGCTTGTGATTCATGAGAATGACAGTCAGCTTGCTGGATTCTTCGACCCCTGCTCCGACAAGCGGGCAGGCGCAAGCGCTTCGATGCCGATCGCGCATGTGGCGGATTGACTGCACGAAGTTCCGTACTCTTGCGACCGCTGCGAGCCCGGCGAGGTTTTTCCAGGACGTCAGGAGCTGGAAAGCCCAGAACGACTGTCCCATGCCGGCGCGCTCAAGCCCTGGCGTGCTCGGCCGCGAGGCGTGCCGTCGACCATCGCTTGGAAAGATCGCGCACCGATTGGGGGCAATCGCCCAGTCTTCCGAAAACGAAGTCCTTCGCGCCGAGGAGGCATGCGCGGTTGCGCGCGTCCCGGAATGCCGAGCGCAAGGCCCACCAGCGCTCCCGGGGAGACGAGGCGCCGCGGGGATCCGCCAGGGGCGACAGGAAGCGGCGTGCAAGCATGCCGACTGTCCTGGCATAGAGCCGCACCCGGGTGCCAAGTTCGGCGTGCCTCCTCGCCCAGAGAAGCCGATTCCTCGTCAGGAAGTACAAAGCCAACGGAGAACGCTCTCCGCCGAACGACACCGATACCTTGTGCCAGAGCTTGGCTTCCGGTACGAACACGGACGGATACCCGCGCCTGCGGGCGCGGTAGCACCAGTCGGTTTCCTCGAAGTACAGAAAGAAATCCTCATCGAGCAGACCGATCTCCCGCAGCCTTTTGGCCGACACGAAGAACGCACAACCGCACGCATATGCGGTCTCGCTGATGGTGGCGAACCTCTCTTGATCGTCGCGCTCCCCTTCGCCGACCTGGAAGAAGC
>Ga0137433_1000219_pt1 | contig 33811 bp, 45 predicted proteins | sample EasRivERMZT840_2_FD_102335 | JGI IMG/M metagenome (GOLD analysis project Ga0137433, IMG submission 102335) | Soil microbial communities from meander-bound floodplain in the East River, Colorado, USA - East River MetaG ERMZT840_2 | ecosystem: Environmental > Terrestrial > Soil > Floodplain ...
ATTTTCTCACGCACTTACCGGGGTACCTTTTTGGGTAACGCTACGGCGGTTCAAAGGGCGGCACAGGGGAACCTGGCCGACAAACGCAAGCGCAAATTGCCGTGGGAGAAAAAAGGGCTGTCGCGCGTCGAACGGGTGATCGCGTTTCTTGAGTTTTTACCGATTACCAAGGGCATCAAGATCGGGACCAACCTGAAATTGTTGCCGGGTCAACGGCAGTTTATCGAGCGGGTCTATGGGTCGACCGAGGTGCGGATAGCGGTGCGATCCGAGGCGCGCGGCAACGGCAAGACGGGGTTGGTGGCCGGCCTGGCGCTGTGCCATCTGCTGGGACCGGAAGCCGAGGAGCGCGGCGAGTGCTATTCAGCGGCGGTGAACCGGCAGCAATCGGCGCTGATGCATGACGAGATGACGGCGATCATCGAGGCGGTGGACGAGTTTGCGGCGGTGACCAGGATCCGCAGCGGTGGCCAGCGGCGCTGCATTGAGGTGACCGACGGCAAGGGCAAGGGTTCCAAATACGAGGCGCTATCGTCCGATGCGCGGCGCGGCCATGGCCTGGCGCCGAGCTGGTGGGCCTATGACGAGATGGCGCAGACGCGGGACCGCAAGTTATTCGACGCGCTGCGGACCGCGATGGGCAAGCGCAAGTCTTGCCTGGGGATCATTCTGTCGACGCAGGCCGAGGACGACGAACATCCGCTGTCGCAATTGATCGACGACGGGCTGGCCGGCAACGATCCGGCGCTGATTATTGACCTGACCTGTGCGCCGGTGACGGCGGATGTGTTCGACCACGACGTGATCCGCGCTGCCAATCCGGCGCTGGGGATATTCCTGGATCCCGAAACCCTGTTCAAGGAGGCCGACCAGGCGCGGCGGATGCCGAGCGCGGAAAGCGCATTCCGCAATCTGAGATGCAACCAGCGCATAGCTGCGGCGAGCGATCTTTTGTGCACGCCGTCGGTGTGGAACCTGGGCGACGAGACTGTCGACGACGAGATTTTTCATGATGGCCGGCCGGTGTATGGCGGGCTGGATCTGTCGGCGCGGCTGGACCTGACGGCGCTGGTGCTTTGCGCCGAGGACGACCGGTCGCGAATTCATATCAAGGCGATGGCCTGGACGCCGGAAAAGACCCTGTTGACGCGGACGCAGCGCGACGGCGCGCCCTATGACGCCTGGCACCGTGGCGGCCATTTGCTGGCCACGCCGGGACTGACGATCGATTATGACTATGTCATCGCGGACATTGCCACGGCGACCGAGGGCATGAACCTGGCGCGGATTGGCTATGACAAGTGGAACATCATACGGCTGATGTCGGACATGGCGCGGCTCGGGATTACGCTGCCGCTGGAGGGTTTTGTCCAGGGCTACAAGAGCTATTCGCCGGCGATCCGTGAATTCGAGGTGGCGGCGACCGAAGGCCGGCTGGTGCATGGCGGTCATCCGGTGCTGCGGTGGTGCATTTCCAACACGGTGCTGCACCATGAAGCCGGCACGCCGCAGGGCAACCGCAAGCCGGAAAAGCGTCGCACCTATGGCCGGATTGATTTGGCGGTGGCGCTGTTGATGGCGCTCGGCTCGATGAAGTGTGGAGAACCGGCGGTCGAAGCGTCGGCGCTGATCGCATAACGAAAGGATAGGCTATGGCTACCTTTAACAAATATCTGCTGTTCGTCGACGAAATCGCGGCCGGTGGCCACAATCTGAAAACCGCGGTGCTGAAGTGCGCGCTGACCAACACCGCGCCAACGCTGGCGACCGATACGGTCTGGAACCTGACGGTGGCGCCGGCGCCGGTTGCGGCCAACAACTACACCGCAGGCGGCAACACGTTGGTGACGGCGTCGGCGACGACATCGGCCGGCGTGTTTAAACTGGTGTTGAACGATACCGTGTTCACCGCGACCGCCGGCGGCATCGGGCCATTCCGCTATGCGATCATCTACAATTCGAGCGCGACCAACAAGGTGGTCGGTTCGTATGATTACGGTTCATCGATCACGCTGGCCGACACCGAGACGTTCACGGTCGATTTCGATCCGACCAACGGCGTGTTGACGCTGACGTAATGGCCGACCAGCTACTGACGTCATATCCCGAACTGGCGTTGACGCATGTGCTGGGTCACACCAGCGGCAACGTTGTAGGCAGGGCGGCGGTTTCGTCGTTGGGCGGTGGCGGCTCACCGGGCGGCTCAACACTGCAATTGCAGTATAACAACGGGGGCGCGTTCGCGGGCCTTGCCGGTTCGTCGGTTAGCGGCGGCACCCTTTCGCTCAACGGCGGCACGATCACGGCGAACGCGCCGATACTGAATTTGGTGCAGGAGTGGAATAACGCGACCACGGGGTTCAAAGGGATCGCCCTCAATATCACCAACACCGCTTCGCAGTGGGACAGTATGCTGCTCGACATGAAGGTCGGCGGTGCAAGTATGCTTGCCGTTAGCCCGTCGGGTCAGATTTTTGCAACTTCAATATCTGGGCCAGCCACTGGGGCGCTTGGCGGCGCGCCCGAAGGCAAACTGGAGTTTGTGTTCGGTGGATTATCGTTAAACACTCAAAACAATACGATGGCTATCTATACCTATGGCGCGGGCACCACGCCCAAACAGTGGCTTTTGCGCTCCGATAACCTATGGATGTGGTCTGCCGACAATGCTGGCGCTGTCGGGGAAGTGGCGCTGTCGCGACCAACTACCGCTACGATAGCTATTACCCACAACACCAAAACATCCCCAACAGCATTTCAAGTCTACAACACCACCGACAGTGCTATAGCCCCTCCGACCAACTACGAACGCGGCGTGTTCGATTGGACGACGACCGCCAACACGTTGACCATCGGGGCGCAGAAGGGCGGAACAGGGACCGGCCGAGACATCAAATTTGTCGCGGCATCAACTCTACATGCTAACAATTGGCTGGGCTATGGCGGCAGTGCGGGAGGGTTTAAGCTCAATTATGAAGTGGGGTACGAATCCCTTTCGCAGATTATATTGCACGATAATGTGCGCGAAGTATTCCTGATCAGCCCTAACACCAAGGCGTTCAATTTTCTCGGCGACTGGTTAATTACATTTTCAGCAAATACGTCTTCTGGCGTTTGTTGGAGCAACATTGATGCTGGTCTCGGCCGTGCCGCAGCCGGCGTCCTTGAAATCAACAACGGCACCGCAGGCACGTTCCGCGATTTGAAGCTGCGCAGCGTCTACGCCACTACGAAAGCAGGTGCGCCGGTTGCCGCTGATGTTCCTGCCGGAACGTTCATGGTCATCCGCGACACGTCCGGTTCTACCACCAAATTGTACTACAACAACGGCGGCACGTTGCAGAGCGTTGCGCTAGCATAAGGGGATTACACAGTGGCCAATCCGAATACCGTCATCAACAATTTCAGCGAGACTATCATCCAATACATTCGGCTGACGCAGACACTGCGCACCATGAACGATCAGTTGGCGCAGGACCCGGAGATCATCACCGAGTACTTTGCACAGACGCCCGGCACTGGCTTTCCCGGCTCCGGTGCCCGCACCGACATCGACGCGACAGATGTTGCGGCGGCGCAGGCGGCCATCGAACAGATGCTGTTCGCTTTTGACAGTGGCGAACCGCCGCAAAAGGCCGCGCTCTACAAGATGCAGCCATGATGGAAATTACGATCAGGTTCACGCAACAAGAGGTGCTCGCGCTTCAGCAACTGATCCATATCGCCGTGCAGGCGCGGGGAATGGAGGTCGCCGAGGCGGGCGTCGTTTTGTCGAAGAAGATAAAGGATGCCGCCGATCTGTCGGCAAAGGGGGAAGAAACACCTAAGGATATTTCCATGTACCCTCGCGCCGCCGAATAAATAAGGGCGCAACGTGGCTGTAACGAAGCGCGTATTTATTACGGTTACAGGCGCAGGAACATTTACAATCCCGGCTGACTGGGCCGCAACCAACACCATCGAGATTATCGGCGGCGGGGGTTCGGGACGCGGCAATACGACCGGCGGCGCTGGCGGCGGCGGCGGCGGCCAGTATCGCAAGCTTACCAACATCACGAAGACGCCTTCCACCGTCATCAACCTCGCGGTTGGCATCGGCGGGGCGGTCGCATCCGGATCCTCCACGGCGGGCGGCAATACGTGGTGGGACGGCACCACGTTTGCGGGTGCGGCACTGAGCGCGCAAGGCGGCGCGGGCGGCGGCGCGCCTACGGCGGGCGCGGGCGGCACAACCGGCACGGGCGGCACCGGCGCTAATGGCGGCGCCGGCGGCGCGGGCTCTACCGTCCTGACGGCGGGCGGCGGTGGCGGTGCGGCAGGACCCGGCGGCGTAGGCGGCATCGGCGGGGCGGGCGACAGCAACGCCACGAGCGCTGACTTCGGCGGCAGCGGCGGCGGTGGCGCGGGCCTTACCGGCGCAGGTGGTAACGGCGGCGCTGGCACAAACACGGCTGGTGCGGCTGGTGCGGCGGGCGCGGGCGGTGGCGGCGCCGGTGGCGCTGGCGGGTCTGGCAACGGCTTACAACCTGCCGCTGGAACGGGCGTCTGGACCTCGACGCACCTGCCCGACACCACGACGGCCAGCGTGGTCACGATCGCGCCAGGCGGCGGTGGCGGTGGCGGTGGCTCGGCAGCATCCAGTTCCGGCGGCGCGGCGCGCGTCTACGGCGGCGGCGGCGGCGGTTCGGGCATGCTTGCGGCGGGCGCCGGGGCCGGTGCGCAAGGCGTCATTGTCATCACCTGGACAACGCTTGAAAACCGGACCCTGCCAGCCGACGCCGGTTCGTTCGCGCTGGACGGGCAGACCGTCACGCTGACCTATGTGCCCGCGCCGGCAGCGGGGGAAAGCATCGCAGCCGATACCGGCGCGTTCAATTACTACGGCTACCGGCACGTTGATGGCGTTGCCATTCTCGACGAAGATAGCGACAGGATCCTTGACGAAGGCGGCGACAGCATTGTCGAGGTCGAGGATTTACACCAGGAGACGTATCTACGCGCAGCCAGGATAGCGGCTGCGGCCAATGGTTCGTTCGTTCTCGCCGGCATTGACGCCACGCTGACAAAGGCAGCGGCGGTTGTTCACCGCACGCTGACCGCGGAGCCTGGCGCGTTCGTGCTGTCGGGCAAGGCGGCGATCGCGCGCTATGGCCGCGCGGTCGGTGCTGTCAAGGGCACGTTCACACTGGCCGGCCAGACCACCGGCTTGCGCACGGCGCGCAAGATGGCCGCGGCCAAGGGCGCATTTGTCCTGGCCGGCATTGACGCCACGCTGACGAAATCGACCGCGGTCGTTCACCGCACGCTGCCGGCCGAACAGGGCGCGTTTGTGCTGTCGGGCAAGGCGGCGGCGGTTCGATACGATCGCAAGCTGATTGCAGCCAAGGGCACCTTCGTTCTGTCGGGCCAGGCGGCGGCGCTGGCCTACGGCTCGGCAAAGGTCATGACGGCATCGGCCGGCGTGTTCACATTTGCCGGCCAGCCGGCGATTGCGCGCTACGGTCACAAGCTTACGGCGGTCAAAGGTTCGTTTGTTCTCGCCGGCCAGCCGGCGATTGCGCGCTACGGTCACACGCTCGCGGCGATCAAGGGCACCTTCGTTCTGGCGGGGCAAGCGGCCGGCCTGAAATATGGCCACGTCGCGGTCGCGGCGAAAGGAACCTTTACGCTCAACGGCCAGGCGGCGGCGCTGGCCTACAAGCGGGTGATGCCGGCGGCCAGCGGCGCGTTCGTTGTCACCGGCCAGCTGGTCAACCTGGTTCATTCGGCCGACCATAATTTCAGTATGCCGGCGGCCAGCGGCGCGTTTGCGCTGTCGGGCAAGGCGGCGATTACCCGCTACGGCCACAAGCTGGCGGCGGTCAGGGGCACGTTCGTTCTGGCCGGCCAGCCGGCCGTCACGGGCTGGGGCCGGGTTGGCGTTTCGGCCAAGGGCACCTTCACGCTGGCCGGGGTGCCGGCGGGCTTGCGGTTCGGCCACAAGCTTACGGCGGCGGCAGGTAGCTTCGCGCTATCGGGCAAGGCTGTCGGCCTGGTTTATTCGGCGGATCAAAACCGCCGGATGATTGCGGCGCCGGCGGCGTTTGCTCTGTCCGGCAAGGTTGCGCTTTTGCGGCAAGGGCGCGCGATCGCCGCGGCAAAGGGAACCTTCACGGTTACCGGCCAGCCGACTACGCTGCGCTATCCGAGGCGGTTCCGGCTCGATGCCGGCACGTTCACGATCGCCGGCCGCGACGCGATCCTGTTCTACACGTCGCTGACGCTGTCGCCGACCGCACCGGGCCAACTGATAGTAGCCAGTGCGGGCGACAGGATCATTGCGGTTGAAGCCGGCGACCGCATGATCGTGCTCGATGCCGACCGGCAAGAATTGATGGCGGCATAGATATGGCAAGACGCTGGACCGATCCGAAGGATCCCGATGAGATCCTCGATTACGGGGTTGACTGGGAACAGCCGCTGGCCGGCGATCTGATATCGACCTCTACCTGGACCGTGCCGGTGGGCGTCACCGGCGGTATCCAGACCAAGACCGACACCACCACCACGATCTGGCTATCCGGTGGGACCGCCGGCCAGGATTACGATTTGCTCAACCGGATCGTCACGGTTGGCGGCCGAACCCGCGACCAGACCTGCACGCTGCGGGTCAGGACCAAGTAGGAAACCACACCATGATCACCAAGGAAACCGCGGCGCCACCGCCGGGTGCGAACCCGCGTGAATTCGTCATGAGCGATGGCACGGTCGACCGCATGGGCGACATTGTCGAGGCATCGGGCTGGCAACTCAGCGACATCAAGTCACCGCCGCCGGTGCTGTTCAACCACAACCGCGATGTTGTGTTGGGTGTCTGGAAAAATCTGCGGGTCGATCGCGGCCGGCTGATCGGCACCATCCAATGGATGGAAACCGACTATCCCTTGGTGCGCTATGCGCGCCAACTGGTCGACCAGGATATTCTGCGCACCGTGTCGGTTGGGTTTCAACCGACCGAATATGAACCGCTCGATCCAAAGAAACCGCACGGTGGCCAACGGTTTACCCGCCAGCAATTGCTGGAATGCTCGATCGTCTCGGTGCCGGCCAATCCGAATGCACTGGCTGTTTCCCGTCAACTGCAAATCCCACGCGATATCGAAAGCGTCCTGTTCGGCAAGCCTGCCGCAGAACCGGCGACGATCGATCGCGTGTATCACGGCAAGCCTGCCGCACCATCCCATGAAATCAAAAGGGGTTCGACCATGTCGACCACTTCAACCGTTGCTGCACGAATACTCAATGCCCAGAACAATATCCATGTCTTGCGCGATGCACTCAACGAGCTGTCGGGCAAGGAGAATATGAACGAAGACGAAGCGCAGCGTTATGGCGACCTGCCGAAACAGATCGACGCCGCGAAAGCCGAACTGGAAACGCACCAGGCGGCCGAGCGCGCCATGATGGACGACATCGCCAACAACCGATCGACGCCGTCGCAGCGGGAGGAACCCATCACCTATCCTGCAACGCAATCGCAGGAGATCGCGCCGTTGACGCTGCCGCGGGCAGACGTGACGCGCACCTTCGCAATGCCGAAAAAGAAAATGGAATATTCGGAATTGCTGCTTCGCTCGCTGGCGTGCTGGACCAAGGCCGAGGCATCGCATGAGCGCAATCTCGACAAGGCGCTTCGCGAGATGTACCGCGGTGACGAGTTCACCGGCCAGGTGCTGCGCGCGGTGACCAATCCGGCGACAACGACGACGGCGACGTGGGCGGCCGAACTGACCGACACGCTGACGACCGGCTTCCTCGATCGGCTGATCCCGGCCAGCATCTACACGCAACTGACGGGCATGGGTGTCAAGTATACCTTTGGCAATGCCAATCAGTTGAAGATCCCGGTTCGGGCGGCAGCGGCTGTCGGCGCCGTCGGTTCGTTGGCCGGCGCGTGGGTTGGTGAGGGTGCGGCCAAGCCGGTCCGTCGGGCGAGCTTCTCGACCGTGTCGCTGGTGCCTAACAAGCTGGCGGTGATCTCGACGTTCACCGAGGAGATGGCAACCTATAGTCCCTACGCGATCGAAAGCATCATTCGCCAGGGCATGGCCGACGATACCTCGATTGCGCTCGACAGCTATCTGATCGACGCCGTTGCGAGCTCGGCAACGCGGCCGGCCGGGTTGCTGAATGCGGCGGCCTGGGGCACCGGCACCATCGCGCCGTCGGCGGCAACGCCTGCCACCGCGGCGATGGTGGCGGATCTCAAGGCGCTTGTCGCGGCGCTGACTGCACAGAACGGCGGACGCAAGATTGCCATTCTGATGAACCCGGCACAGGCGCTCGCGCTCGGGTTTGCGCAGACGACGACCGGCGATTTCCTCTTTACGGATCGCCAGCAGGCCGGGAGCAAGTTCGGGGTGTCGTTCGTGGTGAGCAACTCCATACCTGCGGCGCGTGTCATCGCCGTTGATACGGAGGACTTCGCATCGGCCACCGGGGACGCACCGAAGTTCGCGGTATCGACCGACGCAACACTGCACGAGGAAGATACGACACCGCTGCCGCTGGCAACGGGTGCACAGGGTAGCGGCGTGCTTGCCACGCCGATGCGGTCGCTGTTCCAGACCGACGCGGTCGCGGTGAGAATGACGCTCTACGTGTCATGGGCGATGCGGCGTTCCGGCATGGTGCAAACCATCTCGCCGGTGATCTGGTAGCAAAGCCGTTCCGCGCTCCGGTATTCAACCGGAGCGCGGGAAACGGTTTGAAAACGATAGAGGGATAATTCCGATGACGAAGTCATTCACGGCGCTTATCACGCCGTTCGATCCGTCCCTGAAACCCGATCAGGGATTGCCGACGCCGCAACCGCCAAAGCCAGGCCAACCGCCGCGTCCCGACAACACGCTGCCGGGAATGCTTCCGCGTCCAGAGCATCCGATATTTTATCCGTTGCCGCCGGGGGCGCCGGTCTATCCCGACCAGGGACTGCCAGGCGATCAACCTTATCCCGATCAGGGTTTGCCTGGTTCTCAGCCGCGACCGGACAATACGCTGCCGGGTTCGCAGCCGAAGCCGGATCAGGGTCTGCCAGGCGATCAGCCGAAGCCGTCACATCCGATCGTGCTGCCGCCCGATAGTGGTGGATGGGATCCGGTTTATATCTGGGGGCCGACCGATCCGCGGCCGACACCGCCGATCGCGTTGCCGCCGCCCGGTTCACCGCCGCAAGGTCCGATCGATTGGCGCGCTGCATGGACGCCGACAACCGGCTGGATCGTGATCGGCGTGCCGAACGTGCCGCACGCTGTGCCGTCTAAAAAGTGAAAGGAAAACCAATGGCAGACACCGACAACAAGCCAAAAGCCGAGCAACGGGCGCTTGAACCGGATGCCGCGGGCAACGTGGTGATCGACGTGATCATGGGTCCCTATCGCAACCAGCGCTTGACAATGCCGGCGGCGGAAGCTCAGACGGCGATCAATGATCATTGGGCGCGGGATCCATATTCCGGCGTGCCCTACGGCGAAGGGCACGAACCGCTCGACGACGAACACCGGGCGGAAGCGCTCACAGCCGCGAACACCTGGGCGCAAACCCAATGGGATGCCGGCAAGGAGGAACCACCGCCACCGGAAGGCGGCGAGGGTGAGGCCGGCATTACCGGGCGCCGGCGCAGCCTGGCGGCTGAAGATCAACCCGGCTATAAGACGCGGTCGCGTTAATGGCCGGCATGATGCAATCCCTGGCGCGGCTGATTACGCCGCGCCAGAAGGCCAACCCGGCCGGCGAGGGCAACTATCATCCGGGGCCTTACACGGTTTCGGGCGGGTGGTTGCCGTCCGCCTGGGGCCAGTATCTTAACTACTGGCAGATGGACCTTGATCCGCTGACGGCGCCGTCCAGCTCGATTGTCGAGGCTTGCGTGTGGGCCTACGTTCGCGCGATCGCGCAATTGCCGGGATATCACCGGCTCGAACTCGACAATGGCGGCACCGAAACCATCACGACGTCGGCGCTGGCCAGGTTGTTGAGGGCGCCTAACCCGTACCAGACACCGAGCGATTTCCTGGTGCACCTGATCCGCTCGCTGTTGCTCAACGGCAACTCGTATTGGATCGCGCAGCGCAACGATCGCGGCGAGGTCGAGGCGTTGCACTGGACCGATCCCAGGGCGTGCCGGGTGCGCGAGGTCGGCGTGCAAGGCCAGGCGTTCAGGGAGGTGTTCTACGAGATCGGCGACAACCCATTGTTTGACAGCGTCATCGGGCGTTCCAACCTGGTGGTGCCGGCGCGGGATGTGTTTCACGTGAAATTAGCGACGCCGCGGCATCCCCTGGTCGGCGAGACCTGGCTGGCCGCGCTGCCAACCGAGATCGGCCAGAACGCCGCCATCAACAATTCGCTGACGCAGGCGGCGGCCAACATGCGGCCGGCCGGCGTGATCCAGACCGAACTGGCGCTAACCAAGGCGCAGATCGACGAGCTAAAGCAAATCTGGAACGAGCAGGCGAGTAACCTGACCGCTGGCGGGGTGCCGATCCTGACGCGGGGTCTCAAGTTTCAGCCGCTGACCATGTCGGCCAGCGACCAGCAGGTGATCGACCAGAAGAAACTCAACGACCGGATGATTGCCGCGGTGTTCGGCGTGCCCGCTATTTTGCTCGGGATGACCGACAGCGGCACGCAAAAATCCGCCGAAGCCGTCATGGGCGAATGGCTGGCCGCCGGCCTGGGATGGATGATCAATCACATCGAAGTAGCGCTGGATCAATTCGTCGGTCTCAACGCCAACTCGATCGGCAAGGGCCGCGAATATACCGAGTACGACACCGAGGCGCTGTTGCGCTCGGCGTTCAAGGAAAAATACGAGGGCCTCGCGAGGGGCGTGCAAGCCGGGATCCTGGCGCCGGATGAGGCGCGCTATAAGGTCGGCTACGGCGCGGTGGCCGGCGGCCACGGCAAAATGCCGAGGGTGCAGCAACAAATGGTGCCGCTCGATTTCGAACCGCCGGAACCAGCGCCTGCGCCGGCATTGCTAGCACCGCCGGACGAAGCCGAGCCGGATCAGGACGACCGCGAGGACGAACAAGCCGCGCTAGCCATGTTCCACTTGAAAACCGAGATGTCCAATGCCCGCATTGCCTGATCGCGCCGTGCTGCGCGCTGTCGCTGACGTGGTGATCACCGAGGAAAAGGCGCGCGCCGCCGCCGACCGCGAATTGGCCGGCGACCTTTTGCGGCTGCGCGAGCGGATCGACGAATATGGCAATGTCATCGAAACCCGGTTCCTGGGCCTGGAGCACCGGATGAGGGAACAGATCGCGACGACCGTGGCATCGCTCGGACTGAAAGACGGCGCGCCGGGCGAGCGCGGCGAGGACGGGCAGGACGGGCCGGCGGGGCCGCCAGGCGAGCCGGGCGAAGTCGGGGCCGCCGGCGATCCCGGCTATCCAGGGCGCGCGTGTGGCCTCTACAGCGCGGCGGCGGCCTATCGGGCGATGGATGTGGTGGCGTTCAATGGCAGCGAATGGCGCGCCGTCGCCGACGATCCTGGGCCGTTGCCAGGGGCTGGCTGGATGCTCGGCGCCAAGGGGGTCAAGGGCGAGAAGGGCGAACGGGGCGGCCGTGGCGAAGCCGGCGACCGCGGGCCGCCAGGGCCGGCCGGTGTCGGCATTTCCGACATCGTGATCGATGCCGGCGTGCTGGTTATCATGTTGACCGACGGTAGCCGCAGAGAGTTCGTGATGGAGGCGGCATGAGCGTATCAGTCGAGACCATCGACCGCTGGGAACTGCCCGACGCCATGCTGGCGCTGACCAAGTCACATTTGCGCGTCGACCATTCCGGCGACGACCAATATATCCGCGAAACCATCAAGCGCGCGATCGGCCGGATCGAGGCAACCCACGGCGTCACCATCAACCCGACCACCGTTTTCTGGACACCATCGGCAGCCGCGTTCGTGCAGGGCGCCGCCATGCTGCCGGCGATCGTGGCGCATGATTTCACCGCCGACGCCGGCGGCGATGTCACGGCGGATTATTCCATCGTTTTGAAATGGGACGACATCCACGGCGTTCCGATCCAGCGGCTGGTCGGCGCCGCGGCGTCCGGCCTGGCGATTACGCTGGAACTCGGCTTCGACGACGAAACCCTGCCGCCGCAATTGCAGGACCAGATCCTGCGCCATGCCGCGCACCTGTTCGAGCACCGGGAGATCCTGTTGCCGGGGTCGGCCTATGTCGCGCCCGATCTGATGATGGATGCGACATGGTGGATGCCAAAACTATGAAAACCGTCGAGATGTTTCGCGACTATGACTACCTGCTGCATCCGCGCAAGACCGTGCGGTTTCGTGGCGGTGTCACCTATGCCCGCGTGCTTGAGGCCGCCGCACGTGAAATCGAGCGCGCTGGCGCCGGCCGGATTGCGTTGCCTTCCGATCCGGTCGGCACCTACATGACCGACGCCGGCCTGGTGTTTATCCGAACCAAGGGTGAGCGCTGATGCCGGCGCCGGAATATGGCGCGGGAAGCCTGCGCTATCGGTTGCGGTTTGCCGAACGCGACACGGTCAACGACGAGTATGGCAACCCGTCGACGGGGTGGGTCGACCGCTTCACGGCGGCCGCCAACATCACCGCCAAGGTCGGCGGCGAGGCGGTGGATGCGGCGCGGCTGGCCGGCCGGCAACCCGTCATCCTGACCGTGCGGCGTTCGCCCGACACCAGGCAAGTCACCACCGACTGGAAGGCAACCGAGGTTGAAACCGGCACCGAGTTTAATATCAGGACGGCGATCGATCCGTTCATCGGCGACGGCAAGCATGGGCTGTGGATCGAGATGATCGCGGAAACGGGAGTAGCGGTATGACGATCGCAAGGGCGACACCGTGAGTTATTCCGATCCGTCGCTGGCGCTGCAAAAGGGCACACTCTCAATCATGAAAGCCGGCGCCACCGGCGCGCTAACGGGTGGCCGGATCTATGACGGCGTGCCAGGCGGCGCGCAAAAACCCTATGTGTCATTCGGGCTGTTTCAGGTGTTGCCAGAGCATGGCGATTGCCTCGACGGTGGCGAGGCGTTCGTGACGATCGACGCCTGGGCCGCCGGCCCCGATACCGTGCAAGTCAAACAGATAGGCGCCGCGATCGCGGCCGACCTCGACCGCGTTGAAATCGTGGTCGACGGCCAGCGCCTGATTGAACTCTCGATCGAGCAAGCCCAATACATGCGCGATCCTGACGGCATCACCGCGCACGCCGTCATCACGCTGCACGCCTGGACCGAACCACTCTAGCCTAGTATCTGAAAACCTTGGCCTCGTCGGGAAACCGGCGGGGTCTTTTTTATTGGAGTAAGACCATGGCCCAAGCCACCACCTATCCCTTTAGCCAGTTTCTTGTGAAGATCGGGGACGGCGCCGAGCCGGAAGTATTCACCGATCCCTGCGGCCTGACCTCGAAAGGGTTAACCCGAACCGCCAATCTCAACGACACCAACGTTCCCGACTGCGCCGATCCCGACGCGCCGTCATGGCTCGGTCGCGACGTGGTGTCGTACCAAGCGGCGATCGCCGGATCCGGCGTGGTGGCGACGGAAAGTTTCGACACCTGGGAGGATTGGTGGGCCGCCAGTGAAACCCGCAACGTGCGGATCGAGCTCGGCAATCCCGTGGCCTATGCCTGGATCATGCCGGCCAAAATACAGGAGTTTGCCATTACCGCCGAGCGCGGCAACAAGGTGCAGATGACGGTGAACCTTGTCAGCGATGGCGCGGTGGTGCCGCAGGTAATTCCATAATGAGTATGGAAGATGGCAGCGTGACGCTGCAATTCGGGGGCGGCGAATATCCGTTCCGCATTGCATTCGGACAGTGGCGCGAACTACAGGAAAGCGTCAACAAGCCGCGCATCGAAATCGGCGAACCGGCCGTGGGTCCGATGGTGTTGCTGCAATCATTGGAGCGCGGCAACGTCTGGCCGCATGATGTGCGCGAAGTGATCCGGCTTGGTCTGATCGGCGGCGGTATGAAACCCGATCGGGCGCTGGTGCTGGTCAAGCGGCATGTGGAAGCTGAACCGATATTCCTGGCGATGCTGTTGGCTCGCCAGGTATTGCACCGCGCGATGTTCGGCCCGCCTGATGATCCCGTGGGAAAAGAACCGGCGCCGATCGAACCGGAGACGGCGACGGAGGAAACCTTATCCGGTTCGGCATCATCTACGGGGTCGGTGCTGCAATAGGCATGAAGCCTGCCGACGTCGACGCCTGTTCGATCTGGCAATTCGCGGCGTGCGTCGATGGCTGGAACCGGGTTCACGGTTCCGAGCCGAAGCCAGAGGCGCCGAGCGATGCGGATTTCGATGCGATGCTAGAAGCCTCTGCCGAGCATGAGGCGCGACATGGCGCCTAACAAATCGGTGCTCGCGTTCCGCAAGATGACGGTGGACATGCAGCGCGAGATATTCAACGACGCGGTGGCGGAGTTGGACAGCCAGGCGGATGCGTTGCTCGGGGTGATGCGATCGGCGGTGCCGCACGGGGCAACCAGCAACCTGGCCAACTCGCTGCGCAAGGAACCAGGCAAGAAAGAAACCGTGGTGGTGATCAGGGCGGGCGGATCATCTACCACAGTACAGCATGGCGGCAAATCTTACGATTACGCGCGCGCCGTCGAATTCGGCGCGCTGGATATTCCGGCGCAACCGTTCTTTTTCCCAAGCTATCGCCTGATGAAAAAGAGCATGCGCAGCGCGATGCGGCGCAAGATCACCAAAAACATCAAGAAATTCTCGGCAGAGTAAATTTATGGCAGACACCGCAGCGTTAGTAGTCGCGCTATCCGCGCAACTGACGAAATTTGAAAAGGATATGCAGAAGGCCGGCATCATGGCCGAAAGGGCCGTCGGCGATATCGAGGGCAAATTCTCGCGGATGAACCCGAAAATTTCAACATCGTTCTTCGGCAATTTCTTTTCCAACATCGCCACAAAGGGAATGGATGCTGCGATCAAGGGCGTCACCGATCTAATCAGCCGCTTTGAGGATCTGCAAAAGACGGCGGAATATGCCGGGGTGTCGCTGGGGTGGCTGTACAGTGTGCAGGAGGCCGGTTCGAAAGCGGGCGCATCGATTGGTAGTGTCAACGAAGCGGTAAAAAGTCTGGCGTTTAGTCTCGATGAGATGAAGCGCGGCGGCGATAACGCCCTTAAGACTTTGCTCGATGCCAACCCGCAATTTATGAAGGGCGTCAATCGCGACACCATGGATGTCGCCAAAACGCTGGAGGTGGTTTCCAACATCATCCAGGCGCTGCCGAACCAGATCCAGCGGGTCGATGTCGCTACAAAACTTGGGATGCCGGCCGCCGCCGTGGCGCTGTTGCAACAGGGTGGCGATGCCGTGGCACAGATGGCGGCCAAGGCCGAGGCGGCGGGGCCGGCGCTGGAAAAGATAGCGGCGCAAAGCAAGGCCATTACCGAATGGTGGGCGCTGTTCGCCAGCAACCTGTCATCCGGGTTCATCGATCTGTTCTTTGAGAAACTGAAACTGCGGCTGGAACAGATCATCGCGCTGTTCGAGAAACTGCAATTCGGGCAAGAGGGCACCGCGCTCGGCAATTTCATTGACAGTTCGTTGCCAAAGCTGCGCGAATTCTCCGCCGGTCTGTCAGAGATTGAAAAGCCGCGCAAGGTGGAGGTGCCGGCGCCGCGCGCCGGCACCGCGACTGATCCGTTCGCGAACAAGCCAAGCGGCGGCGGCGGGGCGGATCCGTTCGAGCGCGCGGTGCAGAACGTTGAAAAGCATACCGCCGCCACGCAAGCCAATACGCAATCGGTTGGCCTCAACGTTGCCGAACAGGAGCGGATGCGCGTCGTGGCCGAGCTCAACGCCGTGGCTTCGCGCAACGGCGCCAGCGCCACCGCCGAGCAAACCAAGCGGATGGAAGAAGCTGCCGAGGCGGCCGGCAAAGCGCGCATGGAATATGCCATTGCCCAGGAGCGGCTGAACAAGCTCAACGCGGCCAGCCAGGCGTTCGGCTCGGCGCTGGCGAATTCGTTTGCCGATGCGATCCTGGAGGGCAAGAAACTCAACGACGTGATGGCGGACCTGTTGCGATCGCTGGCGCGGATGGCGATCAACTCGACCATCATGTCGCTGTTCACGCCTGGCGCCGGGCAGACGGCATCACCGTTCGCGTCGCTGTTCAAGGCCGAGGGCGGGCCGGTGTCGGCGGGCCGTCCCTACATCGTCGGTGAGCGCGGGCCGGAACTGATGATCCCGAACCAGGGCGGCATGATCGTTCCCAATGACGTGCTGCGCCAGGGATCCCAGGGCAGCGGATCCTTTGTGTATTCGCCGGCGATCGATGCCAGGGGCGCCAGCGTCGAGGCGGTGGCGCGGCTGGCGCAGATCATGGAAGCGGATCGGGCTTCGTTCGCCAGCCGCACCGTGGCCACGATCCAGCAGGCCAGGCGCGGCCGGGTGCCGGGGCTATGAGGGTGGTCAAGTGGCTGAAATGGTGGCGGGTGATGGATGAGATGAACCGCGTTGCGGCGGTATGTGAAACCGAAGCGGAAGCCGAAGCCTATATAGCGGGGCAGCCGGCACCATGAGCATCACCTATCCGATCGACCTGTTGCCAACCTTTCCAGGCTGGACCATCGGTTTCTCGCTGCGCTATCGCCAGGAACAATCGACGCAAGCGAGCGGGCGCGTGATCGTCAAGGATATGGGATCGCCGCTGTGGACGATGCGGGCCATGACAAAGATGCTTTCGCCGAACGCGCTGGATAAATGGCGCGCGGAATTGAACAAGCTGGAAAACGGATTGCAGACCTTCAAAGCCTATCCGATGTCGCGGTGCTATCCGCAAGCCTATCCGCGGGGATCCTGGCCGACCGGCGGCGCGTTCACCGGCACCGGGATCGTCACCGCGGTCAACGCCAACCGTAAGGCCATATCGATCCAGGCGGTGCCGGCCGGGTTCGTGCTGACGGTCGGCGATTACATTTCGATCGACGGTGACCTGCACCAGGTGATGGAAGCCGCGACCGCCAACGGTTCGGGCGTGACGCCGCAATTCGAGGTCCGGCCGCATCTGTGGCCGGCGGCGGCGGTGGCCGATCCGGTGCTGGTCAAGCAACCGGCCTGCACCATGGCGATCGTTCCGGGGTCGGTCACGTCGGATGCGCAACTCAACGGCTGGGGCAGCATTTCCTTCAGCGCGATCGAGGCGCGGCTGTGAGAGACATTACCGCCGAAAACTGGACGGCGCTGCAACAGCGCGCGGTGATGCCGAGGGATTTTATCTGGTTTGTGGTGCGCGATCGAACCACCGGCGGCGCCGTGACCGATGGTTACTGGTCGGACATCGGCACCATCTCGGCGCAGATTATTGATCCCGACACCGGCGGGTTTATCACGCGGACGTTTTACGGCGCCGGTTCGCTGATCCAGATTTCCGACATCCCGCTGGTGAGCAACATCACGGTGCAGAACATTACCGTGACGCTGTCCCAGGTGGCCGATCGGGTCAACGCGCTGGTGCGGCAATATGATTGCAAGCAGGGCCGCGTTGAAATCTACCGCGGGCTGTTCGATCCGCAAACCCGCCAGATGGTGTCGCCGGCCACGCCGCGGTTTGTCGGCACCATCGACCAGGCGCCGATCCGCACGCCGCGCGAGGGCGAAAGCGGCGACGTGCAACTAACCTGCACCAGCAACACCATCGAGCTAACCCGCACCAATCCCGACACGCGGTCGGATGCGTCGCAACGGCTGCGCTCGGCGACGGATGATTTCTTTAACGACGTGGCGGTGGTCGGATCCTGGCAGCATTTCTGGGGCAAGTTCGGCGGTGAGGTGCGGGCCGGCGTGGCGCGCAAGGCGCCGGAACGGAAATGATCCTTGACGCGGTGCCGCAGGATGAAACCGCGGTTATTAAACTGTTGCGGCAATCGCATGAAGCGGCCGGCTTTCACCGCGACGACGGTGGGTTTTCATTCGCGTTTGATCCGGCCTATGCGCAGCGTCTTTTCATGGCGCACCTGATGGCACCGGAGGCAATCTGTCTGGTGCTGAAACCCGGCACCGAGGAGAAGGCGCGCGGCGTGCTGATGGCCTGCACATCCGAGCATCCGTTCGGGCCGGTGAAAATCGCCAAGGAAACCGTGTGGTTCATCGATCCGCTCTATCGCGGCATTTCAGCGATCAAGATGCTGGATGAATATGAACACTGGGCGGAAGCGCGCGACTGTCAATTCGCAGGCATGGCCGGCATGGGTGACGATCCCGATGTGGCCAAGCTCTACCGGCGCCGGGGCTACCAGGCCGCCGAAGTCCATTTCCTGAAAGCGCTATAATGGCCATTTTCTCGCTGGCGGCTGGCGCACTATTAACCGCAATCGGAGTGGTCGGCGCGTCTACCTTTGTGACCGGTGTGGTGGCCACCGGCCTGGCGGTCGTCGCCGGTATCGGGCTTAACTATGTCGCCAAGGCGTTGTCAGGCACGCCGGAAGAAACCGCCGACAAGGATGCGCCGCTACAGGGATCCGAGGGCACGCTGACCGCCGGCGGCGCGGTGTCGAGGGCGTTCGGGGTCGGCTATCACGCCACCGCGGGATCGCTGGTCTATGCCAACTACTGGGGCAACGCCGGCAAAACACCGAACGCCTACCTGACACAGGTGATTGCGGTCGGCGATCTTCCTCGCGAAGCACTGCTGGAAGTTTGGGTTTCCGGCGAACGCTGCACGCTGGTGCCTGGTCGGGCCGATGCCAACAAGGGCACACCGCTGGAAGAATACTACAAGCCGGATGTCGAGGGCGGGCCGAGCGTCGACCATCTCTGGATCAAATACTATAACGGCACGCAAACCGCGGCGGATCCGTATCTGACCGGCCAGGTGGCGTCGGCCGATCGGCCCTATCCGGCAACGCGGGTCGGTGTCGGGGTCTGCTACGTCATCGCCACCAGCCTGGTGGCCGATGAATTGTTCGTAGGTTTCCCGACCTTTCGTTTCGGGATGAGCGGCGTTCCGCTTTACGATCCGAGCAAAGACAGTACCAACGGCGGCAGCGGCTCGCATCTGTGGTCGAACCCCGCGACCTGGGGCGGCGACGGCGATCAATTGCCGGCGGTGCAGGCCTATAACATCCTGCGCGGTGTCCGCTTCAATGGCGCCTGGATGTTCGGGCTGCAAAACATGACGGGGCCGGCGCGGCTGCCGGCGGCGAACTGGATCGCGCAAATCGCCAAGTGTCGCGCCACCGTGATAGGCGAAGCCGGCGCCGAGCCGACCTATCGATCGGGCGGCATGATCAACGTCGATGCCTCGCCGGCTAACGCGGTGGAAGCATTGCTGACAGCGTGTCAGGGCCGGCTGTCGGAAATCGGCGGGTTCTATAAAATTCATCTCGGCACACCGGACAGCGCAACCTTTGCCTGGGCCGATGCCGATTTGCTCTCGACCGAAGAACAGGTTTACCGGCCATTCTTTGGCCTGGCCGATACCGTCAACGGCATCCAGGGCACCTATCCCGATCCGGCGCAAGCCTGGGAAACCGCCACCGCACCGGCGCTGTACCGCACCGACCTGGAAATCCTCGATGGCAATCGCCGGCTGATGGCCAACCCGCAATTTGCGTTTGTGCCTTATCGCGGCCAGGTGCAGCGGCTGCAAAAGTCGGGGCTGGAAGAAGCACAGCGGGCGCGGACCCATGTGCTTAGTTTTCCGCCGGCCTATTGGGTGGTTGAACCTGGCGATGTCGGAAGCTGGAATTCGTTCCGCAACGGCTATGTCGACAAGCTGTTTCGCGTCGATAGCGTGGTGGATCGCGCCAACCTGGATTGCGTGTTCAACGTTACCGAGGTGGATCCGTCGGACTATGATTGGGACCAGGTGGTTGATTTCACCGGCGTTGCCACCGGGCCGACGGTTTTTGCCAGGCCGGCGCCGCAAGGCGTGGTCGATTGGACCGCCGAGGGTACGGTGCTTTACGACAGCGACGGGCTGGGCCGGCACGCCGCGATCCGCATCACCTGGGACAATACGCTGTCCGGCATCATTGGCGTGCAATACGAGGTGCGGCTGAAAATAGATTTCTCGGAAGTGGGCCGCGGGCGCACCGATCAATATCATGCCGGCGCGCTGATCATATCGCAGGGCATCCTGCCGCGAACCGAGTACCAGATACGGATGCAATACATTCCGACCGCACCGCGTCAAATGCTGTGGTCGGATTGGATCGACGTTCTTACACCGGACATCGCGATTGCCGACATCCCGGCCTGGATTACCCATCAGGTGACCGTGGTGACGGATTTCCTCAACGATCGGATCGAGGAACTCAACCAACGGATTTCCACCGTGGTCTCGACCAGCGGTCAGCGCAACTGGCTTGATCAAAAAGAGGTGCGTTCGCAACTATCGTCGCGATCCGATGCGGCGTTCGCGGAAATCAGCCGGGTCGAAACCGTGGCCACCGACGGCGACACCGCCCTGGCCAGCGACATCGAAACCCTGACCGCCGAGGTCGGCGACAACTCGGCGCAGATTACGATCAACGCCACCGCGATCGCCTCGATCGAGGGCTGGGGCGCGGCGCAGTATGCCGTCACGTTGGATGTCAACGGCTACGCCAGCGGCTTTGAATTGCTCAACGGCGGCGCCGGCATATCGACGGCAACCTTTGTGCAGGACAAATTTCAGATTGCGGCACCAGGTGTCGGCGGCGGCGCGCCGGTGCCTATCTTCACGGTGGCCAATGTCGGCGGCGCGCCGAAGGTGGCGCTGCGCGGCGATATGTATGTGGATGGTACGATCGCCGGCATTGCGCTGATTGCCGACACCATCACCGCCAGGGAGATCGCGGCCAGCACCATCACGGCAACGGAGATCGCCGCCGACAGCATCACCGCCGATCGGCTGGTGACCGGCACCATCACATCCGACAGCGGCAAGATCGGTGCGCTTAGTGTCAAGAGCTTGAGCATCGGCGATCAGGCGGTGGTGGTGCCGGTAGCGCAGACGCTTAATAACATTCTTACTGGAACGACTGCTAACGCCAGTTCATTCACTATGACATTCGACACAACCGGACTGGCGGGCAAGCCTATCACCGTGATTGCGGGCTGGGTAGGCCAGCAAAGTTTCACTGGCTCAGGCGGCAATCCGCAATCAACCTTGAAAATATTAGGCGGTACTATTCAGTCAGTCATAACCAGCAATAGTGCCGATTGGATGTGTGCTCTTACCGGTTCGTCAACATTTGCCGCCAATGGTGGCACTGAAAACGTAACGGTTGCGATTGATTGGGTATCGTCCGGCGCGGGCGGTGCGGCGCTTGGTGGGCGTACATTGTGGGCGATGGTGGGCAAACGATGACGCTAAACATAGAAAAGTTTTATATCTACTATCGCCCGGACGATGGCGAAATAATGGGGTGGGGAAACGGTCACGATCCAGATCCGATTGGTGGATTATCGTTTGCGTTTGTTGATTTTTTCAACCCCGATCCATCTACACAAAAATTCGATGGCGATGGCGTGGTTTTGAAAACAACAGAAGAACGATACAAGGCAGGCTTGCCAACGCCGCGCGATATTGCGGTGATGGTGTTTGTCGAACTGCGCCGCACCGATCCGTTCATGCTGCCGGATTATCCGATTGACGATAATGCTTTCGATGGCTGGAAAGCCTACCGCAAGGCATTGCGTGACCTGTCCAAGGGCCGCAACAATCCGGCCGACATGATCAACGCCTGGCCATTGCCGCCTGACGGCGCCGATCCAATCACCGCTTTGCGCGAAAGGTTATAGCGATGGCCCTACCAATCTATTCCACCGGCACGGTTTCGGTCGCGGCAGGCGGTACCGTTGTCACCGGCGTCGGCGGCGCCTGGACCGGTACCAACGTCAAGCAGGGCGATTTCATTTCCATTGCCGGGTCAACCGCGGTGCTGGTTACCGAGGTCACTGATACCACGCACCTGATGATTGCACCGTGGCCAGGCGCGGCGCAGGCCGGCGCGGCCTATTCGATCTACCAAAATTATGTCGGCCGGGTCGTCGGCGTCGCCGCGGCGGAAGATGTCGGGGTAATGCTGGAAAAGCTGCACGTTGATGGCCTGCCATTTATTGTAGGGCCGACCGAGGCGGCGCCAGATCCGTCCTATGGCGACGACGGCCAACTCGCCTTCAAGCCGACGACCGGCGAGTGGTGGACCAAGACCGGCGGCGTTTGGGTGCCGTCGACGGGCATTGGCGGCAGCGCTGCCACGATCGACTATGACACACGCGCCGCGGTGGCGGCGGCCAATGTTCCAGTCAGCTTTAGCTATGTTCGCACCGCCGGCTATTCCGCCGCGGGCGATACTGGCGGCGGGCTATATGCCAGGGTCGGCTCGGCGCCGGCGCATCCCGGCAAGGTTCAATCGGCGGATGGCGCCTGGTGGGAACTGCGCGTCGAAAGCCATGTGCTGGCCGAACAGCTCGGCGCCAAGGGCGACGGCGCTACCAACGACCTCACGGCGTTGAACGACGCCGTGCTGTACTGCGCCGCGACACTGGCCACGCTGCGGCTGGGACCGAACGAATATCGGATTAACAACACGCTGGAAATCACAAGCTCGATCCGGATCGAGGGCGCATCGATGATGATGTCGCGGATCACCAGCAATGCGCTGGGCAATGACGCGATCCGCATTCATGCCAATGGCGGGGCTATCACCGGGCCGGAAATCACTAATCTCTCGATTAACTACACCGCCAAAGCATCGGCAGGCAGCTACGCGATCCGGCTTAAATCAACATCGAGCGGTCTGGTCTATTATTGCTATCTCAACAACCTTTGTATCAACGCCAACGCCTTCGGCGGTGTGTCGGTTGAATGTGGTTTCTGGCATGTGCTGCATAAAATATATGTGCTAAGCGTCGGCGCCAACGGTATCGGTTTCAATTTCCAGGGCACCAGCGCCAGCGCTTTGACCGGCAATATTTTCATGTCAAATTGCGCGGCGATGCAGGGCACGGCGTCGACCAGTACCGCCGGCATGGTGGTGGATAGCTGGGCCGAAGGGCTCTATATCGAAAATTGCACGCTCGAAACGCCTGGCCTTAATTACGGTCTCTGGATCAGGAATACCAAGGGCGCCAGCTATTCGCCGCGCAACCTGTTCTTTGACACCATGGTCTGTGATGCCAACCAGACCTGCGGATTGATCATCGACGCCGCGTTGCAGGTTAATTTTGCCAATTGCTGGTTCACCAGTGCGCAGACCAGCGTCGGCATTCAGATGACGCAAGCCAGTAGCATCACGTTTACCTCGTGCCAAATTATTTCGAACTGGCACAACGGCGCCGCCTGGACGACGACTGCCTCGCAGATCACCTTTAACGGTTGCGTGTTTGACAATAACGGACAAGCCGGCGTCGGCACCATGGACGCTATTTATCTCGCGGCCGGCGTGAGTGATTTTATGATTACCAATTGCACGTTTTATCGCGGCATCGGAACGACAAAGACACATCGTTATTCGGTGACTGTCGCCGCGGGTTCGTCGAACCGCTACATCATTTCCCATAACAATCTGTTCGGCTATCTGACGGGGGCGTTGAGCGACGGCGGCAGCGGCGTCAACAAGGTGGTGTCGGGAAATATTACCTGATGGTTCAAGAAGCCAAAGGCTGGATCAAGGAAAACTCCGGGCTGGTCTATTTTCTCATTGCACAGATGCTTGCGTTGGGGACAGGCGGCGCGAGCATACTTGCCTACATGGTCAAGCTCGAAACACGGGTGAGCATCATGGAGGATCGCGGCGCGGCGTATACCGTGAGCCGTATGGACGAAATGAAATTGAAAATCAATTCGCTGGAAGCGCAGATCGAAAACAACGAAGCCAGCATCAAACGGATCGTTGACGTCATGACGCGCGAGCTAGGCAAGCAACCACAACCACCGAGGCCATAACATGCGAGGGCATAATAAATCAACGCTTCCGGCGGTTGTTGGCCTGTTGCTTCTGTGTTGCCCACCGGCAATTGCTTGGTTTGTACCCATCTTCGTTATTAATGCGATCTATTGTCAGCCCGATAGGACGGCGGCCCATGTCGGCAATGAAATTTTCGTAAGTCTTCCAACGTTTACAGACCTTGATGCCGCGTCCGCCGTAGCGGTGATAGGCATGATTGTTGGGGTTGGTGCAGCGTTGGATCATGGCAGACCATGACATGTATTCGCTAGTGACCTTGTCATTGCGAGCATCGGCTTCGCCGTGACTGAGATGGGATGCTCGGTCAATCTCGCGATGGTAACAGCCGCACGAGTTGGTGTTGCCAGTCTGAAGGTTGTATCCATAAGCGACAATTTCGTTGCCGCACTTACAAATGCAGGACCAAACAACACGACCGTTTTTAACGCGGCCGGCGATGCCGCGCACGAGCAATCGTCCAAAGCGCTGCCCTGTTATGTCAACAAGTTTTCTAGGCATGAGGTGTCAGATGTACAACAGCATTACAATATCGAGCGGGCACGGGAAGTACGTTCGCGGAGCCGCAGGAAATCCGGGTCTTGATGAGGTCGACGAGGCGCGTCTCGTCGTTGAGCACTTGGCTAATGAGCTTATTGCGCGAGGGGTCGAGGTGCAAACCTTTCACGATGACGTCTCCAAAAGCCAGAGTGAAAACCTTACCCGTATTGTTGACTGGCATAATAGTAAGCCATGCGAAGTAGCATTGTCAATCCACTTCAATGCCTATAGCCAGTGCACCAAGCCGATGGGCACCGAATGCCTGTACCTCACCCAACATGAACTAGCGCAGGACGTGGCCGACACTATCGCGTCAACAGGCTTCATCAATCGCGGCGCGAAGAAACGCACCGACCTAAAATTCCTCAACTCCACCGACATGCCCGCCATTCTGGTGGAGGTCTGCTTCGTTGACAGCACGGCGGATTGCGATCTGTACATCGAGCAATTCCACAACATCTGTTGCCGTCTGGCCGACACGTTGGCCGGTGTGGGTGGTGATGTGGAGATTGAGCCACCGCCGCCGGTACAAGACGACGTGCTTTTTTATGCCAAGGGTCGATGCTCGCATTTCGGTGGTCCGGATGACACGGGGGTGTCGCCGTCGGAAGGTCTGGCGTTCATCTTCTCGGTGGATGATGCGCCGCAGCTATTCCTACCTTTCCAGCCGGAGGGAACAACCGGGCTGGCTCGGCGACTTAATCCTTACATCCATTATGTCGCGTGTCGCTGGGATTATAGCGTCACACCGAAACCGTCGCTGCTTGAACATGTTGCGATGGTGCGCGCGCCACGGACGGGGCTTGAGATGAAAGCATTTCCAGCCGACTGGGGACCGCATGAGGAAAAGACCGGCCGGGTTGCTGACCTTTCCCCCGGCCTGATGGATGACCTCCAGATTACGACGGACGACGAAGTGGAAGTGATTTATCCCTATGTTCCGGAGGACTAGCCATGATTGCATCCCTGATCTATCTGGTGGTCTACATCATTGTCCTGGCGCTGGTGCTGTTCCTGCTCAACTATCTAAACGACCAGGTGGTGCCGGAACCGTTTCACCGCGTGGTGCGCATTGCTATCCTGGTGATCGGCGTGCTGGTCGTGATCCTGTTGCTGCTTAATTTCCTTGGCGTGATCGACGGCGGCGCGCCGCGATTGCTGCGGTAGAACAGCAGGCGAACGGCGCTGTGTCAGCCGTGTGTCAATCTTCTGGACGTTCCTGACCCGTTCCGGCAAAAACCGTCCCGAACTGACGAGGCTTTTCTGACTTTGTTCAACAATTTCAAGTGTTGCGCTTTATCCGTATTCCCCTATATGGGGCTCCCTATAGGGTGTTAACCTATTGATTCCGCTTGTACGCCGCCTCAGAAATTGACACACCCGTGTCAAAAAGCTTGTCTGTCACGGTCGGATCTTCGTCGGCGTGCAAGTAGGTGTTGAACAGGTGCTGTGCTGACTTCCAGCCGCCTGCCTTGGCTATCGTCTTAACGCCTATTCCTTTGTCGTGGAGGGCCGTAGCGAAGCCGTGGCGGCAACTGTGGAAGGTGAGTTGTTCAATCCCAGCAGTTCTAGCAGTCCGATCCCATGCGTCTCTGGCTGTGGTGTACGCGATGTCGAATGGCTTTCGATCTCGGGGAAGTTGGGCGAGGGCGATGAAAAGGTCCGCTGGTAGGTGGGCCTCCCGTTCGCTCCCAAGTTTAGATTGGCGTATGAGCACTGTGCGTCTTTTAAAATCAACGTCACCCCATTGAACAGATAGAGCCTCAGTAATCCGGGCGCCGGTTGCGAACAGGAAGAGGGCGAGTGTTCCAACATCCACTCGGTCAGCGTGGGCTCTGAAGGCATTGATCCACTCCAATGTGACGGGTTGCTTGATCTTGGTATCGACCTTAAAGCGTTTCATTCTCAGCGGCGGGCACAGATTCAGTTCCGCGCAATGATTGATGATCGCGAGCGTCGGGACGATCACTTGCCGATTGCGGGTTGAGTTTTTGGCATTTGGATAGATGTCGATTGCGCTTTGTCGGATCGAGCCAGCATTCATGTCCGCAATCCGGGCATCGCGCCAATACCTCGTCAGAGACGGGATGAACCTTGCGGACTTCCCAGCCTGCAAGTATAGCGCGGCAGCTTTTGGCCATGTCAGCGCCTTTTCTTTTCCATCAAGACCACGCTTCCAGAACTTGTCTTCAATCGCGGACGTAATTCTCTGCGCGGTTTCCTTGTCAGATGCGCCAGTAGATCCACGGAGTCGATTTCCGGCAAGCGTTCCCCGATACTGCCAGACAGTGCTTCCCGGACGGCGGTAGATTTTGAGGGGCATAGCCTTGTCGCCTCCCTGATGGCGTCGACATCTTCGGGCCAGAACACCATACGATTGCCGAGTTCATGTCCAGCGCCGATCCGGCGCGCGAGGCTTCTCAACCGTTTTTCGCTCCAGCCAAGGTGCCGGGCCAGGTCGCGGGGCGTGGTTGTTTCTGGCAGGGTCATTTGAACACATCGCTTAATATCAACCAGAAAATCAGCGCGGCAATCACCGGGATTATGCCGATGAGAACTATTCTCATCTGTCCTGCTCCGGTGCGAGTGCGGCGTCGGCGAGATATTCATCTGTTGTCCAAATGCCTTTTTCACTTTTGTAGTGAGCGGCGGCTTCATGATCTTCAATTGAATACTCATCGTGACCGGCAATCTTCCGCAGTGCCGCCTCCAGCGCCTCGATGCGGTCTGCGGCCTCGATCATGTCATCTGTCGCGGTGATCGGATTTCTCAGCCTCTCCAAAAGGTAGCTCATTTGTCCTGATGCTCCGGTGCGAGGGCGGCGCGGGCTGCCCATAGATGTTCTCGCGAAATATGCCCCAACGCTTTACTAAGAGATGGCGCATCAGTTTTCATCGCGAATGGCTTCAGCGCCGCCTCCAGCGCCTCGATGCGGTTCGCTGCGGCCCGCAGTTCGTCAAAATCTACATAGTTTCCATTCACCATCTGCCGCAACGATGCTGCATATCCACTGGCCTCGCTGTTCACTTCTTATCTCCTTTTTTCATCGGGATATCCGGCTGCGGAACCGGTCCGAATGGCGTCGGCTCGATGCACAACATCAATTCATCCCGCGACCATTTCGACAGATCGATCGCGGATCGCGTCACCATCAGGTTGTCGTTTAGGACGTAGGCGCACTTCAAATACAACGCCTTGTCCTCGCTGGTGAGGGTGTCGGGGTCGATCGCCGCGGCGGGCGCGGCCAGCATCGTGGCCATGATCATGGCTGTGGCGGTTCTCATAGTGGTGTCGTTTCTGAAATGATGATGGCGTAAATGCTTACGAGCATCGCGACGGTGAGGGCGGCGGCGACAATGGCGGTGAGATCGATCATTTATCTCTCCCGTAGTGCGCTGCTTCGGCGGCGTATGCGGCGCGCTCGGCGCGATCGTCCGCGCGGCGATCCATTTCCAGCCTGATCAGCGCGGCGGTGAAGGCTGGCGCGTCGTCGAGGCCGGTCACGAACCGCTCGATCGCCGCCTCATATTCCCGCTCGGCGGGGTCCTGCTCGGGCGGATCGCCCGGACGCCAGTCGTGCTTTCGCAGGTCGCGGCGGTGGTCGTGATCTTCGGGTGTCGGGTGGCGCATGTGGTGGTGTCCCCAAGGCGGTTGCGATGGGGATAGTGTTGCCACATAGGCAACAACACGTCAATGAAAATGTTGACGCGTAGGAAACCGAATTTTCAAGGTGTGGAAAAGTGGTGCCGGAAAGCTAGTCGTTTGTGCCGGTTTTCAAGGCCTTGAGCAGGCGGATCGCCTGACGCCTTGTATTGTCGTCCATGTCGCGCAGTAGATCATCGGCGCTGGGCTGGGCGGGATCGTTAAATAAATCCCTCGGCGTGCAATTTAATGCTTCGGCAATAGCTCCCTGCGCGCCTAGCAGGATGTCCCGTTCGCCTGTCTCCCACCGTGAAATGGTGCTTTTGGTGGTGCCGATCCGGGCGGCCAGCTTCTCTTGGCTTAATCCCCGATGATCTCGCCATTCCGCGATGTAGAGCCTGGTGGGTTTTTTGGGACCGATCCGGGTAACCATACAGGAAACCTAGCCCAAACAACCCCTTACGTCATTATCCTAGATGGCAACTTTTGACTTGACCGTCCGTTGCCTACATGGCAACGTGCGACGCATGAATAAACTCCGCGAATATCGAATTTCACTCGGGCTTTCACAGGCCGACCTCGCTGCTTCGGTCGGGGTCCAGAAAGCCACCATTTCACGAATTGAAAAAGGCAAGCGCACCCCTTCGATGGGGCTCGTTGCTCGCATTGTGGAGGCGAGCGACGGCGCATTGTCTGCTGACGATTTTCTGCCTGCCAAGAGTGCGTAATTCCGCGCGGGGATGTGCCCCCGTTACCGCGCGGATGCCACCGGGGCCGTAACTGTCAGGGAGCGGTTCCGGTGGCGACCAAATCAACAACAAGGAAAACCCATCGTGGAAAACACCGCAAAGCTCACCCTCATAGAAGCACTCCAGCCCGAAATTGCTCCGTTCACCGACCAGGTTCACGAACTCATGCTTGAAAGCATTAGCAAAATTGCCGACCAGTGGATCGAGCAACTGTCCATCCTGCGCAAAAACGCCGACGCGCTAGAGGCGCAGATCATTGCCTGTGTCTCCAAAACCAAAAGCGACATCACCACGCTGCACGAACTCGGTGCCAAGGTGGCCGAGGAAGCCAAGCGCGGCCAGGATGTTTGCAAGCAACTCGCCGACGGCGTTGGCAAAATCGCGCCGTGAAACGCTATCCCTACCGAGTACCCTGGGAGCAAACACCCGGCATGTCGGAACGGCTGGCCGAGCTGCATGCCGATCCCAGGCATTACACCTGCCGCGAGATTGCCGGCATGCTGTCGCGGGAGTTTAAAAAGCGCGTGACCAGGTGCGCCGTGATCGGCAAGGCGCACCGGATGGCGCTGCCGTTTCGTGCGCTGCCGATCGTCGAGAAAAAACCGCGCAAGCAAAAGCGGAAATATTCGCCGCGGACCAGGGTTGTCGAGGCTCCGCCGCGTCCGCCGCGCATCGAGCACAACGGCGTGCTGACCATCTACCAGACCGGCTATGGCGACTGTCGGTTTCCGATTGGTGAATTTCCGTTCGTGTACTGCGGCAAGGAGCAGATCGAGGGGCGGCCGTACTGCGCTGAGCATTACGCCGTGACGCATATTGAAGCGCGGAAGGTGTGGGCATGATGGACCTGTTCGACCATGCCGAGAGGTCCGCGCAGGCCATGCTGGCGAAGGATGCCGGCATGAAGCAGGCGGCTGACAACGCCGACCAGGCGTGGTGCGACCTGATGCTGGAACTAGTGCGGCTGACGTGCCTCGAACAGCCAAGGTTCACCGTCGACGACCCGATGGACCGTTATGAGATGCTGGAGGGCTACAAGCCGGCGACGCACGAACTGCGTGCGATGGGGCCGGTGATGATGCGCGCCGCCAAGGCCGGCTACTGCCGCAAGGCGAACGTGGCGCCGATCCCGTCGCGGCGGCGGTCGCTGCACGCAAGCCCGCGGGCGGTTTGGGAAAGTTTGATTTTTCGTCACCGATGAGGATTTCTGGATGCGCCGCAATTGGATGCCGCTCTATATCCCCGATTTTCTCGCCGACACGACGCGCCTGTCGGCGGCGGAAACCGGCGCGTATCTGTGCCTGATCATGGATTACTGGATGCATGACGGGTTGCCGGATGACGACGCAAAGCTGGCGGCGATTGCACGGTTGCCGCTGAAGTCCTGGCGGCAGATGCGGCCGACCATCGAGGCATATTTTCAGGACGGCTGGCGCCACAAGCGGATCGACGCCGAGCTGACAAAAATGGTTGGAACTTCGATCCGGCGGAAAGAGGCGGCGAGCAAGGCCGGGACCATTTCGGCGATCAAACGGGCCAACGCAACGTCAACGCAGCGTGCACGTCACGTTGACGCTGCGTACACGCCGCGTGCACCCAGCGTGCACCACACTACACAAGAAAGAATTATTACTACTACCTGTTCCTCTGCTGCGCGCGAGGAACCGGCTGTGGATAACTCCGGCAGTTTGCCCGCTGAAACACCGGCTGGCTCGGCAGGAAAGCAAGGAATTACAAGCGCTTCCCCAGAACTCCAAGCCATTTTAGCGAGGAAATACGGCCGATGAACCAGATGCCCGAAAAGGTTTCCGTGATCCCGGCCGACGACCCGCCGCCGGCCGCCGTGACGCCGCTCGACATGCTCAACCGCGCGGTTTTGGCCGGCGCCGACATTGCCATGATTGAAAAGCTGATGGCTTTGCATGAGCGCTGGGATGCCAACCAGGCGCGCAAGGCGTTCGACGAGGCGGTTGCCTCGGCGAAGCGGGCGATCCCGCCGATCGCCCGCAACGTGGCCGGCCACAACGCCAAAAAATACGCCGACTTCGCCGCGATCGCTAGGGTTGTGGATCCGATCATCGGCGCGCACGGGCTGTCGTACCGTTTCAGGACCACGCAAACCGACCGCATCAGCGTGACGTGCATTCTCAGCCACAAGGCCGGCCACGCCGAGGAAACCACGCTGTCAGGGCCGGCCGACACCAGCGGCAACAAAAACGCCATTCAGGCCATTGGCAGCACCTTGACCTATCTGCAACGCTACTCGCTGGTGCAGATGCTGGGACTGGCCGCCGGCAATGACGACGACGGCAAGGCGGCCGGCGACAGTGAGGCTATCACCGAGGAGCAACTGGCCGACCTGGTTGCGCTGGCCGACGACGTTGGCGCCGACAAGCAAGCATTCTGCAAATACTTTGAGGTGGAAAGCCTAGCGGATATCCGAGCCAAAGACTTTCCGCGCGCGGTGGCTGCGCTCAACAAAAAGAGGACGCGCGCGCCGTGAAAACGATCTCGGTTCGCCTTTCGGCTGGTGTGCACAAGCGTTTGAAGGAAAGCGCAGAGTTGGCTGGGCGCAGCATGTCAGAGCAGATGACTTATTTGGTCGATCGATCGTTCTGGATCGATGAAATGATGTGGCACATTGCTAAGGTAATTCAACAAAAAGAGGGCTGAATGAGCGGAGAAATCATCCAAGGTTCGGACGAATGGAAAGCCTTGCGTCTCGGCAAAGTCACCGCGTCCCGCGTTACCGACATGGTGGCGCGCACCAAAAGCGGCTACGGCGCCAGCCGCGCCAACTATGCAGCCCAAATCATCGTAGAGAGGCTTACCGGCGTCCCCATTGAAAGCGCGTTTATGACGCCGGCCATGCAACACGGCGTCGACACCGAACCGGAAGCGCGCAACGCCTACTGCTTCTACAGCGGCTGGGATGTGCACGAGGTGGCGTTTGTAGCTCACCCAACGATCGCCGATGCCGGCTGTTCGCCGGATGGCCTGGTTGGTGACGATGGGCTGATCGAAATCAAATGTCCCAACACGGCAACCCATCTGGATACGTTGCTAGGACAATCAACGCCGGCCAGGTACATCGACCAGATCCAGTTTCAGCTCGCGTGCACCGGCCGCGAATGGTGCGACTTTGTGAGCTACGACAATCGTCTGCCGGAAAACATGCGCATGTTCGTGCGGCGCGTTATGCGCGACGAAAAGCGGATAGCCGAACTGGAAACCGAGGCGGTGGCGTTCCTGGACGAGATCAACGCCAGGATCATCCAGCTTGAAAACCTTTACGGTGAGCGGGCAGCGGCATGACCGACACGACCGACCATAAAACATGGTCTGAACTCAACCCGGTCACGCAAGCCGCGCTGCGTTGCAAGGAACCTGTTTTCTGGGCGTTCCTGAAGGAAAACGGTTTCACCACCAAAAGGATCGAAGACGAGGAAACCGCGGCTGATGTGGTGCGCTCGGTCTGCGAGATCCAATCTCGCCGCGAGTTGTCCAACCCGTCCATTGCACAGGCGATCTGGTACGACATGGATGGACTGTTTCAGGCATGGAAAGCACGGGAACGATAATGCTGTGGACCGGCGAGATGGTTCGCGATCGCCTCGTCGAGGCGTTCGAAATCGACCGCCGTATGCCAGGCACCGGCATGAGGCGCGCCGCATCGGCCTGGCCAGTAAAGCCGATGCACAGTTTCGCCGACATGGTTAGTTGGGACGCCGGCGAAGCAAGCGAGCGGGTGATGACATCCTGGGAACGTGGGCCAGCGTCACCGCAGGAAATCACCAGGATGGAAGAAGCCTTTGAGTGGCTGCAACATCTATCAACCAATGAAGCCAGGGAATTGGAAATCTGGGCCAAGTGCGTCGCACTCGGTCTATCCCTTAGCGCTGCGATAAAACACAAGGGTTGGTCGAGAACGTCGTTTTATCGTAAAAGGGATGCTGCGGCGCAGTTTCTGGCCGACCGGCTTAACCGGAAGACTAACCCTCCCGTGTGGATGCGCAGGACCACCATCCCTTGACATTCAAACAAGTTGTTCCACCATCCCTTGACACTTGGAACAAATGGTACACATTTCGGCCCTATTCCAGATAGGGTTGCGAGATGTGTGCGCAGCCACACACACCCCCATGAAACCACTTCCGTTCTATAAAACCAGGGCATGGCAGAACGCCAGGCGCCAGGCGCTGCACGATTACGATTGGCGCTGTTCTAATTGCGAGAAATCGCTGGTCGGACTGGGCCGAGGCGCTCACGTTCACCACCGCAAGGAATACACGCGTGCGCCGGCCTTGGGGATCGAGCCGCTAAACCTGCTGCCGCTGTGCCGATCCTGTCATAACAAGCTGGAACCACGCACCGGCAATGCCGCGGAAAAGGTCAATCGGGCAAGGCCTATCCTGCCAAAGCCTGGTTGCCGGGTGATGCTGGTATGCGGTCCCGTAGGTAGTGGTAAGTCAAGCTATGTAGCGTCCCACAAGGGACCAAATGATACCGTTCTGGACTTTGATGCCATCGCCAAGGAACTGGGCTATGGGCGTGAACGTGCCAGCCTGGTGTCCACCCATGTGGAGCAGGTGCTGGAGGAACGTAACAGGCGCCTGTGTGCGTTGGTACGTGCACCACCTGATCAAGTGGCATGGGTGATCCTACTCGCACCATCGGCCTCCCTACGGGCTTGGTGGTGTAGGCAATTGCATGTGGCACCTGGTGACATGGTGCTACTGGTACCAACAAAGCAGGAACTACGTCAGCGGATACTGTCCGATCCAACCAGGGCCAAGGTGATCGACCTGCATATGACCCTGCTAGATAGGTGGTTCGAGCGTGAACATGCCAACGATCCAGGGTTTCACTCAACGCAGTGCGATATACACGGCAACCCGACTGA
>Ga0137433_1000220_pt1 | contig 33731 bp, 21 predicted proteins | sample EasRivERMZT840_2_FD_102335 | JGI IMG/M metagenome (GOLD analysis project Ga0137433, IMG submission 102335) | Soil microbial communities from meander-bound floodplain in the East River, Colorado, USA - East River MetaG ERMZT840_2 | ecosystem: Environmental > Terrestrial > Soil > Floodplain ...
CAACGATTTGTCACCGTGGCCAACGGGATACAACGGCGAGATCCGTGAAGAACCCCGAGTGTATACGTTGAATTTGACGTCCACGCTCACACCAAACCTGTTGAATGAGTTCCGTTACAGTTACCGCCTCAACAAACTGCGTTGGAACCCCGCTATCGAGACTGCCGCGGTCAAGGAAAAGGCGCTCGAGTACATGCCGGTCATCAATGGATATCCCATCTATGTTCGTCCGGTCATGTTCCCTAACCACGTGCTCGGATCGCACGGTCACCTTGGTCATGACAGCCCATTGACGAGCTATACCGACACGATCAGTTGGTCGCGTGGCGCCCACGCCTTCAAAGCAGGTGTTGAGTTCCGATTCGGCCGCACGGACGGATATCAGCCGGCGCCGGTCACCGCACCGAACCTGGGTCTTATCCCGGTGGCCGTTGGGGGCGCGGGCAATGTCGGCGTCACCGGCATCAACCAGGTTGCCGGCCTGCTGACGAATAACATCACACATGCGCAAAACATGTTGCTGTTTCTGACCGGATCGGTGGGTAGCGTGACTCAGCGATTTGAGACGTGGGAACCAACCGACACCCAGTTCCTGGACTATAGAGACTCGTACAATCACCCGGGCCAGCCTGCAGGAACGGCCGGTAAGATCCGTAAGGTAAACCAAAACGAATTCAACTGGTTCGTTAAGGACGACTGGAAGGTCCGGCCAAATTTCACTCTGAATCTCGGGGTTCGCTGGGATCTCTTCCGCGTGCCGTTCGTCCAAAGCGGGACCGGCGAATACTGGACGCGGGGGCCCGTTGGGGGCAATACCGGTTTCTTTGGCATCTCAGGACGCTCGTTCGGTGAAGCATTCCATAACGGCGGACAAACATTGGGGGCGTTGACGGCGATCAGCCTGATCGGAAAGGGCTCGAAATATCCGAACCTGGGAATGTGGCCGAGCGATCGAAACAATTTTGCGCCCGCGATCGGTTTTGCCTGGTCGCCCGGCTTCGGCGGCAAAGACAAGACGACGATTCGCGGCGGTTATCAGATCGCGTATTTGCTGCCGGGCAACAGCCTTTCCTGGGTCGATCTGGATAACCGAACGTTACCGGGCAACGAATACGCGGCCAACGACACAGGCGGGGCGACGTACAGAGACCTGACAAGTCTTCGCTTTCCGCTGGCCTTCCCGTCCAGTATTCCGGACCAGGTCATTCTGCCGCTCACGGATCGTTCGACGGCGCAGAATTTCTTTTCGCCGGATTACGTATCGCCTTACGTACAAACTTTCACGTTTGCTTTGACCCGGTCGCTGCCGGGTAACCTGTTACTCGACGTGAAGTATCTCGGCACTCGCGGTGTTCAACTCCACTCCACGATCAACTACAACGAGCCTGATTTCCGGAACAATGGCCTGATGCAGGCGTTGACTCTCACACGATCCGGCGGGAACGCGACGATGTTCGATCAAATGTTCAACGGCCTGAATTTCGGCGCCGGCATCGGCGTCGTCGGCCGCGATGTCACAGGGTCGGAAGCCCTGCGGCGACACGCGTCGTTCCGCGCGGATATCGCCAACGGCAATTTCCGAGGTGTTGCGAACACGCTGAATACGGCAAACATCGGAGTAACCATTCCGGCAGGCCAGACCATCGCAGGCGCGACGATGCGGTCCAGCGGGTTGTTCCCGGAGAACTTCATCACCGCGAATCCGCAATTTGGCGCCATGGAGATGCGGGACAATTCCGATAACTCCATCTACCACTCGATGCAAACCCAACTGACCATGCGGCCGAGACACGGAATTACCTATCAAGCCACGTGGACATGGAGTAAGGGAACCGGAACGGCGCCCGCTACGGGTGACGGCGGCGGCACCACGGCAACCTACCGGGATTTCCTGAACCGCCACGCGGACTATACCGTTGCGAGTTTTCACCGCACGCACAACTTCCGCGGTTATGCCACGTTCGAACTTCCGTTCGGACCGGGTCGTCTGCTGGGATCGGGCGTCTCGGGCGTTGTGGCGCGTGTGATTGAAGGCTGGCAACTCGGCACGGTCTTCGATCTCTCCACTGGATCGCCCCTGAACGTCAGTGCCATCACAACAATCAACCGTTCGGGAACGCCGGATATCGTTGGCGACTTCCCGCGGAACGGCAAGGTCAGCTGGGGCGACCCGTTCGGGAATTTCTTCTCGCAGCAGTTGTACCGAGTCACCGATCCCTCGTGTGCCGGCGTTGCGTCCAATCTGACGGCATTCTGCAGCAGTACGGCTATCGCGACCGACAGCGCAGGGCAGAACATCATCCTGCGGAATGCGGCGCCCGGCCAGTTGGGCACGCTGGGGTTGTATCCGATTTATGGGCCCGGCAGCTGGAGCTTCGATGCTAACTTGCAGAAGAAAGTCCGGATCGGCGAGGGGCGAAACCTGGCGGTCCGTGTCGATGCTCGCAACATCTTTAATCACCCGACACCGGGGAATCCGAACTTGAACATCAATGCGGGCACGTTCGGTCAGATCACGACCAAAAACGGAAACCGAACGCTTGCCGGCCAGATCCGGTTGGAGTTCTAGGAGAGTTCAATGAATCGTCGTGAGTTTCTGGCGGGCGCAATCGCCGGCCCGCTCGCTGTTCTTCCCGCCCGTTCAACTCCGCAGCGCACTGCTGTGCCGCCGAACGTCGTGTTCATCATGGCGGACGATCTCGGTTACGCGGACGTGTCGTGCTACGGGCGGCGCGACTACACCACGCCGAACATCGACAGTCTCGCAAAGCAAGGCATGATGTTCATGCAGGCTTACGCGAACTCCGCGGTCTGCTCGGCGACACGCACGGCCCTCATCACCGGCCGGTATCAATATCGATTACCGGTCGGCCTGGAAGAACCGGTCGGCGCCAACTCTCCTCGCACGCCCGGCCTTCCGCCGGACCATCCGACGTTGCCGTCACAGTTGAAGAAAGCCGGTTACGCCACAGCGCTCCTTGGCAAGTGGCACCTCGGATATCTGCCGAAGTTCGGTCCGCTCCAGAGCGGATATGAGCGCTTCTGGGGATTCCGCAGCGGCGGCATCGATTATTTCACCCACAAGACCGCCGTCGGACCCAACGCAGCGGACGATCTTTGGGATGGCGACATGCCGGTTCAACAGTCCGGATATCTCACAAACCTTCTCGGAGACCGCGCCGTCGCGGCGATCAAGGAATACACCGCAGTCCGCCGTCCGTTTCTGATCAGTCTTCACTTCAACGCGCCGCATTGGCCGTGGGAAGGTCCGGATGACGAAGCCGAGGCGCGCCGGATTCGAGCCCTCACTCACTACGACGGCGGGAATCTGAAGACCTATGCGCGCATGGTGCAGCAACTGGACCTGCAGATAGGCAGGGTGGTTCAGGCACTCGCTTCCGCCGGAGTCGCCAACAACACGATCGTCATCTTTACGAGCGACAACGGCGGCGAGCGCTTCTCCGATACATGGCCCTTCAGCGGCAAGAAGACGGAATTGCTTGAAGGAGGCCTGCGTGTTCCTGCAATCGTGCGGTGGCCGGGAACTGTGGCGGCGGGCAGCAGGTCGCAACAGGTTGCCATCTCGATGGACTGGCTCCCTACCCTGCTCGAAGCCGCGGGAACCCGGCCCGATCCGGCATATCCTCCCGACGGCATGAGTTTGATTCCTTCATTAAAGAACAGCACGCCGGTCTCGCGAAAGTTGTTCTGGAGATATCGGGCGAACAGTCAACGCGCCATGCGCGACGGCGACATGAAATGGCTCGAGATCGCAGGCAATACTTACCTCTTCAATGTTGTCGAAGACCCGATGGAGCGCGCAAATCTGAAGACGTTGCAGCCGGAAGTGTTTCAACGTCTCACCGCGCAGTATGCCGACTGGAACGGCGCCATGCTTTCGGAAAATCCCGATTCGAATTCCGGCGCGTTTTTCGGAGATCAGATGGTCGATCGGTACGGGAACCGGCGGCCTGCCCGATAAATTCCGGGATGGTTGCGGCGAATTCGTCGGCGCCGCTTTTGCGGTGATTTTTTGCAAGTCCGCCATCGCCGCGCTTTCGCCGATGAGGTCAAGCCTATATAATTCCCATCGAGCCGAACGGCGGCCAACGGTCCGCGTAAAGGGTTGAACCCACCTGTGAACATTCTTCGTCAGTCAGAGACCCTGACTTCCAGCCCGAGAGAAGCGGACGCCGGGCAATAAACGGAAGGAAGGTGTCGAATGCCAAACCAGGAACTCCCCGAACGTCCATCTATCCAATACCTGAAGAAAATCGCAAAAGAACGGTTGAGTGAGCTCAGGAAATCCGACTCGAGCGCGAAACTATCGGCCGCTCAGTTAGCTGTCGCACAAGAATATGGTTTTTCGAGCTGGCGTGTCCTAAAAGCTGAAATCGATCGGCGGCAGCTAAACGATACGGACGAATTTTTCGATGCCTGCGCTAAAGGCGATGTCAAGACAGTGCGTGGGTTGATCGAGAACAATCCTGCACTCGCCCGATCAACCAATAGAGGAGGGTGGACGGGACTACACGGCGCCGCTCAGCACGGACACATTCAAGTTGTGCGGCTCCTGTTGGAGCACGGCGCTGATCCCAACGTACGCGAGCCCGGAGACAACACATATCCGCTCCATTGGGCCGCGGCTCACGGCCACATCGACATTGTGCGCGCCTTGGTCGATGCAGGAGCCGATGTTCACGGCACGGGCGACGATCACGCGCTCGACGTCATCGGATGGGCTACGACGTTTCGCTCGTCAGGCGAGAGTTGGCGCGGAATTGTATCGCTTCTTGTCGCACGCGGCGCCCGGCACCACATCTTTTCCGCCATTTCGACGGGGGATCCGAACGTGATGCGCGAGGTCGTACGGCAGGATCCGAAGGCGCTCGCGCGACGCGGGTCGCGATTTGAAGACGGGCGAACGGCATTACATTACGCCATGCAACTGGGCCGCTACGACCTGCTGGACCTCTTAATCGAGTTCGGTGCGGATCTGGAGGCCAGGGACAACAACGGCCAGACGGCCTTCGCTGTCGCGATGCTGCGCGGGGATCGCGATGCGATGCGGCGGCTGCACGCCGCAGGCGCGAAGGAACCAGCAGGTTGGGAGACTCAAGGGAGTCGCAAGAAAAAGAAGTCCGGCGCCGTATCGAGCTTCGCGGTAACGATGGCCGGGATGGCGGGAACTGTTAAGAAAGCCGTCCCGATGCTTCGCGTAGCGGACGTACGACGCACTTTGAGCTGGTATGCGTCGATCGGCTTTAAGGAGCTTGCCAGATACGAAGACGAAGGCGTCGTGAACTGGGCAATGGTGTCGTTCGGGAGGGCGGAGCTGATGCTGACGCTCGGAGGAAAGGAGGGTTCACACGATGTCAGCTTCTGGCTGTACACGAATGAGATCGAAAAGCTTTACCATGCTCTGAAGTCACGACAACTGGAAGCGGCGGAGGCGGCAATCGCCGGCCGGCCGGGCGAGCATGAAGGAATCCCGTTCGTGCAAGATATTTACAACCCTCCCTATGGAGGACGTGAGTTCGGCATTCGGGACTTGAACGGTTACCTGTTGAACTTCCTACAGCCCGAACAACCTTCGTTCCTGGAGTTCGCGTACGACATCACGCATCGCTGATCCGAGTACGAGCGGCTTTGCACACAAAACTCCGGGAGAGGGATGTCGCGAAGCGACAGGGTGAGGGCCGGCCCGACGCAGGTTGGACTCACACCCGCCCTCACCCTGCCGGCTTTTCTTGAGGCTTCGCGCTCTCGCGCTCGCGCTGTGCGGCCGGCGTCCCTCTCCCGGAGGGAGAGGGCGGACTCCACTGTGCTAGAGTTCAGCGAACAGGAAGCACGCTGAACCGATGAATTCGTCGCACACTGCACCCTCCGCCCGATATCTCCCGCCGATGCTGCTTCTCTTCATCGGCTCCGGATGCGCGGCGCTGATCTACGAGATCGTCTGGTTCCAGGTTTTGCAGCTGGTCGTCGGCGCGTCGGCGGTTTCGCTTGCGGTACTGCTCGGAACCTTCATGGGTGGAATGTGCGCCGGCTCGCTTCTCCTCCCACGATACATCTCGCCTGCGGAGCACCCGCTGCGAGTGTATGCGAAGCTCGAGGCGCTGATCGGCATCACCGGCGCGCTTCTCATCGTGCTCATGCCTCTCGTGGGCCGGCTCTACACGGCCGTGGACGGCGGCGGCCCCTGGAGCATTGTGCTCCGCGCGATTGTCAGCGCAATTCTGCTGCTGCCGCCGACCATGTTGATGGGCGCGACGCTGCCCGCGATCTCTCGCTACGTTCAGGCAACGCCTTCGGGAGTCGCATGGCTCGGGTTCTTTTACGGCGGCAACATTCTCGGCGCCGTGATCGGTTGTCTCAGCGCCGGTTTCTATCTGTTGCGCGTGTACGACCTCACGACTGCGTCGCTGGTGGCGGTCGCGCTTAACGCGATCGTCGCAAGCGTCAGCTTCCTGCTCTCGAAGTCCGCGCCATATACGGCGAGCACCGGCACTGGCGATGACAGCGCACCGACGACGCATCAAGGTGGGAGGTCGTGGGAACCGCGCGGTATCTATCTCGCGATTGCGCTGTCCGGCCTGACGGCGCTGGGCGCGGAGGTAGTGTGGACACGCCTGCTGTCGCTGCTGTTCGGCGCGACGACATACGCGTTCTCCGTTATCCTGGCGGTGTTCCTGATCGGACTCGGCATCGGCAGCGCGATCGGATCGGCGATCGCCGGGACCGCGGGCAACGCGCGCGCTACTCTGGGCTGGGTGCAGATCTTCCTCGCATTCACGATTGCCTACGGCGCGTGGATGGCGGGGCAGCAGATCCCGTACTGGCCCATCTACCCGTCGCTTGCGCAGAACCCGTGGTTCAACTTCCAGGTCGACTTCGCGCGCGCGCTGTTCACGATGTTTCCGGCTGCGGTGCTCTGGGGCGCCAGCTTCCCGCTGGCGGTTGCTGCGGCAGCGCGCCCAGGCGACGATGCCGGATCGACAGTCGGTCGTGTGTACGCGGCCAATACATTCGGCGCGATCGCCGGCTCGGTGCTCACCGGCCTCGTGCTCGTGCCTGTGATGAGTACGCACGGAGCGCAGCGGATCTTTATCGTTGTCGCCGTGATTTCAGCGGCCGTCGCACTCGTGCCGTCTTTCCGGACCGCTGCGGTGGGCTCAGCCGGCATAGTTGCGTTCGGCGTCCTGGTGCTCGGCGCGATCTGGGCCGCAGCGAACGTGCAGCCCGTCCCGGCCGGACTCGTAGCCTGGGGCCGCCTGCTCGCATGGCACGGCAGGCCGAATGCGCTGTATGTGGGCGAAGGCATCAACTCGTCGATCGCCGTAACCGAGGAAACAAACGGCTGGCGTAATTTCCACGTGAGCGGCAAAGTCGAAGCATCAACCGAACCACAGGACATGCGCCTTCAGCGGCTGCTCGGCCATCTAAGCGCGCTGATGCACGAGAAGGGACCGAAGAACGTCCTCGTGGTCGGCTTTGGCGCGGGCGCCACGGCCGGCGCGATCAGCATCCATCCCACTGTGGAGCGGATGGTGATCTGCGAGTTGGAGCCCCTCATCCCGAAGGTCGTCTCGAAGTATTTCGGCGATGTGAACTACGACGTGGCTGCAAATCCGAAGGTGCAGATCGTGTACGACGATGCGCGCCACTATGTCCTGACGACACGTGAGAAATTCGACCTGATCACTTCGGACCCGATCCATCCGTGGGTGAAGGGCGCGGCCACACTGTACACGAAAGAGTATTTCGAACACGTGAAGGCGCACCTCAACCCCGGCGGCGTCGTGACACAGTGGGTGCCGCTTTACGAGAGCACCGAGGACGCCGTGCGAAGCGAGATCGCAACATTCCTGCAAGTGTTCCCGAACGGCACCGTCTGGCGGAATGACGACGGCATGGGCCGCGGGTACGATACGGTCCTGGTCGGCCGGCTGGAAGAGACGCCGATCGATGTCGACGCGTGGCAGGCGAAAATCGACGGTCCCGCGTACTCAGCGGTGAAAGCGTCGCTCGCGGATGTCGGCTACTCCACGATCTTCGACGTTCTGCAGACATACTCCGGGCGCGGCAGCGACCTCAGCCCGTGGATCGCCGGAGCGGTGATCAACACGGACAAGAATCTGCGGCTCCAGTACCTCGCGGGATTCGGCTTCAACAACAACACCGGCTCGGAGATCCGCGACTCCATGCTGCAATATCTTCGATTCCCGACAGAGTTATTCATCGGCCACGCCTCGAGTATCGAGTTCCTTCGAGATGCCATGACAAAAAGATACTGAAGATTGTCGATCTCGCCGGCCTTCGTTCGACTAATCAGTAGATAGGAGATACGACGATGAGAGTAATGGTGATTGTGAAAGCGAACAAAGACTCGGAAGCAGGAATCATGCCATCGGAACAGTTGTTGAGGGAGATGGGCAATTACAATGAGCAACTCGTGAAGGCCGGCATCATGCTGGCGGGCGAAGGCCTGAAGGCGTCGTCGAAGGGCGCGCGAATCGAGTTTTCGGGTGACAAGCGAATGGTGATCGATGGGCCGTTCGCGGAGACGAAGGAACTGATTGCCGGCTACTGGCTGTGGCAGGTCCAATCGATGCAGGAGGCAATCGAGTGGGCGAAACGCTGTCCGAATCCTACCGGTGAGAAATCCGTCCTGGAAATCCGTCCGCTCTTCGAGGCGGATGAATTCGTAAAGTAAGAAGAACAGGAAATTCCCCCCACCGCTCGCGGCATCCAGACACCGTTCACCGGTTCCGCCGCGCCGTTCGCCGAAAGCCTGATGCAGCCCTGATCCAAAACCGGTAATTGTGATCTCGTAAACAAATCGAAAGGACCTTATGAGCATTGCAAAGATCGGTCTTGGAATTGTGTTGAGCGCGACCGCGCTTTTCAGTCAAAACCCACCACGCCCGGCGTTTGAAGTGGCCTCGATTCGGCCAGCGCCCGGCATGCCGCCTCAAGGAGTCAATGCCGGTGTACGCATCAATGGCGCCCAAATCCGCACGTCTTTTCTCACGCTGAAGGATTACATCGGGATGGCATATGGGCTGAAGGTGTACCAGATCTCGGGTCCGGACTGGATCGGAACCGATCGCTTTGACATTTCCGGGACGTTGCCGGAGGGCTCTCTGCCCGCGCAAGTCCTCGATATGATGCAGACGCTTCTCGAAGAGCGTTTCCAGATGAAGTTTCATCGGGAGAAAAAGGAATTTCCCGTTTATGGGCTCGTTGTTGCAAAAGGCGGATTCCAGATGAAGGAAGCCGAGCCCCTGGAGAAGCCGGACGCCCGGGCAACTCAAGAGTTCACGGGAGCCGGATCCAATCAGGGCATTTCCATGAATCTGGGACCGGGGTCTTCGTTCACTTTTTCCAACAATAAATTCGAGGCGAAACGAATCAACATGCCGAACCTCGCCGGGACACTGGAACGGTTCCTCGACCGCCCGGTAGTCGACATGACCGACGCTAAAGCAAGTTACGATTTTTCCATCGACGTGACGCCGGAGGATTATCGCGCCATGTTGATTCGATCCGCCGTCCTCGCGGGCGTCATCCTTCCTCCGGAAGCTCTTCGAGTACTGGACGGGGCATCCTCGCCGGGATCGCTTTTTGACGGTTTGGAAAAGCTGGGTCTCAGACTGGAGGCTCGCAAGTCTCCACTGGATGTGCTCGTCATCGACGCGGTGCAGCGGACACCAACGGAAAACTGATCCGCGTCATCCTTCACTCGTGTCGCAGCGCCTGCATCGGATTTGCGCGAGACGCCGTCGCGCCGGTGCCAGCGCAGCGGGTCAGGTAAGGAGGCAAATGAAAAAGCTTTTACTTCCGAGACCGATTGCCTTTTGGCTCGAGGTAATGCGTGAAGATCCAATCGGCGATAGCCATTCCGGCTGCGAGGCCGTCCTCATTGGCGGATCTGAAGTGAATCCCACCATAGAGACGACTGATCGCGGCCTCGTTGGACGCCGCTGAGAAACTTCCAAAACTGCGCGTCACTCCGGGCAGAAAATCGGAGCCGGTTGTAAAACTGATGTTATCCGTCCTATAGAACAGCGACAGCGTTTTGGAAGCTGCACCGCTAATGGTGCTGTGTCCCGAAACATAGTCGGGAAATGGCGGTGTGACGATGAACGAACTCCACGTCATATTGCCGGCTGCGCGGATGGCGGTCACCGGGCGCCAGAAGTTGTACGTATATTTCGCATCCCAGGCACAGATCGCCGCGTCCGCCATGGCGATATTCAGCAGTGCAAACATGCGGGCGTTCTGCTCGAGTGTGTTCCCCATAAGCGCCCCCACCGTTTTCGCGATGGTATTCCAGTGACCCGGCGGCGTTTCAGTCCCGGCACCGTCCGCCCAGAATAGAGCGATCTGGCTCTGGTCCGGAGTGCGGATAGATCCAACCGCGGGGCCAAGCGCCGCCACTTCCGCAAGATCGGACAGAAACCTCGCGCTGGCCAGCGCAGGAGGGCCGGGCGGTCGGAATGTCGTGATATTGGGCGCCGCAAAAGGCAGGACGAATCCCCACTGCGGTAACAGGTAGGGAGCGAAAGCCGGTGGCGTGGGTATCCATACACCGGGTCCGCTCCCCGACGGCGTCGAGACTACCGCGGTAGAACCATCGTTGCTGCGCAAAGACAGGATTTGCTGTGCCACCGATTCGCCCCAGGCGATGCCGGAGTTCTTCTGAGGACTATTTGGAATCGCTGCCAAAGTGGTCGCGTTGAGATCATCGAACGCATCAACATTGGCGGGAAAAAGGGAGACGAGCGCCCTATGTGCGGCCGCACTGATCGCGGCCTCCCTGGAAGCGCTGGCTGGGACGGCGCTCTGCACCGTGTACGCTTCGTGAGTGCGAGCGATGCCATTCACCGCGTCATAGATCGAGGCGTGCAGAATGGCCAGCGCGCGCGAGGCGACCGGTGGCGGAGTTCTGTTCGCTCGAATGGCGTTCAGTGCGGCAGTATTCCAGTCCGTGATGACGTCGGCGTGGGCTGCAGTCCCACTGAAGGCAATGATTAAGCAGACGAATGCCACTGTAATTCGATGTTTCACAAAGTTCTGTCGTAGTTGAAAAGAGATTACGTAATGCAGGGCCATGCCTTTCTTCCTTTCCTGGGCGAGTGATGACCGCTTGTGGGGCCTAGGACATCCAATGAAGTCCGCACGATGGCTGTTCGCACTCGCAGCAGCCGACAGCCCAAAAAATCAAACCGCGCGGAAGCGGTTGGCCTCCGCGCGGTTGTTGGATCGTAGGATACGTTCAGATCTACAGTTCGAGCCGTCCAGTGCTGGCGCCGAACTTGTCGACTTCCACACCGTAGAGGTGCGCGATCGCGACCAGCAGGTTCGCTGTCGGTTCTTTCTTGGCAACGATGTGCCGATCGCCTTTCAGCTTGCCGTGCGCGCCGCCGAGCAGGAGCGCGGGCGGATTGCTGCGATCGTGGAGGTTGCCGTTGCTCATGCCGCTGCCGAAGTAGATCAGTGAGTGGTCGAGCAGGTTGCCGTCGCCGTCGGGCGTCGCCTTCAGCTTGTCGAGGAACTCTCCGAGTTTCACCATCTGATAGGTCCCGATCTTGGCGTACTTAACCATCTTTTCCGCATCGTTCCCGTGGTGCGAAACGTTGTGGTGGGTTTCAGAGATCCCGATGTGCGCATAGCTGCGATCGGTCGGCTCGTGTCCGATCATGAACGTGAACACGCGGCTGATGTCGCCCTGCAGCGCCAGATGCATCAGGTTATAGGTGATCGACATGTGATCGTCGAATGCTTCGGGCAGGCCGACAGGCGCATCCGGAATGCCGGTGATCGTTCCGAGCCGCTTCTCCATGCGTTCGAGTTGCAGTTCGACATCGCGAATGTTGCTCAGGTATTCCTCGAAGATAGCGCGGTCGGGAGCGCCGAGCACGCTCTTGAGCCGGTTGGTCTCGGCGCTGACCGAGTCCAGCAGACTCTGTCGTTCCTTGAGCCGGGCGGTACGCTGGTCGGAAGTTCCGGCCTCTCCGAACATGCGTTCGAACGTCACACGCGGGTTGATACCCACCGGCAGCGGGCTTGTGTCGGTGCGCCATGCAAGCGTGTTGAAGAATGTGCATGGGAAGCCGTCGCATGCGCCGACATTGGTGCCCATATCCTCGGTGCCGACTTCGATGGATCGCAGCGGCGTATCGCCGGCCACGACATCGGCGATGTACTGGTCGAGCGTCTTCTTCGACTGGATCTGGCCGAAGGTATTGCCCTCGATTCCACGGTCGCCCGCCGGACCCACACCGTTCAGGAACGCCGTGCTGGCCCCAACGTGCACGGACTCGCCCCACGGCGCTGTCATGTTGCTGATCGTCACAAGCTGCGACCGGAACCGTTCGAGCGGTTCCATCACCTGCTTGAACGCGAAGCCGGAGCCGGCCTTCTCCGGGTGCCAGGTTTCCGGAAAGATTCCGGACGGCAAATACACCGTCCCAAACCGGAACGGCGCGCCGGCGGCAGTCCTGGACTGCGCCGTCAGAGCCGGCGACATCGCCTCGAGCATCGGCAGCGCGATCGTGGCGCCAAAAGCGCCTTGCAGGAAAGTACGGCGGGACAGGTGCTTCTTCGTGATGATCATAGTTATTTCTCCAATGTCGCTCGGACCACTGAGGCCGGAGCGGGTTCAAGTCGCGTCCTCATCTGGAATGGTGCGCTTTCGATAATTGCATTAACTATCGTGCTGAGGCGGTAACCGTTCTCTCCCGCCTTTTTAACGATACGCCGCACAACAGGCATATCGGAAGGTTCCAGACCGCGTCCCAGCGCGTAAACCATCATACGCTCGGTGACGACGGTAGCAAAAGCTTCAGGCCGGCTCAAAATGGCCTGCCGCAATTCAATCGGTCCGTTGACCCTGGAGCCGTCGGCAAGCACGCCCGCAGGGTCAACTTTCGTGCCGTTATCCATCACACGCCATTGCCCGACCGAGTTGAAGTTTTCGAGCGCAAAACCCGGCGGATCGATGACACGGTGGCACCCCGAACACGGTGCGTTCCGGCGGTGCATCTCGAGCTGCTCGCGAATCGACTTCGGCAGTGCGGTCGCCTCTTTGTTGCTCTCCTCGAGCGTGGGCACATTCGGCGGAGCCGGCGGAGGAAACGTATTCAGGAATGTCTTCAGGACGTACAAGCCACGGAAAACCGGTGAGGTCCGATTGGCCAGAGCCGTCTGCGACAACACGCTGCCGTGCCCGAGTAAACCGAATCGGTTCGGATCCGTCAGCTTGACCTGGCGGAACCGCTCGCCGTAGACACCCGGAATACCGTAATGCTTCGCGAGTCGCTCATTGACGAACGTGTAGTCGGAATTCATCAGTTCCAGCGCGCTGCGATCGTTTCGCAGGATGTGGCCGAACAGCATTTCGGTCTCACGACGGAAGCCCTTGCGAATGTTGTCGTCGAAATCGGTAAACATCAGCAGATCGGGCGAAACCTTCTCTTCGATGCTGCGGAGCTGCAGCCACTGTCCGGCGAAATTGCTGATCAACGCGTCTCCGCGCTGATCCGCGATCATCCGCTTCACCTGGGCAGCGAGCACGCCGGGCTGGCGAAGGCGCCCCGATGCGGCAACGTCGAGAAGCCGCTCGTCGGGAATGCTGCTCCACAGGAAGAAAGAAAGACGCGACGCCAATTCCACGTCGCTCACCGGATGCGCTGCGCCCGGCTTGACACCGGTTGCGTCGCGTTCGATCCGGTACAGGAACGACGTGCTCGACAGCACGCGCGCCAGTCCGGAGCGGATGCCTGCATCAAAGGATTCGCCGTTTTGACGCGCCTGCTTGTAGAAGTCCAGCGGCGGCTGGAGGTCGTCACGAGTCACAGGGCGACGATAGGCTCGACGCGTAAGGGTCGTGAAGATGCGGTCCGCACATGCTGCTTCCTCTGTTGAGGAACCGGGCCGGCACACAAAAACCTTGTCGCGGCTCGGCGTCGCGCTGACGCCGGTAACGTTGTACGGTCCTTCGAGCAGCACCGTGCGAATCTTCGGCACGCCGCCCACCATATGAACTTCCTGGCTGTCGCGCAGCGCGGGCTGCCACACGTCCTGCCGTTGCGCCGGACGTTCACGCCAGGTAAAACCCACGTTGTGCGGACCGGCCGTCACCTTGACGCGGGTTGTCATCCGCGCATCGAGGACCGGCTGCGACTCCGTGAGCGATTTGGCTTGTTCTTCGTGATCCTTCGGACCGCCGATCGTGGTCGAGAACACCTCTTCACCGTCGATGGTGATCACAAACGTGTACGGCGTGTCGTTGCCTTCGACACCGACGTAACCCTCTTCCACACCCCTGAACAAACGCGCGGCCAGCTTGTACTCGCCGTCAGCAGGGAAAATGTGACGCACGACGGTCCCGCCTTGCGTCCCCAGAGGCAGACCTTCGATGTACCTGTTCTGGCTGAACTCGCGAATCATTGAGTACTCGGTCGTTCCGGGCAACTCCCTGGTGTTACCAATGGCAAGCGTGCTGATTCGCTGCGCCGCCGTGACATATCGCTCGAGCAGCAAGGGAGACGTTCGCAAAGCGGCTGCGATGTTGTCGAATCCAAAGTCGCCGCCGTCACTCGGCAGGAGCGACCTGACATCGACGTCGATCGCAAGAAGGTCCCGTACGGCGTTGGCGTACTCGGTCCGGTTCAGCCGGTGCACGACGAAACGGCCAGCAGTCGTGCCCTTCGACGCCCACGCGCGGTCGAGCGAGTTGGCCAGCCATGTAGTGAAGGCGACAAACTCCGGCTCCTCGGGACGCTTTGATCCCTGAGGCGGCATAGCCCGAACGCTCAGCTTGCGCAGCACGCGCTCCCACGTGGCTGCACTCGACAGAACGTCATCGAGGCTCGCTTTTTCGAGATCCACGGGATCGGACGCCGGCTGCGGGCTTCGAGTGTTGTGGCAGCCGACGCAGTATTGATTGAGAAATGCGCGATGGGCCTTGGTGTCTGCAGGCGCGGTCTGTGACCGCGCATACATTGTGGATGTGGGGAAGAACGCGCGGTCATAGACCGCGCCTACAGAGAAAACAGCGCAGGCGACGACAGCAATTGTTACAAACTTTTTCATCGCGTTCCCGTGGAGTCCGTTTTCTTCTGATCCTCGCTTGACGTGGTCGCCCCCGGCGGTACCGGCGCCGGATCGTTCGGCCCAAGCTTCATCAGCTCACGCAGCGTCGCAATGACCTGGTCGCGCGAATCGCGACGCGGCTGCCAGGCGCGCGCATCATTGTTGTTGCCCGGCGGCGGCGGCGGTTCCGGCTTCTCGGCCACCAGCAGCGGCGTCAGGTTCTCTTTGTTGACGACATCGAGTTTGGCGCCCGCAGCCGCGAGGGCGCGGATCATATCGGTACGGCGAGCGGTAACGGCCTGATGGAGAAGGAATGCACCATCGGGCGACTTCGCATTCGGATTGGCGCCTGCATCGAGCAGGACTTTGAGTGCTTCGCCCTGATCGCGACTTCCCGGCTCGCGGAACGGCGGAGCGATCAGTCGTCCGAACCCCGGCCCTGCGGCGAACGGAGCGCCGCGGCCGCCGACAATCGCCATCATGGCCGGTGTCTTGCCGACGTTTCCGCCTCCGCGAGGACCACCGCCACCACCTCCGGCGGCGTCACCTTCTCTCTTCTTCTCCGCTGGGCTCCACTCGAGTTGCGCACCGTGCTTGACCATCACCTTCAGCACTTCAACATCGGATGCAATCGCAGCGCGGAAGAACGGTGATGCGTTGTGGGATTCACCACAACAGAGCGACGTATTGTGGATCTGGCCGACGAACGCCTTGTTCGGATCGGCTCCCCGTTCGAGGAGCAACTTGATCAGATCAAGAGCCGTGAGCTGATTTGGATGATCGGCCCGCAACCGCGAACCGTCTCGGGCATACATGTCGGAGGTCGCATCGTGCATGTCGACAGCAAAGAACAGAGCGCCGTCGTTCGGATCGGCTCCGAGATCAACGAGTGTTCGGGCCAGGTCGAAGCGGTCGTTGACGATTGCGATCGAGGTTGCCGTGACACCGTCGCCGTTTGTGGCCTTCAGATCGGCTCCACCCCTGGCGAGCGCCCGCACGACGTTCTCGTGACCGTTGCGCACTGCGAACATCAGTGCAGTGAAGCCGCCAGTAGCGTGGTCGGCATTCTTGCGCGTGGTCAACGTTGAAACGTAGGCCTTCACATTGGGATTGGCTCCGGCGGCGAGCAAGGCATTGACGGCCTCGACGTGGCCTTCTTCAGCAGCCCGCATTAACGCGGTCTGATTCTGAAAACTGTCGGCCGCATTCGGATCGGATCCAGCCTCGAGCAACATTTCGACAGCGCCGACCTTGCCGGTGCGGGCGGCTGCCATTAACGGCGTCTCGCCTTCGGGATGAACGGATCTTTTCACGTCCGCGCCCGCCTTCATCAACGCCGCGATCATTGCCGCGTCGCCTGTGCGGCTCGCCTGCAGCATCGGCGTGACACCGTATTTGTTCGCCGCAACGAAGTTCGCGCCGGCTCCAAGCAGCGCCTGCGCCATCTTCACGTCGGCGTGGTATACCGCCCACAGCAGCGCCGTGGATCCGTCGCGCGCGGTCTGGTTGACGTCGGCACGTTTTGCGATCATCGTACGCACCGCCTCAAAATCACCTTCTCTCGCCGCAACAACGATTGCGGGATCTTTGGTGGCCTGGCCAAGAAGAACTCCGGCCAAAAGCGGTACAAACGACAACAACAAGATCAGCATCCGACGGGTCGACTGTGCTCGTTTTCCCATGTTGCCCTACCTTTATATAAGTGCCTATGGCAGAGGATGTTACCTCGTGGTTCAGTATTCAACAAGCCGATTTTTGAATGTATTGTAATTCAGTGTCAAAAAACCTGGGATGTCAGGTCAGGACCAGCTCAAATCCTGACCGGCGTAGGGCAGGTCCCGGAATCGCTTTCCGGTGATCTGGAATATGGCGTCGCCGATCGCGGATTGGACGGAAGTGGCGCGGTCGTGGCCCATGCCGAGCAGCCAGTGTTTGGTTTCAAAGAAACGGATGTTGATCTCGGGCGGGTCTTCGTCGATGCGCGACAACTTGAATGCGTTGAAATTGTTCTCTACGATCCGTCCGTCTTTGATGGTGTTCGCCTGGTGCATCGCGTCGTTGTAGAACCAGGTGATCTGGCCTTCGATCTGTTTCTTCACCGACAGCGGATTTACCAGGCCGAACCCGGTCTCATGCGCGACGTCCACGCGCTCCAGTTTGACCTTCCCTTCGCGACTGATGGAAACCGTATGCACCATCGCGCTGATCGTCGCCATTCGATTGGTTTCCGCGCCCCTCTCCTCGAGGGCGATGGCTCGCGCCATGCCGCGCGGCAGCGGCTTTCCCCAACCCGACATCTCTGCGGCCAGGTCGAGCGCGCGGATCATGTCGTCCTTGTACGGCAGGCTGGTGCGGGCGATGAGTTCGCGACGGTAGCGATACGGATCCTTGCCTGCGGCATGGGCAAGTTCGTTCATGAAGCTTTCGCGATAGAACTCGTGCGCGGCCTGCCCGATGCCTCGACGCGTGCCGACCGGAACGTGAAATTTCGTCGTGTGGTTCGAGAAGCGATAGTTGGGCACGTAGTAGCGTGAAGCCACGTCGAACGACGATTCCGGACCGAACCCGTCTTCCTGCATCGACGTGCGGACCTCGAGGGCGATTGGCCAGCCGTCTGCGTCAAGACCGGCTTTGAGCCGCGCCACTCCCGCAGCGCGATACGTCGTGCCGATGAAGTCCTCCTCGCGCGTCCACAGCAGATGAATCGGCGTGGCTCGATGCGCATTCGCGATCATGATGGCCTGCTCGGCCTGAGGACCGTTTCCGTTGCGGCCGAAGCCGCCGCCAAGGTGGCACAGGTTCACGTAGACATTCTCTTCGGGAATGCCGGTGATCTTCGACGCGCTGAAGCGCGTTTCCTGCGGACTCTGATCGCCGATCCACACATCGACGCGGTCGTTGGTCACAAGCACTGTGGCATTGCCGGGCTCCATCCGTGCCCGAGGCAAGTACGGAGTCGAGTAGGTTGCTTCGATCACTTTGGACGCGCGGGCGAACGCGTCCTCGACGTTGCCCTGATCGACACGGACTCTGCCGGGCCGGTCCAGCGCGGCAAGCAGCGTCGCGCGCATGCCGGCTGAATTGAAGGCCGCATTCGCCTGTGGAATGTCCCACTCGATCGGCATGCGATCGACAGCGGCCTTCGCCTGATACCAGTGGTCGGCAATGACCGCGACGCCGCCGCTGAAAATGCGGCCGCGGGTCAGCGCAGCGTCGGGGATCGGGAACTGCATGGCCGAGCGCACACCAGGCAGCTGGCGGATCGCATCGAAGTTATAACTCCGGACTGTTCCGCCATAAACCGGACAGGCTTTCACTGCGGCCCACTTCATTCCCGGAACCCGGACGTCGATTCCGTAGACAGTCTTGCCTGCAACTTTGTCCGGTACGTCGAGGTTTTTGCGCTCGGTTCCCATCAGCGTCCACTGGTCCGGCGACTTGATCGTGATCGCTTCTGGATTCGGATGCGGCGTCCTCGCGGCTCGATCGGCGATCTGACCATACGTCGTCCGGCGGCCGCTACGCGTATGCGTGATGATGCTGTCTTTCGCGGTCAGTTCGGCCACGGGTACGTTCCAAAGCGCCGCAGCCGCCAGCAGCAATCGTTCTCGCGCCTCGGCTCCGGCAAGCTGCAGGTAATAGCGGCCGTCTTTAACGGATGAGGCCGCGTTGGTGCGCATGCGGCGATAGAGACTGTCCGGAATACCGGCCACGCCGGTGCGGTCGCGATTCCCGAATCCTGGTTCGCCGCCGCCTTTGGGATCGGTCGCGCCGTTGCCCATCACCTTCAATGTCCACTCGGGCGCTTTCTCTCTAGCGTCGCGGTTCGCGGACGCATATTGCGGCCGGACTTTGGTCCAGTCGCACTGCAATTCCTCGCAGATCATCATGGCATTCGAGGTCCAGACTCCCTGCCCCAGTTCGGTCTGCGCGATCCGGATCGTTACGGTGTCGTCCGGCGAGATGACGATCCATGCATTGATCTCGGGCGCCGCGTTCTGCGCGGCCGCGCGTTCGGGAACCCAGAAACCGAAGACGAAGGCTCCGCTTGATGCAGCAACGACTGAGAGAAACTCACGACGATCGATCGCCGATCTTTTCGTCTCGCTCATCATCGTCTCCCGTTCTTCATTAGGTTTGCAGCGAAGTGGATCGCCTGCCGGACGCGGTGGTAACTGCCGCAGCGGCAGGCATTCGTCACAGACGCATTGATATCGGCATCGGAAGGGTCAGCGCGCCGCTGCAGCAGCGCGAGCGCGCTCATGATCATTCCGGATTGGCAATAGCCGCACTGAGGTGTATCGAATTCTTTCCATGCAATCTGGATCGGATGATTGCCATCGGGCGAAACGCCTTCGATCGTGGTGATTCTCTTTCCAACAGCCGTGCTCGCGGCGACGCTGCAGGAGCGGACCGGCTGCCCGTCGACATGGAGCGTGCACGCGCCGCACTGCCCGATGCCGCAGCTGAACTTCGTGCCGGTCAGGCCAAGGTGATCGCGAATGACCCAGAGCAATGGCGTCGATGGATCGGCATCGATGGTATGTCGCCTACCATTCACGTTCAGATCGAACGGCACCTTTATCCTCCCATGGATTGGATGGAGGAATTGTAGTCGAAGCTGTGGTGCGACATCCTGCAAAGATGAGTTAGAATGCGATTGCCCCGCCAGTGCAATGCCCCGCGAGGATGAACGATGACTCCCGAAGAACGATTTACAAAAATCGAAAACGCTCTGCACACAGTCAGTGAAAACCAGTCTCGACACGATGCCGCAATTCGAGACCTGATCGTCGTGAGCCGCACGCTGCTGAATGCTCAAGCGGAAACAACTAATCAAATCCATCAGATGGCACAGGCGCAGCAGGACGCGGCGCACAACGCGGACGTCCAGTTCCAGCGATCGCGGGAAGAGTCCGAGCGATCGCGGAAAGAGTTTGATCAGAAGCTCAGAGAGATCGACGAACGTTATGCCGCGCGTTCGGCCGAGATCGAAGAAAAACTTAACGCCTTGATCGAAATCGTCGATCGCATCATCCGTAAAAAAGGCGAAGTCTAACCGAAGCTACTGCTGCGGCGGCTGTGGCTGCTGCCCACCTCGCTGCCCTCGACCCCCACCACCGCGGCCGCCGGGCACAGGCAACGCATACGCTACCAACTGTGCCGTCGTTCCGCTTTGTGCATTTGCGCCGACCGAGACAAGGATGAACTGCCGGCCCTGATGCACGTAGGTCATCGGAACTGCAGCCTGCATTCCGGGCATCGGGATCTGCGCAATATCTTCACCTGTCTGCTTGTCATACGCGTGAAGCACAGGAAGCGTGCCATCGCCGGCAAAGAGCAATGTCTTCGTCACAAGCAGTCCGACCTGACGCGCAGTGCCCGTCCTGGGAATGGTCAGTCCCTGGAGTAAGGCATGATTCTTCACGTTTGCCGGTGTGTCGCCATTTGCGATCTGCCACGCGATCGTGCCTTTGTTCATGTCGTAGGCTGTGATTCGTCCATACGGCGGCTTCATGATGCTCAGGCCCTGCAGATTCGGAAATTGCGCGCCGCCGCCCGTGACGTAAGCGGGTGGAGGAAGCGCAGGATTCGCAGGTGGTGCGTCCGGTGCCGGCGTGTTCGGGCGCAGCGCGATCACGTACGGTGACGTCGCGGAGCTGACATAAACGTAGCCGGTCTCCGGATCGGCCCTGCCGCCCCACCAGTTCGCGCCGCCAAAAAACATGACGGTGCCGCGCGTTCCGTCGGGCGCATTCGAAAGTGATCCGGGCAGGAAGAGATCGCCGTAGCGCAGGTTCGAAGCCTTCAGAGCCGCAACCGCCTGCTGTCGCAATTCAGGAGTGAAGTCGATCAGATCGCTTTCCTTCAATCCGGTTTGACCGAAAGCTGGAGGCTTTGAAGGAATCGGTTGCGTGGGTGCGGTCCATTCTCCGGGAACGTCCGTCTGCTTCACGGGCGTTTCCGGCATCGGCCAGACCGGCCGTCCGTTCGTCCGGTCGAAAACATACGTCAAGGCCTGTTTCCCGGTCTGCACGACAGCCTTGATCGGCTTTCCGTCGACATTGATATCGATAAGGATCGGCGCGGGCGGCATGTCGTAATCCCAGATGTCGTGATGAACCAGTTGTTGATGCCAGACCCTTTTGCCCGTTTTGATGTCGACGCACACCAGCGAATTGGAGAAGAGATTCGAACCCTTTCGGTGGCCGCCATAAAAGTCATTCGTCGCGGCTTCAATGTTGAGATACGCGTAGCCAAGTTCGTCGTCGGTTGAGAATGGTCCCCAAACGCCGGTGTTACCCGTGTAATCAGCAGAGCCCTCCAGCCACGTGTCGTATCCGAACTCGCCTTTTCGCGGGATGGTGTGGAACGTCCAAAGCTTCTTTCCGGTGCGGACGTCGAATCCCATCACGTCACCCTTGACGTTCTTGTACGACGGCGAGTTCGGCGTCCCTGCGGGTCCGACCATGATCACGCCGTTAGAAATCACGGGCGGCGAACTGTTGCCGATCCGTCCAATCGGGTCACCGGGGAAATCCAGATCCAGCGATTCCAGGAGATCCACCGAGCCGTTTCGTCCGAAACTCGGAATAGGAAGACCGGTCTTCAGGTCCAGCGACACCAGCCGGAATCCGGGTGTGATCGTGACGATGCGTTCCTCGGCCCCGTCCTTCCAGTACGCGACACTGCGCGCGTAGGTGCGGGCTGCACGCGTTTCGCGGTCGTCCTGAGGCGGCCTCCACGTCCAGAGCGTTTCGCCGGTGCCCGCATCGGCCGCGATGATCGTGCGACGCGGACTCAACGGAAAATAGAGGATGCCGTTCACCATGATCGGAGTGACTTCCGTGTTGGTGTTCCCGAAGTTATCGAACTTCCAACTCCACGCCATCTGGAGATTCTTCACGTTATCGCGATTGATGAGATCTACAGAGGAGTAGCCTGTGCTCCGATTCTCCGCGGAATACGAAAGCCACTGACCGTCGCCCACCCTCTGGGCAGCCAGCGGCAGTACGATGGATATGGTGACAATCAGCAAACCCAACGACGCATAGCGAACGGTTCGTGACATTCATTTTCTCCTTGATTAAATATGAGTTGGTCGCACGATACATACGAACTCCGAACCATGTCAATCGCGCGAGGTGCACATGCCTTTCGTCGATCACAACGAGCCATGGATACTGGAAAACATCAAGACGGAATCCGAACGCACGAAAGATCTTCTCCGAAAACTTCGACACGTGGTGGAGCAGGGGCACCTGCAACAGGAGCCCCATGACCTTGTGTCGAAGCTTGGGCTGCACGCCGGGCTGCTGGCACGGTCCATTCAGCAGTACACGATCCGGCACGATTTCCTCGAGAGGGAAGACGGCCCGTTGCATCACTCCGAATACGAGGGTGTGATGCAGTTTGTTGAGGGGTCCGCGCGCGAGCACCCGGAGTACATTCACGTTTTACCGGCTCATGCCGGCGGGCCGGATGAGTACAGGATGTACCGGGATGAACTCGGGTTCAGTGAGCAGGAGTACCGAGACCTGCTGGTATGGAAGAAGGCCCTGGATGTCGATCAAATGAATCCCGCCGGCGCATTCGATGTGTTCAGTTCCGGGGTGATCGCCGAGTTGCAGGCCGGACGGTACTCGATCGCACCCGCGGATATCGTGCCGGGGGTCGCAGGCATCGTTGGGATAGCTGCCGACGTGGCGTTCTTCAATGAGACGCTTGCGGTTCCTGCGCTTGTGGCATCGTGCACCACGGGACTCGCAGCCATCGCGTCAAAGTTTGAGGAGGTCAAGCGAAAGCTTCTGGGACGTGGTTTTCGATGGTGAATGACAGATGAACAGATCATTTCAGTTGATTGCGTTGGCGTCGAATGAGTTCGTCTCTTTGTTCAACCGGACCGATGCGGAATTGCACGCGATCGGCGCACGCCGGATGATCGTCGATCAGAAGCCGGGCTACCCGTGCCGCGTGAGTCTGGTGGACGCCGAAATCGGTGAGACCGTCATCCTTCTGCCCTTCACACATCACAATGTCTCAACGCCGTATCTGGCATCCGGACCAATCTTCGTTCGACGCGGCGCACAGACGGCCACGCCGGCTGCCGGCGAGATCCCGGAAATGTTCCGCCATCGGCTGCTGTCGATGCGTGCGTACGACGCGTCGGCCATGATGGTCGCAGCTGTAATTACAAAAGGCACAGAACTCGAGGATGCCATCGACCGCTTATTCGCCGATGACGCCGTTCAATATCTGCACGTCCACAACGCTCAACCTGGCTGTTACAACTGCTCCGTCGTGCGCGCGGACGGTCGCGGCGTTAGCAGTTAGCTCGTCACCATCGGACTCCGAACGTTAAGGGAATGAGATTCAGGGTGGGATTCGTAACGAGCATGTGATGATACCGGGCCTCGACAAAGAACTTCGTGCGAGCGCCGAACGTAACTCCGCCGCCCACGTTGTAGCCGCCTTTGTAAAGGCTTCCGTGACCAGTGGAGCTGAGGTCGGGCTGGTTGGTGATGCAAACGTTCCAGAAATCGTCACATACGGCGGCCGGGACCAGGCCGGGAGTCGTAATCAGCAATCGCCGGTTGTACAAGCCAAATCCGCCCGTCGCATAGGCGCTGAACCGTTCCTGTTTGATGAACTCGTAGCCGGGGTTTACGGTGAGGGTCCACACGCGAAGTTCCGAACCCGGAGAAATCTCCGCGCCCGTTTCCGGAACGACGAAGGAATCTTCCAGTCCCAGATAATGAAGGCTGAAATCGAGGCTCAAGGTGAAGTGGCGATTGAATCGCGGCCCGCCGGAAGCCATGAACATGAAGCCGGTGTTTGTCCGGTTGGCGACATTCCCCACAGGAAATGAAAATCCGGCCCCAGCTTCCGCTGTGATGTGATTCAGGAAAGCCCGCTGCGCCAGTAAAGGCGTCGCGAATAATGAACACATCACTGCCGTCAGAAGAATTCGTCTCATGCTGGACTCCGCTGTAGCACTAAGGGTGCAATGCGGTCACCGCCGGGTGAATCGGTAGATTTGCTGGACGGAGTGGTCTAATTCGGGGTCAGACGTCTAAATCACCTAATTACGATGAATCCAACCGTTGGCTGTAATTAGGTGATTTAGACGTCTGACCCCGAATTAGACCACGGAGATTTTCGGCGGCCTTAGAGAAGTCAGTCGGTTAATCTAGCGCCGAGAGAAGCATGGAGCGGATCTGTCGAGTTGCGGCATTAGTTCTAGGTCTGGCGTACGTGGCCCATGCTCAGACATCCATTCAGGTCGGGTATGCAACTCTGACGGCCGATTCCGGAAACAGAGTTCCGGTTGCTTCCGCACTCTTTGCGTACCGAAATACTGCAAACGTTCTGATCAGCGAGGCGGCCGTCGGCGGCACCGAGCCCATCCGGTCGGGGCGGATTTTCGTTGATCAAGCCGGAACGCAGACAGGGATCGCGCTCGCCAATCCTTCGTCTGAGAGCGCAACCATCACATTGATCCTCCGGAATGACGCAGGCGTCGAAGCGACCCGCGAGCCGTTGACTCTCCTCGCCGGCGAGCACCGTTCACGTTTCGTTTCGGAATTGATCACAAATCTACCGCCGAACTTCGTCGGCACTTTGACCTTTGAAAGTACGCAACCGCTCGCGGCCGTGGCTTTGCGCGAAAGCCGAAACGCCTATGGTGAATCGCTGTACTCGACGTTGCCCGTAGTGGACGTCGCGGCACCGCCCGCAGCGGCGCCTGTTGTGTTTCCGCACATTGCCATCGGCGGTGGCTACTCGACGCAGATCGTATTGATCAATCCCGGCGCCGACGTCCTGGAGGGTCGCGTGGATCTCGTCACCTCCGATGGCCGCCCGTTGCAGGCGAGTCTCACGTACCGCCTGGCCCCTCACGGAACGTATGGCGCGGAACTCGGCGGGGCGCAGGAACTGTCGGTCGGCTACGCGACCGTAACACCTTCAGCCGGCCGCCCGCCCGCGGGAACCGCGATCTTCCAGTACAAGTCGAACGGCGCGTTCGTCACGGAAGCTGGAGTTGCCGCGATTCCAGCAACGACCGCCGCGCGGCTCTATGTGGATTACCTCGGAACTCAAACGGGTTTCGCAGTCGCGAATGCGGGCAGCGTTACGGCGGATCTCACCATCACTTTAATGGACCGCTTCGGGCTCACCGAAAATGTCGCCCAACGAACGCTTCCTCCCGGCACGCACCTCTCGCTTCTCGCGCATGAACTGTTTTCATCGGTCAGTCCGGGATATTCGGGACTGCTCGAGATTCGCAGTTCCGCACCGGTTGTTCCGATAGCAATCAAGGTGACGACCGTCAACACCCGTGACAATCTGGTCCTCACGACCCTGCCTGTCGCCGACCTTACTCGCGTTCCCTCGGCACCTTTGGTTTTTCCACAGATCGCTTTCGGCATGGGTTTTTCCACGCGGCTGATTCTGCTGAACGCGGATCCGGCCGCGCCGGCCAGCGGCCGCATCGCGTTCCGAAATTCGGACTCGAGCCCGATGACCCTGCCCATGTCGGGACAGACCGGATCGCAGTTCGCGTATCCCCTGGGCGCGGGCGCCGGCCGGCAATTGCGTCCGGGAGATGATTCGCGCGTTTCAGCTTTCACGCTGATCGACGAGTCAACACGCCAGCCTACGGCAGAGTTCGTCATCAACGAAGGCAGCGTCGCGCGTCCGCGCGTTGAGATCCGGGACAGCCTCAATAACCAACGCGACGACTTCGACGTAGCGGTCGCCAGCCTCGATTCCGACACGGCTGCAGTGGATGTCGCAGGACGCGTGCAGGGAAAGAAAGCCGGGTTCGCCACTCTCACGATGGCGGCGGGCGGATTTCCGCTCGTCGTAACCGCTACTGTTGTGAAAGTCGGAGCGGGCGCCGCCGGCTTCGAAACCACCGGCATCGCTCAAGACACGGCGCGGCGTTTGTATCTCGCATCGCCTCAGGATCACAGCATCCTGCTGGCACGCGACCCTTCTCAGGCACCTCAGGTGTATGCCGGAATCGCGAGGAGCCCGGGATTCAAGGACGACATTCGGGCACAGTCTCTTTTCCGAAATCCAGCTTTCCTCGTTCTCAACCAGGCCGATGGTTCGCTATATGTCAGCGACGAGTCGAATCACGTTATTCGCCGCGTCGGAGCAGGGTCATCAGGAAGAGTCGATAAAATCGCCGGAACCGGACAACCCGGCCGCAGTGACGGCGAAGCCCTCAGCGCATCATTCACGAGGCCTGAAGGCATTGCGCTGGATGGCCGCGGGTATCTCTGGATCGCCGACTCGGGCAATCACACGATCAGGCGAATGAATCTCGCCACACGCCAGGTCGAAACCATCGCCGGCCAGGCCGGAGTTTCGGGAGTGGCTGACGGCCGCGGGAGCCAGGCGCGATTCAATCTTCCGTCGGGAATCGCGGTGGAAGTTGAAGCGGTCGCCGAACAACTCGATCGCCAGCGGCGCGGACTTCCTCCGCCGCAGGTGCGGATCGTGGTAGCGGATTCCGGAAACGGCGCAATACGACGTGTCTATGAGAATGGCGACGTCGAAACGATTCGAATCCCATCCGTTTCTTTCGATTCACCTTCCGGTGTCGCAGTCGATCCCAGCGGAAACCTCTTCGTGACGGAACCACAGGCGGGACGGGTCCGCGTCATTCTGAAGAGCGGCGGTGTTGTAGCTGCGGCGGAAACCGGCACGTTTGCGGGTCCAAAAGGCGTCGCGGTCGAGCAAAGCGGAAGAGTGATTGTGTCGGGCCGTGAGCGGGCCGCCACGGAACTCACGTACGGAACACCTCGGATCGCCGGAGTTTCGCCGGATCGTTTGAGCAATCGCGGCGGCCAGACGATCACGATTACCGGAAGCAACTTCGCTCCCGATACATTGCTCGTCGTCAGCGGCGTCGTCATCGCCGATCGCACGATTCGTGACACCGGGACCATCACGTTCACAGCTCCTGTGCTTCCCAGCGGCCGCGGCACCGTCACGGTTCAGAACCGTGGTGGCATCGGGCAGGCGCCGTTGAGCGTGGATGCGGTGCCGTTGAGGGATCTTGCCGCAGGCAACATCACGACCGTTGCCGGTGGCGGCACGTTCGCAGGCGAAGGTTCGCCGGCCACATCCGTTTCGGTTCATCCGCTCGGAATCGCCGTGGATACGGGTGGAAATCTTTTTATCGTCGATACTGCAAACATGAAAATCCGGCGAGTGGACAGCCGGACCAACACCATGACGACCATAGCCGGAAGCGGTCAGACCGGATACACGGTCGAGAACGGCCCGGCAATCGCCGCCCGCCTCTCCAACCCCAGGGGCATCGCGTTTGATTCTTCCGGAAATCTGCTGATTGCCGGCGACACGATCCGCCGAATCGACATGACGACGGGAATCATCACGACCGTCGCGGGAGGGGAATACGGATCCTGTGGCGATGGCGGCGATGCGCTCAAAGCCTGTTTCATCTTCGCGATGAGCCTTGCCACCGACACCGCCGGCAATCTTTACATCGCCGATGGCTTCGATCATCGAGTCCGCCGTGTCGATGCGAAGACCAACATCATCACCACGGTTGCCGGGACCGGTGAGCCCGGTTTTGCGGGTGATTCCTTCAACGGAAGAACAGCGCTGTTGAATGGCCCCGCGGCGGTCGCTGTGGACAAGAGCAGAAACGTGCTCTACATCGCCGACTCGGAGAACAATCGCATTCGCAAGCTGGACCTGACGACCGGGATCATCAACACCTTTGCCGGAGGTGGAACGCCTTCAGACACGGTTGTGGACAACATACCTGCCATCCGCGCAGCGTTGAAATCACCCATTGCGCTCGCGCTCGACAGTACGGGCAATCTCTATATCTCGGACCGGAACAATGCCCGGATCCGCATGGTCGATATTGCGACGGAAATCATTACTACGGTTGCCGGGAACGGCGGCTATGGCGTCACAGGCGATGGCGAGCTTGCGACGGAAGCGCCGGTCCACGATGTGTGGGGCATTGCAGTCGATGGCGCCGGCAATCTTATCCTTGCCGAAGCGGACGACGCGGTCGTTCGTAAAGTCGATGCGAACACGAAGCGATTGTCCGTCGTCGCGGGTACGCGGCAGGCCATCCTGATCGAGGACAACGTCCCCGCAACAGCGATCGCACTGCGCGATCCGACGGGTGTGTCATTCGATCGCGCCGGGAACCTTTTGATAGTCGAAAGGGCCACCGGCAGGATCCGCCAGGTCGATGCTTCGGGAACCATTACCACAATTGCCGGAGGCGGCAACACGTCGGAGAATGCCGGCGACGGCGGCCTCGCGATCAACGCAGCACTCTCCACTCCGAACGGGCGTGTCGCCGTAGACTCGGCCGGCAATCTTTATTTCGCGGACACGTACAACTATCGAGTTCGAAGAATCGACGCCGCCACGCGCATCATCTCGCGCGTTGCCGGAAACGGCGATGAGAACTACTCCGGCGACGGCGGACCGGCTACCAGTGCAGGCATGCTGCCGGAAGATGTTGCTGTCGATGGTCAGGGCAACCTCTTTATTGCCGATGGAAGAAGCCGGCGTATTCGAAAGGTGAATCTTGCGAGCGGCACGATCACGACTTTCGCAGGAGGAGGAGATCCCGATGCCGGAATCGGCGACGGCGGCCTGGCTACACGCGCAACACTCGGTGAGGCTTTGCGCATCGCGGTAGACAGCGCAGGCAACCTGTTTATCGCCGACACGGAAAACCGTCGCGTTCGAAGAGTCGATGCGAGGACGCAGTTCATTACAACCGTCGTGGGAGGTGGTTCCGGTTACGAAGACGGAAAGCACGCAACGGCGGTCGAGTCGCTGCCGATTTCCGTCGAGATCGATGCGGCAGGCAATCTGCTCGTCGTGGACTTCGAATATCCCGGCGGAATTCGACGGGTCGCCAAAGAAACCGGAATCATCACCAATATTGCAGGATCGGACGGCGTCTATCTCGAACTCGGAGACAACGGTCCTGCGAAAAACGCATTCCTCTATTATCCGAATGCCGTCGCCCTGGACGCGGCCGGCAATCTCTTCATCGCGGACACCGAGAACAATCGGGTCCGCGCGGTACGTGCCCCGATTCCATGACCGTGATCGGGTCACGAATCCTGTCGATCGATCATGGAACCGCATTACCACTGGCTTTTCGCGTGCGGTGAGACCCTGGACTCGTGGAGGTTACGATGATGAGACCAGGCTCATTGATCCGATCAAGTTTGCTTATTGTTCTCTGCGGCGTGTTCACGCAAGCATTTGCGCAGCGGTTTGAGGTGTATCCCTACTATGGCTACGCTTCTCCCACCAAACTGTTCGGGTTGGAGTTCAAAAACTCGGGAGTTTTTGGAGTTAAGGCGGGCATGATCACCGGCAGCGGGTGGGAAGTAGAAGGCAACCTTGGCCGCATGTCGCGCTTCGAACTCGAGGGTATGACACGGCAGATCAAGGCGCTTCGCTGGGAAGGAATCGGTACTTACAATTTTTCGCCAACCGGAGAAGAACGACTGGTGCCGTTCGTAAGTGTCGGTCTCGGCGGCTACACGATGGATGTGAGCGACAACGCAGCCGGCGACCGGGTGGTCTTTGCGGCTCTGAATCAGCAAGCTCGTGTGCCGGGCCGTCCTATCGTGGACAATTCGCAGACGCTGGCCTTCGAGGATGGGAAAACGTTCCTCAGCCTCAGCTACGGAGGTGGCGTCAAATTCCATCGCCTGTGGGGCCCTCTCGGAGCGCGGTTCGACGCCGGAGGGACGATGCTTCCGAACTTCTTCGGTCATGTCGTCAATTCGTTTGAAGCATCCGGCGGAGTGTTAATCAGCTGGGGTGAACGGTAAGCGTCACATACTCCCTAAAGATCGCCCGCAATTCAGACGATATGTCAGATCGGGCGGTCACAAAACCGCCCCTACAGTGACTTATGCAGAATCTGGGACGGTACGCCATCATCGATCGGCTGGGCGAAGGGGCCATGGGCATTGTCTACAAGGCCCGCGACCCCATGATGGATCGCGATGTGGCGATCAAGACAATCCTCGTACACGCCTCGGAAGGTCCTGACGCGGCCGAGTTCCGCGAGCGATTCTTCCGTGAAGCGAAGGCTGCGGGCAGGCTGTCGCACCCGGGAATCGTCACGGTGTTCGACGTGTCCGAGCATGAGAGCACTCCGTTTCTCGTCATGGAATTCATTGCCGGCCGCACGCTGCTATCGATTCTCCAGAGCGGCGGGCAAATGGACATGGCTCGTGCCTGCAAGCTTGGAATCCAGCTCAGCGAGGCGTTGGACTATGCGCACCGGAACGGAGTCGTCCATCGCGACATCAAGCCCGCCAACATTCTTATCACCGATGATGACCGCCTCAAGGTCGCGGACTTCGGCATCGCGAAACTCACCGAAACTCAACAGACGATCGCAGGACAGTTGCTCGGAACTCCGGCCTTCATGGCGCCGGAGCACTTCACCGGCATGCCGATTGACGGCCGCTCGGACTTGTTTTCAGCAGGTGTCGTGCTCTATTGGATGGCTACCGGAGAGAAACCTTTCGCGGCCGACACCGTGCTCGGCGTCCAATACAAAGTCGTAAACACGGATCCAGTGCCGCCCCGAACATTGAACCCGTCGATTTCGGAGTCTCTGGAAGCGGTGATTCTCAAGTGCATTGAAAAGGATCCAGCGCGACGTTACCAGTCGGGTGACGAACTGGCGCGCGACCTGCGCACATTGCCGGCGCCGCAAAGTATATCCGCGACGCAGCGAATCCATCGCACTCCGTCGGACGACCGCACCGTCGTGATGACGCAGAAAGTCCGCACGACGCCGGCTCCTCGCGTTCCCGCAACGGCGGCGTCACAGCGCCGCGTTACCGTTGCACTGATCGGCGCGATCGCGTTTGTGCTGTCGGGCCTGGGCGTCGCGACCTTCTTCCTGCTGAAGAACCCGGAGCCCGCGACACCTGCGAAACGTTCCGCGGGCCGCAGTTCGGCGAGTATTAAGGTAGAAAAAATCGAGCAGTCTGTGATCGAAATCCCGAAAGCGGACGAGCAGCCCGACGTGAACATCGAGAATCCGCAAAAAGAGCCGCTCGAACGAAAGATCGAAACGCACCGTGCCGCTGCGTTGCCGCTTCCCGCTCTGGCATATGTGACACCCGTAAAGGCAGGACCGGCCAGGGTGGAACCGGTAAAAGTGGAGTCGGCGAACGCGGCCCCCGCAGCCGTTGCCGACTTGACGTTCAGAGATCACAATCAGCCGCCTGCTCTGGCTCCGGTTCTGATTCCTCAGGACGGCAAGTCGGTCCGGCTGCTGATTTCGAGTCCGTCGGTTCCGGAGGCCCTGACAATCACGGTTACCGTCGACAACGAACTGATTTTCAACCGCAACGCGACAAAGGCGGCGCCATTTGGGTTCGAGAGTCTGGATGGACGAATCCGTTTACTGTCGGTCCCAACGGTGTCTTTGTCCGAAGAGCGACAGATTCTCCCCGGCAAGCGCAAGGTTGAAGTGAGCGCTCTGATGGGGTCGCGACGGGTGGCAAAGGTCCAGGAGATCACGACCCGTTTCGATGCCGGAGAGTTGCGCATCCTTCAAATCGAATTCCTTCCCGAAAGCTCCGGAAACGGCCCGGACTCGAAGCTTTTCAAAATCACACTGAAATAGCACGGCGGCCACGTTCGGTTTGGGGCGCGTGTTACTGTCATCAACGAGGAGTTCGCTCGTAGGATGTAGAGAGCGTGCGTTCAAGCTACGAAGGGAGACTTTAGAATGCGGTTCTATCTCACACTACTGTTCGCGCTATCGGCCACCGTGATACTGGCGCAGGCACCGCCTGCTTTTGAAGTCGCCACAGTGCGCCCAACCGCCGGTCCGATTCCCGGTGTCCCCGCAATGTTCGGTCAGCAGCAAACCACACCCGATACACTCAACGTCCGTCATACCGCGCTCATCGAATTCATCCGGCGATCCTTCAGCATCGTGGATCAGCAACTCACCGGCGCGCCTGACTGGATTCGCGACGAGCGTTTCGACATCGTCGCCAAAGCGGCCAAACCCGCAACGGATGCCGAACTATGGTCCATGGTCCGCCCTCTGCTCGAGGAACGGTTCAAGCTCAAATACCACCACGAGTCCAGAGAGGCCTCGGGCCTCGCGATGGTCGTCGCGAAGAACGGTCCCAAGCTCAAGAAATCCGAAGGCGGCAGCAACAACATTTCCGCTGCGGGCGGAGTCATCACCGGCCGCAATGTGACGATGGCACGCCTCGCAGGCCTGCTTTCCAGTGTCATGCGGAGGCCTGTTATCGATGCCACAGGCCTGGACGGAACCTACGACTTTCTGTTGGACCCCAAACCATATGCCGCCGGTGGTCCACTCGACCTGCCCAGTCTGATCATCACCGCCATCCCGGAGGAACTCGGCCTGAGACTCGAATCCAGAAAACTCGAGATGCAGGTCATGGTCATCGACCACATCGAGCGGCCGGGCGAGAACTAGACGCTACGTAAACCAACGCACGGCGCTGATTAGCCGCCTGTCAGGCCGCCAGGAGCATGCTCTGAATGGTCGAGGTCGTGGCAAACCCATCGTCTCTGAACCGCACAGGTAGTGGACTCATTACAGGTCAGGTCTTCCTTCAAACAACAGCCGGGGCTTTTCCCGAAGACCGGTGGTCTGACTTTCCTGTCGTCATTCTCGCGTGGTGGATCGAGGGGCTGACCGACGTAGTTAGTGGCAGGGAGCGTTCCTTTCAAGGGCTGTTCATGGACGGTCCGTTCGCTTTCGTCGTCCAGCGGGAGACGGGCGTCTCTGGTCGCATCGCATTGGGCAAACGTGGGGAGGAAGACCTGATCGGAATCGTAGACATCGTAGCATTGCTACGGTCGGCCGTCGCCGCCGGTCGACTCGTGGCGGAATTCTGCCGGGTGCGAAATTGGACCAGTAGTGACTTGGAAAGACTTGAGCGCGCCATCGCGCAGAGTGCCGCCTAAAACAAACGATGGAGCCGACGTCGCGCAAAGAACGGCCCGGCTTAAGCCGTTGGCCGTTGGCATCGTCGCTACGAGGCTACGGAAACTGCCCGCTGTGTTGTATTGGTCCGTCGCAGTAGCTATAGCCGGGGCAGTCCCCGCGATTCTGTCGGCGTCAGCCGTCAGATCGGGGCCCAATGCCGGAATGGTTGGAGCCGTAGTTTTTGGTGCACCTTTCTATGGGGTGCCGACGCTCGCGGGGTTCGTAGTAACCCGTCGCTTCTTTGCTACCTCGTCCGTTACCGCCGTGGTTGTGGCAGGGTTAGCTACGTCGTCATTGGCCTCATCACCGTTTCGGTTGCGGTTACTGCGGGCATTCTAAAACCTTAATGTGAAGACGGCCGACAAGCGGAGATTGAGTCGGTTGGAACGGACCGTTGAAATGCGCGCCGATCCTCATGAATAGCAGAGTTCGTAACGCGATTGGTTTTCTGGCCTCGACTGGCGTGTTTGGCCTTGTTAACTATTTCCACTTTTCAAGGCCAATTGAATGTTACGACTGCGGCTTTCCTTACGGTTTACCCCTTACGTGGTTTCGTGACGGCGCTTGGGGCAGCGGCGGGTTAGTGTGGAGTGGC
>Ga0137433_1000221_pt1 | contig 33629 bp, 35 predicted proteins | sample EasRivERMZT840_2_FD_102335 | JGI IMG/M metagenome (GOLD analysis project Ga0137433, IMG submission 102335) | Soil microbial communities from meander-bound floodplain in the East River, Colorado, USA - East River MetaG ERMZT840_2 | ecosystem: Environmental > Terrestrial > Soil > Floodplain ...
CTGCGGGACATGGTGCGGGAAGAATTGGCGGCGCACCTGGCGCAGGTGGTGGCCGAGGTCGAGCGCGTCACGCGCCGGGTGTTTGTGTCCTTCTTCCGGGCGCGTGACGCGGGCGAGGAGCTGTGTGTGGGTGGACCTCTCGACGGACCTTCCGCACCCAGCCCAGACGCTGGGCCGATCCGCCCGAGCGGGGCGGAGTAGGGGGCGCCACGCGTGGGGCCCCGGGGGGGATGCATCACGCCGCCAGGAGAAGCCGGTGGGTGGTCAAAAACGTGTCCACGTCGTCAGGGCGCCTCTGGTTGCGGGTGTTTCTTGTCCAACGCTTCGGCGTTGGGCTGGCAACATGCCAGCGACAAGCTTCGTCGTTTACGGCGGAGTACCTGACGCGCGTGGCGTGTACTGGGCCTGGAACTCAGGGGTGCCGCGGACCGTGCACGGGGGTCGCGACCAGCGGCCACACTGCGGTGGCACTCTGGCGTGTCGCGCCGTCTAAGAGCCAGCTCCGCAGCGTCAGGTGGCCGCCCCAGTGCGCCGGCGGCACGTGCTGGTCGAGCTGGGCGGCGTCGAGGGCAGCTCGCAGGGCTCTGGGGCTGGCGTAGGTTCGTGCATCCATGGTCTCTTCTCCTTGTGAAAGGGGACAGCCTGTGCTGTCCCCGGGTGGTTTATGCCGCCAGCGCCAGGTCGTAATTCGCCTGATAGAGGGTCCCCATGCGCACACTGAGTTGGACCGCCAGAACATGCTTGCAGGGTCCGTCTTGGTACTGCGCCGCTTTGCACTCGCAGCTCCACGGCCTGCGTGTCACCAGATGCGCGGCCTGGGTATCGGTACCCAATACCGTTGGGCTGGTTGACCGCAGCCGTGGATATGCACGCAGATACGTGCGTCAACCGAATGTCTTTTACGAGGGAACGGGTTGCTTCCCTCAACGCCCTAGACGTTGTCAAAGAGCGCGTGTCTGTTGGCTCTCACACGGAGAGTGCCCTGGCTCAAGACAAGTGTACCTCGTATATTGTGACCTATGCAAGGTTCCCTGTGGCTACGCCAGGGGGCATTGGCGTGCCGCCAACGAGGAATTGGCCTGAAGACAGGCCAACCTCTTTTCCTCTGCCTGCTGAAGCAGGCAGTTTCCCAGAGGTTTTCTCGGTGACCGTCGTCTCCTTTAGCGTTGGCCCACGCGCCATTCGCAGACGCGCGGGCCTTCCTTCGCCACCGTTGGGCGCTCGGTGCCAAGCGCGGCGTAGAACTGTGCCGGGCTCATGCCTTGCTCGCGGGCAGCCTGCTCCATCAGGTCGAGGGTGTGCAGCGCCTGACCCGATGCCATGCCCAGGTCCCACTCCACGGCGCCGGTCACCAGATCATACTCGTAGCGCCCGATGCAATCGTCGAGGGCTTCCCGGCTGCGAGCAGCGTGTACCGCCGCGTTCCAGGCGTGGATGGCGGCAATGGCTTTGAGGGCTTTGGTACGGAGACTTTTCGGTAATTTTTTGGTGGTCATGGTTATTCCTTGGTGTGCGTGGGGACGGTCATCCACTGCTGGTGCACGGCGCTCCAGTACAGCGGGATGGTCGTTGGGATACGGGTTTCACGGGCGGTGCCTTTGCCGCGGATGATTACGAGGTACTTCGTAGATGGTGTGGTCATCGGGTCATTCCTTCTCGGCTTCCAGGTTTGCGGCCCAGGCACCCGCCCAGGCCATCCAGTTCGTACAATACTATTATACAACAAAAAGTAAAAAACACAACTAAAGATTAAAAATAGCATACAACTAAAAGTAAAAAATAAACAAAAGGTGTATACTCTGCTTCAAGGAGGTGCGTATGACCCTTGGAGAACGGATACGCCAGGCCAGGCGCCTGCGTGGCATGGGGCAAGGGGAACTGGCTGGCAAGGTAGAACTCAGCCAGAACGCCATGCATAAAATTGAAGTGGGGCGGACCCCCGACCCGCGCCTGTCGCATGTGCGGGCCATTGCCGAGGTGCTGGACGTGAGCCTGGAGTATCTCGCCGGGCTGACCGATGATCCAACGCCGTACTACCGGAGCGGACATCCGCTCCTCACGCCCGACCCCCTCCCGCCCCGCAGCCTGATGCACCGGCTCTTGACAACCCCCTAATTCCTCAATATCCTACAGCACTAAGGCGCAGCGCGAACAGGCAGACTTCGTGCTGCGCCAGCTATCGAACATGCCATGTCGCGCTGCGCCTCCCCTACACCCCGGGAGCCGCACATGCCACGCGCGAAACCTGCCCCACCCCCTCTCACCCCCGCAGCGCCTGACGTGCGCTTCGTGCCCATTGATAGCCTGCACCCCGACCCGCAGAACGTGCGCGTGCACCCCGAGAAAAACCTCGTCGCTCTCCGCGACTCCCTGACCGCCTTTGGTCAGCAAAAACCCCTCGTGGTGACGACTGATGGCCTGATCCTGGCTGGCAATGGCACCTGGACCGCTGCCAGGCAGCTCGCCTGGACGCATATCGCGGTACAGATCACTACCCTCGACCCGGGACAAGCCCGGGCCTATGCGCTGGCCGATAACCGCACCGGCGAGCTGGCCCTGTGGGATGATGCCGGCCTGGCCGACCTGCTGCGCGACCTGCAGGAGCAGGCGTTGCCGCTGCCAGGATGGGACGCTGACGACCTGGCCCCGCTCCTCGCCCCACCGAGCACCGAGATTGCAGAGGGGGACGCCGACCCAGACCGCGGCGCCGAACTCAGAGCCACCTACGGCGTGGAGCCGGGCCAGCTCTGGCAGTGTGGCGTGCATCGCCTCCTGTGCGCTGATAGCCTGCTGGCGGTCAATGTGGAGCGGCTTTTAGGTGGCGACACCCCGCAGATGATCTGGGCGGACCCGCCCTATGGTCTGAACATTGTGGCGGTCAATGGCTACGTGGGCGGCGTTGAGGCGTATAACATTCCCTTTGGGGGCGTCAAGGGCCGCCCACGGGTCCCCGTGGGCGGCGGGGAATCGTACAAGGCGAAGCACGGCGAGTACGCCATCCAGCGTGACAGGCTTCGCGGCTCCGACGGAGCCGCGAAGCCCTTTGGCTCGCAGAAGGTGCGCGGCACTGTGGGGACGCATTCCCCAAACATCGTCGACGTCGGCAAGTACGCGCCGGTCATCGGCGATGAGAGCCCACGCACCGCGAGAGAAGGCGCCACCCTCTACCTGGCCACCTACCCTGCGGCCGTGCATATCTGGTGGGGCGCCAATTTCTACGTGGATGCCTTCACCTCCTCCCCCTGCTGGCTCATCTGGAACAAGGAATCGACCGGCAATTTTGCTGACGCCGAACTGGCCTGGACGAACCAGCGAGGAGCCGCACGCCTGCTTACGCACCGCTGGAATGGCATGCTGCGCGCCTCTGAGCATGAGCGGCGCTGGCACCCGACCCAGAAGCCCGCCGCGCTGGCAGCCTGGGCGTATGGCCTGCTGGGGCGCGAGGGCGACCTGGTGCTCGATCCGTTCCTCGGCTGTGGCCCCTCGCTCATGGCGGCGGCGCAGACCGGGCGGCGCTGCTACGGGCTGGAGCTGTCGCCTGAGTACATTGCGGTGGCGCTGCACAGATGGTCGACATTGGTTGGCGAGACACCCGTACTGGCGGAGGGCTGACGTGGCTGGGCGCAAGACGAAACTCACCCCCGAGGTGCAGGCTGCGATTGTCCAGGCGCTGGGGGTGGGGGCCACGCGGGAGCATGCCTACCAGTACGCCGGGATTTCGCATGAGACGTTTTACAACTGGATGGAGAAGGGCGAGGCCGGCAAGCCGCCATATGTTGAATTCTTTGATGCCGTGAAAAACACCGAGGCGAAAGCGGTGGTCGGCTGGCTGGCGCACATCGAGACCGCAGCCCGCGCCGGCAACTGGCAAGCCGCGGCCTGGAAGCTGGAACGCCGCTACCCGAAGATGTTTGGCCGTGGGCTGGCCGACGCGGACGCGGCCCCGCCTCCGGACATCCACGTCCACATCCATACGGCCAGGGAGCGCCTGCGTACGCGCCTGGAGCACCTGGCGCAGCGCCATGGGGAGGACGCCGCCGGTGTCAACTAGCATCCTCTCGCCGGCGTCTCAACTGGCCTTGCTGCCCACCGCCGAGCGCCAGGCGTTTCTGGCGGAACTGACCCCCGAACAACTCGCGGCGCTGGAATTTGACTGGCAGGGCTTCTGGAGCCGCCCGGCGCAACGCCCGCCATCCGGCCGTTGGAAGGTCTGGCTCATCTTAGCCGGGCGAGGCTTTGGCAAGAGTCGCACCGGCGCCGAGCAGGTCCGGGAGTGGGCCTTGACCCCCAAGCAGCGCATTGCGCTCGTCGGCGAAACCGCCGCAGACGTGCGCGACGTCATGGTGGAAGGCGAGAGTGGGATCCTGGCGTGCTGTCCGCCCTGGCTGCAACCGAAGTATGAGCCGTCCAAGCGCCGCCTCACCTGGCCCAACGGGACCACGGCCACGACCTACTCAGGGGACGCCCCAGAACAGTTGCGAGGACCCCAGCATCATCATGCCTGGTGTGACGAACTGGCCAAGTGGAAATACCCGATCGACTGCTGGGACAACCTGGAGCTGGGCCTGCGCTTGGGCGACGACCCGCGCTGCGTCGTGACCACCACGCCCCGGCCGATCCCGCTGCTCAAACAACTGCTCGCCGACCCCGGGACGGTGGTGACGCGGGGCTCCACCTACGACAACACGGTGAACATGGCGCCCTCCTTCAAGGAGCGTATCCTGGCGCGCTACGAAGGGACACGCCTGGGCCGCCAGGAACTCTACGCCGAGGTGCTGGAAGACACGCCAGGCGCCCTGTGGAGCCGCCAGCTGCTGGAGGACACACGGGTGCGGGCGGTGCCGGCGCTCAAGCGGATCTTCGTGGGCCTGGACCCCGGTGGTGACGCGGGGATTGTGGCGGCCGGGCTGGGCGAGGACGGCCACGGCTACGTCCTGGACGATCGCAGTGTGTCGGGCTCGCCCGCGACCTGGGCGGGGCAGGCGATTGCGGCCTACCACACGTTGCAGGCCAATGCGATCATTGCCGAGCGCAACCACGGCGGCGAGATGGTGGAGCTGACGCTGCGCACGCAGGACCCCAAGGTGGCGGTCAGCACTGTCTGGGCGAGCCAGGGCAAGTATGCGCGGGCCGAGCCCGTTTCGGCCCTCTACGAGCAGCACAAGGTGCACCATGTGGGGATGTTCGCGGCCCTTGAGGACGAGCTGTGCAATTGGGTTCCTGGGGAAGGCTTGCCATCTCCTAACCGTCTCGATGCCCTTGTTTGGGCAATCACAGCTCTGATGCTTGGTCCTGGCCCTGCGCCTCTCGTTGGGGTGGGGGGCACCACGCAACAGAGTCACTGGAGGAGTTAGCCCGTGGCAGAAACCAATGGCGTGATCGCGCCGACGCTGAATGTTCCGCAGTCGATGCAGCCTATCGGGACACCGGGTCTTCGTCAATGGGGCATTTTGCGCGAGGAATTCCTCCAGGAACTCTCTGGCCCGCAAGGGGTGCAGACCTACAAGAAGATGCGCGACAACTCTCCGATTATTGGCGCCATTCTGTTCGCAACCGAATTCCTCCTCCGCCCGGTCGGATGGTCCTGCACCCCCGCCGACGACAGCCAGCAGGCCGCCGACCTGGCGGCGTTTGCGCGCCATGCCTTGTTTGATGACTGCCTCAACACCTGGTACGTTCGGCTCTCGGACATCCTCTCCATGCTGCCCTTTGGCTGGGCGCTGTGCGAGTGGACGCTGAAGCGCCGCCAGGGACCGCACCGCGACCCGTGGCGCTCCTCGTCCGCCACGGACGGCCGCCTGGGCTTTGCCGATATTGGCCTGCGCGCCCAGGACACGCTCATGCAGTGGGTGTTTAACGAGCGTGACGAGGTGCAGGCGATGATGCAGCAACCCCCCCAGGGGGGCGCTATCGTCACTATCCCCCGCGCCAAGTGCCTCTTGTTCCGGCCGACGTCCTACAAGAGTAATCCGGAGGGCCGGAGCATTCTACGCACCGCCTACCGGGCCTGGTACAACTTGACGCAGATTGAAAACATCGAGGGCATCGGCATCGAGCGGGATCTGGCCGGGCTGCCGGTGGTCAAAGTGCCGCCTGAAGTCATGGCGGGACGGGGCGCCGGGGCCGGGGCGGAGGCCCGCCTAATCTATCAGCAGTACGAGCAGCTCGCGGTCAACATCCGCCAGAACGAGCAGAGCGGGATTGTCTTCCCCCTCGTCTACGACCAGGACGGTCGTGAGCTCTACAAGGTGGAACTCCTGAGCACGGGTGGGCGCCGCCAGTTCGATACGGACATCATCATCAAACGCTACGAGCTGCGGATTGCGCAGAGCGTGCTGGCGGACATGATCCTGGTGGGCCATGAGCAGGTGGGCTCCTATGCCCTGGCGTCCTCCAAAACGAATCTGTTTGCCACAGCACTCGGCGGCTACCTCGATGCCATCAGCGACGTGTTTCAGCAGGAGGCGCTCCCGGTGCTGTGGCAAGCCAACGGGCTGCCGCTGGCGCTGATGCCGCACGTCGAGCATGGGGACGTCGAACATGTGGATATTCGGGAACTGAGCGAGGCGATCAAGAATATGGCACAGGCGGGCTTTGATGTGGCTGATTTGGACAGGCCGGTGCGGCTCAAGATGGGCCTGCCCGTGGCGGAAGAAACCGAGGAGTTGGGCTAGTGGGCTGGGTGGCGCTGGCACCACGCACTTCTTCACAGTGGACCCCGAAGCGCTCACGTATCGCCCTGCGCCTGGTGAAAGCGGACTCCAATCCCTACAAAGGGCTCACCGATGCGCAGCTCTGGCAGACACATGCGGGGCTGCAGCAGGCGATTCTCACGCCGCTTGCTCCAGAGTCGATTCCCAAGTACCAGGAAGAATTGAAGCTCCTCGAACAACAGATGCAGGCGCAGGGGCCGATCAAGCCGCCGACGACCGGCACGGTCCCCTCCTCCTGGGCCGACATCAAGGGACCCGCACCCCTCCCTCCCGAAGCCCTGAGTAGCGTGGCGCAGTGGGAAAAGTTGATCGGCATTGCCGAGGCCGCGGCACCGAAGCTGGCCGTAGCGCTGGAGGACGCTTTCAGTTGGTACGGACTCCCGAGTAGTGTGCAGCAGGCGCTGGTGCAGGGCCAAGCCGGGCTGGCGATGTCAGACCTGACCGAATTTGCCATGCAGCAGATGGACGCCAAGTACGCCCCGGTCTTTGCGGACCTGGCACTCGACCTGTTCCAGCAGGTGGCCGATGCGCAGTGGCCGGCGCTGCGCCAGGTCCTCCTGGCCACCGAAGTCCCCGCCGAACTGCCCACCAAATTCCCTGGCGATATTATGAATCCCCGTGCGCAAGCCTACGTCCGGACGGAGGGACTCAATCGCGCCGTCAACCTCTGGAAGCCGACCGTGGAGGCGGCCCGCACCATTATTCAGACCGGGCTGGCCGAGGGCACCACGATGCAGCAGATCGCCAGAAATCTACGCCAGGTGATTGGCCTCCTTCCTGGACAGGGCAAGCAGCTCATGGCGTATAACCAGGGGCTCATGGAGGCCGGGACACCGCCAGCCAAGATCGAGACGTTGACCGACAAGTTCGCGGCCAAGCTCCTGCGCCGGCGTACCATGACCATCGCCCGCACCGAAACCAACGCCGCGCTGAACGTCGCCGCCGATACCTTCTTCGAAGCGGCCCGGGCGCAGGCCAACCTGGCGCCTGACAGCCTCAGACGCTTCTGGCTCATCACCTATGATGGCCGGACCTGCCCTATTTGCCGCGCCATCCCCAGCATGAACGAGGACGGGCATCTGTTTCAAGAGCCGTTTGCTACGCCGAACGGCCCGCAGCAGCGGCCACCGGCACATCCAAACTGTGTGCCAGGCGATGCGCTGGTGCAGGCGTGGGATATTCAGGGCACGAGCCAGCGCTGGTACGATGGGGAGATGGTGCGGCTACGGACGCGTCGTGGAGACGTGCTCACCTGTACCCCGAATCACCCGGTACTCACCGAGCAAGGATGGATCGCAGCAGGCCGCCTCGCGGTAGGCAGTTATGTAGGCAGCGGCCGCGTCGGTGAGCGGCCATTTGTGGGCCAGATGCACGACGACAATCGACCAGCCCGCATGGCAGATATAGTCCAGGCGCTTGGGCAGACGAGCGGCATGGCGCCCATGCCAGTGCCAGTAACCGCCGAAGATTTCCACGGCGATGGGGGCGGCTCCCAGGTCGCAGTTATACGGGCCAATGGCTTCCTGGGGAATAACGGGGACGCCGTGCGCCGTGAGCATGTCCAGCAAGAGCTGCTCGCCAGCATGCAGCCTGCCCTGCCGTTGCAGGGTCTGTGCTTTTTTCATGCGGGTTTCCAGAGGCTGGGGAACCCCACGGACCGCTCGGTGCGCGGCGGCCGTTTGTCGCTGGCGCTGGGCAGCCGTCATCGTGCTCCACTTCAACCGCTCGGCTTCCGCACGTCCACGGATGGGCACCTGCCGTTCACGCAACCGCCTATCGATGACTATCCGTTCGACCCCGAGGCGTTTGGCCAGAGCATTGACCGACTCGCCTGCCAGGTAGTCTTTGATCAACTGGTCAACATCGAGCGCTATCCGTTTCATGGGTGGGTGTATAACCTCCAGACTGAGGATGGATGGTATATCTGCAACGGTATTATAACACACAATTGCCGTTGCGTCGTGATCGTGCGGCCCGCGATCATCGCCACGCCGCACCTGATGCCGCCTCCAGAGGTGCCGCCTCCGGTGGCGTTTCCGGCCCCCGAGCCGTTTCCTGCACCGGAGCCGACTCCCCCGCCTCCACTACCCAAGGTGAAAAAACCCAAAGCGCCCAAGAAGCCGAAGGTGCCAGCCGCACCCCCGACGCCGGTGAGCCAGTCCTGGGATGCGAACAGTGCCGCGCCGGAGTGGGCCACGGACCCGCCACCGGCCTTCTGGGCCAAGACGCCAGATGTCGATGTGGGGCCCACACCCAAGATTCCCATGGGGAAAGTCTCGACCGGCGTGGTCATGATCGAGGACGGCAAGGTGTGGGTGTACGAGCCCAAGAATCACTACGGGGGCTACAGCACGGCCTTCCCCAAGGGGACGGTAGAGACGGGCCTGAGTGGCCAGCAGAACGCCTTAAAAGAGGTCTGGGAAGAGACCGGGCTGCGCGCCAAGATTACGGGCTTTCTGGGGGATTTCCAGGGCACGACCGGCACGACGCGGCTTTACGTGGGCAGTCGTATGGGCGGCAACCCGACCAAGTTTGGGGATGAAACGTGGAGCGTCAAGCTGCTCACGCCCGCCGATCTGGAGCAAGCCTTCCTGGCGCAGAATCAGAGCTATCCGCTGGAAGCCCTCCAGGTCCTCAAGCAGAAGGGACTGATCAGTGGCACGCCCGGGGCGCCGCCGGTGACGCTGCCATCCGCACCCCCACCGCTTCCCGTCACGCCACCGACCCTGGCGGGCATGCCGACGCCTCCCCCTGCGCCTCCCACGCCACCAGCACCGGCGAAACCGAAGCCTCCACCGCCGACGATTACGCAGGACGTGGTGCGCGGCGAGATGGTGCAGACCCTCGGCGGCTCGACCGGAGCGGAACTGTGGCGTGGCACGGACGGCAAGCTGCGGGTTATGAAGAAGCCCGCCAAGGACCAGGCGTACCAGGAATTTCTGGCCAATAAGCTCTACAAGGAGCTGGACATTGACGCCCCGGAGCAACAGCTCGTCATGCACGAAGGCAAGATTGTCGGGGTGGCGGCGCCCTACCTGGAAGGCGGACAGACGCTCCAGCAGGCCGGGCTGACGCAGGAGCGCTCGCGGGAGTTTCTCAAAGGCTTTGTGGCGGACGTCTGGCTGGCCAACCGCGATGCCGCTGGACTCACCCTCGACAACGTGCTGGTGCGCGGCAATGCCCTCACCCGTATCGATAATGGCGGCTCGCTCCAGTACCGGGCGCAGGGCGCCAAGAAACCGGCGGCGGAGTTGGCGCAGATCAAAGAGTGGCAGGGCTTCCAGACGCCCTCACTGAACCGCTCCTATGCCCAGATCTTTCAGAGCAGCGGCTACCACACCCCGGAGGGTATCCCTGAGTTACAGGCCCAGGTGCAGGCGCTGGTGGACCTAGGCGCGCGCACCAACGGCTTTGCCGACCTGGTGCCGGCGGCCAAGGGCATTACGGCGAAACAGCGCAAAGAGTTAGTGTCGCTGTTGCAAAAACGTGCCACACTCCTTGAGCAGCAAGTCGGGATCGTGCGTGAGGGCCAGGACACGGCGACCCTGACCGCCGGCGTGCGGAAGTACTTAGGGAGTCGCTACGATGCGGAGGCGCAGTTCGTGAGCCGCAGAAAGGTTCCAGCCGCGATGCCCGAGGTGGAAGCCGTGTCGGTGGCGGCGTATACGGGGGCGTACTCCACGCGCATGAACCAACCCTTCTGGACCGAGCGCGATGCGGCCACGCGCGCCAAGGAGCAGACCGAGCGGGGTGCGATCATCGAGGCGGCGACCCGGGGGCTATCGCAACTCGAAAAGTCCAAGGACGGCGAGCGCTATTACCGGGGCGTCGATTATATCTCGACGCCGCACCTGGCCACGCATGTGAAGGGGGGGACGATTACGCTGGAGGGCTTTGCCTCGACGAGCCTCTCCCGCGACACCGCCAAGAGTTTTGGCAGTTCGCAGTATCTCTATACGATTCGCAGCCACGGGGGCTCCGCTGACGTGCGACCTCTGAGCCATTATCAGGGCGAGCAGGAGTTTCTCTACCCCCCCAATACGCAGTTCCGTATTCTCGACATTATCAAGGAACCGGACGTCATCCATCCGGTCTATTACATTGAGGAGGTGCCGCAGGTGGGCAAACGTGACGGAGACGACCCACGCCGCGCCGTGGACAAGGCTGATGGCGACGAGGACTGGCAACAGTTTAAACCGGATCTGTGGCCCGAGGATTTCGACACCTGGACGCACGAGGATTTTGTGGCGGATGCCAAAGCCATGGAGGCGGCCGATGCCGGGAAAGTGCCGACCGCCGAGGAGCTGGCGATTGCCCGGCATTTTGCGGAGAAGCAGGCCAGTGCCTCCAGTATGCACCAGCGCGATCCCAACGCGCCGTCTGAGACCGATTAAAAAACTTCTTGCGTTTGCCCTGGCCTATGCAGTACCTTCCCTCGCAGGCGTAGTACGGAGTCCCCTCCGGCTACGCCTCTTTTTTGTGTGTGTCCACCGGAGTGCTCTCCGTGCCAGCGCCTCCCCAACCCTCACCCGGGAGGCACCATACCATGCCCTACGATGTCACGGGTTACGACAGTGCGGGCGTGCTCCACGCCTACGTGCTGGCCGATGATGGCAGCCTGAGCGGCGACGCGACGCTGCTGGTCGACTGGCTGGCCGCCAATCCTGTCCCCGAGCCTGGCGAAGACGTCCCTGTTGCCGAGCCCGGCGAGCCGCCGACGCCGGAGCAGTTGGAACTCGCGCGCCAGCACTATTCGAAATTGCTCACCAACGTGCAACTCAGTCCGCAACCCATCGCAGATACCGACCTCACGCCTCCTGATCCTGAAGCGCCGATCGACGCGTTGACGACCGGGGCGCGGTACACGGCGGCGGACCTGAATGCGATGACCGCGGCGGAGGTGCGCGAGCTGGCGACCGCAGCGCATGTGCTGGGGGCGTCCAGCATGACCAAGGAGGAACTGGTCACGGCGGTCCTGGCGAGCCAGGGGGTCTAAGCCATGCCCGACGCCAGCCATGCCGAGTTGCCAGCAAAGATCATGAAGGTCGACGCCGAGCGCCAGTACGTGTTCGGCTGGGCCTCTGTGGCGATCGCCAAGGACGGCAGCCAGGTGGAAGACCTGCAGGGGGATCTCATCGATCCGGAGGATCTGGAGGAAGCGGCCTATCAGTATGCCCTCAAATACCGGGGCAGTGGCGTCATGCATCAAGGGGAACCTGTCGGTGAGTTGATTGAATCGCTGATGATCACCCCAGCCAAGCTGGAGGCGATGGGGCTTGCCCCTGATGCGTTACCGCAGGCGCTGTGGGTCGGGTTTCATATTACCGATCCCGAGGTCTTTGCCAGGGTGAAATCCGGGGCATTGCCGATGTTTTCGATTCAGGGGGACGCCATCCGCGAGGAGGTGTCGTCGTGACCACACGCCTGAAAAAGCTCCGCATCAATCGGATTGATCTCGTGGACGCCGGGGCCAACCCGCATGCGCACATTGCCCTCTACAAGCGCGACGAGCCCACCTTCAAGAACGACATGGGCGACTATACCCCGCGCACCGTGAACCAGATCCTTCAGGAACGGGAAGCCCGTGACCAGTGGTACGAACTCATGAGCGTGCTGGAGTGTTCGGTCAGGGAGATCGTCGGCAGCGCCGATCCGGCCGAGGTGCCGGGGCTGCTGACACAAACGGTCAACGAGTTTAGTGCCGCGGCGAAGGACCTGATTCCCCGGGTCAGCATGAGCAAGGGCTGGCAGGAGGCCGTTGACGAGGTGGAGAAGGCGGGCCGGGTCATTGCTGGGCAACGGTTGACGCGGATTAAAGATGCCATCGCGGCGCTGCAGCAGATCGTGCGCGAGGCAGAACCAGGAGAGAAGGAGCCAGACATGGCAGACGCAGATGTGGCCAAGCGGGCGGCCGAGGCCGAGGCCCGGGTCAAAGAGTTAGAGGCGCAGGTGGCCAAAGCCGAGGACGTGACCAAGCGCCTGGAAGCCGCTGAGGCTCGCGCCCAGGAAGCCGAAGCGGTGGCAAAGCGTAACCAGGAGCGCTTAGAAGAGCGCGAGTATATCGAAAAGGCGCAACGGTACGCGGCCCTCCCCATCAAAGCTGAGGAGGACTGGAAAGTGCTCAAGGCGATCGACGCCATGGAGCCGTCCGTGCGGGACCGGGCGCTCGAGCTGCTCGGCGCCGCCGAGGGGCAGCTGGCGCTCGCCGGCGCGCTCACCAGCGTCGGCAAGGGTGGCGAACGCGCCGGTGGCAGTAGCGCCATCGAGCAACTGACGGCGATGGCCGAGGGGCTGGTGAGTAAGGGGCTCAGCCGTGACGACGCCATGAGCCAGGTGGCGCGGGACAACCCGGCCCTGTATCAACGCTACCGCAAAGAGGCCAGTGGCCGCTAGGGGGTGCCTATGTCTGGCAAGATGACGGTCTTTGATGACAGCTACAGCGCGGGCGCCGATCTCAGCACGCACCAGTACAAGGGCGTGGTCCTGACCGGGGCCGGGACGGTGGGCTTGCAGGACGCCAGCGGGCTCTCGCTCGGCGTGCTGCAAAACAAGCCGCGCCTGGGCGAAGGCGCCCGGGTCATGCATATCGGCCGCACCAAGTGCCTGGCGAACGGCGCCAGCGTGGCGATTGCCGTTGGCGACCGGCTGCGGCCTGGCGTGGGCGGCGTGTTTGAGAAAGCGCCGCTCGGCACTGAGACCAACATTATCGGCATTGCGGAAGAGGCTTGCACGATAAGCGGCGGCCTGATTGATATGTCCATGAGCTTCTTCTAAGGAGGGCCGCCTGATGGCAGAAGTTGGGCTCCATGACTTACACGTCGACTCCTGGCTGACGAATTTATCGATCGGCTACAAGAATCCTGTCTACATTGCCGATACCGTCTTTCCCACCATCCCGGTGCAGCGCCAAAGTAACTTAATCCCGCGCTACGATCAGTCGCCATGGTTCAGGAACCAGGCGCATAACCGGGCGCCAGGGACTATCCCGCACCGCGATGGCTTTACCGTATCGTCGACGCTGTATAGCTGTCTCCAGTATAGCTTCGGCTTTGAGATTCCTGATGAGTACCGCGACAACACGGACGCGCCCTACGACCTGGACCGGGACGGCACGGCGTTTGTTACTGACCGGCTGCAAATGGCCAGGGAGATTCAAGCCGCGACGGACTATTTCAAGCCCGCCGTGTGGGGCTCCAACCATACGGTCGGGGTGGGGCCAGGCCAGTTTGTCATCTGGGACGATTACGCCGACTCGCAGCCGCTGATGGATATCACCAACTGGCAGGAAGAAGTGGTCGGCAAGGGTATCCCGACCCCGAACACGCTGGTCATTGGCTCTGAAGTCTGGGTCAAGCTGAAATGGCATCCGAACCTCACCGGCATTATGCCCACGGACGAGGTGCGGGTCTTTAGCCTGGAGCTGCTGCGTACCAGCCTGGAGCTGGACCGCGTGCTGGTAGGCAAGGCGCTCTATACGCCGAGTCTGGCCGGGACCGCCGAGGCGAGCGTGACCTACAACCGCATCTGGGGCAAGAACGCCCTGGTGGTCTATATCGCGCCGTCCCCGGCCCTGATGACGCCGAGTGCGGGCTATACGTTTGTGTGGAACCGGGTACCTAATGCCCTGCAGTACATCAGTCGGGTGCGGGAAGATAATAGATACCAGGACGTTATCAATGGTTTTTCCCACTGGGACACTCGGGTGCTGGTGCCGAACGCCGGGGAATTCGCCTCGGGCGTGGTGAGTTAGGGGGTGGCCATGCCAACGCGAGAGCGTGCGGCGAAAGAAGCCGCCAGACGCCTGGCGCAGCAGGCGCCCTATGCGGCCGACGGCGAGGAACTCTACTGGTGCCGCTGGCCGAGCGGCTTTACCTATGCCGGGCAGGTGCTCGACGCCGGGCAGGTCTTTGTGCTGGGTGGGCGCCGCAACGACGGCGACCTCATTCGCCTGCGCTACATCGTGGCGGTCGAGGGCAGTCCACGCCTGGCGACGTGCGGGGTGTGCGGGGCGCAATTCATGGATGATGCCAGGCGCGAGGGGCACGGCCGCAAGCGCCACAGTCGTCAGAAGGACGCCGCCAGCGGGGTGCCAGTGGGCGCCGGACTGGCCATGGAGGATCGCAGTAGCGCGGCGGAGGACCGCGCCAACGAGGCGGCGCTGAGGGGGGAGGTATGACGTGGACGTATGATCCAGCTGGGGTGACCCAGGTTGACGAAATTCACTGGCTCTTAGGAGATACTGACCCATCTGACCCGCTCCAGCAAGACGAAGAGATTACCCGCGTGTTGACGCGCCAGCCCAACACCTACCGCGCCGCGGCGTTTATTGCGCGCCAGATTGCCCGCCAGTTTGCCCGCCAGTGCGATCTCGACATTGCCCGCGAGGTGCGTATCAGCCTCTCTGACCGCAGCAAGCAGTACTTTCAAATGGCCCGCGACATGGAAGACGAGGCGAACAAGGGCGCGGGTGGTAGCGGCGGCGTGGGGGTCTTTGTTGGAGGCATCAGTGTCGGGCAGAAGCAGGCGGTCGAGAGCAACGAGGATCGGGTACGGCCCGCCTTTACCCGTGAACTGCACGCAACCACCACGGAACGGACGTGGACTGAGGATGAGGAGAGGCCCGATGCCTGATCTGGTGCTGGTGCCAGCGGAGATTTTGCCGGGTGCGGGGGCGACGTTCACCTACGGCACGGCGGGAGTGGCGATTACCGCCGGGCAGGTGTGCTACCTGGACGGCACGACCCGCGCCTTGACGCTGGCCGATGCCAACGGCAGCGTGGCGACCGCGGCGGTCAAAGGGATTGCCATGCACGGGGCCACGACCGGCCAACCGCTGACGCTCCAGCGCGGCGGCGACGTGACCCTCGGGGCTGGGGCGGCGCTGACGGTAGGAGGGCTCTACGTGCTCTCGTCCAACCCGGGGATGATTGCGCCGGCGGGGGACCTGGCGGCGGGCCATTTTACCACGCTCCTGGGCGTGGCGGTCAGTGCCACGGCGCTGCGTCTCCAGATGCTGCCGAGCGGGGTGGCGCACGGATGAGCCTTCAGACCACCCTCCAGTACATGACGCGCCAGGCGTTCAGGCATCTGAATGGGACGCTCCAGCCGGGGACCTGGGTGCACAGAGCCTTGCCGACCTACGACCCGTCGACGGGCAACGTCGTGGCTCCAGCGCCAGCGCTGTCCACGGTCGCCGTGCTGGTGTCGATGTACCGGCGTGACGAGATTGACGGTGTGCGGGTGCTGGCCACGGATAGACGGCTGTGTGTCATGCAGGGGCTGGTGACCGACCCCACGCCGACTGACCAGGTGCCGCAAGGACTGCCGGTGGTGCCGACGGTGCGGGACCAGGTGGAGGTGCAGGGCGTGCTGTGGCGACTCAAGGCGGTGGAGCAAGACGCGGCCGGGCTCACCTGGCAATGTCAGGCGTGTGCCGAGGGGGAAGGGTAGATGGCATACGAAGTGGTGACCGTGGCGTGTAGCGAGGACGATCCGTGGGGTGCCATGCTCCTCAGTGAGCTGGAGCGGTTTGAAGCGGAGGGCTGGCTGCTCTGCGCCATGACCACGAAGACGGTGGCGGTGCGGCAGCAGACGGCTGGCATGGGCGCGACCCGCTACGAAGAGCAGCTCGTGCTGGTGCTGCACAAGGAGGGCGCGGCATGAGCGTGGCGCAGGACATCCAGAAGATCACGCTGCACCTGACACAGAAAACCAGCCAGGTGCTGGTGCTCCTCATGGCAGAAACGGACGCCCGCTTGAAAATGAAAAGTCCGGTCGACACCGGCAGGTTTCGCGCCTCGTGGACGATTGGTGTGGGGCAGCCCGATCCCAGCGGTGCACCGCCGGCGCAGGCCGGGCAGGTGGCGACTCCGGAGCCGCGTCTTCCAGCGATCACCGTCGGCGCAACCTACTATCACGCCAACTCCCTCCCCTACGCCCGCAGGCTCGAGTACGGATGGAGTCAGCAGGCGCCCGCCGGGATGGTGCGCCTGACGGCCCAGGAGGTGCCACAGATCATCGAGGCGATCGTGGCACAGGTGGGAGGCGCCTAATGTCCTCGTCGCTTGACGGGGCCACCAGAGCCCTGGAAACGCGGTTACAGGCCGCCTTCCCCACCACGCCGATCGCGTGGCCCAACGTCGAGTTTGCGGCGCCAGTCGGGCAGCTGCACCTGCGGGCCTGGACGCTTTGGGCGCAGGGGCAACTCTTCACCATGCGCCACGAGGCCCGGAACCGCGTGCCGGGGATCTACCAGGTGAGTATTTACAGCCCGCTGGCGCTGGGGGCCGCACCGGCCCTTACCACGGCGGATCAGGTGCGCGACCTGTTCAACCGCGAGCAGTTTGCCGGGGTGCGCTGCGACGTCCCCAGCGGGCCGCTGACGTTGCCCGAGGAGCCACCCTGGTACGGCGTGGCGGTGAGTATCCCCTTTGTCTTCGAAGAGGCCCTAGGGGGCTAGAGAGGAGCCAGAGATGGCAACGTGTCACCGAGGCCAGGATGGCAGTGTGGCGCTAGGAGGCCCACCCCCTACGGTGGTGGGCGGCGTGTTTGGGTGGACCGTGGTGACCGACCTGGCGCCACTGGAATGTACGGTGATGAACGAGGTCTGGCGCACCTATCACCCCGGCTTGCCGGGCTGGAACGGCACCATGCGCTGCCGCTTTGACAACGCCGATGGCCAGGACCTGGTGCTCGCCACGATTACCGGCGCGACCCCGGCTGGCACGCTGGCCGAGGTGCAGTTTCGGGTCGACGAGGATAGTTATTTCCACGGCGCGGTGGTGATTACCGGCGCGACCATTACGGCAGAACTCACCAACGTGATTGAAGCAGCCTACACCTACCAGGGCACGGGTCCATTGGAGTTAGTGTGGGTGTGAGGAGGACAGGATGGAACAGAACGGCCACGCGCCGAGCCGCGTGATTGACCGCATACGGCGGGCGTATCCCACGGCGCTGCAGCGTCTGCTGGTGCCGGAGTTGCCGGATGAGCAGGACAATCCCCTGGAGATTTTCTACTGGCCGAAAACCGGCAAGGACGAGCAGACGCTCGAGGCCCGCGAGCCCAAAGATGGACCGGAGAAGCTGGTGGCCACCCTCATCCTGAAGGCGCTCGATGAGCAGGGCAAGCAGCTCTTTCGCTGGGGGGAAGCGGAGGGGATTCTCCAGTACCTGAGCTATGAGGTGCTGGCGCGGATTGTGCTGGTCATTATGGGGGTGCGGGCGAATACGACGCTGGACGATCTGAAGCAGGCGATCCAGACGGACCCTATCTCAAGTTCCGGCTCTTCCTTGGCGCCAAGCTCGGCAAATCCTTGAGGGAGATTGATGCCATGCCGGAGATGGAGCTGCAACTGTGGAGCGCCTGGTACAGCTTAGAAGCGGACGCCCAGGAAGAGGCGAGCTTACTGACGGAACTCAGGCGGGGCAGGGCGTAGGAATTAGCGTGCCAGGCGCTGCATCATGGCGTCGTGTTGGGCCATCAGTTTTTCGTGGTGGATGGTGCCCTGTTGCTGACGTTTCTCGATGCCGTCAAGGACGGCAATGGCATGGATGCCCACAAGGATCGCCACCACGGCGAGCGCCAACCAGAAGAGGCCGTGCATGAGATCGGGAAAGGACGGGTGCATGGCAGGCTCCTTACCAGATGTGCGTGGTACACACGCTACTGGTTGTCCCATAGTGACAGCGGGTACGGACGTAGGTCCCGGGGCCTTGGTCAAGGGTCTGCAGCACGGCTCCTCCAACGAGCTGGAGCGCGGACTGGCCTACGGCCTGCAGGACGGTCGGTTCATTACTGGTGGCGCGTTGCCATTCGACAAGTGGCACCCAGCCGTCCTCTGGTAAGGGGACTGGTGGCCGTGCACACCCGCTCCAGAGGCAGGCGAGAAGGACAAGGCCGACCCACACGGGGGCTTGACATTGTGTGGTAGACATCGCGAGCGATCTCCATGGTTAGGGACAGGCACTAGGGCGTCATGTACGCAGCAAAACAGAAGAAAAAGACCACTGCGCCGACAGTGAGCCAGGCAACCCAGGGGGAAATCGTCCACATCGAGGTATGGCGGTGCGGCTTGTCACAGTGGCATGTATGCGTGTGGTTGTGGTTCATGAGTCTGCTTTCTGTGGCGCATGTCGGCGCCGTTTGGGAGGCGGTTTCGGCGTCTCCCAGGAGAGGCTTTTGCAGCGCGGGCACTTGTGGACCTCGGCTTGCCGAGGTACCCAGATGTGCCCACAACGCTGACAGGTTAGTTGGGTAAAGGTCGACAGTTTCATACTCGACATTCTACCCTATCGGGAAGTTTTGCGCAATTCTTGAGGGGACAGGCGTGGCCGACATCGTTCAGATTGGCATAGCCTACGATACCTCGCAGCTCACCACCGGCTCGCGTCAGGTGCAGAGCGCCATGCAACAGCTCGTGCAGGCGGAGCGCCAGGCCGAGACCGCCAGTGAGCAACTGGCGCGCTCCAGTACGCAGACGGCCCAGGCGCTGCACCAGGAACAGCAGGCGGCGCAGCGCAATAGCCAGGGTATGCAGCAGGCGAGCCAGAGCACCCGGGGCCTGACGCAGCAAGAACAGGCGCTGGCGCAGGCGCTGGCCCACAATAGCCAGGCGCTGGCCACCAATACCCAGGCCATGCAGCGGGCCGGCCAGGCCAAGGCGACCATGGGCCAGCAGGCGCGGCATTCGCACGGGGCGATCGCTGAGCTGACGCAGTCCTTTGGGGCGCTGGCGGCGAGTGCCATTGGCCTCCAGGCATTACGCAGTGCGATGGAAGGCATTGTCGGGGCGGCCCTGAAACTCGAAGCCTTGAACGCGGCCTTTGGCGCCATTACCGGCTCGGCCAAAGGCGCGGCCGATGCCATGGCGTTTGTGCGTGGCACCGCCGAGCGTCTCGGCGTGGACGTGATGAGCCTGGCGGGCGGCTATAAAACCCTGCTCAGCGCCACCGATGGCACCAAGATGGGGCTCCAGGCCATGCAGACCCTCTTCCTTGGCGTCACCGAGGCGGGGCGGGCCATGCAGCTCTCCAGCGAGGAGATTGCCGGGGCGATTCGCCCGTTGGGGCAGATCCTCAATCAGCAGGCCATTCAGGGCGATGAGTGGCGCACCGAGTTTGGCACACGCATTCCCAAGGCCATGCAACTCCTGCTGGAAGCCACCAACGGTGCGGTCAAAACCACCAACGAACTCACCAAGGCGATGGAAGAGGGCAAGCTCAAGGGCGATATCGTTTACGATATCATGGCGAACGTGGGCGAGCTCCTGCGCAACAAATATGCGCCCGCGGCGCAGGCCGCCGCGCAAGGCACTGGCGCCTCGTTTGCGCGTCTTGAAACCGCCGTCAAGGAACTCCAAGCGGCCATTGGCCAGGGGCTCAACCCAGCCCTCGCGGAGTCGGCCCGGGCACTGACGGCGTTTATCCAGTTGGGTAAAGACGGCGCCGGGGCCTTTGGCGGCCAGTTTACGCAGGTCATTCGGGAAGCAACCGCGGCGGTCATTGGCCTGGGCGGTGCCGTGGTGGTGACCGGCAAGTACATCGCGGCGATGGGGGCCGGGATCGCCTTTGGGCCTGAAGCCTGGAAGGCGGGCTGGGACGATGTCAAGCAGACCTTTGGCGACATTATTGACCTGCAAAACAAAATCCAGAAAGGCGGCTTTGCGCAGCAGCCCTCGGCGCCGATGGCGGCACCGTCTGCGAACCTGCGGCCCATTACGCTTGGCGGCGGCGAAGAGGACAAGAAGCGCACCAAGCAAACCGAGGCCGAGAAAGAGGCGACCCGGGTGAAGCGAGAGCAGCTCTCCCTGGCCAAAGAGATCAACGACGCCTATGAGAAAGCCCTGCATACCGAGCGGGAATATACCGAGCTGCAACTGAAGCGCGCTGGCTTTGGCGAGCAGGCACGGGCGGCACTCATGACCCGCGTCGAGGAAACCGCCATCCTCAAAGAAATGAACGAGGAGGAGAAGCAGCGCAAGGACCTGGCTAACGAACTGCAGGAGGCCCTCAACAAAGCGACCTATACCGAGCGCGAGCTGCTGGAAATCAAGCTCAAATCCCTGAAGGCGAGTCAGGAAGACACCGCCGAGATGCTCAAGAAGTTTGACGCCACCGAAAAGCTCAAGAAAGCCGCGGAGGACCGTAAGAAGGCGGAAGAGGACGCCGTGCAGGCGACCAAAGACCAGGCGAGTGAGATTGAACGGCTGATGAAACAGCTGGAGCCACGGCGGCGCAACATCCCCAGGCAACAGCAACTCCAAAACACCTTCAGCGAACTGATGGACGAGACCAGCGACCCGTACCAGCTGCAACAGGCCAGTGAGCAAATGCAGGAGACGCTCGACGTGGAGGCATGGCACGACTGGCGCGATGCCGGCCTGGACGCGATCCATGATCTGAGCAGCGCGCTGACGGATTTTGTGTTTAGCGGCAAAGCCTCCTTCCAAGATTTTGTCAGTAGCGCCATCCAGCAGCTCTTTCGCCTGGCCAGTGAATCCGCGATGCGTTCGCTGTTTAATACGGACACGGTGCAGGGGCTGCTGAAAACGGTCGGCACGCTGGCCGGGGCCTGGAGCGGCAGCACCCTCCCCACGACCATGGGGCAGTATACCACCATGGCAGCCGCGGGCGCCTTCAGCGGCCGCGCCAGCGGCGGCCCGGTCTCGGCGGGCACGCCGTACCTGGTCGGGGAAACGGGGCCGGAACTGTTCGTGCCGCGCATGAGTGGCACGGTGGTGCCGCATGGTCAGGGCATGGGCGGGAGTCCCGTGGTGGTGAACATGCACATCTCCACCCCGAACGCCGACTCGTTTCAGCGCAGCCGCGGCGAGATTGAGGCCAGCATGGCGCTGGCGCTGCAACGCGCCCAGAGGAATCTCTGATGTTCATCGAAAGTCCACGTTTTCCCGACGAGATCGCCTACGGGGCCGTCGGCGGCCCGCAGTTTCTGACGCATATCGTGGACAGTCCCTCCGGTGCCGAGTCCCGCCAGCAGCAGTGGCCGCTCGGCCCGGCAGTCTATGACCTGGCGCTGGAGCACCGCGGCGAGGCGTTAACCCGCGAGTTGCTGGCGTTCTTTCGCTGCTGCGCCAAGGGGCAGGCGCACGGCTTTCGCTTCCACGACTTCCAGCCGGGGGAGGACCGCGGCGTGCAGGAACTTCTGGGGTATGGGAACGGCAGCCACACGACCTGGCAGCTCATCAAGCAGTATGTCATTGGGGGCCTGGCGTATGCCCGCCCGATTCTGAAGCCGGTGGCGGGGACCGTGGTGGCGTATGTGAACGAGGTCGAGGCGGCCCCGGGGAGTTATACGGTCGACGCGACCACCGGCCTGGTGACCTTTGCGGCACCGCCTCCGCAGGATGCCACGGTGCGGGCGACATTCTTGTTTGATGTGCCGGTGCGGTTCATGACGGATGGGCTGTCCATGCGCGGGGTGGCCCCGGGGGTGTGGAGTTGGGAGAGTGTGCAACTCAAAGAAATCCGACCACGACCGCTCTGAGGCGGCGCCATGTGGATTGACAGCCCACGCTTCCCCGACCAGCTGGCTTATGGTGCCCGGGGCGGCCCAGGCTATTCCACCAGTATTGTCGGGACGTTCGATGGCTCGGAAACGCGCAACCAGAATTGGGCCTATCCGCTGGCGCGCTATGACGTGGGCCTGGTGCACCGCGACCGGGCCACGACGGAACTGCTCTTTAGCTTCTTCCGGACTATCGCGCAGGGCCGCACCAATACGTTTCGCTTTCGCGATCCGCTGCCGGGGGAAGCCGAGGGCGTGGATGAAGTGCTCGGCGTGGGCGATGGCACGAAGACGACCTTTCGGCTGGTGAAGTGCTACCGCAGTGGGGGCCTGGTCAGTCCACGACGGATTACCAAGCCGGTCGCGGGGAGTGTCCACGTGACCGTGAATAATGTGCCGGTGCCGTCTGGGAGTGTAAGCGTCAATACGACCCAAGGACTCGTGACCATTCCTGCGCCGGGCGCGGGGACCGTCGTGCGAGCCAGCTTCCAGTTTGATGTGCCGGTGCGGTTCGAGACTGATACGCTGCGTTTGCAGCGGGTGGCGCCGGCGGTGTGGTCCTGGGAGTCGATTACGCTGGTGGAGGAACGGCTGCTGGCCGACATTGACGACGGGGCGTGTACGGCCGAGCCGTTGGGTTGGACAGAGGGCTGGGACGCCATGCTGCCGCCGCTCGCCCCGGTGCCGTTGTGGTCCGAGCCATGGGAGGTGTAGCCGTGGCGTTTGGGGACTGGACGTTTTACAACACGGGCACGACGGTGCTGAACTTGATGGACACGCCGCCGCCGCCAGTCGGGACGCGCTGGTTGCATTTTGATTCGAAAAATCCCGATGTCGGCACGGCCACGATGATCGCCGTGCCGCGCAATCCCCCCTATCCGTTTCAAGGCGTGACGCGGGGCTATTTCCGCACGCTCCTGCGGTACGGCACGTCGCAGGACCGCAGCCGTGGGGGGTTGTCGTGCATGTGTAACGTGGAGAACATGACGCAGGGCGGGGGCAATCGGAACGGCTATAGCCTTATGCTGGAGAATCTCAGCTCCAGTGGGCCGCGCACGATGCAACTTGTGCGGTGGTCCGCTGGGATCAACCTTGGGCCGGCGGTCTTGGCCACCGCGCCAGTCAATCAATGGGCCTTTAATACGACGGTGGCGCTCGAACTGAGCTGGTATCTGGATCTGGCAACGCTCAACGGCATTGTGCTGTCGGCACGCATGGGTCTCGCGCCAGACTATACCGATCTCGCGCCGGTGCCGAATTTGTACGAAGTGCTGAGTACGAGCACCGTCTTAACGGATGCGTCGGCGGTCCATGTGTTTGTGGACGCCCTTGGCACGCCCGATCTTCATGTGTATTTTGATCAAACCTCGCTAGGGACTCTATGAAACAACTTTCTCCCGCCCTGCTGGCCCATCTCGCCCAGGACGTGACAACGATCGCCACCGGCTGGCGCGTGCAGCGCCGCGACGGCCAGGTGTTTGGCTGGGTCGATCACGACCTCGACGTGACGATCGCTGGGGTCACCTACCTTGCCTCTGCAGGGCTGCGCCCGAGCAGCGTGCGCTCCACCGATGACTTCAGTGTGGATACGCTCGATATCAGCATCTTCCTCGATGTCGGCACCGAGCATGACATTGTGGTGGGGGTCTGGGACGATGCCGAAGTGGTGGTCTTTGCGTACAACTGGAGCGTTCCACCAGCGGCCATGGACGACAACGTCCTCATCCTGCGCTGCGGCCACCTGGGGGAGCTGACCCGGAGCAATGGCCAGCTCACCGCCGAGATTCGCGGCCTGACGCAGCGCCTCACGACGCGGATTGGCCGGGCCTACACGGCGAGCTGTCCCTGGCGCCACGGGCGCTGGGATATTCCGTCGCAGCAATACGTCAGCAATCCGGAGTGCGGCATCGATGCCGAGGCGTTTGCCAGGAACGGCCTGGTGAGTGCCCTGGGGGATGACCCGGTACTGGAGTGTGTCGATACCACCAGCGGCGAGCCGGATGGCTTTTTTCATGAGGGCTTACTGACGTTTACGGCGGGTCCTAACCACAACGTGACGCGGGAAGTGCGGCGCTGGACGAACCACACGTTTAGTTTATACCGGCCCTTTCCGTTTGTGATTGCGGTGGGCGATCCGTACCGGGCGCTGGCGGGGGATGACAAAAGCGTGGTGACGTGCCAGCAGCGGTTTCACAATCTGGTCAACTTTGGCGGCTTTCCGTGGATTCCTGGGCAGGCGGCGGTGTTTACCGCGCCAACGATGCCGGGCTAGGAGGAGGCATGCTGCAGACGGGCTGTACGCGCGCGCAGCTCATTGCCGAGGCGTTGGCGTGGCAAGGCACTCCGTATCATGGGGGCGCCGCGCTGAAGGGCGTCGGGGTGGATTGTATCGGGCTGGTGATCGGCGTCCTCAAACACGTCGGCCTCCTGGCGCCGAGCTACAGTCCGGGGTACTACAGTGGCGAGTGGCACCTGCACCAGAACGCAGAGCGGCTGGTGGCCGAGGTGGAGGCATTTGGGTGCGTGCTGCGGCCGCTGGCGGACCGCCAACCCGGCGACCTGCTGCTGTTTCAGTTTGGCCGCGTGTGTGCACATAGTGGCTTTGCGCTGGAGGGCGACCAGGTAATTCACGCGGTACGGGACTTTGGCCAGGTGCTGGTGACCAGCCTGCGTGGTGAGTGGCTGGAGCGGCTGCGGCGGGTGTACGTGCTACCAGGAGTCGATTAGTGGCGAAGAGTGCAGCCCAGATCGGCACCATGGCCGGGATGGTCGTGGGTAGCGCCGCGGCGATCTTTTTTTCCTGGGGCGCGGCCACCCCCGCGGTCCTCGCCGCGATCGGCACCTACGGGGCCATCGGTGCGACGGTCGGGGGCGTCGCCGGGGCACTCTATGACACGTCCACCGCCGATGACCAGGTGCGTGACCAGCAGGGCATCGCGGATCTGGCGATCCAGAACAGCACCTACGGGTCGGTCATCCCCCAAATATTCGGGGGCTACGGCGGCGTGGCTGGCAACGTCATCTGGGCCACCAACAAAATCCCGCACGAACACCGCACCGAACAACGCGCCAGTGCCAAGGGCGGTGGTCCCAAAGTCGTGACGGTGACCCGCACCTACACGCAGTCGATGGCCATTGGCATCTGCGATACGCGGATCACCGGGCCGGTCAGTTTTCTCCGGATCATCTATCGCGACCTGACGCCGTTTCACTACGGGGCGCCTGGCAAAGCCATGCCGGATGGCTGGACGTTTTATAGTGGCGCCGTGGAGCAAATGCCGGACCCGACCATCGAGGCACAGAAAGGCGTCGGCAACGTGCCGGCCTTTCGGCATCTGTGCTACGTCGTGGTGAAAGACGACGATTTGGGGATGAGTGGCCGGACGTTTAACTACACGTTTGATGTGGCGACAGACGAGCAGACCTCGCTCAATTTTGGCGCCATGCGCGTGCAGCCGGAGACCGGCCGTCCCTGGGTGAATATCCGCCAGGCCAACGAGATCCAGCGGTTCGATCCGGAGACCCAGGCGGTCCTCGGACGCACGCCGTACAGTGGCCCGGAACTCCTGGGCGGCTTCAGCGGCACGCTGACATCGCAACTGGCCGTCAGTGCGGCGCGTGGCTGGGCCTCAGCTGATGGCTGGCTGTATGAGCTCGATGGCGCGTCTGGGGCGATCCTGTCGTCGTGGGAAGCCGATATCCACCCGCTGGCGAGCATTCTGTTTCGTGACCACTTCGCCTCGCCCCTGGTCGAACGCGGCGAGGCCGTCCTGGGGCTGGTGCGCTGTGCGGCGAGCTATGCCGAGTTTGGGTCGCGCACCGATACCGAGATTGTCCGGATGCAGCGGGGTGGGGTGATCAGTCGGCGCACGATCACGGCGCGGAATCCATTCGATCTGGCGCCGGCGCCGGATGGCACCGTCTGGGCCGTGATGCGCGAAGGCCAGTTGCCGCCCCTGAACGAGGCGCTGACCTGGCACCCGCGGTGGTATATGCATCATCTCGATCCGGTCTCGCTGGGCACGATCAGTCTGACCGATGTTGGGGTCGAAGGGCTCGGGGTAATGCATGTCGATCCGCAGGGGCGCGTCTGGCTGCCGGTCGCCGAGACCAATATGCTGCGCCGCTATGGGGCAGATGGGCAGTTGCAGGCCGAGATGTCCCTGGCGCACTTTCCCATCCAGTGTACGACCGCCTCCGATGGACGCCTGTGGTGCCTCACCACGGATCTGGGCGCGGCCGGGGGCATCCCGACCGAACCGGGGCATCTCTACCAGATTGATCCCGACGCCATGACCGTGGTCATGGAGGTGCGGGTCGATGCCACGACGTTTGCGGCATTGACCCACACCTTCGGGGTGGAGGCAGCCGACCCGCAGCTCATCGCCGGAGGTGAGGGGAGCGTGTGGTGTACCTCGCGGATACAGAAGACCGTCTCGCATGTCAGTGCTCTCGGCCGTATTGACACGTTTCGCACGGCGGGTACGCCGATCACCGTGCAAGCCTCAACCACCGCGGGCGAGGTGTGGGTGAGTTGTCTGGAGAGTGGCGTGCAACGCTTCACCGCCAGTGGCCCGGTGCCCGTCCCCGCCTTCTCCAGTAGTCCCGGGGGCCTGGCCGGGGTGCTGACTCAGCTCTGTGGCGCCGCCGGGCTCGGGCCAGACCGGCTTGACCTCGCCGATCTGCCTGGCGGGCGGGTGCAGATGGCCCTGGTCAGTATGCAGGCGGTACGCGCACCGCTCCAGGACCTGGCGCAGGCGTATCGCTTCTACGTCGTCGAATCGGGAACCCGGCTGGCCTTTCGGCAGATTGGCAGCGGCCCGGTCGTGGCGGATCTGGGTGAGACGAATCTGGACGCCGCCGAAAACGTCTCGCCAGGCAACGGGCTGGTGATTCAGCGCCTCGATGAGCAGCAACTGCCGACCGAGCTGGATTTTACCTCCAGTGACCCGGCACAACGCTACCAGGCCAATACACAGCGCCACATGCTGGGCCTCACGACAGGCGCCCAGGAGGCGCCACGCACGGTCTCGCTGGCCCTGGCCCTCGCCGCCCAGGACGCGAAACAGGTGAGTCAAGAAATGCTGACGCAGCTCTGGGTGCAGCGTGAGATCTTCCGCAGCCAGACGAGTCGCACATTCGCGTATCTGGAACCGGGGGACCGGGTGAGCGTGACGGCGCGGGGCCTCCAGTACCAGGTGGTCCTCATGCAGACCAATTACGGGCGGCCCGGACTGCTGGAATTTCAGGCGATGCCCGATGCAGCCTATGTGCGCGGGGCGGTGGGGGCGCCAGCGCCGCCGATCGAGGTGGCGCCGCCGACCCTCCCGGTGCTGCAACCGACCACCGCCGTGTTGCTGAATCTGCCAGCCCTGCACGGCGCGGACGTGACCCCCAGAGCGCATGTGGCATTCATCGGCGGGGGGCCAGGCTGGGACGGCGCGGCGCTGTATCGCTCCCGCGACGGCGAGACCTACGAGGTCCTGCTGTCGAGTAGCCTGGAAGCCTGGAGTGGTATCGTCACGCAGCCCACCCCGGCAGCCGACTGGCATGTCTTAGATACCACCACGGTCATTCGGGTGGTCATGCGCGGAGCACAGATGCAGCTCACGTCGGTGTCGGACGACGCGTTGTTTGGTGGTGCCAACCGGGTGGTCCTTGGCAACGAAATACTCGCCTACGGGCTGGCCACGCTGGTAGGGGCGCAGACCTATGATCTGTCACGCCTGCTGCGTGGGCTACGCGGGACGGAGCATCTGGTCGACCATGGCCTGAGCAACGAGCGGCTGTTCGTGCTCGACCAGGCCATCTTGCCGTTTGCTGTCCTGCCCGGGGACGTGGGGAGCCCGCGCTTTTATAAAGCCGTCTCGGTGGGCCAGACCATTGACCTGGTGGAACCGCAGACGTTTACCGCCACGGCAGCGAATATGTTTCCGTGGGACGTGGCGGCGCCGAGGGCGGTGCGCCAACCGAACGACGACTGGCTGCTCACCTGGCGCATGCGTTCGCGCTTTGCGCCAGGGTGGGTCCAGCGAGCAGGGCCGGTGCCCTTTGACGTGGATTTTCGCAACTTCCGCGTGGATATTTTTAGCGGGGGGACGTTTGCCACGATGCTCCGGAGCACCCCGACCGATGGCGGCAACCCGATGGATGGGGAAGCCCTGAAAACGTGGACCTATCCGGTGGCCCAGCAGACGGCGGATTTCGGGGCGGCGCAGACCACGCTCGCTGCTCGTGTCTACCAGGTGACCAATACCGGCGTGGGTTACGCCATCGATCTGAACGCCTAGAAGGGACGCAGTGTGGATACGACGCCAGTACTCGGCTTGCCCTTAATGATGGATGGCCAGGGCGGCTCCAATACGATTTACAACCAGGCCATGACCATCCTCGATACCTCCACAGGTGGGGGCGGCAGTGGGGGGACTCCGGGCGGCACGGCTGGCCAGGTGCAATATAAAGGCGGGGGGACCACGTTCCTGGGTACCGCAGGACTCGTGGTGAACGCCACGCACGTCACCAGTCTTGCCCTCCAAAGCCCGCTGGCGATCGCCCAGGGTGGCACGGGAGCGCCTGACGCGGCGACCGCACGCAGCAATCTCGGGCTCACCATCGGCAGCCAGGTGCAGCCCTTTGACGCGGAGCTGAATGCGCTGGCGGGGCTCACCTCGGCCGCCGATCGCTTGCCGTATTTTACCGGGGCCGGGAGTGCGGCCCTGACGGTGTTGACGAGCGTGGCCCGCTCCTTCCTCGATGACCCAGATACCGCCACGCAACGCGCCACGCTCGGTCTCAAAGCCCTGGCCATCCTCGACACGGTCGCCACGCCGCAGATCGACACCGGCGCCGTCACCTATGCCAAGCTGCAAAATGTTACGCCACAGCGCCTCCTGGGCCGCTCCACGGCGGGCGCGGGGGCCTGTGAGGAAATCGCCATTGGTACGAACTTGACGCTGACAGGCGGGGTGCTGAGTGCCACCGGCGGGGGTGGCGGCCAGCCGCTGGACGCCACCTTGACGGCGCTGGCCGGGCTGGCGACAGGGGCCAATCAGGTGCCGTTTTTTACCGGCACCGATACGGCGGCGCTGGCCACGCTGACGCCGTTTGCGCGCTCTCTGCTCGATGATCCAGATCAAGCCACGGCGCAGGCGACCCTGGGCGTGACTGGCGGTGGGGGCGGCGCGCCCACGGACGCCGAGTATATTACGAGCACCACCCACGCCACCCTCAGCGCCGAGCGCGTCCTCACCGATACCGCGACGGTCAGCTGGGATCGCACCACCGCTGGCCAGATCAAGGCCAATGCCGTGGGCGGCGGCTACACGGACGAACAGGCACAAGATGCTGTGGGCGCGATGCTGGTGGATAGCGCGACGATTGACCTGACGTACACAGATGCCACGCCCGCGCTGACCGCCAGTGTGATCGATGCCTCTATCACCGAAGCCAAGCTGGGCTTCAGTGACGTGACGACGCGGGATGCCTCCACCACGGCGCATGGCCTGCTCCGCAAACTCTCGGGGACGGCCACGCAGTACCTCGATGGCAGTGGGGCATGGACAACGCCGGCGGGCGGCGGCGGGGACAGTTACTGGAGTCGCGTGGACCTGGGCGCCTCGACGCTCGCCACCGGCATTCTGGCGTTTTGGGCACTGGAAGAGGAGACGGGCAACCGGGTCGATAGCGTCGGCATCCAGCATCTGGTGCCCACCGGTACCGCAGTGCAGGTGAGCAATGCAGCTGGGAAAATTGGCCAGGCTCTCGCCATGAACGGCACGCCAGCAACCTTCCTCAGCGTGCCGGACAACGCCACGCTGTCGGCGGGCCCCAACCAGAGCTTCAGCGTGGCCTGCTGGGTGTATGTCGCAACAACGTCTGTCAACATGGGGTTTATCGGGAAAGGGTCCGCCACGCCGACGAGCAACACGGTGGAGTATATGCTGTGGCAGTATCTGGATGCCTGGAACTTCCTGATCGGGAATGGCAGTTCGTTTGTGAATCTGGCCTCGCCCTTCCCACTCGTCGCCAACCAGTGGTGCCTCCTCATTGGCTGGTATGATGCGGATGCCGAGAGGCAGTATCTCCAGGTCAATAACGGCACGCCCGCGCAGGTGGCCAACACCGCCGGCTCCTATGACTCGACGTTGCCGTTTGAGATCGGACGCACGGTGGGTTTTTCGTCGCAGTCCCTCAACGGCCGCCTCGACATGCCGTGCTTCTGGAAACGGGTGCTGACGGCGCAGGAGCGTGAGCAGCTCTGGAACAGCGGCAACGGCCTGGCGTATCCGTTTGGGACCCCCGCTCGGCTCTCTCCGAGTACCGTGAGCGATCAAGTGCTCCTGGCTGGCAGCGCCCTGACACAGGAGCGTCTGGAGCTGGACGCGGCGCACGGCGCCATCAAGCTCGGCACCACGACGGGACTCACAGACGGGACGCTGCGCTGGAGCGGCACGGATTTCGAGGGCCGCAAGGGTGGGGCGTGGGTCTCGATGACGACTGGGGCTGACCTCTGGACCCGAGACGAACTGGCCGTGGGCTCATCGCTCAATACCAATCTGGTGGCGTGCTGGCGCATGGAGGAGGCATCTGGCAATCGCGTCGATAGTGTGAGTGGGCACGCGCTGGTGCCCTCGGGCACGACGGCCAATATCGGGAGCAGCACGGGGAAGCTCGGCAACGCCGTCACGTTTACCAGTTTGGCCTATCTCGCCGTGCCCGATAGTCCGGCACTCTCCCTTGGGCTGGGGCAGAGTTTTACCGTGGCATTCTGGGTCTATTGTACGGCCTTTGGCGCGGAACAGGGCCTGGTCGGCAAGGGCAACGCGGGCACAGGGCTGGGCCACGAATGGCACTTTACCCTCTTAGAGTCGACCCAGTATGTGCGCTTTCTTGTCGGCTCAGGCTCCGCGAATCTGAACGCGGTCTATACGACGATACCCGTGGTCCTGGGTACCTGGACGTTTGTGGTCGGGTGGTTTGATGCCACGACCCACCAACAGGGCATCCAGCTCAATAGCGGTGCCCCGATTGTCGTGAGCAATGCCGACGGGGCGCAGCAGACGACGGGGCCGCTGGAGGTCGGGCGGATCGTCGGCACGACTGGCTTTGATTTCCACGGCCGTGTGGATCAGCTCATGTTCTGGAAGAAGCGCCTGACGAGCGGAGAGATTGCGGCGTTATTTCAGGGTGGTGCCGGTCTCGACTATCCGTTTGCCGGAGGCCCAGCCGGGACGGTGGGGATCGTGACGCCAGTCACGACGACCGATATGGTACGGCTGCCCATTTCTTCCGCGACGCCCGCAACGGTCATGGATGGCACGCTGCGCTGGAGCGGCACCGACTTCGAAGGCCGCAAGGCCGGCGCCTGGGTCTCGATGACGGCAGGCGCGGGTGGGCAACCGCTCGACGCCACACTCACCGCGCTCGCCGGGCTGGCCACCGGCGCGGACCAGCTCCCCTACGCCACCGGCACCGACACCTTCGCCCAGACGACGCTGACGCCGTTTGCGCGCACGCTCCTCGATGACACGACGCAAGCCGCCATGCGGACCACCCTGGGGCTCACCCCTGGCACGGATGTGCAGGCGCAGGACGCGGAGTTGCAGGCCATTGCTGGCCTCACCAGCGCCGCAGACCGCCTGCCCTACTTCACGGGACTCGGCACGGCGGCGCTCACGGCGTTCACGGCGGCGGGGCGCTCGCTCGCGGGGGCGGCAGATGCGGCGGCGCAACGCACGGCGCTGGCGCTGGGCACGATGGCGACGCAGGACGCGAGCGCGGTGGCGATTACGGGGGGGAGTGCGGCGCTTGGTGGCGCTGGGACGGGATTAGCGCAGTTGAGTATACGTAGTAATGCGGTGTCCAGTGATGGGAATTTCTTCTGGCTTCCCTTGCGGCTCTATCCGTCTGTAGGAGCAGGGACAGATCAACCGACAGGCGGTATCCGTATTGAGGCACCTACGCTGGTTGGAGGGAGCACAGCATTCGCCTACCATGGGGTGCAGGTGCTCAATCCAACGATTGCTGTCACTGGAGAAATGACGGCGTTCCACGGAAATATCGCGGCGGGGACAGGTCGCTACAATCTCAAGATTGATGGCACGGCGCTGAATTATTTTGGCGGCAATGTGCAGATGATGGGGAACGTTGGCATTGTGCAAGCTCCCGCAGCCAACGTTGGGTTGTACCTCACATATGCGGCGGCCAGTGGGTACTATGGCATAACGCTGACACCGACCAGTGATACAGGCATCGTGCATGTGCTGTTTACCAATGCGGCGGGGAGCTCCGCTGGGTCGATTACTGGCACGGCGTCTGCGGTGGCGTATAACACGTCGAGTGACGTCCGCCTCAAACACGCCATCGTCTCTCTCGCCGGCGCGCTGGAGCGTGTGCGGGCGCTGCGGCCCGTGGCGTTTCGGTGGAACGCCGACGACAGCCAGGGGCACGGCTTCCTGGCGCATGAGCTGCAAGCCGTGGTGCCGGAAGCCGTGACGGGCGAGCCGGATGCCGTCAACGACGATGGCAGTATCAAGCCACAACAGGTGGATCACTCAAAGCTCGTGCCATGGCTCACCAGCGCCGCGCAAGCGTTACTGGCGCGGGTGGAAACACTGGAGGCGCAGGTGGCTGCGCTGCAAGCGTAGAAAGGACGATCCTATGCCGATCTCGCAATTAGAGAGGGATACACTTGCCAAAAGTTTCGCCGTCTGCAAAACGCTCCTGTTCGATCTGCAGCCCAAACTGGCGGGCTTAGGCGAGGTGTATAACGCCGAAGGGGGCGTCTCAACGACCCTCACACAGGAAGAACTTGATGCACTGCCTGAACTGAGTGGCCTGACGAAGCAGACCGTGGATGACGCGCTGTATGCGCTCTCCGCGACGATTTTGCCGGGAATTGTGAATGCCTACCCGGCCCTGTCACAAATGGCGGCGCGCTTCCTATGAGCACCGCGATCCGTCTCGCAGCGGAAACACGGCTGGCGCAACTCCGGCAGGACCTCATCAACGGCCGCGCCCAGCTCGCCCAGCTCCAGGACGTGCTGCCCAAAATTGAGGGGGCCGTGCAGATCCTGGAGGAACTGTTGGCACCCCCCGCACCAGCGCAGACGCCAGCGCACGGCGCCGCGCCAGAGGAGACAACGCCATGCCCGAACCCCAACGCGGCCGCGCCTACGAATTCTCCCTCAGTCTCGTGAGCACGGCCACCGGGCAACTGCTCGCGAGTCCCCCGCTCGCTGCCGGGGATGTGCGCGTCAGCAAAGACCACGGTGCCCTCGCGACGCTGGCCACGCTCCCCACCGTGGCGCCGGCGGGTTCGGTGCTCGTGCGCGTGCAGCTCTCTGCGGCGGAGATGACCGCGAACCAGGTGGACGTCTACGCGCACGATC
>Ga0137433_1000222_pt1 | contig 33607 bp, 34 predicted proteins | sample EasRivERMZT840_2_FD_102335 | JGI IMG/M metagenome (GOLD analysis project Ga0137433, IMG submission 102335) | Soil microbial communities from meander-bound floodplain in the East River, Colorado, USA - East River MetaG ERMZT840_2 | ecosystem: Environmental > Terrestrial > Soil > Floodplain ...
CACCTGAAGAAAAGCCGGATCCGTATAAGTCCGGTATTGATGGTTGGGCCAACCCTGCACCCGAAGCCGAACCGGTCAAGCCAACCGGAAAGCAATCGAGAAGAAAAGCGAAACGCGCTGGACAGAAAGCGGAAACGTGATTAGATTGGATGTAACACGCGCTGGCCCTTCCGTTGGAATTTGTCAGCAGGCGTGACCAACGTTACACGACTGGCCGGGGCCTGGGTAAGCCAGCCCCGGTCTATTTCAAGGCCCATTATGAAAGCATCAATTGCCAAGATGATTCGCTGGCTTCGCGCAAAGACTGAAGCTGGATTGCTGAAGATTGCCGCAAAGTCGGAACCTGAAGAGAAATCCCGGATTGAAGCTGAAGTAGCTAAGCGCCGTGCAGATCGCGATCATCACGAATCGAACTAAGCGATTGCCAATCAATGCCAAAGGATGAAAGATGCAAACTATTTTGACCGAAGCCTATGATGAAATGACCGCTCTGGCAATCCCAGACGACTTGCAACATGATGTCAATAATACCATTTCAGCGGTCGATGTCATTCAAATTGAAACGGACGCCGATTACGCTGCTTGTTCAGCCATCGGCGAACAACTGAAAGCCGCTGAAAAGCAGGTAATTGCATTCTTCGAACCGCATGTTGAAAATGCAAACAAGCTGCACAAGGGCTTAACTACCCACCGTAAGACGACTCTGCAACCGATCTTAGATCGAATCGAACGCCTGAAGCTATTGATGAAGCAATACAACCAGCGCAAAGAAGCTGAACGATTGGCTGAACAACAACGCATTGCGACCGAATTGCGTAAGCAAGCTGAAGCCGAGCGGTTGGCCCTTGCTGCACAGGCTGAAGAGACTGCCAAGGCCAGCGGTGCCGATCAGGTGCAGACTTCCAAGGCAGTTGACGCTGTGTTGAATGCACCGCCACCAATGGACTACGCGAAGGTTGCCAAGCAAATTGCACCAACTGCACCGCCTGTGAAAGTTCAAGGCTCACAAGTCCGTAAGACCTGGACCTATGAAATTACGGATGAAGCATTGATTCCAGGTGAATACTGGATCTTGAATGAAAAGGCCATAAAAGCAGCGGTCACAAGTCTGAAGGAACGCTGCAACATTCCAGGCGTCCGGGCCTTCCAAGAATCTGATGTTGCATTTGGTGGCAGATAACCATGATTATCATGGAAATCCCTTTGGGCGCGGTGCTCGGAATCTGGCTGATCTTCGCAGCGGCTGTGCTTGCTGGCACCGTGTCCATAATTATTAGCTTGGATGGTAAAATGAATCTGCCCTATCAGCCACAATCAGGCGCGAAGTACCGAGACTTTAATGGTAAGGTTGTCAAGGTACTCGACATAATCCAGCGCAAAGTCCGCAAAGGCGAATCTGAAGAGTGCGTATTCTATCAGGAATGTGATACCTTGCAATGCCATACCGGACGTGTGCAAGTATTCTGCAACCAGTACATCAGTTGCGAAGCGCCGGAACATGAGTTAAAGGCTTGGCTTGAACTGAAAAGCCGCACTGAACCTTCATTCTAAACACAAAGGATTGCACAATGAAACATCTTCCAATCAAAATTGAACCTGCACCGAACTGGGAAGAAGAGCCAGTTCAATTAGCAAATGGTGACTGGATCGCGCGCGGCCTAGTTCATTTGGGCTGGAATGAAGACGGGCCCCATTCGAACGGCGAATATGAAGAATCGCAATTGACCCCGCCTACTTCCAACTATCGACCGATGCACATTGAAAATGTTGGTTGGTACTGGATTCCATTCGAAGTGCAGTTGCGCGTACCTGAATTTGTCAGTGAAATTCGTTTCTACACTAGAAATGGCGGTTATTTTGTAGTCGGGTACTGTGCAATGACCGCTGAAGATGTCGAGATAGAAATGGAAATGCTGAAAAGCCTATGGCAATCAGCTTATGAGCAAGGTGACAAGCAGGTTACCAAAGGAATTGAATCGTTCATTCTTGGTTGGACCAATAGCAACAACGCAACGGATGATCTGAAGTCAAACTTCTATGATGGCGTGTTCCCGCGTCTTAAAGCGCGCGAGGGCGATAGATCGGTTATGGGTGAATGGCCGAAGTTCCATGCAACCAAGGCGGTTGAATCATGAGCGAATGGGTACCATTGATCCAGGCGGTAGACGGTTCCTGGATCGTTCCCTATTGGAATGATGTGACTGACATGGTTGCTTGGGAAGAAAGCTGGGTTATGAAATCCATATGGCATAGGGGCTTATGGGATGTCGTATGGCCTAGCCGATCGATAATCCTTTCTAATGTCATAGGAGACGACTCATGACAATAACCGAGTTCAAGCGATCCAAGGTCATTGCCGTTGCGCCTGAAGCCAGTCAACAGGAGCTGCAAGACCATTTGCGAAAGCTGATCGCTGAAGTATCACCTGAAATGTTCATTGTGCAGGATGAAACCGACAACCCAGCGGTTGCAGTTGGCCCTAATCGTTGCCATGCATTGCTAGTGCTGGCAAATGAAATCGAGGGCTTACAGAAGCACAATAACAATTTGCTGGAATACATCAGCAAGTTGACTGCACAGATACGAATGCTGAAGGGCTGGGAAGATCCAGCCGAAAAGCCAAGAAAGCATAAGCCGCTGGTTACTGGCAAGGAAACTGGAACCGATCAGAAAAAATAGTGAAACAAATTTGACACGAAACGGAAACGGTGTTATACTTCTGGAATCAAGCACTGGGTACGGTGCAAAGGAGGGTCAAGTGATTGACCTGAAGGTTTTAGAAGAGCTGGGTTACACCTGGTTCGAACATGGTGACAAAGTCACCATCATGTGGGATGATGGCCGATTGATTGACATCTGGCCAGCATCGGGCAAATGGGGTTACCGGAACGGGGAACCGCCTGCCAACCAAGGCATGGAGCCGCTACTTAAGCGGCTGCGTGAATCCACCGGAAAGGCCCTGAAGGCCATCAAATAACCGAACCAGCCAAGCCCCGGCTTTGTAGGGGCCACCGAAAGGATCTGATCAGATGGCAAGTAACCCTAAGCCCGTTGGTGCAATTCGGTACTTGGAAGATGATTGCTGGGAAGTCACATCTTCTGATGGTACCAAGGAATACATGATTACCCGCGAAAAGAATTACCAAGCCGGCGAACCGCCTTGGACCTATGAATGGACTTGCAGTTGCCCAGCTAAGCAACGCCGACCGGATGAAGCCTGCAAGCACATCAAGGCAGTGCAGGAGACGGTGTGATGAAGACAAACCATATAGACATGTACTTTGAAGAGCGCCGGTATCGTGTCACGCTGAACGGCAAACTGAACACGCTTGCCACCGTGTCGCGTGTGATTACACCAACCGAAGGCAATGAAGATCCAATAGCGGACTATGATTGCAATTGCCAAGCGTTTCGCAACGCAGACAGACAAACCGCAACGTGTGAGCATATCCGAACTGTTATTGATTGGATAGGTGAATGAGCAAGGCACCGGATTTGTTGGTCATCAAGGCACGATTAGCAGCAACAACGCCGGGGAACTGGACCGAAGCCAATTACAACGAATTAGGTAACGCTTGTCATACCTACGTTGAATCGGATAACTGGCCCATATGTGAAATGTTGAATGCACCTGAACATGTTGCGAACCGGGAATTCATTGCCAATTCAAAGACAGACATGTACGCGCTGCTTTGTTACGTTGAATTTTTGGAAGAAAAGGTGAAAGTAGTTGACCATGAGCCAGGTACTTGATTACCATAACTGCACGCTTTTGGTCAATAATAGCATTTCCCTGTGCTTGCAAGATGAAAGGAGGTGTTGGAATGTACTTTCCAGCTAAGCGTTAGTTGATATTGAACACCTGGCAACCCGGCAATGCCATACTTGAACCGGTTCGATAACCGCATTAAGCGGTTAAGTTGCACGCGGATATAGCCCAACTGCAACAAGTCAGAGCGTGGCAGTGGAACACAGGTTCGGTTCGAGTCCAACCGCCACACAAGGGCTTTTAGCCCGTTCGACTCGGTGTCGTTAAAGGTCCAATGGGTAGCTTGTTCTACCCGCTGGGAAACCAGCACAGTCCAGGATGTTCCTGGACTTGACAACCGGGGTAACCCGGCGTAATGGGCCTGCCTCCTGCCCTAGTCAATGGGAGGCACCCTTCAGAGTTAGTTCAACGGTAGAACACCGGGATTTGGCCCCGGTAATTGTGGTTCGAATCCATGACTCTGAGCAACCCCAAAGGGGTTACAACTTTAAGATCAGAGTCATACCCCGTGCTGGCCTGTTATAGCCCCTCCCAGGCTGGCCAGTGCGGGGTTATTCTTTGGAGGAATCGCATGATACAACAACCAACCCTTGGAAGGGTTGTACACGTAGGCATTGAAATCCCAGGTGAAGGCAGTCAATGGCGTGCAGCGCATGTAATCGGCGTGCATGATGATGATGATCTTTCAACGCCTGGACTGAAGCGCATTGAAGCTTTTGTAATGGCAACAACCAAAGACGTTTCAGATCATGCGGCGGATCGGTGTTTCCAGATAGGTCAGTTGGAATACAGTGAAGAGTGCTTGCATGGGCGCTGGACATGGCCGCCCCGCGTCTGATCGCTTAGAATATCAGCCATCCTTTTGGTAACCCCTGTGCAGCAATCGAATGGGCCGTTGCACAGGGGTATTTTTATGATACATTTGTGTGCAGAGGAGAACGCACATGCGCAGATTATTATCAGTCTTGTTTGCTTTTCTGTGCTTCGCTTGCCCGATGCTGGCATGTGGACAAAGCACAGAGCGCGTAAACACTTCTGAACCGGTAGACATGGCCTACGAATGGCTTGACGGTTCAGCTTTCCGCACACTTGTTGCGGATACATTCCAGTCCGGGCCAACTGGCTTGGCTGAACTTCAAGTGCTATCCGATGTACTTGCAGACTTATCCGATGTACTTGCAGCGCCGAATTCCACCATTGCCAATATTAGGCTATGGCGTGACACAGTCCTTTCGAGGCAAGGCTTAACTGAAGGTGCATTTAGAGTCATCAGCATATTCAACAATATCATTCTTGCAATTGAAACCGGTTCGAAGCCCCGTGACAAATTGAGTTCGGGTAATACGTTTCATCTTGCAACATTGATTGAACGGATAAGAAGTTATTTGAGTCCGATGTTAGGGACTACTTGACAAGATGAAGAAACTAGAGGGCCTGCGTAAGCTGATTTCTGCAACGCTGGCCCTTGTCATACTAGGTGCTATTGCCTTGTTTGCCAAGGTCACACCTGAGAACAAAGATACGATTGAATACATAATACTTGGCATAGTTGGCATTGCAGGCGGTCATTTCGCCGTACAAACCCTGATAGACAGAGACAAGGGACGCAATGGCAAGTCCAATCAAACTAGACAACAAAGCGATAATCAATCAAGCGATGGGTCCGATTCAAGCGAAGGCAATGCTTGAAGCCAGCCTGCTTGCAGATCAGTTGCGCCTTTTGGCACCGGTTGGCCCGGTTAATACCCTGAAGCGTTCATTCCAACCCTTGCCCCGCGAAGCAATCACAGGCAAGCCGAATTCAGGCTTCACAGTCCTTAACCCTTCAACTGGAACCAGTGGCGAAAAGTACGCATTGCCACAAGCAACCGAACCCTGGACACACGTTCCACCGTCTGAAGTTGGCCGAATCGGCTGGCAAGACTATGGCAGGCGGATAGCGCCGAATGTTCGGAGTGAAATTCTAGCTTACCACATAGGGCTAAGATGGGCACGTAAGCGGGGTTACCCGCGCTACCGGTGGAATTACATTGAACAAGCCTTGGAAAAGCGTGATGGCTGGGAAGGCATATTCAAAAGATTGGAGGGCTAACAATGGCTTTCTTTACAACGCTCCTTGATTGGAGTGACGCGGAAGATTACCAAAAGATCATCACTTGCTTGCAAGGCGGTGAAGGCGCACCGCCCGTTGGTGCCAATTTCACCATCAAGATCAGGGCAAACGATCTGAACGTATTCAACAACGCTGCACAGGATTACAATCCAGGGCTTGTTATTGTGAGCATTGAACGCCTTGACGGTGCATTCACCAACAAGGCACAATGCCTGCTTACGTTCCAGCGTGCTGAACCAGCGTAAACAATTGAAAGGTTAACCATATGCCAGCGCCGGTAAGTAAACTCGAAGAAATCAGCGGTGTAACCGCTACCGATGAAATCATCAATCGAAGGTTTCTGACCCGGAAGGCATATGGTTCCAACGAAATACCCAATAACCCGATGTCAACACTGGGATTCTACCCAGCCGAAAGGGTTGAATTCAGATCAATCGAAACCTATTTAGCCAATGAAGGGCTATCCGACTATGTCCGGGTTGCACTGCAACGCTATGAACGTGAGTCAGAAAAGGACTTTGCTAAGCGCTTAGAGAATGCCTATCCGATCAAATTAGTTCGGCAAATGACAAAGTACCTTTGTCAAACCATTGACAACGAGAAACACAAGACCGTTAGGCAATTTACCGGTAGGTTCAAACCGCTGCAAGCGCTGGCTTCTAAGCCCATGATGTCCGGTAAGTCGCTAGAAAATATCCTGAAGGTTGGTGAAAAGGATGCGCTTCTAGGTGGAATATCGTATCTATTCCTTGATGTCACTAAGCTCGGTGAAGTGATACCCCTTACCGATGCGAAGCCAGCCAAGCCACCAACTGCAACTGAAGACGGTGCAGAGCCCGAATCAGCGCCTGAAACGGATGGTCAGCTTGAAGTACGGGTGCTAAGGTTCGATCAGGTATGGAACGTCTTAGTTGACGACATGGGCCACTTCAAGCAATGCGAAATATCTGAAGAGACGCCGACATGGGCACGCCGATTACTGTACTTCACTACCGAGAAAGATTCAGAATGGGTTACACATGATGGCAAGAAACGTGAAAGTGTAGCTGCTGGAACGCCGGTCTTCATTGAATATTCACAGGATAGAACGCAGCAAGCTTCTACCGCTGTTAGTACAGATAGTTCCAAGCCGAAATACGAATGGAAGATTACTGATGTAGGTATCAACACATTAGGTGCAATCCCTATTGTGCCCCTTTACTTCGGTGGCGATATAACCCGGAAGGAACTAGAAAGCCCGATTCATGGAGTAACCCCATTCGAAGCCGATGCAATGAACACGTTCAGCCAACTGAAGCGCGGTTTCTATCAGCATGTTTACCCGCGTGTGCTATGGCCGAATCAGACCGGTCCAGCCATACCAAGACCTGAAGCGCCTGCACCTAGAACCAGCAATACCCGTGCAGGCGGGAACCTGAAGTACACCGGCGAAACACTGGACACACCAACCTTCATCAAGCACAGACAGAATCAGATGATGAAATGGAATGCTGATCAGCAAATTGCATCGGGTGAAAATGTAGTTTGGCGCTATGACAATGAAAAGGGCAAGCCAGAAGTACTGGTTCCACCAACTGGATTCGTGCAAGCTGGATTGGATCTATTGCTATACTATCGGGAACTAGCAATTGACGCCGTTGGCGTAAGTCGGGGCAAGGAATCAACTGCACTTGCAGATAGCAATTCTACATCTGGGATAGCCAAGTCATTCGATTTCAACGATACTAATGAAACCCACCGTGAGATTAATGCGGTAATGCAACGTGCAGAGCTACACCTTTGGTGGCTTGTTGCAATGGCAAAGTTCGGAATTACCATTGACATGAAAGGCGATTCGCCTTCAGGCCCGGACAAAGACGCAAAGGTCTTGTCATTAACTGACATCATGGGCACTGAAGCGATGGCTTCAGCAGCCGATGGTCAAGACGGTTCAGGCTTCATCAGTATTGCAAGATCGAACCAGTTCGATCCATTAGGCGATACGGCGTATAAGAAACTGAAGGAATTCATTTCACATCCAACCTTCAATCAGTTGCCGGTTGAGATACGGGAAAAGTCCCTTATTCTGTACGCGAAGGAATCTTTGAAAGATTTCGTTGGTCACGATGAATTAGAAAAATTATTGGAATCGGCTAAGTTTACGCAGCCAGTGCCGATTCCAGGAGTAGAAGACGATGAATTGGATAACCCGGCTAATGATGGCAATGGAACTGAACCAGGCAGAAATGGGCCTGGACCTAAGTTGCCACCGAAGCCTATTCTTGAATGATGTTCCAGGTGAAGGCGATGGTGGCGGTGCAGGCGGTGCCGGAACCGGTGAAGGTGCAGGCGGTCAAGGCGGACAACCTGCCATTGACCCCGATGCAATCCCAGATACAATCAAGAATGATCCGAAGGCTATGGAATGGCTTAACGCGCGTGATGATGCACGGCACCGCAAAGGCATGACCGAAGGCACTCACATCATGCAGAAGCAGCTTGCAAAGGAATTGAACCTTACTTACCCCGATGGCAGATCTATCTATTCACACTATGATGGTAAGCGTGAAAGCATAGTCAATGCAATCAAGCTGGCTTCAGTCAAGCCAGATGACATCCTACCGCCTGAAAAGCCAGCCGGTGGCGGTGCAGGAACCGGCGGTCAAGGTGCAGGTACGGGCGGTGCAGGCAATCAGGATAAGGTTCCTTCCCACATACAAACCGAAATTGACAATCTGAAAAGGCAGAATGAAGAGCTATTAGCTACACAAAGGCAGATAACTAGCAAACAAAAGATCGGTCAATTCTTCGATAAGTATAAGATTGTTAACAATGACCTGATCCGTGACGCACTACAAAACAAGTTGTTTGACAAGACGGGCGGTGTCTTTGACCTTGACGCCGATGGTCAGATCAGGCCGCGCACTTCGGAAATCAACATTGATACCCACATGTCTGCACTTCTGAAGCAAGATATGTACTCGCAATTCATCGACAAAGGCGATGGTAAAGGCGGTCATCAAGGGCCGAAACCGCCTGGAACTGGAACGGGCGGACCTGGAAACGCAGGCACTGGACAAGAAACGCCTGAAGACGAGAAAGTCAGAAAGTACAATGAACAAGCTGGCAAATTCTTCGGTGGCAAAAGATTCGCTTAATCACTCATTAAGTGCCCACATGTGTTACATTGTGCAACGTGTGTTAGGCCGGTTCGATTCGTAACCCCGCCCCGGCTTACCACTCCCCCCTTCGCACCCTACGGTGTCTCTGGTTGCAGGCCCGCGCCTGTCTTACGGAACGATTACCGGTTAATCAATCGACCCCTTAAAACATCTTTGGAAACTAGCATGGTATTCAATCGCACCCGTGCAGCAAACACCTTCCGGCCATATCGACCGATGGGTGTAGACATTTCGCTGAAGAATAAGGCGCGCGCTGCACTTAGCTTGCAGACATTCATCAGCCTTCCAATCACACAGATTGAACGCGAAGCTTTCTATTACCGAGAAGATGGCCTTCCAGCAAGCATGGAAACCAAGCCATTGTTGACTTCAGCGGTTGTAACAACAATCGGTCAAGCCAACCGTTTCACCTTCCAGCAAGAAGGCGCACCGCATCAAGTATTCTGGAAGATTGTTGAATTCGGGAAGGCCCGATTCGAATTGGCTAACGCCAAGATGTATCAGCAATCATGGAACGATTTCCGAATCCAGGTAGAGCTTGACAAGATCAAGCAAGGGCAAGATGCATTGATTGCATTGTTGTCTGATACTGCACCCGTTACGCAGGGTCCAATCGGTGGATTCCAGGCCAACCTTTCAGGCTGGAATGATGGTCTTGATGCACAAGGCTATGATGCAACCATCTTCACGCGGCAAACAATCAATGTAGGTTCTACAATCTTGCAGCTAGGTGACTTTACCACTGTGCTGCAACAATTGTGCGATCTGGTTTCACCTTCAGATCGGATCTTCATCCTTTGTCCTTACTCGTTCTATTATGCCATGTTGCAAGCTGGCTGGGATCGAACGTCACAGTTCCCATTCCTATTCTTGCAGGCTGATAGCTTGACGGTTTCACCGGTCAAGGCAGGGGATTTGGGGCAAGGCGATCAGTTCCTAACATTCAATGGCAACCCGATTGTACCAATTCCAGATGAAATCTACACAGCAGCGGGTCATACTGTTGGTACACCGGGTGCAAATAGCTATCCATTGATCGCTTACGCACCTAATACCGACGGTAACCCAGATGGTGAAGGGTGCTATTTCGGCTATGTGGATTATGCTGATCCAGAAGATCCGGTTCAAGTGGAAGAGGCCATGCTTAACAACTGGTTTCCCCTTGGATTAGGTCTTGGAATTCATATTCTAGGCCGGCCAGTCGATGTAGCGAATAACCAAATTGTCGATGCAATCCCGAAACTCATGAAAGGACATTGGCAATTTGTTGTACGTCAAGCGCACAATGCGGCAATGTTGCTTGATGTTCGCGACTAATCGACATTAACAGGAGCCATCGAAATGGCAAAGGCAAGCAAGGCCACCGATCCAGGCGAGAATAAGGAACTGCTTTGCAGAATCTATGCAACTTCACCGTTACCGGTTGCGCCGGTAATTGATGAAGAATACATTGACGGTGCAAAGCATTTCAATCTCATGTTCCGTCCGGAAAAGTGGCCTGTTAAGGGCTTTGTTCCACGGGTAACCAAAGGCGGTTCAGACCGTGCGGTATTTGATCCGAGTGAAAAGGATCTGATGATTCCAATGTCGGATCTTATGCCAATCGGTCGATTGCCAGGGCCAACCGCTTACACGTGCCTGATCGGTTACAAATACGGGGTATTGCTATATGATGGCAATACCCCTTTGCCAGCGGAAAGCCAACCGCAACCCGGAAAGGCCAGCCTTGATGTAATCGACGCTGCACGCCGGGCACTTGGCAAGGCACCGATCCAGAAACGAGAGTTCAAGACTTCCGGTGTACCTAAGCCTTTCAACGATGGTCAGACACAGAATGCGTTAGTTGACGCAATCCGTTCACTGGCTAATGCACAGGCAGGCGGTAACCCTGCACCATCTGTTCAAGCTCCGAAGCCGCTTACGCCTGAAGAGCAACGAATAGTTGATTTCACGCAGGAAATGGCCGCTGCAAAGACAGACGGTGAAAAGGAATCTGTACTGGTTAAGTACGGGTACTTGGATCCGGCTGATGACCCTGAATTACCCGCAACATCAGATCCAGCCAAGGCTGGAACAAACAACTAGTAAAGTATAGGGAATAAGGTAACTGACATGGTAATCAAGTTCAATCAAGGCGATAACTATCCAAAGATCCTGCTTGATGCAGGCCAGGATATGACCAACCTTGCAGGCGCATGCCGTGTCAGTGCCTACATTGTCGGTAAGATTGTCGCGTCCGGATTGGCCGCTGATGTGACAATGAAGATTGACGATCAGACAGCAGACCGGCTTCGCAAATACTCGTTGCCAGCCGGTGGCGTCCGGGCTTACTTGCCTGCAACGCGGGAATGGGTTGTCATCACAGCAATCAGCGGACGCCTATTAACCATTACCCGTGCAGCAGTCGATCCGGGTGCAGTTGCAACGGTTGCAGCAGATTTCAATGGCAATACTGCCATCAACCTATTCCTGATTGATGGTGCGCCTGATTCATGCGAAACTGTAACTGTACCAACACCTGATGTAAACAAGGTGGAAATCCGCCTTACAGTTGCACAGGCTTCATCCATTCCAGGTCTGTACGCTGCACAATTCGCATTTTCAGACGCGGGTGCAATCTTCACATTGCCGCAACCGGGTGATGAGGCAATCCAAATTGAAATTGTGGAAGATCCGAACAAGTTCGGCGTATCCTAATCTGAACAAGCCGCATATTGAAATGAGGGAACTGACATGGACATCACAGCAGTACGCGGCGAATCAGGTCAGAAAGTCGCGCTGAACCTTGTTAAGGCAGGCGGTGGAACATTCCAACCGAATGAAATCAACACAGCAGAAGCCATTACTGTAACCCTTTACCGGAATCAGGATGGCCTTCGCGATTCACTTGCATCTAATGCAACTGATAAGGCTGTGCTACTTCGCGGCAAACCAGATATGGACACATACGCGGTTGCTCAAAAGATTGTCATTGACGGCGAACAAATGGCCATTACTAGCGTAACGGCTGATAACGCACAAGTCAATGTTGACCGTGCTGATGGTTCTACGCCATTGAAGAGCCATCGGCGCGGTGCAACCGTGCGTCAAGTCATAGAGCAATCAGGTACGGCGTGTGTGTATGACACACAGCGCCGGGCCCTGGTTATGACCATAGAGCCGGAATTCACTGAACGATCTGGAACCTTCCGGGTCCAGGTGCAGCTTACGGTTACTAATCCGCAAACTGAAGAGCCGGAAATCTACATCTGCGATAGGGCTTCAGATGGCCCTATCCGGCTGAAGGTACGTGAGGCTACTTAATGTCACCTAAGCCCTTGGTAATTAAGACTAGAACTGAAACAATAAATGTTGACGGTTTCATGTTCACTAATTCTAAGGCAGTTATTGAGTTTAATCTGAACTTGGGTCCAACCGGTGATAGGGTTGACGCTGAAGTCATCATACCTGATCAGGTGTTAGTGCTGGACCCCGTTAATGATAAGGTTGTAATTGAAGACGTTGGTTATGGAAGAATGAGAGTATTCACCATCATTCCTATTGAATCGTATGGTACCGGTGTAAGCGCGACCCAAATGTTTGCGAAAAGGATCTAAATGCCTACCCTAGTTGAAATGCAATTGATACCGATGCAACTAGAAAACCGCTTGCAGATCTATAAGAGTGCAATAGAAGAATGGTGCAGGGCAGTTGTAGAGCCGATTATTGATCCAGAAACGCAGGCTGAAGCGTTGCCATTTGAAGTTTACACCGATGAATACCCACCTAATCCAACCCCGCCTGAGTATGGGCGGATTGCCGTTTTAGCAATTGCCTTGACTGAAACGGGGCATGAGCCGCGCATTTCGAATGGTACAGTTGTAATTGTTGTACCTACTCAATATGCAACGCTGAACGAGTTGAATCCTTTGGCACCGGATACCAATCCGTTACCAAACTACCTGAAGCGCCGGCGTATGCTCGGATGGGCTGCAATGGATGCGTTGAAAAATCTCACTCCGAATGGGATTGCAATCGTCTTAACTAATAGTGTTCTATCATTTGATGATAGCGCATCTGATGTTTTGACGTGTGTATTTTCATTTTCGGAAACTATGGAATAGGAAACCCCCATGCAAGCGGGACAAAACTTAGATATAAACATCAGACAGCATGACCCGGTCACGGGGGTGCTTACTGATATGACTGGTTCGCAAAAGGTGAATGAAGACCGTGTGTCTATCATTGACCTTGACGTTGACGGATCAGGCGCGCCTGTTACCTATGGTGCAAGCCGCTCTGTGTCTGCTGTTGTAACCCAGGCGCTTTTGGCCGCCGGGGCCTTCACAGATGAGAATCCGATTCGCAGTTACTTCCGTGTTATTCACGGTTCGTTGCCTGAAGGAATTCGATTGAATGTTGGCCGCGAAGCCACCTTCACACCTGATTCAATAGCCGGCGTACTGATTACGCCGGGTGGGATAACGCCTGATCCGTTCGAAGAAGTACATCCTGCTTGTGAAACGGGCGGGCTTGCCCCTTCACAAAAGTTGTATTCATTCCAGGATGATGCAACGCACGGGGTTGGTGTCATCAAGCTTCAGCTTGAAAAGTTCGCAACCGTTCCAGTTGCGCCTTACAATCCCAATACCGATCTTGGAAACGCAGGCTTCATTGTCTGCGAATTCATGGTCCCAAAGGTGGAAGGTACCCTATCAGGCAGACCAACTGAAACCGCGCTTGAAGCTACCGGTTCGCCATTGTCACGGGTATTGCTTCGCCCGGTTGGCTTGACCGATTGCCCGATGTGGTTCCAGTTCGGCTGCTTGGCAAATGAAAAGGAATGGGCTTACGAAATAGAAGATGCTATGGAAGAAAAGGACTATAACAAAGTCATTTCTGCCATGACACAGCGGACCAACCTGAACAACATCAACTGCCAAGCCAAGGCTCCTACGCCTGCACTGTACAAAGCAATGAACGCCGGTAGAATCAAGCGCGTTCAGGGCGCAGTTCAAGTCGAACGGCGCGCCGATGGTGCATACGAGGAATACGAGGCGATTCTTGAAGTGCGCTCTGTAAAGGGCTTCACTTTGATGTGTCACATTCCGCGCTGTGTTGTCAAGAATAACGGGTCAACAACCGTTTCCGGTACCGGACAAACCGCTTACCCATTCCAGGTTAAGGGACTGGAACCATCTTTGGTTTCATTCGATCATAACCTTTGGGATTCAAAGTGCTTTGTGATTCGTGCAACTGTGACAACCTGATCTAGTCTGGCCCTTGCCATCTACACCTTGATTGCAAGGGCTCTCCGCAACAACTGAAAGGAACTGAACATGCAACGTCAATTGATTAAACTGTACGAAAATGACAAGTTGGATTCATCAAGGCTAGTCTATTCCGATGGCAAGCAGGCATATGCAACGCACATCGGCAAAGAAGTCCTGTGTAACGTTAAGACTTTAACCAAAAAAGTGAAGGTCCAACGTGGCAAGAAAGTCGAAGAATCAACCGCAACGGTCTATGTTATGGACCGTGCTTCAGGTTCTAATCCAACCGGTCAAGGCAATCCGACGCCACCGGCTGGCCCGCCGGCTGACAAGTAATCGGGTCAGGCTGGGAAGGGTGTCTGTGTTGACCCCCGTACCGCCTGATACTGATAGGGCCTGGGTAGAAACGCACCAACGTACCTATGTCTTCGAAGGAAAGCCCTTCCGCTTTGCGGTTGGGCGTTTCATTTTCAGGATCAGGCAACTAACTAAACTGGAATGGAGGCAAGTAATCGGCGATGTAACCGAGATTGCCGAATCCTTTAACCCGGAATTGTGGTACCAAAGGCTGAAGAAGTTCAGTGAACCAGATACCAAGCTAACTGAAGATGTATGTAAAGTAGTTGGCAAGGAATGGTTATTTGACAATATGATACCTGTGTCGGCAATTGCCGGGCTCATGAGTGAGCTTTCCGCATTCTCGGTATGGGTAAAAAAAAACATATTGAGTTTCGACCTGAACGGGAATATGAGCCGCGACCGGACGAAACGCTTGACGACATCACGGAATTCAGAAGCGCAATTGCCGCCGGAATGGACACAAGCTGGGATAGATTTGTCAACACTCGGTATATACTGATACTTGCAATACTAGAAGATGCACGGTGCCAGAATACACAGCAAGCGAAGGATCAGCAAGCCGCTGGAAAACCAGCGGCAAAGATAGAACCAGGAGAAACGGATGAAGGCGCTTACGATTGAAATGGTTAAGTCTGCCATGCTTTCGCGTGGGTATGTATGGTTTGACAAGCTGGGTTATGATCTGAATTGCATTGCAATCAGAGAAACGGTAGATCAAACCAAGGCGACACACAACGAATTCAGGGATCAGTTCATATGCGCCTATCGGAACATGTACGGGGTAATCACATATCACGTATGGGGTTGCACGACTATTCCTGGCTTGACCTTCTTGAAGAAACCGATGGCAGACAACGGCACCGCCTGCCTTGTGCCAGGTCAGTACCGGAAGTCTCACAAGCTGGGTATGCACAAGGGTTATCCTGCACTGATTCAGGCAACAACCCTGAAGGTCTACCGAGATAACAACCGTGACGACATTCTGAACCTGGATCCGAAGAAGACCTTCTTTGATGTTGGTGGCCTGAACATTCATCATGCAAGCGACAAGGCGCGTTCGGTCAAGGTTGATAATTGGTCAGCGGCTTGCATTGTGTTCCCTGATTCCATTGAACATCAGATCTTTGTTAAGTTAGTAGAGTTGCAGGATAGATATGGTCACGGAGACCATATCTCACTAACACTATTGGATGAATCGGAAATCTGATGGCTATTGATGCGATTCCAACCGAATTCGGACCACTTTGGTACATTGTAATTGCGGTTATCATATTGGCAATTGCGGTTATCTGGTTCCAGTTGCGATCAAATGACAAGCGAATGTTGCGGCAAGATGGTGCAGTTGAGCGCCTATTGAAGCAATTTGAGAAGGTTACAGAAGCGCAAATGGAACAGATGAAGAATTCAACGTCCATTTACTCTAAGCACATAGAGCAATGCCAAGCGGAATTAGGAAATCAGGGCCGTGCAATGCGCATGACCGCAAAGTCGTTGAAGCGGCTTACCGAACATAATGAAGCTGCAAGCGCGGCTTTTGGTTCTAAGTTGGAATCAGTCCATAGGCAAGTGTATCAGATCCACAATCATTTGGAATTAGACACAAGACATGGACATATTGACGGTTAACAATGCCGATCTTAGCGACCTTCTTATACACGATACACCGCTTGACTTCCAGTTCAGCGATAGTCCAGGCCAAATAACGTACATCCCGCTATCTACCATCCTGCTGCACAATACACCTGATGAAAGGCTTAACCCGCTTAACCCGTATTCGCCGCTATATGAATCAGCTTTCCGATTCCTTGACTTTACTTACCAAGGGGAATTCGGCACTTACACCGGTATCATCCTGGACATCACGCCGGAAAGGGGTAAGGTCACGCTGGAAGTGACCGATTCCTTCAGCCAGAAACTTTCTGATACGAATGTCATCACTTCATTCTCTGCACTGACTCCGATTGAATTGCTAGAAGGGGTACTGCAACAATTCGACATTGCCACTTCGTTCGACAATTCTACCGCTATCCGTGCTTGGCAACTATCGGCTGGATTAGTCTTTGATCTTGACGTACTACCTTCAGCACAGATTAAGCTTCAGGAGCTGGTTAACCGTATCTGCCAAGTTGGGTTTATGCGGGTTGCCATGTTCAATAACGTGGCTTACGTGGCAACGCTTGAAGCTGAACAGACGGTTGCAAGTTTCCTGGACACTGAAATTCTATCGTGGCCAACCCAGCGCCGGCAATCAGGCAGTATCCACAATGGCGGTAGTGTCACGCCACTTGCAGGCGGGCCAGTTATTGTCGCACCAACCGCTGGAATAAACTTGCCAGCGCTTAACCTGGATCTATCTGGACCGCCTTTAACCTTGTTAAATGACTTCGGTGCAGAAAGCCTGATCCAGATCTATTCTGATCCTTCCAACTTCGCACGTTACTACACAGCGGTTGTTGACTATCGGATTGCCTATAGCGTTGCGCCTGGATCCTTTGTAACCATTGCTGCACCGATCCTTCATCCAACACAGGCAGTTGCAGCTAGACTAGTTGGCAGGAAACGGCGCGGGGCCTTCGCGGCCAACACAGCGGAATGTACATTTGAGGTTCGAATCACATGAGCGATCTAATGCGGGCACGGGTCAACACCCGGAAGATCAGGAACGTCACTGCAAATGAACCAACCGTACCCGGTCCAGTTACATCGGATGTCCAGCGTGCTTACGCAACGGATTACCGAACCGGATTCTTGGCACCTGCTGCACCTGGCACCTTCACCGATTTGAATTCGATCTTTGTCAACCCAACAACCGGGAATGATGCGAACACAGGAACCTTAGCCGCAAAGGTTCGCACCCTAAGACGCGCGCGCGAACTGGTTGTTGGTGCGCGCGTCCGTATCGTGCTTGACGGCGGCGTATATGAAGAGCGGTTGCGCATAGGTGGCGGTGGGATTACCGAGCTTGAAGCCATTGCAAATCCTAACACGTTCCATATCCAAGCCGCAACTGGAACCGGCAATGTCATCATCAAGCCGCCTAGAAACTATGCTAATCCCATACTTTGTACCTTCAGCGGACCAACTGCACAAGTTTATTTCATGCCTATGGATGGGGATTACTTCATTTCAAGTCCAGCAGTTGGACCGATGCATTACGTCTTTGCCAATCGCATGATTGGACTGGACACAGATGCGGGCCTGGGATTCAATACTTCTAGTCTGATCGCTACCGAGAATGGCAGGGATCTTAGTATTGTCAGTGACCTTTATTATTTGCAAGAAACTATGTTGACCGGTGCAGGCCCGTTTAACCTACGCCGATACTGCAAGAAGGTTGTCAATAACCCATATGATGGCAGATTGTATGCAATGGTATTGCAATGCATACACAAGTCAATTCCAGGCGCTGCACCTGGAACCAATCCGAATCAGCCGGTACGGCACCTTTACCGAAGTAATACGCTAATTCCAAACATAACCTTTGCAGTTGGATCTTACGAAACATCAATACAATTGCCGAACGCAGCGCCGTTCGGTACCGGTATCACTGATCCGAAAAGGCCCATAAGTGTCAACTGGACCTTGTTCGGATTGGACATTGCACGGACTGACTATGAATTAACCGAAGATGGGGAAGTTCCGATTAACCCAGTGAAGTTCGCAATGGTCAGTTGGGATCTACACATTGTTACCGGTGGCACTACGCTTAACGGATTCATGACACTTTGGCAATGGGATCCGCTGAAATCAGGCGGTCCAGGTTGGCGCTTTCATAGTGAATTACCGGCTTACCCAACTGCAACCAATGGCAACTATGCTGGATCAGGTGACATAGATCAGAGCTGGAATCGGAACGCGCACCTGCGTTGCGCAAATGGCACGTATTTCTTTTTGCATGTTCCCGATGCTTCAGGCGGGTTATGGACGGATTCAACCGCAACTGTACGGGCACCCTTCTTCAGGCTTACCCCGTCAATGACTGCCATTGAACCCTGGGTACCATTTTCGTCTCTGGCAAAGATACCCCGTGACGTATGCTGGTTCAATGGTGCCTATTGGATGGCCTGTGATGATGGCATTTACCGAAGTGATACCGGTGGCGATGGTGACTGGGTACTGATCTTCACATCACAGCAGACCGAATTCAAGTACATACGCAACGTTGACGGCGCACTTGTTGCAACTGGCTTGCAGAAGATCGGTACGCATACAATGCTTGGCAACGCAACGTCTGCGTACATATCATACGATGGCTTCAGCTTCAATCAACTGGTTATTACTAATGCCGGATACACAAGACCTAATAGCCAATTTGGCGGATTGCCGGTACTGATCAGCGGTAGACTTTGCATCGGTGGCAACTTTGTAACTAATTATGGTGGCGGTGATTTCGTTCCAGGTACTGCCAATCCCAACTTACCCCGTGGTGATGGGTTTGTTTCGATCCAAGACCGCTTGCTTACTGTCGAAAAGGGATCAGGTGCAGGCGCTCTTTTCCTCGACAACATCGAACTTGATGGCCGTGACGCTGATCTGAACTACAAAGCAACCGTTGGTTACGGTGGAACCTTGCAGTTAAGCCCGTTCAGCTTCGAAGCCTGGCATGTTCGCATACATCACTTCTGTGCAGCGGTGCGAAGCATATCCACTTCGGCACACGATTCGATCTTTGAAGATTGCTTTGATGGGATTGACGTACATGGAATATTAGCACTTGAATCAATCCCGCGATACGATAGACAAGATACGGTTGGAAATAACAAGCTACCGCATATCGCATATAACATTTTCAGGCGGATTGAACGGGTAGCACTATCGGGGCCAAGGCCATTGGATAGTAATTCAAAGTACTATCACAATACATTCTATGAATGTGCGATACGGTTTGATCATCGAGATAGGCGTAAGCTGATGAATAGCGCCTTCTTTGCAACCATACCAACAACGCAATTCCTGGACTTCATCGACAACTTGATGTATAAGGGACTTGTTTCGATTCATCAGAATCATGGCAATGTACGGGTAACATTCACGCTTTGGAATGGTTCAAGCACTGGAACCATCTTACCCGCTGCACTTGGCACCGCTGGTTATGGCAACATCGGGCCTTCACAGGGTCCAACCTTCATTGATCGGCCGGATAACCTTCGCTTGATTTGGGCTGGGTATGATGCTCTGAACCTTGGCATTCTTCCGGTGGAAGATTCGTATGGTGCGTTCGCTAGTTCAGACGTTACGGACATGGGCGCGTATCACAGGGGTCAGATTGTCGCTCTGCAAATGGAATACCAAGACCTGGAATTTGAGAGTCCGCCCGGAACAACATGGGCGGGCCAGGCTCTGCAAGCCGAGTCAGTGGAGGGTAAGACTGTAACCCGGACGTTCCAGGCTGATCAGACTAAGACCATAGCGCTTGATTACTCAGGTGACATGTATAGTCACGCGCGCAACCGCGCTGCACACAGCTTGATGGCAGTACGTGCGAGCCGGGTTGCGGTAGAATTCTATACTTCCATTCGTCGTTTATTGCCAGTTGGTAATAAGAATGGCCGGGATGTACGCGATCTGTATGCGGTGCAGTGGGAAACATTCCAAGCCGCCTTGCAATGGGGTGCAAGCATTGGAAAGATCCTTGTTCAGCGCTCCGTGCTGAACGATGAAGAAACTATAGAATCGTTTCCGGTTGATGCATCTGACTTTCCACTTGATGCAAACTGGCTTGATGGCATGATAGCACTAGTTACCAATTCCCAGCGCTTCGATAAGTATGAATCCCACGGTGAAATCTTCCCGGAAGAATTCCCAAATACGTACCTGATCCAATCGTCACCAACTTTCAGTATTGAAGAGCCTTCACAGAATAGAGCTATTGTATTAACTGAATTACATGCCGAAGGCGTATTCCCAGCCGGCCAAAGTCGTCACATGCAAACAAGCGTAGGACGGTGGCTGGGCCTGTGCCGGATTACCTACGCTGACGACTTTACCCTTAGTGTCGAGTTATTGGGTAGCGGTTCAGCGGTGCCAATCCCTTACTTGTTTGACCGTTGGATTATCGCAATTCAACCGGCCAACCGGATAACGGACACTTTTACACAGATTGATGTCACGGGGGATTCAAGCACTTTTGATGGTGTCATCAAGTGGACATTGACACCCTGGACCCTGGAACCGTGGGAATCAACATGCAAGCTCTGGCTTCGCGGTAACCCAGATGGTACGTACAAAGCTACCCCACTTGGAATCAGTAACCCGCTTGCATTGACTGCACGGACTCAGTACCGATCAATCAAAGCTGCAACCATTAACCGGTCTATTTTTGGCGGAATCATAACGTCCGCCTGGATTGATCCGGATAGATCATCTGACATCAGCGTTACCCATGATGGTGCAGGCGAACGGGATGTGTGGTTTACCCACGGGGCCGAATGGGCACACACAAGACGTACCGAAGGCGGTGAAAAGACGCGGATAGGTGTCCAGCAACCCAGCCTTGGTAACGCTGGCTTCAGCCAACCATTGATTCTATCAGCGCCACCGAGAGACGCGCTTTCGATTACCAACCGTGATGATGGTGTTGTCAATGACTTCACCCTTACCCAGGCATTGCAATTGCTATCAGGTAGAACTATTAACAGTGGCTTAACTGCTGGCTGGCAACTATGGAATGGTGCAAGTGGTGGGATTTCCGCTGCAACCATCTTACGCGCACGTATTCCGTTAGGTGATAGGAGTATGACATTCCGAACCTATTCAACCAATCCGGCGCTATTAGGCGCACCGCCACCGGGAATAGACAACTGGTTTCATTCATTTACTGCCAGTGCTACGGTTACAATTGAAAGCCAGTTCGCAGATACGATTAATCTAAATTCGACTCTCTTCAGCGCTATTTACGTTCCCGACTTCGAAGAAAGTGGACCGGCTTGCATAGTCTATGCTGACCCATTGAAAATAGGCGCGGGTCCATTAACGGGGAATCAATACTGGCTTGTGTGGGACGGTGACACTGGCAACGCCTTTGACATCATAGCATTCTTCGGACAACCAGATTACGCATTGAATACATGGTCAAACCAGTATAATGCAACCTTTGATTATGGGTTTGTCCGTTTCGGTACATCGGTTGGGATTGGCGGGCTTGTTCCTAATACCGCTTACTACCCAGTTCGCTATTCAACGGGCCATAGGTTCGTATGGAAGTCCGTATCAAATAAGTGGTTTGCAACATGAATAATCCGAAGAAACTCGCAAAGCTACCCGAATACATCCAATTTGAAGATGTCGATCAGATCTGTTCAGACGATCCGGACTGGCGTACCCAGTGGATTGCATTAGCCGCTGATCTGAAACAATCATTCTTCCGGGAAATACATCGGCGAATTGAAGCGCACCCGTGGCTAGGAATCCCGCTTGGCAGTCCGCTTACTAGTCACGCATTCCCGCGCTTGCTGGAAATTGATTGCCGTATGATGGTTGTAACCTGGGATACGGATCCGGATAGCTGGATCAATCATACCCAGCTTGGATCTATTCACCCAGAAAGCGTGGATATAGTTCCAGCCAGCTTGATTGCACGCAGCATTATCGAAATGCTTCGCTTGTCCCTTCGGCGTGATGTCCGGCTTAATCGTGATATTGGCGTAGCTGAAGCACAGGCTGGCCCGGTACGTTCAGAGCTACGGACGGGTGAATCTGGCCAGGTATTGCCACCGGTGGAAACCGATATACCTGGACCCCTTTGGAATGCACTTCAGCGTTATTCCTGGGAATACTACAAAGATGAACCGCCTATGGCGACACGAATGATAAGGATGTGATGACATGAAATACGGAATCTTGGTAATCCAGTGCGAACTTACAGACACAATGCAAATAAGTGATGTGACTAGTGATGTTCGCATGTTGCGCGACGTGTCAACGGACAAATTAATCTTGTTCAGCGACAAAGAAGACGCCTTGGCTTACCTAAATAAAAGCTGCAACCCAAGTTACAGTATGCCTGTACTGGTTCCCGAGCGCGCCTTTGATGGTGACAAATGGGAATATGATTTCGACAACTGAAATGAAAGTGACTTTCTCAGATGCAAAATATCACAATAGCAGATTTGGAATTTGCAGACAAGCAGGCTAACAAGCAACTTGATGCACTTACCGAACGATTGAACGCACTGCGAAAGTTGTTCGAAGCTACCGGGCTTGGTACTCTGAAGGTCAACACCAAAGAAGCAATCAATTCGCTGAAGCTGGCAACCGCTGAACTGGATCGGTTTCAGCAAGCTGGACAAAAGGCGGTTGTCACTCTGGGTAAGGATCTGGAAAAGGGTGCCAAGAAAGCGCCACAAGCGGTGCAGGCCGAACTTCGAAAGATGAATGCGGACACAGTTGCAAAGCTATCATCACTCTACCAAGCCGGTGCCCGCGAAGCGTCAAGTCAACTTATCACCATGATGGGTAACCTTGACAAGACTTTGCGTACAAAGTTGAATACAATTGCCAAGGGATTAGGTCCAGCATCATCAGTCAAGGAACAACAAGACGCACGTAAGAAGATTGAAGACATACTGAGAAGATCCATTGAAGCCGAATTGAATGCAGCAACCAAGACCGGATCTGACAAGTTACGCATTCTTCAGAAATTCGCCGCTGAAGAGATAGCGATTAACCATCAAGTCACCAAGCAAACCAGCAAAGGCAATCAGGAAAAGATTGAATCATTCCTTGACTTCACCCGTAAGACACAGACCGAGTTATCTGGATTCATGGCACGATCAAACCGGATATGGAAATCATCAGGCAGTGGAACTACGGTTGATCAGTTAGACATGGAATTTCAGGCAACCTGGGAACAAATCGCCAAACTGGAAGATCTGGCCCGGGAACAAGCGGCGAACGCTGGGAAATCACAGGAAGAATTGACACAGATAACAATGACCGGGCAAGCGAAAAGGATAGCCCTGGAACGTCAATACGTGCGTTCTAAGGCCCGCATTCAAGCTGAAGAGACAACCGACCTTGATTCGCATTTGGGCCGTATCATGGGCCTGGAAGAATCGGAACGGCGCGAAGCCTTTGAAAAGCTCTTCACCCTTGTCAAAGCACAGAAAACCGAATTCCTTGTTGAAGCCAAAGTCAGACACCTGGAAGAATCAAAGCTGGCACGTCAAGCCGGCCAAGATCTAGTTGCCATTGAACGCAGGCAGAATCAGGAACTGCTGGAACTAGCGAACGCATTCGGCGCGCAAATGTTCAGGGTGAAGCGCGAAGCACATCGGGCTGAAGAGACAAAGCGGGGCGGACTTTTCGGCGAAGGCTTGAACCTTCATCAGTTCGCATTGATTGACGCACTCAAAAATATCGTCACTCGGTTTCAGGCTGCAAAGGGAGCCGCTGAAGAAGCAGGTGACGCTTCATTGAACTTCGGTCAAAAGGCTAAGATGGCCGCAACTATAGCGGCTTCTGCTGCGTTAGGTGCATTGTTAGTATCACTTCGCGGTGCAGTTCAATTCTTCAAAGACGCATTTAAGGCAGGGGAACAACTGGCTGAAGGTATGCGAAAGGTTGGAATGGCCAGCCAACAAATGGGCTTGACATCCAAGCAATCGCTTGAATCCAACTTGATTCGCGGTTCAGTTATAGCCCGCCGGGAAATCTCTGCACTTGCAGATGATATGGTCAAGTTCCAAAAGGCCGTACCTACTGCCAATCTTGAAGCGACAACCGGCGCGGTTATTGAAATTGCCAAGGCAAGCAAAGCCTGGGGTATAGAGAATGAAGCGCTGATCAGACAATTTGGATTGATGCAAGCCACATTTGGCGGGAACATCGACGATCAGGATGAAGTAAACAAGCGAATATCTAATCTAGTCTATGTGTCGCGTACTGCAAGAATCGAAATGGGCGACTTGAACCAGGAGTATACCAAGCTTGCAGATGTTCAGAAGTTGCTTGTTGATACTAATGTCGAGCAGGAAAATAGCTTGAACGGCATGATCGCAACCTTCGGACGGTTAACAGGTGACGGCGAAAAGGCTATCACGATGACTGAAGGTTTGCAACAAGCGCTATTGAATGCAAATGTTGTTGAAGCCTTTACCAAGGCAAATGAATCATTACGTGCATCTGGCAAAGCGGTAGTTGAAGGATTCGATGAAACCAACGGTGTCATCACGAATATGGAAAAGTTCATTGCAACAATGAACAACGCACGCGATGCAACGGTTAAGCTGAAGGATGGTGTATTCACCTTTGACGAAGCGGTAGGTAACTCCTTTAGCTTCGAGGGTGAAGGGGTGCAACAATTGGTTGCGCTTCAAACTATGATGGGTCAAGGCGCAGAAACATACGTTCAGGTCCAAAAGGAAATGCGAGACGCTGCAACCGCTACCGAGCGTCAATTGTTTGTTCAGCAAGAATCGGTATCAGGCAAGATCGAAGAATCAAAGACGCGCATAGGCGCGGCCATGACTGAAATAGGATCTTTCTTTTACAAGACTTCAGGCCCGATTGCTGAAATGAAGACTGCACTTCTGGACTTGTTTACACCATCTGAAGCCGCATTTGACATAGCAATTGATAAGTTCGAGCGCCTGCAAATTGTAATTGCCGGTGTTAAGGATTCGATCAGCACAGCCGGTGCAGAGATAAGCCAGAACCTTGAAGCCTTCAGCGGTATGGGTGATGACTACACCTTCCGGGTAGACCTTACCCAGTTCCAGGGACTCTATGAACGGTTACCTGAAATCGAAACCTTCAGCACTACCGCTGCTGATTCCCTTCGGAAGTTGTTTGAACAAGGCGGTAAGACTACAGTTGACAACCTTTCAGCCCTGCAAGCACAGTTGGAAAATGTCAATGAACTAATGTCGGCGCGGCAAATTGTAGATTTTCTTGACACAATGCGGGCTAATGCGGACGCTACCGCCGACACACTTACCGATTCAATGGGCCGTGCAGGTGACGCGGTCAGAACGCTTGGCAAGGGAATAACCGATGTTGATTTATTTGGTGATGATGCTTTCGCTAAGACCAAAGAATTAGGCGATGATGTAGAAGACCTTGCAGATAAGCTGCGTGACCTTTCAACGAATGATTACGGCGTCAATCTTGGTATTGCCGGTGCAGGGGATCCAGCGGTTGCCAAGCAAACCCTTGAAGAAATGGCGGACGTTACAAAGCAACTGCTTGCACTTCAGATCGAACGGGGCGATACTGAAGAGGCCATAGCAAAGACTAAAATTACACTTGCTCAAATTGACAACGAGATACTTACAACTAACACGATACTGAACGAAAGGGCTATGGAAACCCTGGATCTTGCCAGGCTGAAGGCAGGTGCAGACTGGGAAAATCTCAGTGTCCAGGAACAAATTGAATTAGTTACCCAGGCAATCAATGGCATTGAATGGGATTCGGTGCAATTGCGTGACCAAATTCTAGGCTTAGTCACTGAAACATTAGGTGTAACCGGTGATTTGACTGTGCAGACTGGCCTGCTTACAGACGCTGAAAAGGCTGTGCTGGAACAAGTTGGCCTATGTCTTGAAAAGGAATCTGAAATAAATGCTGAAGCGCTGAAGCGCCTTGGCTATATGGAATCCGAACAACAATACCTATTGACTGAACTGGGTATCAGACGCGCTCTTTTAGTTGCACAAGGTCAATCCACGGATGCGGTCGATAAGGAAATTGTTGTAACCCAGCAACGCATTGCCACCATCCAAGCATTGTTAGCCCGTGGAAGTAAGATTGTTGCAGAGCGAAACGCGGCTGCTGCAAAGGAAGAATCGGATCAGGGTAGTAGAATCAATCGTATAGCGGGTGCGCGTGCAAAGCAACGCCAAGCCGATGAAGGCAAAGCGGATAAGGAACGGAAGAAAGCGAAGTCAGACGCGGACAAGGAACGAGAAAAGGCAGAAAAGGAACATCAAGACCGCTTGAAGAAGATCCAAGATACATACTTGGATATATCTAAACAAACCGCCGATGTACTAAACTCTATTCGATTAGGAGCAATGAGTGAAGAAGAGCGTCCGTTTGAAGAAGAACGTCTTCGGTACCAAAGTCATCTTGCTGAACTTCGAAAGGAATTTGGAGAAAATGCGTTGCTATTGCAAGCGGCAAATAAGTTACACCAAGCGAATATGGCCAAAGTCCAGGCAGACGCTAACAAGAAACTTGCAGAGGAGGCCGCGAAACTAGAAGAGCAACGGCGCGAAGATCGCAAAGAAGCTGAATTAGAACTATCAGAATTTCTGAAAGATCAGGCAGATGTACGCCGACGCGGTAACTTTATATCTATTGAATTGGAAATTGACGATCTTAAACAAACATATGATGAAATGCTGAAGCTTGCCCGTAAGCATGGATTGGATGAAGTCCGCATAGCCCGTGAATACCGCCTTCAAATTCGAAGGGTGCAGACTGAACACATCAGAGAAATACGCGCTGGCATTGATGAATTGATCTTGACCTTCCAGGGTAGATCTGAGCTGGCCTTGCAGTTTCTGGAACTGGACCGGGCTGGAAGGTCTATCGGTGGAACGGTGGAACGTCTGCGTTCCCAGTTGATAGATACGCGCGGTGCGCTTGAAGCCGCTGTGCAACTAAGACACCAACTGGAATCAGGTGATACTTCAGTAAGCAAGGCTGAAAGCGAACTGGAAGGCGTGGAACTTCGAGCGCGTGGAATCATGGAATTGATGGCCGATCATGCTCGCACGATCAGTACCCAGTACGTGCAAGGTGGCATTTCGATCAGCCAAGCTTTCGCTTCAGTGACTGAAGCCATGAATCAGATGGCAAAGCGATCAGGTACCCCTATGCGGTTGTTTGCTGATCCAACCGCCATCCAAGGCGCAACCGGGGAACTGCAAGCACAGATTGCCAGCCTGAAGACCATTACAACGCTTACCGACAAGCGCCTTGAAATCGAACGGAAGATCAGCGGTCTTCAGTCCGGTGCAGAGTCCGGTGCTACCGAAGGCAAGCGCGAAGAAGCCAAGGCCGCGCTGGCTGAAGCACAGGCTGAACTTGCTGCAACTAATGTGCAGCTTGACGCGGCTCAAAAGGCCGGTGCAACCGCCACACAGGCTGCTGTGTACAACGATCAGGCGCGGGGTATGGCTGAACTTATTAGCCATCTTGCAGGGCAAGGCGGGCGGTTCAGGGGTGATGAATACCTGATAGATCTGATGAATAGGTATAAGGCAGTATTACCTATGATAGATCAGGCGCACGCGAAGTGGTCTGAACTGGATCGCATGGAACGTCAAGGCACTGATGTAATTGCCGAACATAGGGCGCAACTGCGTACACTAATGGAATCCATGCCAGGCGCTATTAGTACTTCAGCAATGACTATGCTTGATGACTTTGTCAAGCGTATGCGGGCTTACGTTTCGGTTACTGATGAATTGCTGAAGCGCACCCGTGAAATGGAATCGAAGTACTCCGGTGAAGATTCAAGTGTTGGCCAGTTCAGATCAGACCTTGAAGAGATTCTGCAACTGGACCGGGACATCAAGCAGGTAGACCTTGACGCTTCAATCGGATTCCAACAATATGGTTCACTTACAGATGATATACGGGAATGGACACAGCTTACCCAGTCCAGCATTGAAGACTTGTTCGATAACATAGGTGCAAGGCTTCGCGACTATCGGAAGGAATTTGATCTATCAGTACAAAGGCTTGAAATCGGTGATTTCTATGATGAAGAAATCGACGCGGCAAACAAAGTCGGCGTTGCACTTTCGGACGCTGGCAATACTGCAACTGATGCTTTTGGTAAGCTGAATGAACAACTTGCCATTACTGAAGCGGATCTAAGACGCATTCTTGAAGTTGCAACCCAGGCTTTCGCCGCTGGTTCCAATCAAGGCGGATTAGGGCCGGCCATCAATTCGGCAAAGCTGGCAACCCGTGACCTGCGTGATACCGAATTTTATGATACTGAAGCTGGACAAAGTCGGATACCTGCAACTGGTTTCCAGTTGGTACTTGATGCATTCTTCGCGGTAATGACACAGCGCGCGGCTGCTATGATAGATAGTACCAAGCTTGATGAATTGATGCAACTAGCGGATCTTGCAGCAAAGACCGCAAAGGTTACCGGTGCAACTGCTAATGAGCAATCACAAGCAGGCGTATCTGCCATACAACAACGCGGTAGGCAAGTTGGGTTAAGCGATCAGGAAATATCAGTTGCACAGCAACAATTTTCATTAATGATGCGTTTCCAGCTTGATGAAGTTGCGAAGTCCGTTGCTGATATAATGGCTGAAGCATTGTTGCAATCTGGCATTGCTGAAAAGCTAGGTGCAACCATTGCCGAAACTGCTGCAACGCATCAGGTTGGATCTGATGTTGGTCAGTATTGGGGCAAGCACGCAGCGGAAACGGCTGCTGAAGGGCTTAACAAGGAAATGCCAACCTTGGCAGAATCCTTCAGTTCTAATTCAGCTTATACGTTTATGAAAGAGCTTGAAGGGCGCTGGAAGGAACGGGTAGCAAGGGGTGAAACTGATCTTTCACTTCGGGAATTTGCGCTTACGCCTGAAGGCATTCGTGAGATTATGACCGAACTGCTTGCGGCGCCAAGGCGTCAAGCAATGGCAAACACGGAGGAACTTCGGGAAACGTCACCTAGAATTATCGGTACTGCACGTACTGAATTGATGGCACGTACACTTCGCGAAGTAGAAGACGCAATAGATTCGGTAACCGAATCATTTCAAGATGCAACATCATTCCTAGAAACACGCTTGGAATCTGAAGAAAAGATGATAGCGGTTCAGAAGACATATACGGAATCATTCAAAGGACTGGATCAGCAAATCAAGAATGCTGATGGTCGAATCAGAGATATTACCCGTGCGATGGCCCGACTATCTGAAAAATCAATTCAAGACATAGAATTGTTGGTCAAGGAGGGGAACGACATACTTACCCCATTGCGTGCAGAGCTGGCTTCGCTGCAAGGTGAATATGCAAGTGCGGTTGCAGGCGGTGATTCACAGCGCGCTTTTGGTCTTGACCAACAAATAAGAAACCTGAAGGGTGAAATCAAAGGCATTGAAGAAGCCTACGCTGATAGGATCCAAGCTGAAAAGGATTACATGGCCTACAATCAGCAACGCACGGATCAGATGATTGCACAGAATGAAAAGGTAAAAGAGAATGTATCAGATGCAAAGACAGATCTTGCAGTTAGACAAGGTCAAGCCGACATACAACTTGCACGCGAAAAGGAACTAGAACAACTGCAAGGCATTGCATCAAAGATTCAAATGGCAACCGATTGGATGGGTAAATTCCAAGCTGCACTAATCAAGGTCACATCAATCAATTATGAAAAGATCGGTAAGGACTTCGAAGGCGGTGATGTACGTGCAGGTATGGCCGGGGTTGGTGATGTGTTCGGCGGTATCGGTGCAGTTGCCAGCAACTTTGGTCCTTATGGGGAAATCGTTGGTGCAGCGTTCGGCTTCGCTGAAGGGTTGGCTGACTTCATCGGCGCTTTGTTTGGCGGTCAAACCGATCTTACCAAGCTGGAACGTGCAGCGGCTGAACATGAAAAGATCAATGGGTTACTTGCTGCACGGAACGACTTGCTGAAGCGCGCTACAGACTTTGGCAACCAGTACCTGGATTCGATTGAAGAGCAGGCCCGATTCATGGCCGCTTCGCTGCGTGAATTGGAAACTGGACCATTCAGTCTAGCGGGTCAATCCAATACCCAGGGCACCTTACGCCTTACCGGATTGAAGTCTGAAGCAGCCATTCTAAAGGAAACCATTGCCGAACTGACTAAGTACCAAGACAACAAGGGTATATTGGATGAAGGGAGGCAGGGGGAACTTGATTCTGCAACTGAACGCCTTGCAATGATTGACATTGAAACACAGTCACTAGAAGCGCAACTGGATCTAAGAAAGCAGATCCGTGACGCTGTGCTTCAGCAACTGGATTACCAACGTTCATTGAACGACAATCTTGTTAACGCAGGTGAAATGACTTCGCTGGCTGCTGCACAGTCTGCGTATTCCGCGTCACTGGACATACTAAACAAGGCGCTTTCCGGGACCCTTCGAGATGCATCAGGCCAACTTGTGAGCCTTTCAGAGTCAGAGTTAGCCAAGTTGCAAGCTGATGTTGAATCAGCCCGCGAAGCTGTGAATGAAGCCGAACGAAAGGGCTATCAGCATGAATTAGCCGGGATTGCACGGGATGAAGAAGTTGATGGGTTGGATCTTGCAGAGAAAAGAATGGATGTATTGCAACGTCAACTAAGAGCAGAGCAACAAATTCTAGCGCAACTGATCAAAGAAGGTAAGTCTACAGATGAAATCAGGGAACAAAAGGAAAGGATCTGGCAATTAGAAATTGCAATCAACAAGGAGCAAGATAAGCGCTCTTCAAAAGTTGACAAGGAAATGCAATCTATCCTGAGATACCGGCGTGAAATGGCACGCGCCTTCACATCAGACGGTGTAATCACAGGTGAAGAATCTGCAAGGTACAATGAAATTACTGCAAGGATCAGATCTGAACTGAAGGAACGCGGTTACCCAGAAGATGAAATCGAAGACATGATCAAAGCAATGGGATTCCAATTACCCCGGTACCACAAAGGCGGGGTTGTCAAGGGCCGGCGCGGTTCGGAAGTCTTGACCTTGCTGCAACCGGGTGAAGTGGTTACACCTGAAAATGAAACGCGGGCCTACGGCGGTCCTGAAGCGTTCAGGGCTATGGTTACCGGTAATGCCTCGAAGATGATCCAGTCTGCAACCAACACGGTTATTCACGGCGGACCTGCAACCATCAACAACACCTTTGGATCTGCACCGCCTTCACCCGAAGCCTATGCACGGGCTATGAAACCGATCATCATTCAAATTGCACGCGATGTAATTACGACTCATGAGCGGGAACGGGGCCGAGCGCGTGGGTAGATTATGGCAGTACGCCGGATATTCTTCGGTGTGTGTCTTTAGCAGATAGTGATTTCTTCAAGGCCCGTTCAAACCGTTGGTAGGAGCGGGCCTTACTGTATGGTGACGTACATGGCACCATACTCGAAGATGGTGACACACATGGCACTATTCTCGAAGTCGATTAGGTGACACCGCTGGCACCTAATCCGGTCTATGGTGACACGGATGGTTGCAGATGGTGTCACACATGGCCCATTGATGGTGACACGGATGGCCCCCCAACTATACGATTGAACTAGACAAATAACCTTTACCTTCGGATTATGCTGGCCCATGCAATTACTCACGAGCCCACATTCAAATTACTAGCGAAGCATAGGCGCATTGATAATTCAGGGCCTAGACCGGTCTATAAGCCGGATCAGCCAGTCATAGACATTCATCAGTCAAAGGCCAAATTCATCGGGCTGGCTGGTTCGCCCGGTGTCGGTAAGACCGCCGCCGGGGCTAAGGACTTTTCAGACTTTGTTAAGTACGGTGTCGGGAACGCTATCCTGATTTCACCTACTTACACAATGGCCAAAGACACTGCCATAAAAGAGCTTCGCAAATGGGCACCGCCTTGGGTGAAGCTGCCTTACAGTGCCAGGCCAGCAGCGGTAGACATCGGCCATAACCGTCAACTGTACATCAGATCTGCTGATTCGCCTGAAATGATAGATGGTATTGACGGTGTAACATATGTTTGGATGGATGAAGCCGATCTTTGCGGTGAAGACGCATTCAATCACGCATCTGAAAGATTGTCAAGACCGTTCGCTGGAACCAACAAAAGGCGGTTTCTATTCACCCTTACCCCGCAACTGATCAGGGGTAACTCCTGGGTACGTGATAGAATCTATCGGCCATTCATGGATGGCAATCCAGATTATTACTTCCAGCGTTATAGATTCTTTGATTGCAATAGATATACCCAGGCAGACCGTGACCGGATTCTTTCTGAACATCCACAAGGAACCTGGACCTATGCAAGATTCATGGCCGAATGGGTTGGCCAGTCTACCGGGGCTGTGTATCCTGAACTGACTCCGATTGTTGATGCACCTATCCGGCTGGATCAATGCGAAGAAATTGTCTGCGGTGTAGACTGCGGACGTAATGACCCATTCGTCTTAACTGTACTGGGTAGGCATGGGTCAAAGTGGTATGTATTTGCCGAGTATTGGGCACAAACTGTATTGCAAACCAACCCTTTCAAGATTGCAAAGGGCCTGGCTGAACTTTTCGATGAACTGGGAATCAAGAATATTATCTATCACGATTGGCAAGCGGGTGCATTAGATCTTCCAGTCTATCATGACCATGACCCTGGCCAGATAGAAGACGTTGCAATGGAACTTGCAAGCCTTGGTTATGTGCTGAAGTGGAAGAAAGCTGATAAGACTGGACCTAATTCAGTCTATCGGCAAACCGATTACGTGCGTAAGCTATTCATTCACAAGCTCCTTTACTGCACAAAGAATGCACACAGGTTGCATGATGCGTTACAGACCTACGCCTGGGAAGGGGTACGCCGGGCTGGAACCAGCAAGGCAGATGGTAAGGCCAGTCACGAAGACAGTCACGGACCTGATTCGCTACGTTATGGCCTTTGGTCACACGCCTTGGAAACCAATCCGAGAGACCTGATTTCAGAATATGGCCTGAAGTATTATTGAAATCCGCTGGCAACATTTCGGAACGCGAAGTGAAATCATTTGGACAAAAGTCAGAATCGGAATTACACTTCTTGAATCAGGCACCGGGAACGGTGCATCAAGGAACCTGTGATGATCGAAGCACACGCTGAACTTCTCATGAGCAAGATCGCTGATCAAATGGGCATAGCGCCTGGCAATAGTTATGCAATGGCACTCAAAGGCGGCACGCGACGTATTAAGTCACATATTGAAACGTACTTCAAGGATCTCAAGTGTACTGTAACTGAAAAGGAAATCGGTTCCAACTGCCTGCCA
>Ga0137433_1000226_pt1 | contig 33437 bp, 35 predicted proteins | sample EasRivERMZT840_2_FD_102335 | JGI IMG/M metagenome (GOLD analysis project Ga0137433, IMG submission 102335) | Soil microbial communities from meander-bound floodplain in the East River, Colorado, USA - East River MetaG ERMZT840_2 | ecosystem: Environmental > Terrestrial > Soil > Floodplain ...
CGTATGTAATGAAGCCGCTCGTGGCGATCGCGGATCCGGTCGAGCGCCTGAAAACGATGATCGAGCTTCATCTGCGGCTGGTTCTCGAAGAAAGAAACCTCGAAGTAACGGGTCTGCTGCACGAATGCAAGACGCTTTCGACCGGAGATCAGAGCAAGATCAATCGCCGCAAGAAGGAATACGTCAAGATGTCGACCAAACTCATTTCCGACGTCTTGAACAAGTACAGCATCACGGATATCGATCCGAAACTCGCCGCGTTTGCGCTTCTGGGCATGCTCAACTGGACCTATCAGTGGTACAAGACGTCCGGTTCGAGTTCGCGCGAGGAAGTGGTCCGGAATTTTCAAACGATTTTCCTGCAGGGAATTCTCGGGCACGCATGGGTACAGCACGTCGCAAAAGCCGGCGCACATTGACGCGTTATTGGAAGGAGATCAAACCAAATGGACCGAATCGCAATTTTCGACACGACATTAAGAGACGGAGAGCAGGCGCCCGGATTCAGCATGAATGTGGAAGAGAAGCTGAAGATGGCTCGCCAGCTCGAACGTCTTCAGGTGGACATTATCGAAGCCGGCTTTCCGATCGCGTCCGAAGGGGATTTCGAGGCAGTGAAGAAGATTTCAGCGGAGATCAAGGGAGCGACGATCGCCGGACTTGCCCGGGCGGTACCCCTCGACATCGATCGCTGCTGGCAGGCTCTCGAGCACGCCGTCCGGCCCCGCATCCATACCTTCCTTGCAACGAGCGACATTCACCTCAAATACAAATTCAATAAGACCCGCGGCGAAGCGCTCGACATTGCCGTAAAAGCCGTCGAGCGGGCTCGAAAGCTGTGCGACGAAGTCGAGTTTTCCGCTGAAGACGCCGGTCGAACCGAGATCAATTACCTCTGTACCGTTTTCGATGCCGTGATCGACGCGGGCGCGACGATCGTGAACGTCCCGGACACGGTTGGGTATCAGACACCCGCCGAATACGGCCAGTTGATCCGGACGCTTCGAGAACGTCTGAAGAACGCGGATCGCATCACGATCAGCACCCATTGCCACGACGATCTCGGTCTGGCCGTTGCGAACAGTCTCGCTGCCATCGAGAACGGCGCGCGGCAGGTGGAATGCGCGCTCAACGGCATCGGCGAGCGAGCCGGAAATGCAGCGCTCGAGGAAATCGTAATGGCGCTGGATACGCGGAAGCGGTACTACAACGTCATAACGGGCGTCCGAACCGAAGAGCTGTTTCGCTCGAGCCAGCTGCTCTGCGAACTCACGGGCAAGGATGTACAGGTCAACAAGGCAATCGTCGGAGCGAATGCATTCGCGCACGAGGCCGGAATCCATCAGGACGGCATGCTCAAGAACTCCGTCACCTACGAAATCATGTCGCCGGAACGCGTCGGCGTGCCCCGGAGCCAGATCGTTCTCGGAAAGCATTCCGGACGCCACGCGCTGGAAGCGCGCTATCGCGAACTCGGCTACACGCTCACGCGCGAGCAGCTCGAAAAGGCGTATGTGAAATTCCTCGAGGTCGCCGACAGTAAAAAGAGAGTTGAAGATCAGGATTTAATCGCGATTCATGAAAGCGCTCATAGCGTGGCTGCCGGGTGATGGCGTCGGCCCGGAGGTGCTTCGTGAAGCTCGCCGGGTTCTGGAAGTCATCGCGAGCGAGCACAACCACGAGTTCGAATTCGTCGAAGCGGACATCGGTGGCGTAGCTATCGAACATCACGGTGAGCCGCTGCCTCAAACCACACGCGACATCTGCCTGAAATCGAATGCAGTCTTTCTCGGCGCGGTTGGTGATCCCAAATACGATCACCTTCCGCCGGGAAAAAAGTGTGAGAACGGCCTTCTCGATCTGCGCAAGCTGCTCGGTAATTACGCGAATCTTCGTCCTGTCACGGTCTTTGAATCACTCGTGGACAGCTCGCCTTTGCGCCGGGACCTGGTTCGTGGTGTGGACCTGTTGATCGTCCGGGAATTGCTCGGAGGCATTTACTTCGGGTCGCCGCGCGGCATGGACGACAGCCAGGCCTTCAATACCGAGATTTACAGCCGCGACGAAGTCCGTCGTGTCGCGCGCGTCGCGTTCAAGCTGGCAAGGAATCGGCGGCGGCGGGTGACGTCGGTAGACAAAGCCAACGTGCTGGAAGCATCCGTCCTGTGGCGGCAGACATGCACGGAGGTGGCGAAGGAATTTCCGGATGTCGTATTCCAGAGCATGTATGTCGATAACTGCGCGATGCAGCTCATTGCGAAGCCGGCGCAATTCGACGTCATCGTTACCAACAACATGTTCGGCGACATCCTTAGCGATGAGGCGTCGATGCTCGCCGGCAGCCTGGGTCTGCTGCCTTCCGCGAGCATCGGAGGAAAGATCGGATTGTTTGAGCCTGTTCATGGGTCGGCGCCGGATATCGCGGGCAAGGGAATCGCGAATCCGCTGGGCGCGATCTCATCGGTGGCGATGATGCTGGAACATTCTCTTGAGCTTCCGCGCGAAGCCACCAAACTCGAGCGCGCTATTGTGAAAGTGTTGAGCCGCGGCTACAGAACTTCGGACCTGAAAAGCCGAAGCGGCCGCGAGAAATCAAAGGAGCGGATCGTCTCCACAAGGGAACTGGGCGAGCTGATCTGCGATTACATCCGGATGCCGGATGCTACCTGACGGTTAACGTAAATATTTATGAAAACTCTATACGACAAAATCTGGGACGCTCACGTCGTCGTACCCGAGACGGACGCCCCGGCGATTCTCTATATCGATATTCACCTGATCCACGAAGTCACGACGCCGCAGGCGTTCTCGGGATTGAAGGCGCGCGGACTGAAAGTCCGGCGGACCGACAAGACGTTCGGCACGATGGATCATTCCATCCCGACATCCAGCCGGTCGCTTACCGGCTTCGATGAAATGGCCGCAAAGCAGGTTCGGACGCTTGCCGAAAACTGCGCCGAGTTCGGCGTGCCTTTATACGACCTCAACAGCTCGAAGCAGGGAATCGTCCACGTCATCGGCCCGGAACTTGGACTCACCCAGCCCGGACGCACACTTGTTTGCGGTGACAGTCACACCTCGACGCACGGCGCGTTCGGCGCGCTGGCGCACGGCATCGGAACGAGTGAAGTCGAGATGGTGCTCGCGACACAGTGTCTGCTGCAGCGAAAGTCGAAGAACTTCAGGGTGAACTTCGATGGCCGGCTGCAGCCGAGCGTGACGGCCAAAGACATGATCCTGGCGTTGATCGCGAAGATCGGCACCGGAGGCGGAACGGGACATGTTTTTGAATTCACCGGTTCGGCCATTCGCGCCCTGGACATGGACGCCCGGATGACGATCTGCAATATGTCGATCGAAGGCGGAGCGCGCGCCGGCCTTGTCGCTCCAGACGACACGACATTCCAATACGTCGCCGGTCGCGAGTTTGCGCCGCAAGGAGCGGCATGGGACGCGGCACTGACCCGATGGAAGAAACTTCCCAGTGACGACGGCGCGCACTTTGACCAAACCGTGACGATCGATGCGTCGTCTTTGGAGCCAATGATCACCTACGGCACGAATCCCGGCATGGCCATTCCCCTCACCGGGCGTGTACCCGCCGCGTCGACCGCCGAAGATCAAACGGCTTTGAAGTACATGGGACTCGAGCCCGGCCAGCCGATGCTCGGACATCCGATCGACGTGGTCTTTGTCGGCAGCTGCACGAACAGCCGGCTCTCGGACCTTCGCAGCGCCGCGCAGATCCTCCGCGGACGCAAAGTCAATCCCCGCGTGCGCATGCTCGTTGTTCCCGGATCCTATGAAGTGAAACGGCAGGCGGAAGCCGAAGGGCTCGATCGCGTGTTCAAAGAGGCTGGCGCCGAATGGCGCGAAGCCGGCTGCAGCATGTGCATCGCAATGAACGGCGATTCGGTTCCTGCGGGCAAAACGTCCGTGAGCACAAGCAACCGCAATTTCGAGGGACGTCAGGGTAAAGGAGCGCGCACGCTGCTCGCGTCGCCAGTTACTGCAGCGGCCAGTGCGGTTGAAGGTTGCGTTGCCGATCCGCGTCGGCTCGGAGGTGTGGCATGAAAATATTGGGACCAGTTGTTGTCGTTGCCGCTGAAAACATCGATACCGACCAGATCATACCGGCTCGGTTCCTCAAAGTGACGGACAAGGTCGGTATCGGCCAGCACCTGTTCGAAGACCGGCCGGAGTTTCAGGTCAAGAAAGGCGTCGAGATACTCGTCGCAGGGGACAACTTCGGCTGCGGCAGCTCTCGTGAACACGCCGTGTGGGCGTTGAAGGACTTCGGTTTCAAAGCCGTCATCTCCACGAGTTTTGCAGACATCTTCCGCCAGAACAGCTTGAAGAACAGCTTTCTTCCGATCGTTGTCGATTCGAAAACCCACGCCATGCTCAAGCCGGGCGTGGTCGTGTCGATCGATCTCGCATCCCAGACTCTGGCGATCAAAGACGGCCCAACCGTCACATTCCCGATCGACTCGTTCTCGAAAACCTGCATTCTTGAAGGTCTGGACGAGATCGGTTACCTCCTGAGACACGACGCTGCCATCACCGCATTTGAGGGACGAGGGGTCTGACCCCTCGTCCCCCTTTCGAGGTCGTGCTATTCTTTGGAGTCGGCGGGCCGTTAGCTCAGTTGGTAGAGCATCACACTTTTAATGTGAGGGTCGCTGGTTCGAGCCCAGCACGGCTCACTTCCAATAAAATCAAACACGTAGGGCGTGGTCGGAAGTGACGGGTTTTAGGTGGTTGGCAACCACATGGCAACCACGCGACGATTCTCCCGTCCTTCGGTAGCAGGACCAGATCTGTCTTCGTGACGACCCATCATGTTCGAAAAATGAGTTCTACTAAGAAGCTATCCGTTTCAGACGCCATACTCGCGTTCGACGAGCTCTTTACAGCGGCTTTTCATCGGCGACTTCGCGAATTACTCGAAGGCAGACATTTGTATCAGGGTGTGTCGATCGAGGTTTCGGACATTAAGGCAACAGTGAAAAGCCGTCTCATTAATCCAGCCGGGGACAGCGCTGGATACGACGTGGGTGTTGCGTATCGGCTGGCGCGCTTTGTAGTCGATGTGCGCCCATCAAGTGGTCCAGCCGAAGACGGACCGGCAGCACGAAACGAAACGATTATCCTTTTTTCTCGGCTCTCGAACCTTAAGTTGTACTGTCACCAGTGTAAGGAGCGGGAGGCTTTCGCCCCTATATGGACGGCGGATCCAACATTTGAAAGCCATGGTGAAGCGGTAAAACGTGCGCTTAATGTCGGCCGGCCAGCCCAGCGAGCGGTTTCAGGGTTTCCCGTACAGTTTCTTATCCTCTTGTATCAATGCCAAATTTGCCACTCCGACCCTGCCGTCTTTCTTGTCCGAGTCAACCGCAAGAGTTGGACTCTTTCGATTCACGGCCGATCGCCCATGGAGAACGTCGAGGTTCCCGCTTACATACCGAAAGAGGAACAGCGTTTTTATCGAGACGCTTTAATAGCGCAACAGACCGGGAAGATCCTTGCCGGCGTCTTCTATCTCCGAACTTTTCTTGAGCAGTTCGCCCGCAGGCAAACTGGACTCGTTGGCCGCAGCACAGGAGAGGAAATCATGGCCGCCTACAACGTCACGTTGCCGCCAACGCTGGTCGGTCAAATGCCTTCGTTACGGGAATGGTACGACAAACTCAGCGCCGCGGTTCATGAGGCCAGGGAAGACGATGCGGTTTTCGACGAAGCCATGGGGCAGATTAACCAACACTTTGACATTCGCCGTGTGCATCGGCTTCCAGATAAACCCGCCGAACAGAAATAGCGCCGGCTATTAAAGCTCCGAATCATGACTCACTTCAATGACAAGCTGCTGCAGATAGGCAATCAACAACAAATAGCCGAGTTCTTACGTGCGCCCACTATCGCGCTGGCGGAGTTCCTGACAGCCGTTCTGAGCGCGCCGGATAGCGCACGCTTGGCAGCCGGCCACATAGTTCAGGCGGCACTGAAGGGACGCCTTTTCGAGCAACTGGGAAAAGAAATCGAAGAACTGAGAACCGCCGGGCGCATCAAGGAGGATTATTTTGCAACTCACAATCAACAGGCGACGCTGCACGACCTGCTGAAGTTCATTGATGAGAGCCCACCAGACGAAGAGTTATTCAAGGCCCTGAAGAGCGTTTTTTTCTGCGCTGTCGCAGCCGGTACGTCAGCTCAGGATGAATTGAAGGCCTACCAAATTCTCCAGGTTTGCAAGGAACTCCGTTCCGGAAACATTCTGCTACTGAAAGCGTGCTGGAAACTGTACGAGGAGGATCCTCAACAGTTAAAGAAAATGGGCGATGGCCATGGAGGCCCGATTTCGTTTATCAAATGGACCGACATAATGGCTGAGAAGGTAGCCCTGCCGGCTGGGCTGGTAGACGTCCACACGACGAAACTCGAGGACTTGAAGCTGCTGTCGGCGAGAACTCCGGCGGGGGCGATCAATTGGAAGAACTGCCGGCTGTCGTCATTTGGGCTGGAGATGTGTCAGTACATTACGAGGTTCTGAGAGGGGCGTGGACGACTGCAGCGAGGCAACTAATGGCACCCGCTCGGTCGTCGGAATCACCCAAAGCTTGTGACGGTGAGGCCGTAGCGTCCCAAAATCTTCTCGATCACGATGGAGTTGGCGACCGCCTCCGCCTCACCCAATGGTGTAGTCCACGTGACTTTGTTGCGTTTTCTCAACTCTCTTAGAACATCTTGAAGCGCCAGCACCTTGACGGAACCGTCGCGAATTGATGCGATTCTTTCGTCGCGCCATTGGTCATTCGGCAATTTGTCAGGATCTGCACCAAGAGTGGCCGCGAGCCCGTCTTTCATCAGTCTTAAAGATCGCTCTATAAGGCGTTGCTGTTCGAATGGGCTTACGTATTTCGGCGGCTTGTTTCGACTTTTCACGGTTTCACTTCCTCTGGAAGAAGAGAGGGCGGCTGCCGGCCTGAAGCCGGCGCTCGGAGCGCATCCTAGGGACCTTCGCTGACCACCTTTGAGTCGAACATCAGCTGATACAAAAATGATGAAAATGAGCCTAAAGGAGGCATTAGACGACATCCTGAATCGCGCGAAATGGCGGTGGGAATGCCTCCGCCACATCGAGAACTACTGCCGCGACTATCGAGCGCTGAATTCTCGATTTGGTGAGTGGTTCCTTATTCAATTCCAAAGAGCTTCGAACGTGAATTGCCTTCATTTCTTGGTGACACAGAACTTTTGGAATCCATGATCACGTCGATCAACACGAAGCGTAAGAGATTCCCTCGCCGGATCGAAATCGCTTTCAAGTGTTTCAAGCTGAAGACGCAGCTTCGGAACGGCCGAAGCCCAACGAACGAACAGATTAGCCACATGATGGAAGAAGAAGTCGTGGAGGTCCCACGAATCAAGAGATATCGGCGCGAGATTCGCACCCTAGTTGAAAATGGCTGCCCTTGGTAATTGAGGCGGCCCTCGGGTGAGGAAATGAACAACACACAGAAGAACGAGGCCCAAGAACTCCTGCAAAAAGCCGCGCGCAATCCAGCAGATGAACACGACGAGGGTAAGTCACAAACAGAACTCGATGCGCGCGCCGACTCTCAGGCCCGATGGGAAGAGTTGGTGATCTTCTTCTGGAATGCGCCCGAATACCTTCGGAGTGAATTTCGTCAGACACCGCTGTATGAAAAGCTATCGCTGATTTTGGTGACAGCCGGTCTTGCCACTGCTGTCTATGCTGGGACGATCTATAAACAGCAACTCAATGCCATGCAGAACCAGATCGCGGAAATGCAGCGGGGTACGAATGCAAGCCAACGAGCTTACGTAGGCGTTCATGGATTGGAAATTCAAGAAGCACCGCAGAACGATGGCCCCTTGGCTGGACTGATTGTTTCGCCAGTTTTTTCGAACGCTGGAAATACTCCGGCAAAAAATCTCAGATGGACTTCCACCTCTCGCGATTGGGATCCGTACCTTCCTTTTAGTGACAAAAAAAGAGGCTCTCCGGGAGAAATGGAAGACCTGAGACATGTATCACTAAATCCGATGAGTATCGGACCGCGTCAAGAAATTAGAAATCACTTCTCCAACGGAGAATTGATCCAGCGACCGTTCGTTGATGCCATAAGGAAGGGTCAATTGACCGTTTACATTCACGGAGCCGTCGTTTATCAGGACGCCTTTTCGGACGACTACCATGTCACCAGATACTGCTATTTCCTCTGGGGAAATAATGCCGTTGTGGCCAGCCCATTCGGTGTCGCTTATTCCCACTGCGGCGACGGCCGAAACTGCACGGACGAAGAATGTGGCGAAGAGACAAAGCGCCAGCTTGCCCAACGATTGGCTAGCGACGCCCGAGAGAGACTTCGCCGTGAGGGGAACTAGGCACATGACCGACGCAACTGGGTAGCTAAATGTCTGGCATATCGACGAAAATTCGTCTCACGCAACCTTTTCTTGGGGCATCGTTCGTACTGCTGGTCGAACGCGTGTTGAGCGGATTTGATGCGCCCCTGTGGTTGCTCTTGCCGCCATTAGCGTTGGCCGCGATCTATCTGTTTATATGGCCATGGATCGACGCGAAAGATAGTAGAAACAGGAACGCGACATACTTTGGAATAACTCTGTGTCTAGGCTGCCTCGCACTGGCTTGGAGCATTCACGCACGTCGAAGCTTGGCGATTCTAATGCCGACGACGGTAGAGGCGTCTATACATGGCGACTATTTCGAATTGAAGGAGTTCATTGTCTTCAACGGCGGAGACAAGGAAATCCCGATAAATGCGGCGTGGCTTGAGTTTGACTTCAGTCCCAACCAGACGGTTTCGGCGGGCCAGTGCTGGACACTCTCCACCTTGAACACTTCGGCAGGCTACAAAACTCGTTTTGATTGCAAGATCAACTACCCGGAATTGGTTCAGTCCAATGTTGGCCTGAGGCTAGATAGGTTCTTCGGCTCACCATTTCCGCCTCCAGGGGCCAAAGGCAAACTAACTGTGCTGTACGGGGGCGGCCAATTGGTCGTTCATCCATTCAGTATTTCATTTACATTTCCGGCTAAATGAACGCCATCTCAGACCCATTGGTAAGGCTTCGAGGGAAGCGCGGAAGACTTTTTAGATCCGCACTTCGAACAACGCACTGCGCCGGTTCGGCTGTTCACGGTAGTTCAAGCTTGTTGAAGTAGTCGGCAAACCGCTTCGCAGGAGCCTTCAATATAGTCAGGATCTCTATCCCCTTGCCTGTGCCTGCACACGGATTGATCGCGTGGTAGTGAGCGATCGCAGCTGAAGGGCCTGCTTGATCAAGCATCATGTTAGGCGGACAATAAGGCGATCATGAAACGCCGTCTTCTTATCTTCGGTGGCGCAGCAGTCGCAGTCATATCCGCGACATGGCTCGCATGGTCCTACACAAATTTGAAATACCCCACACCGGAAGAGCTCGTGGAGCAGGCGAGACCTGCGACAGAAAAGCAACTTGCAGAGAGCGCACTCAAACCACCTTCGTGGCTGGTCTTGCTTCCGGGATACACACACCGCTATGGAAAAGGCTGCGAAGACAACGCATGCGGTTGGATCGAGGGCGAGAGCGGATTCAGGTTTACCTATGCGATAAGCCCTAACGAAGGTCAATTGGTCGATGCGACGCAGAAGGAGAAGTATCTCCAGTTTTTTGAAGAAAGGATCAACGGATACAGAGTGCGGAAGGCTCAGACTCAGTCAGGCGCTGTGATGATCACGATCTTGTTTGATGAATCCGAGAGTACCGGCAACGCGGCGAATTTTCGGGCCGATTCGGCAAGTGCCACACAAGCTAGAGACATGTTTCAGATGGCGGTGGGAGTAGTGCCCAAGAAACCCAAACCATGAGCCGCCCCACAAAACGATGGAGCCGACGCAAAAGACGCGCGGCTCATCGTTAAACCGTTAAGTAATACTTCAACGTCGAACAGTGAACGAATTCGCGTTAAGTTGACTTCATATTTCCAGTCGTATGTTCTTCGATCGGCCTCAATTCTGAATGTCGCAAATACTGGGAACCGGGCCCTTGTACCTCCCCTCCTGAGACAGTTGATGAGCGAAACATCGGCTCCGGGATTATCTTCGGACAGCGATCGTTGAAACGCATTCAGGTCGCGACCTACCGCTTCCCACCAATCAGCCGCGATGGTCCGCATGACGACGTGTCGTGTCGCCTGTACGGTTTCACCCTGTAGGCCTGTAGGGCCTTAAAGCGGTCGAGAATCGTGTGATCGAGGAACCGACCAAGAAAGAGCTGGCCGCTGATACGCATGGGCGGTTCAAGCTCGATACCGAGGGTCTGGCGAATATGAACGGCCACGCTGACTCCGCGCACCGCAGATTCCTTCAGCAGAACCTGAAATGTTTCGTGACCGATACCGTGCATCCAGGCCTTAATAGGCCCACTCATTCAAGCGCAATATTTCTTTCGGTTCGAGCGGCTCTTTCAGGATGTCGAATCCGAAGCGAGCTTCTAGGTATTCGTTCAGGTTTTGCCCCGCGAGCTGCGCCTCTTCGTTCAACACCCGGAGTTCGTCCCGATGTGCACCGTACTTCCTCAGAACCTATTGCCACGAAGGTTTGCGGTTGCCGTCGATCTTCGCCGTTATTCCAGAATAGAACGCGCCTGGTCGGCGATCGTTTGCCCTGCCGGGGTCATGCAACCTTTTCTGGGGTCGAAGAGTGAGCGGTGCAGAGTGCGTTCCATTTTCCGAATTTGAACTGTTAATGCGGCCTCGCTGACGTTGCATTCGAGGGCGGCTTTCGAAAGTCGATGCTTGAGGGCTAGCGCGACCACAAACTGCAGGTCGCGTAAGCGCAGATCGCGCGCAACTCGATGCAGCCATGCAGCCGCACTCGTTAGGTTGTGTGGTCAGGATCCGCCCGGCTCTTGACCAGCCGGGCGGGTCCGATTTTCGAATTACCGTGAACAATCAGTGAACAATTAACTCAGAACAGGGCCAACTGAGGACAATTGAGAAAGGCCAGCCCCACGGAGAGCCAGCAAGATACGCCACTACGGTCTGTCTTTTAATGTGAGGGTCGCTGGTTCGAGCCCAGCACGGCTCATTTCCCCTTCAATCCTGTCCGATCCTGGCCTACAGATTGCAGCCAGTTCTTGAGAGCCAATTCTACAAGGAGGCTCGGATTCCCATGTCGAGACGAGATTTGGATCGATATCGTGGACACGACTGGCCGAGGCGAAGCGAGGAAAATCCGTTCGCGGACTGGAACGACGATTGGGACCAGGAAAAATGGGATCGAGAGCATTGGGAACGCTGGATGGATACGGTGCGTGCGAACCAGAAAGATCCGCATGAATCTTACGGAACAATCGGGGGCACATCATACGGAGGCGGCGTGTTCACATCAGCCAGCTATGGCGGCGGCGCCGAGTTTTACAGCGTTACAGGCATGAACGAGAATCCGCTTCTCGAGACCTGGCGAAAATCGCATAAAGGAAAAGGACCGAAGGGATACAAGCGTCCTGACGAAAGCATCCATGATGAAGTATGCGAGCGCCTGACGCGCAATCCTCTCGTCGATGCAACTCTGATGTACGTTGAGGTCGAAGGTGGCGAGGTCACTTTGACCGGTGAAGTGCTTGATCGACGGATGAAGCACATGGCCGAGGACATTGTTGATGAGGTTTCCGGCGTGAGGGACATCCACAACAAGTTGCGCGTATCCCGGGATCGAGCGGCTTAGCGTTCGGTCCGGAAAGCAGCGATGACGTCGAAAGCCGGCTCTGTGGACGCGAGCCGGCTTTCGCGGTCTTCAGGATCGGCCGTTTCGCCGGGTGGTTAGTCTCGTAAGCATCAGGCCGCCGGCAAGCAGGATCAGAGTGGCAGGTTCTGGTACAGGCAGGCTGTCGTACTCGAGAACGTACGCGATTGGACCGGCGTAAGGAACTCCTCTGATATTGTCGCGGAGATCATTCCAGGCTTTCGATCGCCCTCCATATTCGAAGTAATGAAGCCGCGATTCACCTTCAGCCCAGCCATTATTCGGCTCTCCACCATGCCAATTCGTGTACGCGAAAGGCCCGTCGCCATTGACCCAAGTCCAACCGCCTCCCGCCTCCGGGCTGCCGTCCGGCTGATAACCACCCAGCCACGGACCGAGATTGGCTGGACCCGCTCCCTCCAGCACCCAAAAACTGGGCGAGTCCACCAATGCGAAGGCGAAGTCGTTCTCCTCTGCAGACAGAATGGTGGCAAGGTACCCGCCGCGTGAAATCGCATCAGCTTGGGCGTCGTCCCAGGTAATACCCCCCGGCGCCGAGATAACTTCGTACCAATGGTTGTTGTTGCCCGGTCCTGAGTTCCACCACACAGGTGCTGCGGAGACCGGTGCACTAATAGAAAGGACGATGAAAGCCGCGGCGAATGCACCCGCTGCTGCCTTGCGCGTCCAGCGAAAGAGGCAGTTCGATTTGGTCATTGTGTCAACTTTGCTCCCGGAAAATGGTTGGTTTGTGTTGAGACTTACGGCGCAGCCCGCAAGCAATTAAGACACCAACGCAGGGTTTGGTAATTGCCATCAATGCAGCGATTCGTAACGGTTTGATCCAGCAGGAAATGAATCTGGAACAGGCGATATCGCACTTCAACGGTCTGAGACCGGATGACACGATAGGTTGTAATGATCACCGACGATTGGTGTTAATACTTCCGACACTCAGCGGGATGATCTAGGGCACGATTGCACTCGTGCGGCCGCCGGCGAGGCTGTCGTCGAAGACGGATAGCGGGAACTGATTGTTGTCCTGACAGACGTATTCCCAGATCTCGGTTCCTTCACTCCACCGAAGATTGAAACCGCTGGTCCACGGCTTTGTATAAGCGCCGGGATCGTCGATCGTGACATCGTATTTCAGTGTGCGTGCATCTGGTCGCGAAAAGCGCTCGATGAGATGCAGACGATCTGTGTGCGGCAGGCCATCGCGGCTCATCCAGAACTTCTCATTGAAACCCACCGTATCGATGACCAACGTATCTCCTTCCCAGCGACCGATCGAATCGCCGTAATAACTCGGCACAAGATCCTTCGGGTGTTCCTTGCGATCCAGATACACGATGCGGAACGAATGTGGCCCGCCGATATCGATGAAGTAAACGCGTTTCTGCTCGGGCACATCGATGATCTCGAATCCGTAAGGTGTCACAAACTCCCGCGGGCCGCCCGATGCTTTGCAGCGCGCGTGCGGTTCGAACTTCAAACCCTCGGCATGACGCTCGTCCACGAGCGCTCGAGCCCAATTCTGCAGAGGAACGTCCTTGATGTCGATCCAGGCGTTGACAGTTGAGCGCGGTTCGTAGCTCTTTTCATTGATCACGAGGCGGCCATCGCCTTGCCAGATACCCGTCTGACCCAGCGGCGCGCCGAAATTGATTCGACCGTCCGCCCAACGCGGCGCAGGCCCCGCCGGAGGTTGCGCGGCAGGCTGTCCTCGTTGCGCGTTCTGCGCATGCAAAGAACACGTGAGGATAACGAATGAAGCCGTCAGTGTCAGAAAAGCGGAGCGGAACCGATTTCGCACTTTAACCTCCCAGCGAAAGCCCAATATACTGCCGCATCTCAGGCTTGTCGTCCAACCATACACAAACTCCGAGGTGACCCGGGTATGTTTCATCGAAATAATCTCAAGGCTCTCATCCTCACAGGCGCTTTAGCGCTCGTATTGATGTTCGGGACGCTCGTTGCACAGCAGCAGGCGCAGGCACCTGCCCAGGCTCCTCCACCGCCGCCGCCGATGCCGGCCGTGTTGCAGAACTACAAACCGGTCACCGCGGAGCGAATGAAGAGACCTGAAGACGGCGACTGGTTGATGGTTCGTCGCACCTACGACGGCTGGGGCTACAGCCCGCTCGAACAGATCACGACACGAAATGTGGACGAACTCCAGCCCGTCTGGAGCTTCTCGACCGGAGTGGTCAGCGGACACGAAGCGCCGCCCATGGTCAACAACGGAGTGATGTTCGTGGCTACGCCTTTCAATCAGGTGATCGCGCTTGATGCGAAGACCGGACGACTGCTCTGGCGTTACCGACGGCAGCTGCCCGAGGGCGCAAGCGTTCCGCACCAGACCTCGCGTGGCCTCGCCCTCTACGGCGATAAGGTGTACTTCGCGGCCGGAGAAGCAGTGCTTGTCGCCATCGACGCGAAAACCGGAAGGGAAGTCTGGGCCACAAAAATCGAAGAAAACAAGAACGGCTACTACACAACGATGGCGCCGCTGTTAGCGGATGGGAAAGTTCTCGTCGGCGCATCTGGAGGCGAGTTTGGAATCCGCGGCTTTATCGCTGCGTTCGATCCTGAAACAGGAAAGGAACTCTGGAAGGCATATACGGTTCCGGCCCCCGGCGAACCAGGAAGCGAAACCTGGCCAAAGGGCGATCACTGGAAAAACGGCGGCGGTTCCGTGTGGGTGACGCCCAACTACGATCCGGAAGCGAACCTTGTTTATGTTGGAACAGGCAATGGCGGTCCGTGGATGGGCGATCGCCGTCCGGGAGATAACCTCTATACCGCGTCGACGATCGCAGTGGACGTCGCAACGGGCAAGATAAAAGGACACTTCCAATATCAACCAAACGAATCGTGGGATTGGGACGAAGTTTCTCCGCCGATCCTGGTGGACTTCAAACGCGGCAATAGAACCTACAAAGGCCTGATTGACGTCGCGCGCGATGGGTATCTGTGGTTCCTGGAACGTTCGCCGGCGGGCAAGATCAATTTTGTCGAGGGCAAGCCTTACGTGCGGCAAAACGTTTTCAAAAGTCTTGATCCCGAAACGGGCCGGCCGGAGATCGACCCGGATCGCAAGCCCGGCACCGGCAAGACGGCGGAGTTCTGTCCCTCATTGTGGGGTGGAAAGAACTGGCCACCGATTGCATTCAGTCCGAAGACGCGGATGATCTACATCCCGGCAAACGAAAATATCTGCGGCGAGATGACCGGCGTCGAGGTGACGTATTCACCAGGCCGCGGTTACACAGGACAGCGCGGAAGAACATTCCTTCTTCCGAATGCAACTCACATCGGCGAAGTACAGGCGTGGGATGTCGATACGGGGAAGAAGGTGTGGACCCACCTCTATCCGAACTCGATGAACTGGGGACCGATGCTTGCAACCGGCGGCGGACTGGTCTTCAGCGGCGGCACCAACGATCGCAATTTCCATGCCTTCGATGCGAAGTCGGGAAAACTCTTGTGGCAGTTCCCGACCAACTCCGGCATCACCAGCCAGCCGACATCGTTCATGCTCGATGGGAAGCAATACATCGCGGTGCAGTCGGGCTGGGGAGTCGATCCCGCCGGCGTGCAGGGCGTCCTGAATCGCTCGCGGCCGGGGGAGTTTCCAGAGGTGCCGCAGGGCGGCGTCGTCTGGGTGTTTGCGGTGAAGTAAGACAGCAATCAGCAATCGCTGTTACGTAAATACGTAAATGAAGATAGGCAATCGTACGATTGTTCGATCGCACGATTGCCTATTTTCATTCCAAGATTGCTGATGGCCGATATCAGATCGATATGTTCGGCCGTTCCTACCTGATCCTCGCGATGCCTTTTCATGGCCGTCGCGTTTCTTCCAACTATACCGATCCCGCGAGATCTACTGCCCTTCTGCTTGGTAAGAGGCATGCAGCTATCCCTGAGTAATCGAAATTCCACTCAGGAGATGATTTGATGCCGAGAAACGATAAATACGATGAACGTGATTGGCGTCGCCAGCGACAGGACTGGCAAGAACAGCAAGATCGATGGTCTCGCGATCGCCGGGAAGACGAGTATGGCTGGACTGGTCAGAGTCAGGAAGGCCGATACCGCCGCGACTGGCAGGGAATGGATCGCGGCATGGACCGTGGAATGGATCGCGACTGGGATCGCAACGAAGGCTGGGAGGGACGCCGCGGTGGAATGCAGGGACGCACCGGGGAAAGCAACTACGGTAACCAACGGCAACCCATGGGCTGGGATCCGGACTGGCAAAACTGGAGCGAACGGTATGAGGGACTCGGTGGTCGCGGGTGGCGCCAGGGGATCGATGAATCGCTGCATCGTGGCGAAGGCCGATACACCGGCCGCGGCCCGCGCAATTTCAAACGGGCCGACAATCGTATTGAAGAGGACATCAACGAACGGCTCACACAACACTCCATGATTGATGCAACCGACGTCGAAGTCACCGTGCAGAACGGCGAAGTAACGCTACGCGGCCATGTCGAGGATCGTTGGGCCCGGCGGCTGGCGGAAGACATCGTCGAGAACGTGTTTGGCGTGAACGAAGTCAACAACCAGATCAAAGTCAAACAGCGCGACTGGGAAGAAGGCAAGCAGCGTAAGGCCAGCTAGGCCAAGAACCACAGAGACACGGAGCCACGGAGATTTCTCTGTGTCTCCGCGCCTCTGTGGTTCATCAGTTCTAATTTCCTTCCACGCCTCCGGGCTGCTATTGATAATACTTTCCACACAGGAGGCGTCATGCGTGCATCCATTGCTTTGTTCCTTATTCTCCGTCTTTCCGTTTTTGCAGCGCAAACCGCGAAGACTCTCAACATCTACGTCGTCGACGTCGAGGGAGGGAATGCGACGCTGTACGTCGCGCCTTCAGGCGAGTCCATCCTCATCGACACCGGAAACGGCGGTGCGGCGGCGGCACGGGATGCGGGCCGAATCATGGCGGCAATGAAAGATGCGGGCGTGCAGCAGCTCGATCACCTGATCACGACGCACTGGCACGGCGATCACTTCGGCGCGATGGCGGAATTGGCATCGAAGGTGACGATCAAGAACTTTATCGATCACGGCGGTAACGTCCAGCCGGGGCAGGCCACCGATCAGTTTCTGACGACCACTTACCCGCAGCTTTATGCGAAGGGAAAGCACATTGTCGTGAAGCCCGGCGACAAGATCCCAATGGCCGGTCTGGATTGGCGGATCGTGACCTCCGCAGGCGAGCGCGTTGCGTCATCCGTGCCCGGTGCGGGGAAGGCGAATCCGTACTGCGCGACCTTCAAACCGCAGGATGTGGACAAATCAGAGAATGCGCAGTCAGTCGGAAGCCATGTGACGTTCGGGAAGTTTCGAACCCTCCACCTTGGTGATCTGACGTGGAACAAGGAGTTCGATCTGATGTGTCCGCAGAATCGTCTGGGCACGATCGATCTGTGGATCGTCTCACACCACGGACAGGCTGTTTCGAATTCCGAAGTTCTTGCCCATGCGATTCAGCCGCGCGCCGCCATCATCAACAACGGCACGCGTAAAGGAGGCCAGCCGGACGCGATGAAGATCATCCATTCTGCGCCGGGACTCGAGGATGTGTGGCAGATTCACTTTTCGCAGCTGAGCGGACAGGAATACACCGTGCCGGGAATGTTCATAGCCAACATCGTGGATGAACCGCTGAACGCAATGCCGATCGCTCCGATGCAGGCGCCACAACCCGGCGCAGGCGCCGCGCCTCCTCCAGTGCATAACGGTCCCGCCTATTGGATCAAGGTTTCGGCACAGCAGGATGGGACATTCACGGTCACGAACGCGCGGAACAACTTCAGCAAAACCTACAGACCAGGGCTCTAAAACCGGATCGCGACGCGTCCGTAGACATCACGCTGCGCCTGGATGGTTGTCGTCTGCGCGAATTCGGTATGGCGTTTGTGCAGCAGGTTTCGCCCGATCGCAGAGAGCTCGACGGTCGCCATCGGGTTCCAGCCTATTCGCGCATCGAATTCGAAGTATTTCGGAGTCGCAGGAGACGGTAGCCGGCTGACAAATCTCAGCGTGGAATCCCACTCGATGCGCTGAGAGATGTCGACGGCGGCTCGTATGAAGAACTGATGCTTCGGATCGTTGCCTTCCAGGGAGTTCCCAGCAAAGTCGATATGTCCGGGATCCATGCGCAGTCGCTTTCCGAGATATGCATATCCTGAACTGAAACGGAGGGATTCCGTCGCGTCAAAGTTCACGCTGACCTCCCCTCCATACGTCTTCGCATTGAGATTGTTCAGGAAGGACACGGCGGTTCGCGGACCTGGTACCAATTCAATTGTGCGCAGATCGTCGTATATGTTGAAGAATGCCGCGAAGTCCGCGGATATCCGTCGCGCGATCTGCGAGCGATATCCCGATTCAAATGCGACCACGTCCTCAGATTTGAAGTCCTTGTTCCCAAACAGGGTGACGGCGCCTTCAGGAATGTTGCTGTCGGTATCGAAACGCGTCGGTGTGCGCAGCGCGCGCGATACGGCAACCCACATGAACGCCTCCGGCCGGATCGTCCACGAAGCGCGAATGCTCGGTTGAACTTCAAATCCGCTGAAGTCGTTATGTTCGAACTTCGAACCGAACTGCAGCCTCAGCCGATCCTGCGCCAACAATATTTCGTCCTGAATGAAGGCCGTGCCCAACGGGTACGTTCGACTCACCGGAATGAACTGAAGCGAAGGCATCGGGAATGCCGTGTCGTTGTTCCAACGATAGCCTGCTCCCCATGTAATCTGGTGGACGCCCGCAGCGAAGTCATGTTGAAGCTCAATGTCGAAGATTTTCTGATGAATATCGCTGTTGGGGAGTGCGCGTCGAAGGAGCCTGTCGTAAGAGGCCTTGACCTGGATCGAAGAATCGTTCGCGATCCGGCGACTCCAGCGCCCGAGCAGATCTCCGCCCAGCAGCTTTGCGTCCGGCCGTCCAGGCAAGCCTTCCAGGCCACGAAATGCATCGGCCTGCAAGGTGAATTCATTCTGACCTTTCGAGCTGTCTACGCGGAATCCCACACGGCCGAACCGGGCGCTGTCCTGTGAAGGCGTCCCATTCGGGAAGACGAGTTGATCGCGGTAGGAATACTTTCCATACACGCGGTAACTGGTATCGGGGCTGATCGCAGCGCCTTCGCGAAACGATGCGCTCGCGAGACTCTCTGCTCCGCCGCCGGTTGCGATGATCGTCGTGCTTCGCGTCCGGTGTGCGCTCTTCGTGATGATACTGACGACTCCATTGACGGCATTCGCACCCCAGAGCGTGCCGCCGGGACCGCGAACGACTTCAATGCGGTCAACGTCGTCAAGTACGAGATCCTGAAGTTCCCAGAACACTCCCGCAAAGATCGGCGAGTAGACGGTCCGGCCATCGATGAGAACCAGCATCTTGTCTGAGAGCTGCGAATTGAATCCGCGAGCCGATATCGCCCACGAGGACGCGCCGATCCGAGCGACCTGCATTCCCGGAACGAGGCGCAAGGCTTCCGGAATGCTTGTCACCCCTGTACGGCGGATGTCTTCCGAAGTGATCACAGTGATCGCAGCCGCAGTCTGTCCCAATGGTTCATCCCGGCGTGAAACGGACGTGACGTTTACATCCAGGAGTTCCTCCAGAGTGAGCTTCTTGAAGTCCGGCTGCGAGGGTGTCTGAGAAAAACCAGTTGTGGGCAGAACGGCAAGGAATGCAAGCAACGACAGCGATTTCCACATACTTTCCGGCTCAGCAAAAAGTATACGCAGTTGTGTTACGTTTTACTTAAGTCAATGATACGCCGCGCCCAAGGGGTTGCCGTTCTTGCGATTTGGATGTTGATCGAAACGTCTGCATCCACGCTTGCGCCTCAGGGACCCTCAACTCCCACGGTTGAAGCTCAGGTGAAAGCGGCGTTCCTTTTCAACTTTGCCCAATTCGTTCAATGGCCCGGCGCGGCTTTTCAGGATCGCAATTCACCTTTCACGATGTGCACTATCGGAGACTCCATCGAGGGCGTTCTGGAGAAGACCATTGACGGCGAGACGTTGGACGGGCGGCGCATCGTGGTCCACCGACTGACGTCTCCGGAGAATGTCCGCGCATGCCATCTCATCTACGTTGCGAGGCCGGAAGCCCGCCGTTCCATGGAGATCATCGCCGCAGCCAGCGGCGTGCCGGTTTTGACCGTCGGGGATTCCGAGGAGTTTATTAACGAAGGCGGAATGATCCGGTTCACCGAGGCCGGCAGGCGTATCCGGTTTGAAATCAATCCGGATGCGGCGGCGGACGCCTCTCTGCGTGTGAGTTCACGATTGCTGCGGCTTGCTGACATCGCGAGACCGCGCCAGCGAGCGGCACGATGACGTTATTTCGCAATCTTTCGATTCCGAAAAAGATCGTCGCGATCATCATGATCATCAGCGGGGCCGCGCTGCTGCTCTCGAGCGGAGCTCTGATCGCATACGACTTCAGCGTCGCGCGGAGCAGTCTGCGCGCGGACGCGATGACCTTCGCCCGCATCGTGGCCGAGAATACGAACGCGGCCATCTCTTTCAAGGACCAGGCGGCTGCGATCGATACTCTCAATTCGCTTCGGGCCGAGCCCTCGATCGTTGCAACCTGCATCTACACGCCCGAAGGGTTATTCGCCGAATACGTCACGCCCGGCACTGCGCCGTGTTCAAAATCGCCGTCCCCGCAAGCGGATGCCGGCGGGATCATCTGGGTAACCGAGCCCATAGAGTGGAACTCCAAAAACATCGGCAGCGTGCAACTGCGGGCAACGCTGGCTCCGGCCTATGCGCACCTGCGCCTGGAGATGGCTACGATTATTGCAATTCTGATCATCTCCGGCCTTTTCGCGTATGCCTTGTCGTCGCAGCTTCATAAGCTCGTATCCGAGCCAATCATGAGCCTTTCAAATGCAGCGAACGAAGTGTCGCGCCGAAAAGACTATTCAATCCGCGTGATGAAACGGAACGAAGATGAACTCGGCCGGCTGGTTGATGCGTTCAACGAGATGCTCGAACAGATCCAGCATCGGGACCGGAATCTGCAGCAACGCACCGCTGAACTGGTCGAGGCGGGCCGGATGAAGGACGAATTCCTCGCCACGCTCTCACACGAACTGCGCACGCCGCTGAATTCCATTCTGGGATGGGCGGTTCTTGTCCAGCAGGGCCAGCTATCGGAGGATCGCGAGGACAAGGCAATGGAGGCGATCGAACGCAACGCCCGCGTGCAGGCGCGCCTTATCGAGGATCTGCTCGATGTCTCGAGAATCATTTCCGGTAAGTTCACACTGGATTCCTCGCCTGTCGTCCTGAATCAGATTGTTGAGGGCGCGATCGAAATCATCCGGCCTGCTGCCGAGGCAAAAGAGACTCAGATTGAGGTCGAGCGGCCTTCGACGTCGGTGCGCATCACAGGGGATGCCGCGCGTCTGCAACAGGTCGTCTGGAACCTGCTTTCGAATGCTGTGAAATTCACCCAGGAACGCGGGCGCGTCATAGTCCGTCTCGAGAAAACGGATGTTTCTGCGCGGATCTCCGTTACCGACGACGGCATCGGCATCCCGCCGGACTTTTTGCCTTATGTGTTCGATAGATTCCGCCAGGCTGACGGCTCGTCCACGCGTAGGCACGGCGGGCTTGGCCTTGGTCTGGCAATCGTCCGACACATCGTTGAGATGCACGGCGGATCGGTGCGGGTTGAAAGTCAGGGGAGTGATCGGGGATCCACGTTCACGATCGAGTTGCCGCTGACGGTTGCCCAGAATGCGAGAGTGGCGAGCGATTGAACGGCTACCGGCGGATCGTTTCATCCCGGCCGGGTCCAGTGGACACCATACTGATCGGGATCTCTAAATAGTCCGAGAGAAACTTCAGGTAATCCTGAGCGATGGAGGGCAGATCCGCCCATTCCTTTTTTCCCGCGAGAGCCTGTTTCCAGCCCGGGAGGTTTTTATACACAGGCTCGACCTTCGAAAGGATTCCGATGTCAGCGGGAAACTCCTTCAGGACGGAACCCTTATATTTGTAGTCAACGCAGAAGGGAATCTCTTCAAACGCATCGAGCACGTCGATCTTCGTAATCACGATGGAATCCAGCGCATTAACCATCGTCGCGTACCGCGCAGCAGGACCGTCGAACCAGCCGCAGCGGCGTGGCCGGCCGGTCGTCGAGCCATACTCGTTGCCGCGGATCCGAAGTTGCTCACCGTCGGCGCCGAAGCACTCCGTCGGAAATGGACCGGTTCCGACACGCGTCGTATACGCCTTGGAGATTCCGATGACCATGTGCACATGCTTCGGCGAAACACCAAGACCTGTCGCGACACCGCCTGCGGCTGCGCTCGACGATGTGACAAATGGAAACGTGCCGTGGTCGACGTCGAGCATTGTCCCTTGCGCGCCCTCGAAAAGGATCGACTTGCCCTGACGAATCAGACCGTTCAGCAGCGCGGAAGTGTCGATCACAAGCGGCGCAAGGCGCTCGGCGTATTCAATGTAGGCCGTGCAGATTGGTTCAGGATCGATCGTCTGGGGATATTTCAGCGCCTCAAGCACGCGATTCTTCTCGGCAACCTGTGCCCGAATCTTGTCCGGCAACTCGGCGACGTTCAACAGGTCGCAGGCCCGAATACCGCGCCTGCCGGCCTTGTCTTCGTAAGCCGGCCCAATGCCGCGCGAGGTCGTGCCGATGCGGCGCTCACCCAATTGTTTTTCAATCGCAGCTTCGACCACGCGATGATACGGAAGGATCAGATGACATCGATTGGAGACGAAGAGGCGTCCCTCCGTAGAGACATCCATCGCCGCCTTGACGGCTTCCGATTCTTCGATCAGCGCAAGAGGATCGAGCACAACGCCGCCGCCGATGACACACTTCACGCCCGGCTGAAAAATACCGGAAGGTATCAGGTGCAGGACATGGCGGCGATTGCCCACGCTGACGGTGTGGCCGGCGTTATGGCCGCCCTGGTACCGAGCAACGCAGTCGAAATCGCGCGAAAGAATATCGACTATCTTGCCTTTTCCTTCGTCGCCCCAATGTACGCCGACGACTGCGAGGTTCTTTTTCACTTACAGGTGTTTGTCGAGGGCTTTCGTGATGACGCTCTTGTCGACGGCTCCAACAATCTGTTCTTTCACCTGGCCGTCCTTGAAAACGAGAAGAGTGGGAATGCCTCGAACATTGAAGCGTGCACCTGTCGCGCCGTTTGCATCGACATCGAGTTTGCCGACTTTGACTCGGCCTTTGTACTCGTCGGCAATCGCCTCAATGGTAGGAGCTATTGCGCGGCAGGGCGCACACCATGCAGCCCAGAAATCGACTAAGACTGGTGTGTTGGACTTTACAACCTCGTTCTCGAAGTTGTTGTCCGTGATCTCGATCGTGTTAGCGCCCATGAAACCTCCAAAAAAATTTTACACTAACACGTCAATCTGCGGTGGAGGTTCCTCTTCGACAGTTCCGTTTGGTTTGTAGATAGGACCGCCCACAATCCGCTCCTTCTTTCTCGGCTGCTGCCGCTTTTGCGGATGTTCACGCTCGTGGTGATTCGTGGCTTCCACAATCCTCGCCGTGTTATCGACCGGCCGGATTTCCATAATCCACGGGGCCTCCAATCATCTTATCGGCAGGAAGAGACCCGGCCATTAGTCGGCGCAGTGTATGATTTTTCGTCGTGTCCTTCATTTTCAGCCGAATCCGTCGTTCCGACCGCATTGTGATCAGCGGCTTCGGATGCGTAACTCCCCTGGGAAACTCGAGCCGGCAACTCTGGGACGGTTTTCGAAATGCGCGCAGCGGGATCCGGCGGATCTCATCGTTCGATCCCTCGCCTTTTTCCGTTCAGATCGCAGGAGAAGTGCGCGACATCGATCCATTCGACGTTTTCCATTTGAAGGAGCGGCAGCACGTCTCACGGACTGCGGCTCTTGCGATCGTCGCCGCAAAACAGGCTCTCGAAGACGCGCGTCTGAACCCCGAAATGCTCACTGTCGATGAGCGGCGTCGTATCGGAGTTGTGCTGGGAAGCGGAGGAGGAGGTCTCGAGTTTACTGAGCGCCAATATGCTCACTGGTACCGCGGCGAACCCAAGAAAGCGAGCGTTTATACAATTCCGACTTCAACGATCGGCTCGCTGAGCAGTGAGATCTCGATGGCGTTCCAGCTGCATGGCGCGAGTCACGTCATCTCCACCGGCTGCACGAGTTCAACGGATGCCATGTTCTATGCCTGCGATGCCGTGACCAGCGGGCGAGCAGACATCGTCGTGACAGGCGGAGTAGATGCGCCCCTGGCGCCGGGTATTCTCGCCGGGTTCTGTCTTATGCGCGTGCTGACGGAATCCTGGAACGATCGGCCGGAGGGCGGATCGCGCCCATTCTCGAAAGATCGCGACGGCTTTGTTCTTGGCGAGGGTGCGTGGCTTTATGTCGTCGAAACCGAGAGCTCGGCCAGAGCGCGCGGCGCGCCAATCTATGCGGAGGTCCTCGGATATGGGTCCACGTGTGACGCGTATCATCGCGTCAGGCTCGATGAGTCCGGAATTGAGCCGGCGCGTGCGATGCAGTTCGCGATCGAAGACGCAGGCCTTTCAATCCATGACATCGATTATGTGAATCTGCACGGCACCTCGACAACGCTCAATGACCGGATCGAAACGAGGGCCATCAGGAAGTGTTTTAAAGAACGCGCCGATCGAATCCCGATGAGTTCCACAAAATCCATGGTCGGGCATCCACAGGGCGCAAGTGGCGCGGCAGGTCTCAGTTCGGTGTTGTTCGCGTTCCGTGAAAAACTTATCCCGCCGACTCTTAATCTCGAGACAAGCGACCCCGAGTGCGACCTGGACTACGTTCCGCTGATCCCGCGTAAAGCCGATGTGCGCTATGCATTGGCCAACTGCATCGGGTTTGGTTCCAAAAACTCCGCGATTGTGTTCGGCAATGCTGCGTAGCTTCGCAGCACGCGCCGACAAGCCCGAGATCATGGACGACCTCAGCCGCCCCGATCACGAATTTGCTGCGGCATATCACGAACTGGAAATTATCAACAGATGGCTTGGCGGCATCCGCGCGCTCGACAGGTTCCTGCCGGAAGGATCCAATCTGCTCGTGCTTGATGTCGCGGCCGGGGCGTGCGACGTCGGCGAAGCGCTGGTTCGAAAACGGCGATGCCGGATGGTGGCGCTCGACCTGAATGCCCGCGGCCTGCGTTACTGCAGCGAAGCATGGCCTGTGGTCGGCGATGCGCTGGACCTGCCTTTTCGCGACGGAGCCTTTGACGTCGTCATGGCATCTCTTTTCTTTCACCACCTCTCGAACGAGAACTGCTCGCGTGTGCTCGCGCAAATGTGGCGGATCGCGAAACGCCGTGTGTTGGTGAACGACCTTCATCGTCATGCAGTCGCCTGGTTTTCCATACGTGCGCTCACCGCGTTGTTCAGCAGGAGCACGATGGTGCGTCACGACGGGCCGGTGTCCGTGCAACGCGCGTTTTCGCCCGCGGAGATGCTGGCGATCGCCCGGAGTTCCGGGGTTCCGGCACGGGTGTATCGGAGTTTTCCGTATCGCCTGGTTCTGGTGGCCGACAAATGATCCGCCACGACGTCGTCGTTATCGGCGGGAGTCTGGCCGGCGCGGCGTGCGTTCGCGAGTTGACGCGAAACGGAATCAACGCGATTGCTCTCGAGCGCGATCGCTTTCCACGCCCGAAAGTCTGCGGCGGATTCCTGTCGCCGGGAGCGGTCAAAGTCCTGGAGCACCTGGGCCTCGTTGATGAACTGCTGCGCGCCGGCGCTGTCGAAGTGAAGTCTGCGCGGATACACTCCGGCGGAATCAGCGTTGATCTGCCCTTCGAGCGTTCCGGGCTCGGAATTTCACGAAGCACTCTGGATGACATCGTCGCGCGTGGTGCCGGAATTCAACAAGGTTGCATGGTGCGTCAGGTGAAGCGCGAATCGGTCGGGTTTCGTGTCGACGATCTCGCGTGCCGAGTCGTCATTGACGCGTCCGGCAAGCTCGGGCGATTCACGGAACGGAAGGGAACCGCCGAGGTCGGAGTGCAATACTCGGAACCGGCGACGAAGAGTTCGGTACTCGACTTCGCGTTCTTTGAAGACGGCTACGGTGGCAGCGTGTCGGTCGAAGGCGGCCGGTCGAATTACTGCTTCCTCATTAGGAAGGATGCGCTGCCGCAGCATCTCAGCCGGCGGGAGTGTCTCGTGACGGGCCCTATTGCATACGATAGACTGCCCGGCCAGTTCATCGCGATCGGCGACGCCGCGGGAATGGTGGACCCTTTCTGTGGTGACGGAATGCGTCATGCCCTGGAATCGGGCATTTTGGCGGCGCGAGTGGTGGCCAGTGGGATTCGTCGTGGTGTCAGTTATCAGGAGATGAAGTGGGAGTACGAGTCAAGATGGGAACGCGCGTGGGCAGTGAGACGGGCATTGGGTGCGACGTTGCGTCCGGTGCAGAGATATTTCGCATTGGGACTGAAAGTCGCACCAACCTGGCTGGTCAATCGCGTGTGGGACTGAGTACTAGACTTAGGCCAGCGGTGCAGGTACGACGACTTTATTCCCCTCCTTGGAAAAGGAGGGGTGGCTGCGCGATCAAGAAGATTTCGCGAAGCGACCTTAGCCTCGCGCAGACGGGGTGGTTCGTTCACGCCACCGATTATCGGATGCTTGAACAAACCACCCCGTCCGCTCCCAATGAGGAGGCTGCGCTACATTTTCTTGAGGTCGCGTCCACCCCTCCTTTTCCAAGGAGGGGAAGAGCACGCTTCTATTCCCGAGACAGCTTTATTGCTCTCGCATGATGATCGTCGTTTACATCCTCGCGGGCATCGCGATCCTTCAGGGAATCATCACCCTCGTCGACGGCATCCGTGCCGCGCGCCACATGCGCAGCTTCCGGCCACGGCGCGCCTCAAAAGAACGGGTGATAGTCTTTTGCCCTTGCAAAGGCACGGACGCGGAATTCGAAAAGAACATCCAATCCATCCTCAACCAGGATTATCCGAACTACGAAGCTCGGTTCATCGTGGAGTCGGAAGCGGACCCGGCCTGCGCCACGCTTCGCGCGCTCGGCGCCGGCGTCATTGTCGCCGGCCGGTCAACGAATCGAGGTCAGAAGGTTCACAATCTCGCCTATGCAATCGAAACTTCCGCATCGAACGCGGACGTTTATGTTTTCTGCGACTCGGATGCCCGGTTCCCCGCAAACTGGCTTTCCCTTTTGCTCGCCCCGCTTCGGCCCGACAACGTGACCTCGGGCTATCGCTGGTATGTCTCGAATCGGTTCCATTTTTCGACGCTGATGCGCTCCGCCTGGAATGCGTCGTCTCTCGGTGTCCTCGGTAATCACGATCGCAACTTCGCGTGGGGCGGCTCCACGGCCATCTATCGGGAGACATTCCATCGACTCGATATCCTTGATGCCTGGCGCGGCTCGGTCAGCGACGATTACGCAATCACGCGGACTGCTCAACGCGCCGGAACCAGGATCGTATTCGTACCGGAGTGCCTGATCCCGTCGCACGGGGAATGTTCGTTCAGCGAACTTCTGGAATTCACAACGCGCCAGATCATCATCACGCGTGTCTACCATCCAGCCCTGTGGCGCATCGCCTTCATCGGGCACGGCATCTTCAATGCTGTTTTCTGGATTCTTCCGTTCACTCAGCCGGCCTTGTGGCTCGCGCTGTATGGCCTCTCGGCCGTAAAGTCGTGGATTCGATACGGGGCCGTTAAAAGCGTCATCCCTTCGGCGACCTTGTCCAGACACGGCTGGTTCTATATCCTGTGCTCTCCGCTGGTGGCTCTGTTGTTTCTGTACAACATGATTGCATCGGCGCTCAGCACCGACATCGTATGGCGACAGATTCATTACAAGCTGGTCTCACCCAACGAAACCCGCGTAGTTCGTGGCTCCGCCGCAAGCGAAAGCTGAACACGATCATTTTCTTTGTCACGTCGCATTGCAACGCCACATGTGAAACGTGTTTCTACTGGGACGAGTTGAACCAGAAAGGCGATCTGTCATGGGACGAGATCGTGAAACTTTCCGAGAACACGCCTCCGTTCACCGATCTCTGGTTCAGCGGCGGTGAACCGACATTGCGAAAAGAACTACCGGAAATTATCGACCTCTTCGTACGCAATAACGGTGTGCGCTATATCAATCTGCCGACGAACGGCCTCAAGCCGAATCGCATTTACGAGATTGCGGAACATTGCCTTCAGCAAAACCCCGGCCTTGAACTCCACGTCAACATCGCTCTCGACGGACTGCGCGAATCGCACGATTTCATGCGTGGAGTCCCAGGCAATTTTGAAAAGGTGCTCGAGAGCGCGCGGCTGTTACGGAAACTCAAGCCGAAATTCGGACTGCAGCTCATCGTGAACATCAACACGGTGATTACACGCGATAACCTCGACGAGATTCTTCCACTCGCTGAACTCATTCGCGCGGAACGCCTGGCCGATGGCCACTACTTCAACCTGGTGCGCGGCAACGCGAAAGACCCCGGCCTCAAGAAGGTGCAGCGGGAAAAGCTGCGCGGGATTTATGCGAAGTTGCCGGAAATACAATGGAGCCATGCCGCGGGCATGTTCGACGACAAAAACCGCTTCGTGAAGTGGATCAAGAAAGCGGTGTATGTCGGCACTCTGACCTTCCATCACCGGACACAGTTTCAAAACCTCGACCAGCCTGCGCGTTGGCCGATGCCCTGCACGGCGGGGGAGACCTCTGCCGTGATCGATTTCGATGGCCGGATCCGATCGTGCGAACTACGACAGCCGCTGGGCAACCTGCGCGATTACGACATGAATCTAAAGGTGTTCTGGGAATCGCCGGCTCGTGTCGCCGAACCGAACCAGATCGCGTGCGACCAATGCTGGTGCACGCACGTCTGTTTCATCCATGACAGCCTGCGATACTCTTATAAGACGATGCTCTCGGAGGTTCCGAAGAATTACCTCCTCCGAAAAGCCTGGTGACAACTATGAAACCGGTACGAGTGCCCGATCTGCGGGCGATGAAAGAGCGCGGCGAGAAGATCGCAATGTGGACTGCGTACGATTTCACGATGGCGCGGATCCTCGATCGCGCAGGCATCGATGCGATCCTGGTCGGCGATTCCCTCGGCATGGTCGTTGCCGGCTACGACAATACGCTGCCCGTCACGCTCGACATGATGATCCACCACACGCGCGCTGTCAGCCGCGGCGCCAGACGCGCTCTGGTCGTAGCCGACATGCCGTTTCTGACCTACCAGCTGAGCATGGAAGAAGCCATGCGCAATGCCGGCCGTTTGATTCAACAGGGCGGCGCTGCGGCTGTGAAGATGGAAGGTGGAAAGCAGATCGTTGAAACAGCCATGCGGCTTGTCGAAATCGGCGTGCCGGTCATGGGACATCTCGGGCTCACTCCGCAGTCGGTGCATCAACTCGGCGGATTTCGCCCGCAGGGCCGCGACTCGGAGGCGGCGGATCGCGTGATGAACGACGCGCTGATACTCGAGAAAGCAGGTGTCTTCGCCGTCGTCCTTGAGTCCATTCCGTCCGACCTCGCAGGCCGGGTCTCGGCGGGTTTGAAGATACCGACCATCGGAATCGGCGCCGGTAATCAGTGCGACGGACAGGTCCTTGTCAGCTACGACGCGCTTGGGCTGTCCGATAATCCGCCTCCTTTCGCCAGGCAGTACGCGCAGCTCGGAGATCAAATGCTGGCCGCCGCGCGCGCATATATAGAGGATGTACGTGCGGGTGGTCCACACCGTTAAGGAAGTTCGCGAATTCCTCGATTCGCGTAAAAACATCGGCCTGGTTCCCACCATGGGCGCCCTTCACGCCGGTCACGAAAAGCTCATTCAGGTGGCGCGGTCCGAGTGCGAGCTCGTCGCTGTAAGCATTTTTGTGAACCCGCTGCAGTTCGGCCCGAACGAGGATTATGGCCGCTATCCCCAGGCCCTCTCTCAGGATCTCGAAATGTGCGAACGGAATCGCGTCGACCTTGTCTTCATCCCATCGGTGAAGGACATGTATCCGCAGCCGCAATTCACGATGGTCGAGGTCGGCCGCCTTGACGTTCACCTTTGCGGCAAGTTCCGTCCGGGTCACTTTCAGGGAGTCGCGACCGTGGTCTTGAAGCTGTTGAATATTGTTCAACCGCACCGCGCGTTTTTCGGCGAGAAGGACATGCAGCAGCTCGCGATCATCCGGCGATCGGTATTGGACCTGAACGTTCCGGTGACGATCGTGGGCGTCCCCACCGTGCGCGAGGCCGACGGCCTCGCGCTGAGTTCGCGCAACCGGTATCTGAATCCCGAGGAACGCAAGGCCGCCCCGGAGCTGTATCGAGCATTGAAGGAAGCGCGGAGTCGAATTCAAGGCGGGGAGCGGGACGTCGCAAAGATTCGGGAAGCAACTCTCCAGGTGCTGCAGTCGTCTCCGCTGATTCGCGTCGAGTATTTCGAGATCGTGGACACGGAAGAATTACAGCCCGTGCACGAAATCACAGATCAGGTCCGAATCGCCGCCGCGATCTGGATCGGAAACACCCGCCTTATAGATAACGTCTATTGATCTAATTGATGCTGTTGATTACCGGGTCTTGAGGACAACCATCGACAATCAATAGGTAATCCTCAAGATCCGTCAATCTAGATTCAGCAGTCTCCCACGATCCTCGGACCTGTTATCGCGCCCGGCAGTGGTATTCTTATCGGCCTATGAAAAAGGATATTCATGTGGCACACAGTCCGGACTCGGACGATGCCTTCATGTTCTACGCGCTTGCTACCCGAAAGATCGACACCGATGACTTCAATTACATTCATACGCTCAACGATATCGAAACGCTCAACCGCAAAGCCATGAAGGGGGAGTACGAGGTATCGGCCGTTTCGTTTCATGCTTACGCCTATATGGCAGACAAGTACGCGCTGCTTTCCTGCGGCGCGAGCATGGGAAAGAACTATGGACCGATCGTTGTATCCGGCAAACCGATACGGGCGAAGAGTCTTGGAAACGTCACCGTGGCGATTCCCGGAACACTGACCACCGCATTTCTTGCGTTAAAGCTTTTTGAACCCGACGTCCAGTACAAGGTCGTGGCTTTCGACAAGATCCTGGATGAAGTACAACGCGGAAAGTACGACGCCGGACTGCTGATTCACGAGGGCCAGCTCACATACCGCGAAATCGGACTGCACAAGGTGCTCGATCTCGGGGAATGGTGGCTCAAGGAGACCGGCCTGCCTTTGCCGCTGGGCGGCAACGTGATCAAACGGGACCTGGGCAAACGAACGATGACCCGCGTGGCATCGGACATCAAGAAGAGCATTCAATACGGTCTCGACCACCGGGAAGAGGCGATGGCCTACGCCATTCAGTTTTCTCGCGGCCTCGACACGAACCGCGTCGACCGGTTCATCGGCATGTATGTCAACGAACTCACGCTCGACTATGGCGCGGAAGGGAAGCAGGCGGTCCAGAAGCTTCTCCAGGAAGCCTATAAAAAGAAGATCATCCCCGAACGCATCCCGCTAGACTTTATTTGATGGACGACGAAGCGCGGATTGAGCTTGCCGGCCGACTCTTTGAGCAGGCGCGGCAGCATCAAATGAATAAAGAGCTGGATGAAGCGGTCGAGTTGTACAAGAAATCCATCGACGCCTATCCGACGGCGGAGGCATATACATTTCTCGGTTGGACGTACAGCTGGATGGGCCGCATCGACGACGCGATCGCGGAATGCCACAAGGCGATCGAAGTCGATCCGACGTTCGGCAATCCTTACAACGACATCGGTTCCTACCTCATCATGAAGGGCCAGATCGACGAGGCCATTCCATGGCTCGAACGCGCTCTTCAGGCTGCCCGCTACGAAAGCTACTGCTACCCTCATATGAATCTCGGCCGTGTCTATGAAACAAAAAGGGACTGGCTGCGCGCCAAGGACGAGTATCGAAAGGCCCTTTCTGAAAACAAGGACTACACGCCGGCCGCGCAGTCTCTCGCGCGGATCCGAGGTTATCTGAACTGAAGCGCAGCGGCGTATAGTCCGATCAGGAGTCAATCGTGCCGAACATCGTCGTCATTGGTGCGTCCGCTGGAGGCATTGATGCATTGCGCGGACTTGTTCGCGGCTTGCCGCCGGACTTACTGGCCACGGTTTTTGTCGTGATTCATCTGTCGCCGCTCAACGACGCCTCGATGTTGGCAAACGCTCTATCGATGCCGGGCAGGATGAAGGTGGCATCTCCACATGACGGAGAGCCGATCCAACCCGGCCGCATCTACGTGGCCGGCCGGACCTGCATATGCTCGTCGAGCCCGGCTATGTGCGGCTCACTCGAGGTCCGCGGGAAAATCGGCACCGGCCCGGAATCGATCCATTGTTCCGATCGGCCGCGCGGGAATATGGCCGGCGCGTCCTCGGAATTGTGCTGAGGGGCATGCTCGACGATGGGACGCTTGGCCTCCAGATTGTGAAATCGGAAGGGGGCGTGGCAATGGTGCAGGATCCGGTCGATGCAATGTTTGACTCCATGCCGCGCAGCGCGATGAGAACGGCGGACTTTGTTTTGAGAGCAGCGGACATGCCGCAAAAGATCATTGACGTCGCGAGCAGTCGCGAGGAACAGGCCGGAATGATCCGCGACATGCTGATGGCGAAAACCAAACCCGTAGAAAAGCCGACGAGATCGCTTAGGTCCATATAATATGCGGCTGCTTGGGAGTGTGCGAATGGCAGGGAAAAAAAAGCAGCCCCCGAAGGCGCGCAGGGCAGAGACCAGGAACAAGTCTGCTTCTGCTGAACGCGAACCCCACCCGCAGCCAAAAGTAAAAGCATCAACAAAACCGACGTCGATCGTCGGCGTCGGCGCTTCCGCGGGCGGTCTGGAAGCCTTCGAACATTTGCTTCGGGCATTGCCGGAAAACACCGGCATGGCGTTCGTACTGGTCCAGCACCTGGCCCCCATGCACGAAAGCATTCTTTCCGAGTTGCTTGGAAGATCGACCAGAATGCCGGTCACCGAAGTGTTTGAAGGTACCGCGGTCCAGCCGAATCATGTTTACGTCATTCCACCAAACAAGGACATGTCCATCATGGATGGGGTGCTGCACCTGACGCCTCTAAGTCCCGATCGCGCGCGGCGTATGCCGATCGACATGTTTTTCCGTTCACTGGCAGAAGATCAGGAGGGTCGCGCCATCGGAGTTGTTCTGTCCGGAACCGCCTCGGACGGGACGCTCGGCATTCAGGCAATAAAAGCGCTCGGCGGAGTCACCTTCGCTCAAGACGACGAGTCGGCAAAGTACAATGCGATGCCGCGAAGCGCCGTTGCCGCCGGTAACGTTGATTTCATCCTGGCGCCTGAACTCATCGCCCGCGAACTCGCGCGCATCGCAAAACACGTTCATGTTTTTGCTCCGGAAGAGACAGTCGAGCCCACCGAGGTAGTCTCGAAAAACGAAACGTTGGGCAAGATTTATTCGCTCTTGCGCAGTTTCAGCCGCGTCGATTTCAGTGCCTACAAGCCCGGAACGATCAAACGGCGTATCGCGCGCCGGATGTTTTTGCGGAAGATTGACAATCTCGACGCCTATCTGCTGTTCCTTCGGAA
>Ga0137433_1000228_pt1 | contig 33384 bp, 30 predicted proteins | sample EasRivERMZT840_2_FD_102335 | JGI IMG/M metagenome (GOLD analysis project Ga0137433, IMG submission 102335) | Soil microbial communities from meander-bound floodplain in the East River, Colorado, USA - East River MetaG ERMZT840_2 | ecosystem: Environmental > Terrestrial > Soil > Floodplain ...
GCCTGGATGGTCCATGCGATCTTTCCGGTCGTTCTGTTGAGCGCGACGAGCTGGCCGTCAAGCCTGCCGATGAAGACCTTGTCTTCGCTGATCGCAACGCCGCGATTGATCCAGCCACAGCAGACGGACGTGATGTTCGGGTCAACGTTCGCCTCGTAATGCCACAGGATCTCGCCGGAGTCGATCGAAAGAGCGAACACGTCGTTCGCGCCGGTGCTCACGTACGCGACGCCGTTCTGAACGATCGGCTGAGCGCCGCCGGAGTACTGCGGCCCGGCCCCCGAACCGCGCAACCGCGCTCTCCACACGCCTTTGAGTTGCCCGATATTCGTGCGATTGATGGCATTGAGCGGCGAATACCGCTGGTTATAGAGGTTGCCGCCGTTCGTCGGCCAGTTCCCTGCCGGCGGCGCGCTGAGCCTGGCGGCGCTGAAATCGAACTGACCGGAATTTCGTTGCTGCGCGTAACCAAAGGTCACGAGCAACGCGGCCATCGCGCAAAACACTGCGAAGAACGAACGCATTGATTCTCCTTTCCTTTGCGGTTTTTCGCGGAGTTTATCACGCGCTCGGAAGTGGTAACCGACGTCCTGTGGACGTCCATTGCCTGCCACCGGATGGCAGTCTTGCGCCACCGAACCTTGAAGAAATACGGATAGAAGCGTGTGGAAAATACCGTGCATCGAATCGATGACTTTCGTTTCGAAAGTCCTCTCGGAGCCTGCCGCAAGAGCAGGCGCTCACTGAACACCAAAGAGTAACTCGATTTCAGAAGGGGGTTGTATTCCATGAAACAAAACTTCAAACGCTATACGTGTGTTGCAGGATGCGCGCTCCTTGCGTGCATTGCTGCCCTGTTGATGCCCGGCGTCAACAGCCGCATCGAAGCTCAAGGGCCAATGCCGACGATGCTGCACCCGAATCTCTCCGTCAGAACGTTAGTCAGCGGCCTGACGACTCCGACAACGATGGCTTTCATCGGCGATAACGACATCCTTGTGTTGGAAAAAAACACAGGGAAGGTCGTGCGGATCAGAAATGGAGCGATCGACTCGACGGTCCTCGATCTCGCCGTCAACTTTTTTTCCGAACGTGGTTTGCTGGGGATCGCATTACATCCGAAGTTTCCGCAGAACCCCGGCGTCTACCTCTACTGGACCATGAGCACGACCGGGTTGGATACCACTGTAGCCGCCCAAACGCCATTTCTCGGAACCCGTGTGGATCGCTTCGTCTGGAACGGAACCGGGCTGACGTTTGACCTCAATCTTATCCAGATCCGCGCCATTCAGGAGGACGCCGGCCAACCGCAGCGCGGCAATCACGATGGCGGCGTTCTCGCTTTTGAGGCAAGCGATGACGACGATTCGGGTCCCGCCAAACTTTTTGTTTTTATCGGTGATCTGGGACGGCGCGGCTGGATGCAGAATCTTCCGTGCGGTCCGACTCCGACTTGCCCCGGACCGATTGTTCCCGACGATCAATTCGGAGGCCCGCAACCGGACAATGGTCATCTCTCCGGAGTCATCCTCCGGCTGAACGACGACGGCACCACACCCAGCGACAATCCATTTTTCGACTTTGGAGCAAGCATGGGTGGAGAAGTCGGAGCCAATATTCAGAAGGTCTTCGCATACGGCTTTCGCAACAGTTTTGGTATGGCCGTGGATCCCAAATCCAAAGAACTGTGGATTCAGGAAAACAGCGACGATGCCTTCAGCGAACTCAATCGCGTTGAGCCGGGCATGAATGGGGGATGGATCCAGATCATGGGTCCGGTGGAACGGCTCGATCAATTCAAGCAAACGGAGTTGACCTTCCCTCCTTCGGGAGGCATCCCGGGCGCGCAACTCCAGCAGATCCGCTGGCCACCCACGAACATCGCAAATACGCCGCAGGAAGCGCTCTCGCGTCTGTTCCTGTTGCCCGGCGCGGAGTATAGCGATCCCGAGTTCAGCTGGAGATTCGAAGTAGCCCCCGGAGGGATTGGCTTCGTCAAGGGTCGGGCATTGGGACCTCAATTCGAGGGCGACCTGTTCGTGGGCGCAGGAACTCCAATACTGGCGGGCGGCTATCTCTTCCATTTCCAGCTCACCGGAAACCGGAGACGCATCGGAGTCGACGATCCGCGTCTCGATGACCGCGTGGCTGACAACCTGGCCAAACACGAAGGCACCGAGAGCGAAAGTCTGCTCATCGGACGTGATTTCGGAGTCTCCTCGGATATCGAGACGGGACCCAATGGGAACCTCTTCGTCGTGTCGCTCACGAACGGAGCGATCTACGAAATCTACCGAAGATAGAAATCAAGGGGGTCGGACGCTTGTCTTATCAGCTTGACGCGTCCGACCCCGAATTTGCTCACTGTCCCCGAATTTCTACTTTCACTGCCTGCCTTTCGATCCTCATCTTCCAGGTGCCATCGGTTTGTTTCGCATGAACCGTGACGCGCAGCGCGAAGCAACTCAGGGCAGGCGCCATCCAGATTGTGGCCATCTGGTTTCCGCCCTGGTGTGGCTCCTGGACGACGGTGACGGGATAGTTCAGGACCACATCCTCGCCTATCACCTTCGCGTCGCCGTGCGATGTCCGGCAGCCGGAACTCAGGAGTGCGTCTCGTCGTCCCAGAACCAGCGGAGTGAATGGACCGGAAGGATAAACCACCGCGAAGGACGCTGCCTCCTCGTCCGGGTCCAGCAGGAACCGTCGTTTAAAACCGTCGGCGGCGCTCCAGAACATGAGGAATATTTGTCCCGCGATCGATTTCAGCGTCTGATTCGGAATTGATCCGGACAATATCACTTCACTTCCGCCCTCGTTGTAGGACGTAACCAAACCCACCGGCGGCGGCGGTGCGAAGTTTCGGCCGACTTTGGATTCCGGCGTCGCAACGCTTTCCATGTTCTCGAACTGGTAATGACGAATCTCGGAATCGACGGTGAACGGTACGTTCCTTCTCCATGAGAACGCGCTGGGATTCACCAGCAGGACAGCGAGAACGACACCCGCGGCCATTGCCGCTGCCCATCTCCATCGAACCAGCCACGCGCGGCGCGGCCGCTGTTGCTGCGCCGCAACCGCGGCTCGCACACTCTGCCGCAACGATCCGCTCGGCGGCGGCGTTTTCCAGGTATTCAGCAGTTCATCAAGTTCCGTGTCATTCATGGTTCTGCTCCACGTTCGGCGCATATGCGGCCAGCGTCTCTCGGAGACTGACTCGTGCCCGTTGCAGGCGCGACTTCACAGCGCCGATTTCGATATCCAGAATGCTTGCGATTTCCGTCAGAGGCATTTGCTCGTAATGCGCGAGGATCAGGACCTCCCTCTGCACCTCGGGAAGCGTCAACACGGCCCGGCGAACGACCTCTTCGATCTCCGAGCGCAGAACTTGCTGCTCCGGTGAAGGACCATTCGCACCGCCCGGAATGTCCAAAGTGTCCGAGGCCGGTTTCTGCCGGAACCGCTTGAGAGCCTGATTCCGGACGACGCCAAACAGCCACGTTCGGACCGGTGCGCGCTTAGGATCGTAGGAACACCCCGGCCGCAGCAGTTCCAGAAAGCATGTCTGCACGATGTCTTCTGCATCCGCCGCGGAACCGGTCAGCCGGTACGCAAACCGGAACAATGCGCCGTGGTGTTCGTCGAAGAGTTCAAGCACGTCCATCGGTGTCCACAAACACTATTACCGCGGAGTGCAAAAAGGAATCGCAGCGAGAGGAAACGGGCGATTACTCGCGAAGGCTGAGGTATGTGTTATCGCGCCAGTGACAGGGATCCGTCGGCAAGGTTGACACGCAGCACTTTTCCGGCAGCTTCGATCACGACACTACTACCGGGTGACTCCCATGCCGGAGGTTTGACAATCCAGACTCCGTGGCGACCCATTTGCGCGATTTGTGCCCTGGGAACGGCCAACACTTTCTGAATGGCGTCGAAGTCATGTTGAGCAACGACGCGATTCTCGCGATCGAGGAGCATCAACGCATAACGACTTGTGATGTTGGCCCACTCGTCAATGAGCAGCACGTTTCCGCGAGCCCCGGCCATCACAAAACGCGGACGCCACTCATGGGGTAATTGGCGGGTCCAAAGCAGACGGCGGTTTCCGGCGGCAACCTCAAACAGGCGCCCAACGGATTTTCTCGTCTTCCAGGCGTCGGGTGTCGAGACTTCAAAGACGTATGTCTTGTCAGGGGAGATAAATTCTTCACGAGCGGGTGGATCAGGAACTCTGTCTTCAGGAGTGCACACGGCCACAGAAACACAGACGGCCACGCTCATGATGATCAGGAGCGTGGCCCTCGATAAACTTGCTTTAGTCATTACTTCTGTTACGGCGCCAGAAAGCGGCAACCGGTACAAGGCAGCTAAGCAACAACAACGCGCTTGCCGGTTCAGGAACTTCCTGAACGGGCTCCAGGAAGCCGCTGGCCGTCGCCTCGTCAATCTGAGCTTGTGTGAGTTGGTCCGTCCCGATCCCGTCCGGCGTAATGTCATTGATAGAGCTCGGAATGGTTCGAACCGCTCCGGATGTCATCAGGTTCAACGCGCCGCCGGCGCCGAAATCACCGTGGCCGAGGCCAAGGTTATGACCCAGTTCGTGCGCGATCGTGTCCAATCGGCCGATGCCGCCGTTAAATGAGAAGACGTTGTCGGCAATCGCAAGGCCGTTCGCATCGACGTATCCGCAACCAAAGATCCCAGCCCCAGCGCCTCCGCAGTGGGTAATAGTCTCTACGAACAGCATCCTGATGATATTACCTGCAGCTGGACCTCCGAATTCCGTGTCCATATTGAGAGTATTCAAGGCCGAGCTGTTCTGGGTTATCCAGGGGAGAAATATCAAATCGATACCTGCCTGTGCCCAAATCTTATCACCTTCAGCTTCAAACAGTGACTTGGCTGAGTTCGCACAATTGGTGCCATCATCGTCGCAAATCTGATAAGGCTGAATCGTCAGAGCCAACGTCGCTGCGACAGCTGGCAGCGCCGAGGTTACGAGAAACAATAACGTTAGAACCATGAATGACTGTCTGATCATTTTCTTCATCTACTTCTACCTCCGGTTTCACCCTGGAATGCGCTGGGTCGCCCTGCGGGGGCACGACTTCTTCCAAATCGGTTCCGGAAATTCAATGAATCTCAACTTCCTCAAGTTGTTGAGCAGCCGCGATTAAGAAGGAGGACGCGTACGCGGTCCCATCGAAAAGAACTCACTGCACTCGAAGCTCTGAGGCGGCGAGTGTAAAGTTTTTTTACACTTCCCGCGCTGCTGGCGGGACAGGACTATCTAAGATGTTGGGACAGTTAGCAGAACCGACCACATTGGAAAGTTGTAAGGATCCTTTACAAACTTCGTTCATTTCTTGTTAACCAGTGCCGTCCAGTTCAGGACGACCGTGATCGGGGGAGCTTCCTTGTCGGGGACAGTGACAGGAACCAGGAATCTCGAACCGTCGGCGGTGACAGAGTATTCCGCCGAGCCAATCGCAAACAGTTTTTGAGGTTTTCCGACTTCGACAGACGATTCGGTGATGCGAACGGAAGCCGCCATCAACTGTCCGCCGGCGACGTAAAATAATTCCCTGCCGTCGCCTCGCCAGTGAATCAAGGATGGCCGATCGAAGTTGATGCCACCCGCGGATATCGGGCGTTTGTTCTCCCCGGAAGGAAAGCTTGCGATATAGAGTTCCGGCACGCCCGATTCATCGGACAAAAAGGCAATCCATTTCCCATCCGGCGACAGTTTTCCTTCCAACTCACTTGCTGACGTCTGAAGAAAAGGAACCGGCCTGGCCTTTTCTTTCAGATCGACGTACCAGATATCACCCCTGGTCTTCGGATCGACGACCCGATAGACCATGATGTTCCGGCCCACATTCCAACTCGTTGGATAGTTTTCCACTGGTGAATTCGTGTGGCGCTCGATCTCACCGCCGCTGGCCGACCGTGAGTAAACATTAGGCGGAGTGTCACGCACTGATGCGAACGCGAGGCGGCTGCCATCGTCCGACCATATCGGAAGCATCGAGTCACCGTCGAAAGTGACTTTGGAAACGGCGCCACTTGCAAGGTCTTGCATGAAGAGGTAGTGGGTCAGTTTGAAATTTTGGATTTCTTTCGCTCTTCAAGCGCGATAATTGCAGCGCAGTTTGGGCACGGATAGCGAGTCGGGCATTCGTCTAAGGAGTGACCGAAGACGCGGGAGGCGAGTTCATAAGTTGGAAGTCGTCTGGCCAACGATAAGAAGCCATCCCACAAATTGAGGTTGAGTTCCTCGCCCTCTGTCGGTTTGTAATCTTCAAGTCGCATTGCTCCTCCTAGAATGTTGGTAGTTGCTCAGTTTGAAATTTTGCGGCCAGACGTAAAACGATTAAAGAGATAAACCGTCAGAATCGTGGCCGGAACGGCTATGAGTCCGGAGTTGACAAAGTCGTCGTCGCGTCGATAGCGTCCAGCCGGAATCAATTTATAGTAGATCATGGCCCACTCCAGCGCATAGATCGATAACAGAACGGTAAGGGTCTTCAGTTTTGCGCTGATTGTCCGTTTGAACTGCGCAGTTTGCTGCTCTCTCGTGGCTCGGTCTGTTGGGATGCCAAATACTTCCGCGCCTATGTCAAAAGATCGGATGGATCGCATGAAAGAATTAATCGGCTGAAGCGGAAGCCATGCCCCCTTGTATCTTCTATTCCAAAGTATTGCCGTTAAATAGGCGGCTATTACGAGCGAAGGAAATGCAGACCACGAATCCTTTGTTTCCTTGGTGATGAGCACTACGAAAAGAATCTCGCTGATGAAGAAGAAAACACCGAAGGCGATCCACCATCCAAAGCTACTCTTGTTCGGCGTCCTGACTTGTTGAATTCTCATCTACCTGTGTCATAATCCTACCATGCCTAGCCGCTCAAGCAAGAAAACCAAAGACCATGATTTTATGACCGTCGCCCGGCGCATCGTGGAGCAAGCCATCGGCGAAAAGCTGGACGGATCGCCACTCGATAATCCCGATGAAGGAAAGAACCCGCACGCCGTAGCACTCGGAAGGATGGGCGGGAGGAAAGGTGGAAAGGCGAGGGCGGAAAGCCTCTCGCCTCGAAAGCGCAAGGAAATCGCTAAAAAGGCCGCAAACGCCCGCTGGCGTAAAGGCTAGAGTTCGTCTTCTTCTTCATTGTCAACATCGGTGCCGTCGAAGTCCGTTCCATCTTCCGCCAGTCCCGTGTCTGGATACTCGGTCGGCATTTTCATCTCTTCGATATCTTTATTGAAATCGAAGTCGAGCGGTTCAATCGCTTCTCTGAAAATGTTGTTCTCGTTGTACGAATCGAAATCGATCTTAAGTTGAACTACGTCGGCAAGTGCTGCGCGCCTTCGCAACTGCATCGACTGTCTCATGATCTTTGGTGGAGCGTCAAAAATCTTGTACCAAGTTGAGAGGCGCCGCATTCCATCCTGAGTCATTACTTCTCCAATGATTGGATGGAAGGCGCGAACCGTCCGGCCTTGGGGATCATCTATATACTCTTCGCGTAAAGATCGGGAGAGCTGCCTGCGAAGGATTTCTTCGGGATTGATGGGTACCCACTTCCATAATCCATGCTTGATCGCCCATGCCGCTACCAGTTCTGGGTGAGTCTCTGGCCCTTCGTCCAGGTGGGTTTCCGCATATTTGTCCATGAGGAATCGCATCTTGCTGTTGCCGCGTCGTTTTTTGTATTCAGATCGTGACATATCCTGCGTTGCCTTTCTTCTTACGCCCCCGGCGTTACGATTTGGTTCCAACCATCGGTAAGCGCCGTCGAGGTTACAATTTCGCGCACCTTTACCAAGAACTCCCTGAGCGCGCTATAGCCGATCTCTTTGCGATATTGCAATTGACCGACAATGATTCCGGGATGAATCTTCGTCTTGTGGGCAAACTGGACGATCCGTTCTCTTTGATATAGGGGGCCGACACGACGAATGAATGATTGAAGTTCTGCTGCTGGGATCATCGAAGTAGAGGCCCGTTCATTGGCGAGCCGTTCTGCGCCGTCTTCTTCTAGTCGTACAGCTATGCCCTTAACGCCATCAACTAAATCTGCATCGACTGATGCATCACCGTGAATGACGTGGGCGAATTCGTGCATCAGCGTGAACCAGAAACCGTCGATACGGTCGTATCGAATGGACATAGCGATCACAGGACCATCTTTCAGCCAAAACGTTGCGCCGTCGATTTTTACGTTTGGAATCGGCTCAACAATTAAAAAGCGGATTCCGCAGCCCGCAAGAACTTTGGCAATGTGACGAGCTTCCTTTGGGAAGGCGGCCAATTCACGGAGTCGCTTTTCTGCCTTGTCTAACTTCTTGGTTGAAAATGAATCGACGATAAGAGTCTCGGACAACTGCTTTGCGCGGAAACACCACGCTTTCTCAGCGCTTGTCAACTTCGGCAGTTTTACGGTTCGGCGGGGCGCTATCGGAAAAGAAATATCGCCATCGATTAAGTCGCTGGCGAAGAAGGTCTTCAATTGCGATTCAAGTTCAACCGGATCAATGGTCGGCTCAATCCATCCGCGCTTCTGCATATCCCGAATTGGCGCCGCTTCATAGATACGCGCCAATCTTTCTACTTCTGATACGTCTTTGTCGGCCATGGACAAGCGATATAGACCATCCCATTGCAGCCATTCTTCCGGCGTATTGCCGAACGCCGCCGCAAGCGCAACCGCCATCTCAGGGCTGATGTTGCTTCTTCCGGCCATAATGGAGTAAATGGTTTGGCGGCTACTTCCCGTGATGGTTGCTACTTCATCCTGCGTCCATCCTTTAGCCTCCATCATTCGGCGGAGGATTCTTCCGGGATGCACTGGTCGATCTGCTGAATTATTCGGGCGACTCATGAATAGAAGCATAATGTCATTATGCTAAGATGTAAAGCACATCTTTACATTTACGTTGACAGATCATGCACACTTAAGCATAATGGTCAGTATGAATTGCCTAGACACTCAGGCCCGCGCTCAAGTCATCCGATGCTTGGCGGAAGGTAATTCGATCCGCTCCACCGTCCGCATCACTGGCGTTGCGAAGAACACCATCGTGAATTTGCTTCTGGAGGTTGCGGAGGTCTGCCGCGAGTTTCAGGATCACACTCTTCGCAATTTGAAGTGCAAGCGGCTACAGCTTGATGAAATTTGGAGCTTCGTTTACGCGAAAGAAAAGAATGCGTCCGAAGCGCAGAAGGCAAACGGCGCTGGCGATGCGTGGACTTGGACGGCGATTGACGCGGATTCGAAACTGATCGTATCGTGGCTTGTCGGGAATCGTGATTCAGTGTGCGCTACAGAGTTCGTTAAAGATGTAGCTTCGCGTTTGAAGAATCGAGTACAGATCACCACGGACGGCCATAAGCCGTATCTAATCGCGATGGAATCGGCATTCGGTGCTGACGTGGACTATGCGATGCTTCAGAAGATTTACGGAAAGCCGCTCGGCAAGGAACAGGAAACGCGCTACAGCCCAGCGCAGTGTATCGGCATCAAGATTGACATGGTTACTGGCGATCCTGATCCAGGCCATATCAATACGTCCTACGTTGAACGCCAGAATCTTTCCATGCGAATGAGCATGCGTCGGTTCACGCGATTGACGAATGGATTCTCAAAGAAGGTTACGAACCACGCTGCCGCCGTTGCGCTCTACTTCTTCCATTACAACTTCTGCCGCGTGCATCAGACATTGAGAGTGACGCCAGCGATGGAAGCAGGAATCGCCGATCACGTTTTCGATCACGAGGAACTGATTGCGATGGTGGATGCCGCAGCGCCGAAGGCTGTAGCGCGTGGGCCTTACAAAAAGCGGGCGGCAATTTCAAACTGACCCACTACCCATGAAGATGTCCCGTGTGCCTTTGTTGTCCCATCGGGAAAACGCCAGGCGCTGGCCATCCGGGGCAACGGAGAATCCCGTGTACTTTGCGGCGGAAGTTGCCGTTTCTGCCGGCGTGCCGTCGCGTCGGAACCATCGGAGTTCATGGGTAACGCCGGGCACACTCGCCCAGTACGCGAGGACGCCGTTGGAAGAAACGGAGAAGGGCGCGCGTCCAGGACCAACAATCGGGACGCCATCGGCTATGCGAATCGCGTCACCCGTAAATTGCAATTGCTCATCGTCGAAAGGACGCGCGACCAGCGCGCTGTCTGCGGCGATAAACAGGATGTAACCCGGCATGTAACCCAGTGTCGAACCGATAGCCGATGGCCCCCAGTTCATGAGTGCGCGGGAGTTTGAATCCATCAGAGACGACAGGAGTAAAGCGCCTTTCCCTCCTCCGAACGTCGCGTAGATGAAGTGGTTTCCGTCTTTCAGGAATATCGGCCAGTGATGAACAAATTCTCGCGACGACATATCGATGGCCGTGATTGCTGAAGATTGTCCGCCGAGCGCGGAAACACGGGACAATCCGGACGTCGGTCCGGCCGCGTAGACAATCGTTTCCCCGCCCCATGTCGCAGTGGAAATCGGCGCCCCTCCAGCGTTGAGCGCGGTGCCCAACACTTGCGCGGCGCCGCCCGAGACGGAAATCTTCTTCAACTTGTCTTCCGCAAAGAAACCGATCCATTGATTGTCGGGGGACCAAAACGGTCCGTTACCCTCTTCCGTGCCGGGTATGGGTTGCGCGACTTCAGAATCGAGCGGCCGCAGCCACAGTTGCCGTTTCCCATCCCAAGCGACCGCAGCAAAAACCAGCCTGCGCCCGTCGGGTGAGATAGCCAATGGAACGTTGAAATCCGGAGCGAACGTCGTATTCGGCGGTGGATAAATCTGAAACCGGGTGGCAACAGTACTCCACGGCGGCGGCTCGTTAGTGTTTCGCGGACGAAAAACTGCAAACACAAGGGCAGCGATCACCGCAAGCGCCAGAAAGACGAACAACGCCGGCGATCGGCGCGGCACCGCGGCAGTCGCGTTCGCTTCGGGTTCCTGCTGCGCGGTCTCGATTTCCAGCCGGACGTCGGCAATATCGTGAAGGCGCTGTCGGGCGTCCTTGGCGAGGCAGCGACGCAACAGACGACGAATCGAGTCCGGTGTCTGCGCCGGAAGTTTCGTCCAATCCGGCTCGTTGTGGACAACGGCGCCAAGCAGGTCCGTGACAGTTTCACCCTCGAAAGCAGGCCGGCCAGACAGCATTTCAAACAGCACGGCGCCGAATGCCCAGATATCGGTGCGCCTGTCGACCGTCTTTCCTCGCGCCTGCTCCGGACTCATGTATGCCGCCGTCCCCAGGATCACTCCCGAAACTGAACCCGCGGACATCATCGTCGGCGAATTGGAAAGGAATGGATTTGTGGCTTCTTCCGCGAAGATCTTCGCCAGTCCGAAATCGAGAACCTTTACCTTGTCCTCCGGCGTGATCTTGATGTTTGCGGGCTTGAGATCACGATGAATGATTCCCTTTTCATGGGCGACTTCCACAGCTTCTGCAATCTGCTTCGCGATGGACAACGCTTCACCGATGGGAATCGGACCGTTGCGAAGCCGTTCCGCCAGCGTCGGCCCCTCGACCATCTCCAATACCAGCGCCGTTGTTGTGGAAGATTCCTCCAATCCAAAAATCGCCGCGATATTGGTGTGGTTCAACGCCGCCAGAACCTGAGCTTCTCTCCTGAAGCGCGCAAGGCGATCCGACTGCAATGCGAACTCTTCCGGCAACACCTTTAACGCGACGTCGCGCCCGAGTTTTGTATCCTTCGCGCGATACACCTCGCCCATACCGCCCGCCCCGATGGGGCCAAGGATTTGAAATGAACCGAGACGACTGCCGGGAGTGAGTGTCATGCCTCTATTTCGGCTTCTTAACCTCGTAGTTCCAGCCGGACGGCGTATTCACAGGCATGATCCGGATGAACGCTTCGACAGCGTGGAGCTGCCCGCCGTAGACCTTGAACGCTTCAAAGCACGTGAGAGCGTTCCCCGGTCCATAGCTGTTCGTATCGCCGAAATCGAGGCGCATCAGAACGATTCCCAACTCCTCATCGACCACGGCAATCCAATACGTCACGTCGGGATGAGGTATGACTTTCTGCGTCCGGATGTTTTCACTGCCCGCGCGAGCACCGGGCCCTGCCATCACGGAGCCGTTCTCAACACGATAGGCTCCGGGTGCGAACGGAGCCTGAACCGCGTCAAAGTTGCCGCCGACTTTCAGTCCGGCCGGATAAAACTCCGCAATCCGAATCAGCTCCGCGCGAGACATGCGTTGAGACGCGTCAGGCACAACGTTCATCGCAGCACGCGCCGTTTGCAGAGCCTCGATGTTGAAGAGGGCGCCCTCCGTTCGATTGCGCGTCACCATGGTTTCGATCTCGGCGATCTTCCTGTCTACGATTTTCAATCGCAGGGCGAGCATTATCGGCGTGCCGTTCTCTTCGACGATGACGTGCGATGCGGCCTGTCCTTCACGGACATCCAGGAAATCCTGCCGGTAAGACCTGAGCTTTGAAGCACCCTTCCAAAGACCTTCACCCAGAGGCATCGTTTTGGTGTCCTCAGTAAAGCGTGCGCCCGGCGCCAATGGAAGCGACTGCGGTGTGTGCGCGATCATCGCATTCAGGTAGTCCGTAATGAATCCGCGCAGGCATTCCCGATCGCAATTGGAAGGTTTCGCCTGGGCTGAAGCAGACAGATTCTGGGCAGCAAGGACGATGAGGCAAAGCAAACCTGTGGCAAGTCGACGTCTCATGGGGCTCCTCCGAAGGCGACAGGATACACTTGTCGGCAGATTGACTCGATTTGTTTATTCGAACTCTTACATCGCAGATCTCGGTCTGCACGTCTTTCCGATCGAGAAATACAGCCTCGTCGCGCGGGCGCTTCGGGAATTGCATCGGATCCCTCAAGCCGCGTTCGTGGAACCGCAGCCGGCAACGCTCGACCAACTCCGCCGTGTCCACATTGATCCATATCTTGACGATCTCGGTCATTGCCGGTGGACATCGCGCACATGGCAGTCCGAACTGCCGATCAGCCAGGAGATCGTCACATTGTTCGTGCACGCCTGCGGAGGAACGATTCGGGCAGCAGAGTTGGCGATGGACGAACGCGTGGCCGTCCACATCGGTGGAGGTTTTCACCATGCGTTCGCCGACAAAGCGGAGGGGTTTTGCTATCTGAACGACCTCGCGGTCGCCATCCGGGAGATGCAATCACGAGGCGCTATTCAGCGCGCAATGGTGATCGACTGCGATCTACACCAGGGGAACGGCACTGCGCGGATCTTTCAAAACGATTCGTCGGTATTCACATTCTCGATGCATCAACGCGACCTATATCCTGTGAAAGAGGAAAGTACGCTCGACCTTCACCTTGAGAAGGGTATCCGCGACGATCACTACCTCAGCCTCATGCGTTCGCATATCCCCAAAGTGCTTGATGAATTCCAGCCCGATCTGATCCTGTATCAGGCAGGCGCCGATCCATTTGAAGAGGACCAGTTGGGCGATCTCAAGCTGACGATCGAAGGCCTGAAGGAACGAGACAAGCTCGTATTCGAGTGGGCAGGCACTCGCGGCATCCCAATCGCAGCAACTCTAGGCGGCGGCTATGCCCACAACACGGCAGACACAGTGACGATTCACGTCAATACGGCTTTGACTGCATGGGCTGCCTCCTGAAGATCCGTGATCTGGTACCATGTCGGTCCGAGTAACAGCCAGGAGATACAAATGAGCATCACGGTCATCGACACCAACAACCGCAGAAAAGAATCCAGTACCGCGGGCACCGTCCGCCAGATCATCACGTCGGATGACCCGGCCAGGGGCGTTCGCGCCGCGATACACGAGATCGAGCCGGGGAAATCGCTCGAGTTCAATTCGGACAATCGGAGTCACCTTCTGTATGTCCTCGAAGGGGACGGCGGGCAGTTGTTATTCAAGGAGAGCAAAAACAGCGCGAAGAAAGGGACCGGCCTGTACCTGGAACCGGGAGAGAAGGCGACCTTTTCCGCCGGAGCCGCTCGACTCAGCCTGTTGCATCTCCACGTACCCAAGCACGCAGGCAAACCGACGGACACACCGCCATCGAGCTACTACTTCGACGAAGAGAAGCTGCAGTCGCTGATTTCCGCCGGCAGGACGCGCATTCGAAGTTTCTGGGTCAACAAGGAAACCGGCCTCTCGGGCTCATGGGACATGCAGGCCGGACTGATGCGCTATGCGCCGAATGGCTTCTCACCTCGACACAAGCATGAAGCCACTCCCACCAATCCAGGCGGCGCCGTTCACTTCTACATGATTTTCGAGGGTACCGGAAAGGTGATCGAGGACACCGCCACGACACCACTCGGCCCAGGGCATCTGGTTCTGATTCCCGCAGGCGAATGGCATCAGCTCGTCGCATCGGACACGGGTTTGCGTTACATGGAATTCCAGGGTCCGTTCGACTTCACCAGCACGATGGACAACGATCCCGAAGGCAAGGACTGGTTCATCAACGGAACCGACGACGGCACCGGCAAACCGGTGAAGTGGGTCCAGAGTTAGAAGTGAGCTTCACACTCGCGAATGCCGTCCAACGGACATCTCCGACCCCGAAAGTTGTGTTTGAACAAACTCGCCGATTTGAACGATCGATCGGAAGTGATTGAGATCCAGATCTTCCAGGGGAATTCGAATGGAGAATTCCTGCTCCAGGTGCGCAATCAAGTCGACGAAAGCGAGTGAATCGATCGTCCCGTCTTCGATCAGATCGCGATCGGGAGCTGGAAGTTTTATGTGCAGCTGCCTGACGAAGATGTTGGCGATCCTGTCCTGCATAGATGGCGCGATCATAGTCTTTAAACCTCGATGGATTGCACCTCGGAAAAGCATCTCTGTGTTGTATTGTCTGCGTTGCTCCGAAAGAGTTCTTTCAGGAGAGGGCGGTCAATCTTACCGTTCGTGTTTTTTGGCAGACGATCCAGGGACAGCCATCGCCCTGGAAGCATGTAGTGCGGTAGTGTCCTTCGAAGCGCTTCGCGCAAAGTAATGATCGTCACATGTGCGCCTTTAACGGGGGCGAAGGCGCAACAGATGAGAGAACCTTCAAATTCGCTTGTAGGAATCGCGACGACTGCGGATTCCTTGAGATCCTCGATGCCATTCAGGGCTGCCTCGATTTCTCCGAGCTCAATGCGGTATCCGCGGCTCTTGATTTGAGTGTCGGCACGACCTGCAAAATAGATGAGGCCGTCCATCCCGACCTTGGCGAGATCTCCGGTTTTGTAGATTCTGCCCTTGCCGTCGGGGCTATCAAGAAATGAGGCCCTGGTCTTCTGTTCATCCTTCCAGTATCCCGGGCTCAAGCCGACGCCTCCAATGTAGAGCTGGCCCAGCGTGCCCGCCGAAACCGGCCGAAGAGTGTCGTCGAGGATAAACAGGGATTCGCCCTCGCAGGGACGCCCGATAGGAATGGACTCGTTCGGCTCCGGTATTGATGGAAGCGTGTAGTAGCTGCTGGCGATGGCCGCTTCGGTGGGGCCGTACAGGTTCGTGAATTGAACACCGGGGAGCCGCTCCATCCAGTATCGTAATGTTGCCGCAGGCAATACTTCACCGCACCACAGGACTCGTTTCAGTGCTGGAAAATCCTTCTGGCGCACGGTGTCGAATTTCGCCATGTAGTTCAACGCCGACGGCACGGAAAACCACTGCGTCAGATTCGTGGAGCGAATGAATTGTGTCATGCCCGCTGCCGACAAATTGAGCGACGGTGGGACGAGGTGGAGTTCCGCGCCGCGGCTGAAAGTTCCGAAGATGTCGAACAGCGACAGATCGAAGTGCAGCGGCGGGTGCCCGGAGATCCGGTCATTGGATGTGAATTCGAAGTATTCGGTTGCCCATTCGATGAAATGCGCCACGCTCGAGTGGGTGACACAAACTCCTTTCGGCTCACCCGTCGAACCGGAGGTATACAAGAGATACGCCACATCCTCCGGACTGTTCTTGGAGACAACCGGATCGCACGTGTTCGCCCCTTCGGTCGCCGCGGCATCGATTTCCAGGGCATTCGTCGAAAAAGATCGAAGTTCACGCGAGACTTTTCTTCCGGACGCATCCACCAGGAGCAGCCGCGGTTCAGAATTGTCCAGGATCTTATTCAGGCGTGAAGCGGGGCTTTCAACGTCGAGAGGCACGCAGATGCAGTCGGCCTTGAGAATACCCAGGATGCCGGCGATCGCTAACGGAGCCTTCGACAACAGCAGCCCCACGCGGTCTCCTCGACGGCAACCACGAGATTGCAACGCTCGGGCAAGAGAGTTACTCCATTGATCAAGATCAGCGTAAGTGAATTCCTCGTTGCCCAGCACGACGGCTCTCGCCATCGGCCGCGACCTCGCCTGGGCTTCGGCATAGGACTGGATTAGTCGGCACATACCATTTGTCGCTGCTGCGCGAGATCAAACACCTTGCCGATGCACCGGAGTTCCTCCTCATTCGGCGGAATATCGAGAACGAAGGTCTGATATCCGAGAGCGAGATAACGCGCAATCTCTTCAGCAACGGCTTCGTAGCTGCCGACCAGATAAGGACAGAACGTCTTGTAGTTCTGAAATGGACCCAGCCAGTAGGGAGAGCGCTTTGTATCTGTGGAATGTGCCAGGTTCGACAGCTGTTTGTGCCACACGGAATCCGAAGTCTTCATCGCGAGCTCGTGTGCGATTTGACCTTTGCGATCGTCGGGAAAGCGTTCGTGAGCTATTCGCCACGCTTCCTCTTCCGTTTCTCGAGCGATGATGCCTGTTCGCACGCCGCTGTCGATGCTCGTCTCGGAAGCCACTCCCTGGTCTTCGGAAGAAGACTTCGGATACTTGATTGCCGTCGCGACAAGCTTTTTCGCAGCGGCCAGGCTGGCTTCCGAGGATCCAGACATCAGAATGTTCGGGACGAGTCCCGCCGGCATACGCGGTGAAAGCTTGACGTTCCTGATCCGATAAAACTCGCCGTCGAAAGATACCGCCGAATCCGCAGTCAGGAGGCGCGAGATGATCTCTGTGTATTCGACAAGCCGATCGTAGCGGCGGTCGTGCGGTGTGGTGTCGTCGAGATTGACAAGGTCGTTGCTGAAACCGCCGGCCACCATATTGAGGTAAACACGACGACGGTAAAGGAACGCAAGAGATGTAACCATCTTCGCAACGGAGTACGGGTGCATATAAACCGGCTGAACCGCGACCAGCGGACTGAGCCGGGACGTGTGTTGAATTATGTTCTGGGCGACCAGCCACGGATCGAGGATGCGGTTGTCCGTGTAAACCAGTATTCCTTCGCAGCCATTGGCCTCACTCCACCGAGCAACATTGATGACGTGTTTAAGGTATTCGGCGGACGTGTGGTCGCTGGATTGAGGGCAGGTCGAAAAGATTCGGATCTTCCGCTGAGAGTCCATCTTGCGCTCCATATTCATCGGGTCTTCAACGCAAGAGGCGAGCAATCGATATGCCGAATAGTGGATGTGAAAGCCCACGCAACAATTCCCCAAAACACCCGTTTTTATTTCCGTTGAACGAACAAACAACGGTGAACCGAGTGCTCATCGATAGGACGCCCGACCCTGGAGGTCATGAATGAACATTCTCGGCATCAGCGGCCTGCCCAACTCAGAGTCCTTCAAGCGTTCGCGTTATCCACACCTGGACTCATCGGAGCACCGCATACGACAAGGGTTGGACGCCGCGGCCGCGCTGCTTTGTGACGGTGCAATCGTCGCGGCGGCGGCGGAAGAGCGTTTCACCGCGGAAAAGCAGACAGGGGCGTTCCCGGTTCGGGCGATCAACTATTGCCTGGCTGAGCAAGGGCTGCGAATCGATCAGATTCACGCGATCGTTCATGCGTTCGACTATGCGCCTTACGAGAAGGTGTGGCGCATGGATGCGTCGTCGGGCGAGATGTATGACTCAGTATTTTCCAGAGCAGCGCTTATTCGTGAGGTGAAGCGCCACTTCCCTGGATTTCCGGAATCACATATTCATCACATCGGCCATCACGTGGCTCACGCTGCCAGCGCGTACTTCACCTCGGGTTGGGATGAGTGCCTGACGGTTGTGGTTGACGGAATGGGAGAGGTTCACGCCGCAACGGTTTATCACGCCCGCAAGAATGAGCTGAAGAAGTTGCACGAGATTTCCGCATTGCATTCGATTGGCATTCTGTATTCGTTGATCACTCTGCATCTCGGCTTCGACTTCAATGGTGATGAATACAAGATCATGGGTCTGGCGCCATATGGTGATCCCACACGGTACCGGGAATTCTTCGCACGAGCGGTGGAGTTTCGTTCCAATGGGTCGATTTCGATTCCATCCCTGGGATTGAACCGAACACGGGAAGAACGCGACAACTACACGGCGACCAGGCGTTATCTCGAGGAACAGCTCGGGCCGAGGCGAACTTCTGACGAGGACGTCACGGCCAGCCATCGCGACCTTGCGGCCGCGCTTCAGGAATGGCTTGAAATGGCGATGCTGCACATCTGTGGTCATTTTCAGAAGCAGACGGGGATCAGGCGTCTGGCGTTGGCCGGTGGCGTCGCCCTTAATTGCACAACCAATGGAAAGCTGATGCGCTCGGGTCTCTTTGATGAGATCTATGTCCAGCCTGCTTCCGGCGATGACGGCACCGCCCTGGGCGCAGCCCTGCAATGGGCGGCTTCCCACGATCGGGTCTGCAATCAACGATTGCCGGTCCCTTTCTTCGGTCCGGCCTGTACGGCCGGCGAACTCAGGGCCGCATTGGACGAACATGATCGTCACATCCATGTGAAACAATTCTCCAGTTCAGAGAAGGCATGCGCCGAAGCGGCGGATTGGATTGCCCGCGGTCAGGTCATCGCCTGGCACCGGGGACGGATGGAGTTCGGGCCCCGCGCCCTCGGTAACCGCAGTATCCTTGCGGATCCTGGACATCCTGAAATGCGCGACCGAATCAATGCGATGGTCAAGAAGCGCGAGGCGTTCCGTCCGTTCGCGCCGGCTGTTTCGACCGAACAGGCACATCACTGGTTCGATATGGATGCTGGAATCGACCTGCCTTACATGATCATGATCGTGAACGTCCGTGACCAGCATCGCGCCGCGCTACCGGCAATTACCCATGACAACGGGAGCGCGCGCGTCCAAACAGTCTCGGCGAGAGACAATCGCGATTTCCATGAGCTATTGAAGGCGGTCGGCAAAACGACAGGCCGTGAAATGGTTTTGAACACGAGCTTCAATGTGAAGGGGCAACCGATCGTCAACACTCCCAGCGAAGCCATAAAAACTTTTCTCGGAACGGGAATCCAGGGACTGTTTCTGGAGAACTATCTCGTGACGAAACGAAAGCCAGAGTAGCTACTTCGTCACCAGGAAGCGGCCGATCGCCAGCACATCCAGGCCGGAAGAGTAGAAGCTTCGGATTGCGTCGCGTGGTGTCAGGACGAGTGGCTCACCCGGAAGATTGAAGGACGTGTTGATGAGCAGCGGATGTCCGGTCACGGTTTGCATTTTGCGCAACAATGTCCAGAACAAGTGATTGTCCGAGGAACGCACTGTGTGGACGCGAACATATACGTTCTGGACCGTGAACCTTGAAAGCAAATCCCTCCTGGCGTCTTTGACGACGTAGACAGACGCAATCGTCCGCGCGCTCGGGCCTACCTGATGGAAATATTCGTCCGCGGCCTCCTCCGGAACAGAGATGACGAAAGGGTGGAAGCTTTCGCGATGCTTCAGGAAACGGTTGATGTTCTCGTCAATGTATGGAGTAAACGGGTTGGCCACGATACTTCTAAATCCAAGTGCTCGATGGCCGAATTCACACCGGCCCTGAAACCATCCCACAAGACTGCCGGCCGTCAGAGCGTTGCACGTGTTTTCGATAAGTGAGTCGCTGCATGGAAGGAAGTTGAAAACGAGCTTGCAATTGTCGAGATCATCCTTGATCTGAGAATCGGAGAATTCCGGACCCAGCGCTGGATACAGAAATCGCGATTCTTCTTGAGGAAGGGAATGCAGCCGGCGCCCGGATAACGCGGCTCCGACGCTGAGACTCTCGACTCCAGGCGCCGGAGGAACGAAAACGGAGTCAGCTCCGAAATGCTGTTCGAGTTCCCGGACGAGGAGCGGGTTTTCAGCCAACTGACCGGCGACGCAAAGATTCGACATGTTGCGCCGGCCCAGGAGATCTTCTGCCATCTCAATCACGAGTTCATTCGTGCGCGCCTGAAGACTGGCCGCCACGTTGTGCGGGCGTTTGAAGTCCACACAATCCAGTAGATTTTCGGTCAGGTGGTTGCCCTTCGCTTGCATGACTTCACGGAACACGTCCAGGAATTCCGGTTCCCCACCAGCCCCCAGCCATGCCACTTTGCTGGAAGTACGCGGGTTGAATCCCAGTGCTCGCGAGATCTCACCGTACAGCGTCGCCAGAGTTGAATGCCCGTTGGTGGCGCTGTCCTCGAGTTCGATATGAGCGCCATCTCCGATGCCAAAGCAGATTGTTCTCGACAGGGGTCCACTGCCCAGAATGAGTATTGCGGCACGCTCAAAAGGCGAACTATAGAATGCTGCCGCAGCGTGGGCAGTTCGATGATCCACCTGCTCGAGCGTCGCTCGCGCATTGCCGCAGAGAGAGCGGATGCCGGCGATGATGCTCGCCGCTGAGTCTGATGTTGAGGTGAACGCGATGTGATCTATTTCAGACAGATCGACATTGGCCGCGTTTAACGAAGCGATGATCGCTTCCCTCGGCAAAAAGGCGTTTTGCTTCGGTGACCAGAGCTGACGAATTTTGAATTGTTCGAGAGCCGACACGACCCGGTTTTCAAGAACAACGGCAGTGCTGAAGCCATCAGGCTCTGTGGATATACCCAGGATCCGCGTCGACATGAGCCTGCATTTGCAATCATGCAGCCATCGGGGTCGGACCCTTGCTTTATCAGCTTGATGGGTCTGACCCCGAATTTTCTACCGGCGCGGTATCTTCTCGTTGCGCTGAGCCGCGTGCCAGGCGAATGACGCGAGCACGATGGCGGACTGCTTCAGTTCGTCTTCAGTTACGCGGTCGGGAAAATCCACATTCGTGTGGCGCGTTCGCACGTCGTAACCATCGAAATCCTTGATGTTGTTGAAACCCGGCATACCGGCTTCATTAAATGGAACGTGATCCGTGCTGCCGATCCCCTCGATGATGTTGCGAGTCGCACCCAGCTCTTTCAAAGGTTCCAGCCACGCGTCGAAAATCGTTTTGGCCGCGCGATTCCCTTCCATATAGAAACCCAGTGTCTTGCCGCTGCCCGGATCGTCATTGAAGTAGACGGCCAGTTTGTTGCGCGAGGCCTCATCGGTCAGGTGTTGTGCGATGTAGGCGCGTGCGCCCAACAGTCCCTGTTCCTCACCGCTCCAGAGTGCGACGCGAATCGTGCGGCGAGGCTGCGCTTTCAGCGTCGCAAGAATGCGCATCGCTTCCATCGCGGCCGTGACGCCATCGCCGTTGTCGGTAGCACCGTTGCCGGTATGCCATGAGTCGAGGTGAGCGCCGACGAGGACCACCTCGTCGCGCAGCGCGGGATCGCTTCCAGGAATCTCCGCAATGACGTTGTATGTATTGGGATCGTCCTGGTGGTATCGCGTGGTCAGTTCGACCCTCACTTCCGGAGCCTGGCCACTCGACGCCATGCGCGCGAGCATGTTGTACTGCTCGGCCGCAATCACGATGGAAGGTACGGAAGCCGGCTGAGTATTGACGGTACCCAGAACGCCGACGGTTCCGTCTCGATATGCGCTTGGCTTGAGCGTTACAGCAGCCCCGGCTTTCTGGAGAATAGGCTGAAGTTGATTCGCTGGAGTAGTACTGCGTGCTTGTGGACTTGCCGGATTACCGGTCCGGACAGGTTGATCCGCCAGGCCCGGCTGCGGGCGATCCGCGTCGATGAACTGTGACTGCGGAAGATGCGTGAGCACAATGGCGCCGCGTAACTGTGCAGCCATGGCCTCGACTTCAGCAGCGCTCTTGTCTCCGATGTACACCACGCGCCCGCTCACCACGCGACCGAGTGAGGGTGTCCAGGCATCCGCGTATGCGATGAGCGGCATGTAACGCGGTGCCGTCATCTCTACAGAGATTTTTTCCAACGACCACCCTCGCGGAAATGCAAACGGCTCGAGCCGCGCATTGGCGAGGCCGAATTCCGTAAATCGAGCCTGAGCCCAGCGCGCTGCCTGCGTGTATGCGGGTGAAGCGGTCAGGCGAGCTCCGATCCGATCCGTGAGCGTGAGGTAGATTTCCTGCGCGCGCGAACGTTGAAGTCCCTCCTGCTTGATGCGGCCCACCATCGCGAGGTCGACGGGCTCCTGGGCTGCGGCGGGTAAAATGCCCAGCGTTGCGGCAACCAGAACGGTGGAAATCAGAAGGCGCATGTTGGGTCTCCTGGGCTCATTCAGGCAGTTGGTACGTCAAGTAGTTGCTGCCCTATTTCCCTGCTCGCGGCACAAGCCGAACAAGCTGGTTCCCGGCGAATATGTAGATCGCGCCGTCCGGTCCCTGTTTCACTTCGCGGATTCTCGCCTTGCGGTCTGCGAGCAACTTTTCCTCGCCCACAACTTTGTCGCCGTCGAGGACCAGCCGCACGAGGTGCTGCCCGGCCATCGCGCCGACGAACAGATTCCCTCTCCACGCCGGGAACATGTTGCCCGTGTAGAACATCATTCCCGAGGGCGCGATCGACGGCACCCAGTAGTAACGCGGTTCCTCGACCGTCTCGATCGACGTCCGCCCGGTGCCGACCGAAACGTTCTTGCGTCCATCCGGCTGGCGCGCGTCATATTGTTTGCCGTAGGTCACGTTCGGCCATCCATAGTCGCGGCCCGGACGCACAATGTTGATCTCATCACCGCCTTGCGGGCCGTGATCGACGATCCACAAATCGCCGGACACCGGATTGATCGCAAGTCCCTCCGGATCCTTGAATCCGTGCGCCCATGTCTCGGCGAGCACGGTTGAGCGGCTGAGCCACGGATTGTCGCGCGGAATCGATCCGTCGCGATTGATGCGCATGACGCGTCCTGTGAAGTTGCGACGCTCATCAGGATTCTCGAGAAAGGGTTTCTCGAGACCGTCCAGATCCGACTCATACAACCAGAACCTGTCGGCGCCTGAAATAAAGAGGGTGCCATCGCGACCCACAACCATCCGCCGCTCCCCGACGCCCTGGCCGATCACTTCGACGTTTTCCAGACGCCGCGCATCATTACTTAAGCGAGCGCGCGCCACGCGTTCCTGTCCGATCTTCATGGCTCGCCGCTCCGCGAGCGGTACCGCCCATACCTTGTCGTAGAGATTTTCGAGCGGCCATGGCCCGGCAGGTTCGCCCACCGGCGGCGCGAGATAAGTGAAGTAGATCATCCGGTTTTGCGCGAAATTCAGGTCGAGCACGACCTCATGCAATCCTTCCGCGCCGACAGATCTCACGCCGGGCATCCCCTCGACGGGCGATACGGATCCATCAGACTTCACGACCTTCATCGCGCCGCCGTTCTCCGTCACGAGAAAAGTCCCGTCCGGAAGAAACGCGAGCGACCACGGCGCGTTGAGGCGTTCCGTCACGATCTGCGTGTCGAATGGCGCGGACGGTGTCGGCGCAGGAGCGTCAGTCTGTCCCTGAAATGCCGGCTTGGGTTCGGGCGACTGTGCCACGAGTGTGCCCAGAGCCGCTGTAATAAGGATGAGTATTGCGATGCGGTATTTGGCCATAAGGTCTCCTCTTTGCGCCCGGAGTGTACCGCAGCAATTCGGGAAAAAGCGACCGCGCTCAGTCCAATCAACTCATGACGAGTTCTGGGATCTATGGCACGATTACGGTGCTTGATGAAAAGAGAGTCAACAAACACCTGCTAACTGACGCCCGCGGTGGACTTACTTCGCCAACAACAATGTGGAAATCGAGCGACTTCAAAGAGTTGCTCGGGTTACTCAACTCTCACAACGTTGAATACATCGTCGTTGGGAGCGTATGCCACTGGATGCTCAAATCAACAAGCGGGCGATCGGCCGCAAGAAGGACCTCGCCGATCTTGAAGCCCCGGGCGAGTTCGAGAATCAGGAAGTCCGTGTTGCCGTGTTTCTGAAGATCATGGATTCCGGCGACGCTGGGATGATTGAGAGACGCAAGCATCTGCGCTTCCCGCTGAAATCGTGCGACACGATCGGCGTCTCGCGCATGATCCTCCGGCAGGACTTTGATCGCGACATCCCGTCCGAGCCTGGTGTCGTGCGCTCGATACACTTCCCCCATTCCGCCGCTGCCAAGCAGTTCGCGAATCTGATAGGAGCCGAGATGGGATCCAGAAGAGAAGGCCATGTGACGGCCCGCATTATAACGTCAGCAGAAAGAGGAATTTGGGTTTTAGACCCTTAGCGAGCCACGGAACGCCCTGGCGGCATAGTAGGATTCTGCACCGTTGTGATACACGAAGACATTGTCGTAGCGACGATCACAAAAGAGGGCGCCGCCGAGTTTTCGAATACCAGAAGGTGTTTGCACCCAGCTCGACGTTTTCGTATCGAAATCTCCAAGTTTCTGCAGCTCTCGATACTGTTCTTCCGTTAAAAGCTCAATGCCCATGGCAGCTGCCATATCCATAGCGCTGTCTTCCGGTTTATGTTCTTTCCTTGATTCCAGCGCTTCGCGGTCGTAACAAACACTTCTGCGGCCTTTTGGACTTTCCGCTGAACAATCATAAAAAATGTATTCGCCCGTCTTTTTGTCCTGACCAGCAACATCCGGTTCACCGCCGGTTCTTTCCATTTCATGGAGTGCCCACAGTTTTTCAGCATTAGCTTCCAGCTTTGCCTGTACTTTCGCCCATTCAAGACCTTTATGGCGGTTCATGTTTTTATCAAAACGGGCTTTCAACGCTCTGAGTAGTTCTTCACGTTGTTCTGGTGACAACTTCTTTTTGCTGGTTATGTTTTTCATAAATGGTGACTGATTGTAGCGCGATTGGTTCGTTATGCCGCTTTGGGGTAATCAAGTTTCGCGTAAAACTCTCCTCGTCCTTGCCTCGTGAGGTCCATGACATTCCAGATGGGAGTCAATTCGTCTATCCCGCGCTCTTTGATATCCTGGGCCAACCACGGATGGCCGGTATAAGAATGACGGATCGTGCCGTCATTGTCCTTCGTAAAAACGGATATCGCCGAATCCTGATTCCCGTCTTTGTCTTCGCTACCGAAATCGTACTTAAACGTGCTCGGACCGGCACTCAGGAGTCGCAGCCTGTTCCAACCCCGCGTGCGGGCATAGCTTCGCAAGCTTACCGGATCAACTGCAGCAACGATCGCCAGATCGAGGGTTTGAGCGAGGTGATGCGCAACGCCATTGATGCCGTCGATCCACGCCGTGCACATCGGGCATGGTTCCGTCTGTCTTTTTCCGAACATGAATTGGTAGAGGACGACAGATCGATCCGGCGCCGTAAAAAGCTGGCTGAGTCGTACGGTTCGTATGGGCGAGTCTCCTGCATCGAGTCTCGCGGGGACTTCCTCGAAGACGTAATCCTGGACGGCCGGACCTTGTGGAAGCTGGCGACGTAACTCCGCCACGCGCTCGCGTTGATTTCGCAATTCAATTTCCGCGCGGCGCAACTCTTCTCGTTTAGAAAGGTATTCTTCAGACTCGTTCGGCAAATTCGTTTGTCGAACTGTGCCGTTGATCATCTCTCGTACCATAGCGCCTCCTGTTTTCAGGATGGGATTATGGAGGCGCCGGAGTCAAGCAACCCGGAGTCAGTCGTATCGCAATGCCGTCAGTGGACTCATTCGTGCGGCGCGTCGGGCGGGCACAAAGGCAGCAGCCAATCCTACAATTCCTATAAAAGCCGCGATCAAGAGGAGGGCCAACGGATCAAAGTTGACCGTGTAGTAGAAGTGCACGGTGTCGCTGGAAAGGCCGACGCTCCGCAAGATCAACATTCCGATTGTGGACAAGGCGAGCCCCACTCCTGTTCCCACACCCATCAGGATTCCGACTTCGCGGGCCACGCTCCCGACCACTTGCCGCCTCTGCGCGCCGAGCGCCATCCGAATCCCGATTTCCCGCGATCGGCGGGCCACAGCGAAAGCCACAACGGCATACAGCCCGATACCGGCCAGACATGCGCCAACTGCTCCAGGCACGCCGAGAAATGTCGTCGCTCCTCTTGCGCCGGCCAGCGAACGGTCGAGGTGTTGCGTCATGGTCTTCACAGAGAGAACGGGCAGGCTGGCATTCAACTCGCGCAATTCGCGCTGCATCGTGCCGAGGAGTGCTGCCGCATCGAGCGATGTTCGCGCGACGATAGTCGCGCCGAACTCCCGGGTCCACGTCTGATGTCCGATGATCCCGACGACGTCGGCGCCCCTGGCATCCTCGTCGGCGTTGAACCAGCGTCCCAGCGACGGCTGCAGACGCAGCACGGATGGATACGTCGACGTCGTGTACTCAACGATCCCGGAACGCACGGAGCCCTGGTCGCGATATTGAGCAGGAACCGGAATGCCAACGGCAGTCAGGCCCGCGAAAACATCGGTGTATGCCGCGATGTCGCGAAAGGCCGGCCAGGAAGTCAACTCCGGCCCGCTGCCGTCACGGGCGTTCTGATAGATGTCAACGAGGCGATCGAGATCCGGGAACCCCTGCGGCCGCAGGAGCGCCGCATTGACCACGCTGAAAATCGCCGTATTCGCGCCGATGGCAAGAGCAAGGATCAACACAGCCGCGGATGTGAATCGCCAGTCGCGGAGAAGTCGGCGGACCGCATCACGAGCGTCTTTGAAGAAGATATCGAATCGCATCGCTCTGAATACGATCGAGGTGCGATCCGATTAACCGCTGCGTTATGATGCCCTGCTGAAACGCATTTCAGGAGGGCGACCCTATGCGGACCAAAATCGTTCTCGTGTGCATCGCGCTTGGTTTGGCGTGTATTGCCGCGATGGCCGGCCAGTCTCAAGACGACTCTCACGACAGGCTCTATTCGGCGATCCGCGCCAACGATCTCCCACAGATCAAGGCGCTGCTGGATAAAGGGGCCAACCCGAACGCGGAAGCACAGGACGGAGTCACGCCGTTGATGGTCGCCGCCGAAATCGGTTCGGTCGAAGCCATGAAGATGCTGATCGACCGGCGCGCCGACGTGAATGCGCAAAACGGATATGGCTCCACGGCCCTGATGTGGTCGGTCACGGATCCCAAAAAGGTTCGCCTGCTGCTCGACAACGGCGCCGACGTCAACGTCGCCTCGCGAAGCGGACGCACGACTTTGATAATCGCGTCCTTCGCGAACCCGTCGGCGGAAGTCGTGCGGATGCTGCTCGCGAAAGGCGCGAACGTCGCCGTGATGGATCAACGGAAAGTGACTCCACTGAACGCCGCGACCTTCGGCAACGACACCGCAACAATCCGGCTCCTGCTCGACGCGTCCGCGGACGTCAACACCGCCGATACGTTCATTGGCCTGACTCCGCTGATCAACGCTTCCGGCAACCGGAATCTCGAAGCGGTCAAACTACTCCTCGCGAAAGGCGCGAATGTGAACTCCGTTTCGAAGACGGAAGGCTTGCCCAGGATCCAGACCGGCATCGTGGAGTTCGGCGGCTGGACGCCTTTGTTGATGTCCGTTCCTTTCGGCCCGCCCGAAATCGTCAAGACACTGATGGACGCCGGCGCGAAGGTGAACGTTCAGGACTATCGAGGCTTCTCTCCTCTGATGCTCGCCGCAGCGGCCGACCACGCCAATCCGGAAATCGTACGAATGCTCCTGGCCCGCGACGCGGATACCAAGCCGAAGACACGCGGCGGCGAGACCGCGTCGGATTGGGCAGCGAAATACAACGACGCGGCAATCATCCGCGCGCTGGGTGGCGTTCCAAAAACGGACGCAAAGAACGTTTCAGTCTCGACGGAACTTCCGGATGTTCGGACAGCGGTCCAACGCAGCGTTTCGCTGCTCGAGCGCGCGACTTCGCAATTCGTCGGCAAGGCCGGATGTTTCGCCTGCCATGAACAACCTGCCGCTGCTTTCGCGGTCGGCGCGGCGCGAGGAAAAGGAATCGCAATCAATGAGCAGGCAGCCGGCGAGCGATGGTCACAGCTCACATCGGGGTTGAATGGGGCTCAACTCGAAGGAGCGGCTCCGCTGGGCGCCGCCGACAACAACCTGTACGTCGCCGAAGCTCTTATCCGCAGCGGTTACAAGCCGGACCGCAGGTCCGACGTTCTTGCGGCGAATCTCGGCGCCTATCAGAGCGGTGACGGAGGATGGCATCTGCCGGGTTACGCGAGATCTCCACTTCAGGACAACGATTTCTCACGGACCGCGATGGCCATCCGGGCGCTGAAAACTTACGGAACGCCTGGACGCGCCGCTGAAATGAAAGAGCGCATCGAGCGCGCCAAACAGTGGCTGCTGCGCGCAACGCCGGTTACTACCGAAGATTTCGACATGCGGCTTTACGGTGTCGCAGCCGCCGGCGCATCTGTTTCAGATCTGCGTAAACTCGCCGAACCGATTCTCGCCAGGCAGCGCCCGGACGGCGGATTTGCCCAGCGCGATAGCCTCGCCAGCGACGCGTACGCTACCGGCATGACGCTGTGGACGCTCGCCAGCGCCGGCGTCATCCAGCCCAACCAGGACGCGTTTCAGAAAGGCGTCAAATTCCTGCTGTCGACACAGCACGCCGATGGCTCATGGCACGTGTCCAGCCGGGCAACGAAGTTCCAGATTTATTTCGAAAGCGGTTTCCCACACGGACACGATCAGTGGATTTCAACGATGGCAACAGGATGGGCTGCGTCCACACTCTCGCTGGCGATCGGTGGAAAGTAATTCCGAATAGCGCAGTATCCTTATTCCGAGGAGGAGGGCGATGTGGCCGTTGTGACGCCAACAACGCTGTTGGACCATACAACGGCTTCTACATATGTGCGGTCGATCGTTCTTGGATGAAGCCGGACATATGTCTTCGCCTCTGCCCACTGTCGGCGCTCGTAGGTCAAAACACACCGTAGCACTTCGCCAATTTCACCCTGTTGGTGCAAAAGCGCACTATCGAATTCTGGTGACAATGGAAGAAGCGACACGATTTGGCCCATCGGCCGATCGAGAATGGCGTCCAGAACCGACAATAGACCAGCCAGGAAATAGCGTTCCGGCTTTGGCCGATCGAGCTCGATGGCAACCAACTCACACATCCGTGCTCGCACGATTCCCGTCGTGACAATTTCTTGATTCGTCTGAAATCCTGAGAGAACCATCAGGCTTGCCCAAATGCGTATCTTCTCAAAACCCACCAGGATGGCCGCGTGTCGTATGGATTCCACCTGTCGATTCAGCCCACACATTGCCGAATTGATGTAGCGCAGCAGCTTATAACTAAGCGACACGTCCTGACTGATCGCCGCTTCCAATTCGTTAATTAATATGTCCGGTTTATTCAATAGGCTTAGCAAGTGGAGCGCCGGCAGCCGATTCGCCGGTAATTGCTTGACCGTAACGTTGTGCGGTCGGCAAAAGAAGTAACCTTGAAAATACGTAAAACCGGCCGCCTTGCATTGTTCGACCTGCTCAGGAGTTTCGACTTTCCCAGCGATCACTTTGGCTTGGTGCTTCGCGAGGAAAGACAGTTTGCGCTCAATCGCAGGCCAATCATTGCCGGAAACATCGACTCTTACAAAATCTGCCAGCTGCAACAAAGAGTGGTAGTCTTCCTCACACACGAAATCATCTATAGCGATTCGGTATCCTTTGCCCCGCAACTCCTCGAGTCGTTTGATCACCTCTGTATCTGGGGTCACGCTCTCCAGAATCTCCAATACGACACGGTCGGTAGGCAGGGACTCACAATAGTCGCCCATCAGGAATGTGCGTTCGAAGTTGATGAACGCCCAATGCCGTTCGACGATCTCGTTTAGACCAATGTCCATCAGCGCATTTACAATGACCTGGGCTGTCGCCTGCGAGCCGTCAGAAAACGATGCGTGGTCCTTATCACTATCGCGAAACAATAACTCGTATCCAAACACGGTCATGTCGCGACGATAGATTGGCTGACGACTGACTAAAACTCGTTCCATCAATTCATGACCTCAGTCTGTGAGCGCTTGTCCCCTGAATACCGAATAACCATTTAGTTCACTTTAGGGTGCTAATTATAGGAATTACTGGATAGGATTGCGAAGTTAAAGAACTCTGTGCAACCAAAAGTGCCTGTGTTTGCTGCCGTAGGGGATTCACCGAAATCTTGTGTCGCTTGAGTGGTCGTGGCAAACTCGCACCAACCCAATGAACCCAAATCGCTCTTTACGCTATGCCCTGCCGCTCCTGTGTATTGCAGTCTTCCTGACATCGTATTCACAGCGTCCGGTATCGCTGGCGCGCGCTGCACCGCAACCGCCGGCCCCCGTCATCACCTTGGATAAGAAGATGGAGGCACCGTCGTGGGCTTTGTTGGAGAGGCGTGTACTCGATGAGGCCGCGCCGGCCATGGCGGAGTTCTACAGTAAGTACTACGACGATCGCGGCTATGTGCAGTGTGTCCTGCGCTGGGGCGCGAACGACGGGCCGGACGACGCATTCGAGAATTTTGCCGGATGGCCCGAGTTCCACGCTTTGGGCGGCAGCGACAACACCCTTCGCCTGTACATGAAGGGTCTGGATGGGATGATCCGCCAATACACGGAGGCGAAAACGACCCAGGTGCCGGCCGGGCGCGGCGGAATGTATTACAAGGAGTTCAGCGCTCAATCCGACTGGATGCATCACGGCGAAGGCATGAGAGTCTTCAACCTCATGGCACTCTCCGTTCCGGGAGACGCGAAATACGTGGCGCGCGCGCGGCGGTTCGCGGGCCTTTACATGGGCGAGGATCCTGCCGCTCCGAATTACGATTCACGGCTCAAACTCATTCGCAGCCTGATCAACGGCAGCCGCGGGCCGCTGCTGCGCAAGGCGACTTCTATCGACTGGGTCGGCGATCCCTTCGACCTTAAGGACTTCGACATTGGCCATGGTGAGCGCAGCTTCGACGAATTCCTGGCGCATTATCAGGAGTACACCGATGTTGTCGGCGATTCTTTTTTGAATCTCGTCGCCACGACGCTGCCGCTGGACGCGTACCTCGCCACCGGCGACGCGAAATACAAGAAGTGGATCGTCGATTATATGGACGCCTGGCTGGACCGGATGCAGCGCAATAACGGAATCATCCCGAGCTTTGTCGATCTTGACGGCAGGATTGGCGGACCGGAGGGAAAGTGGTGGAACAACGCCTACGGCTGGGGATTCAGCCCGGTGAATCCCGTCACCGGCCTGCGTGAAAACCGAAACCGAATCCCGCGTGCTCTCGTCGGTTTCAACAACGCCTTGTTCGTCACGGGCGATCAGAAGTACGTCGACGCGTGGCGGACGATGACGAACTCCGTCAACTCCCATGCAACCACAGTCGACGGACGGCTGCAGTATCCGACCATGTATGGTTCCGGCGGCTGGTACGGCTGGCAGGCCCAACCCTGGGAAGTTGGCGCGCTGGAGGTCTGGTATTGGTCCATGAAATCCGACGATCTGAAACGCGTCACCAGGGACCCGTGGGTCGCTTACCTGCAAGGACAGAACCCAACCTATCCCGAAACGGCTTTGCAGAGGAATCTTCAAACGATCCGGACTCGTCTCGCTCAGGTGCGCGCGGATTCGTCGAAAGCATCGCAACGTCTGGCCGACAATATGATGGACTACAACCCCGCTGCCGTAGACGCGCTCATCCGGTTGACGCTTGGTGGATTGCCGCCAGGCAGAGAAGGCGGTTTGCTCAACGCCCGATTGCGCTACTTTGACCCGGCTCGCAAACGCGCCGGGTTGCCGGAAGATGTGGCGGCATTGATCTCGGAGATGACGGATACCCACACTGCCGTCACGCTCGTCAATCTGAATAACACGGCGACGCGCACGATCGTTATCCAGGGCGGAGCGTATGGCGAGCACCGCATCGAATCCGCCGAGGTGAATGGCGCGATCACTGCCGTCAACAGCCCGAGTTTGACAGTAAAACTCTCACCGAATGCCGGCGCCAAACTTACGCTCAAGATGAAACGCTATTCGGAGAAAGCCACCGTCGTTTTTCCGGAAGCGGTGCGGTAGTGGGCAGAGCTGTCCAAAGATAACGCGCGAAGCGCATCCGATCAGAGCCGCGTAAGCGGCGACAGGGTGTAGCCCAGGGCGCAAGCCCTGGGTTTTTGTGTGCTTCTAAGCGCTAAGAGCACCGTAGGTGCAACAGATTCGCAGTGACTCTTTCGCCCCGATGGGGCTCATCCTAAAACGACATCTACCCCGGGCTTTCGCCCGGGGCTACACTCTGCCGCCGCATCCGCGGCTCAATATCGGAAGCTACTGAAGCGACCGGATCAGGACGCTCATGTTGCGAATGAAGCCTTCCGTGGAAATGCCGGTAATTTTGTCATCCGGGTATGGCGACGTGTCGGTGTCGTCGCCAACGTGGGTTAGCGAAAAATCTCCTGGAGAGGCTTTCGTCGAACCATCCCCGCGGTACGCATGGCTATTCGTTCCAAGCGGCACGATCCAGTATCCCTGCGGATTGAGACCGCCGATCACCGACTGCACCGAAACGTTGGACGCAGATTGAACCGCGAAAAACCGCTGCAGCGGATTCGCGCCGCCGCCGCGAGCCAGAGGCGAACCCTTGGCCGCTTGTTCGGGCGTGAGCGCTTTGGCTGCTGTGTACTGCTTGCGAAGGCCATCCACATCGATTCGTCGGAACGCGCTGTAATGCGCAAGCGTGTTTTTGGGGCTGTAATCGAAAAAATACCGCCCGTTCACGACGTTCGAACCTTCTCTGTGAACGTAGAGCGGCTTGTTCGTGCCGATTTCTACAAAGGTCGGGTGCGTGCGGTTTGACGGAGTTGCCACGCCCGGCGGAAGTTTCAGCGAATCGAGCCAGTCCAACGCCTCTGGAATCCGCGCCAGAAACTTCGTGTCCCCAGTCAGCCTGTGAAACTTGAGAAGCAGTTCGAGGTTGAATGCGGTCGTGTGGGTCACGATCGCATTCGGTTCGTACGTACGGGCGCCCGATGGTTTCAGATCCAGCGTGTACTGCAATGCCCAGCCGGGTTGAGGAGCGCCCTGCTGCGCGACGATGAACGCGTTCATCCCGCGCGTAATCGTATCGAGCACGCGCGGATCGCCCAGCGCCTGATAGCACATGATCATGAAATCGATGTTCTCGGCGGCGACGTCGGCAACCGCGGAGAAGTCCCCGCCGATCACGATGCGTGGCGTGGCTGGCCCTGCGCCGTCCGGATCCCATTCGATCATCGCCGAGACGTCGCCATCGA
>Ga0137433_1000230_pt1 | contig 33322 bp, 23 predicted proteins | sample EasRivERMZT840_2_FD_102335 | JGI IMG/M metagenome (GOLD analysis project Ga0137433, IMG submission 102335) | Soil microbial communities from meander-bound floodplain in the East River, Colorado, USA - East River MetaG ERMZT840_2 | ecosystem: Environmental > Terrestrial > Soil > Floodplain ...
CGCACGGCTTCGTAGCGGAAGAAGGCGTCTCCGGTCAGGACCAGGAGCGCCCTGCGCCCGGCGGGAGAGCCTGCGGTCTCCGCTTCCTGAGAAGCGGGATCGGCAGCCATCGCGACGCCGCAGGCTGCCCCGAGGAACATCCCAAGCGTCACACATCCGGTGGCGATGGTCCGTGCCGGAGCCGGGCCCACTGTCACGCCGCCGCTCCAGCCGTCGACGCGCGGTCCAAGGCCTCGGAGAGCTCCCGTGCCGACGCGTACCGGTCGGACGGATCCTTGGCGAGAGCCCGCAACAGGACGGCTTCGAGATCGGGGCTCAGAGTCGGATTGAGCGACCGGGGCGGTGGCGGCGGGGCATCGATGTGGGCCCGCAGCAGTGCCAGGGCCGAGCTGGCCTCAAACGGGCGACGGGCGCAGAACAGCTCGTAGAACATCACGCCGGCTGAGTAGACATCGGCCCGCCGGTCGACATGACGACCCAGGGCCTGCTCGGGTGACATGTAGAGCGGGGTTCCCATCCGGACGCCGGCTCTCGAAGGCCCGTCACCGGCGTCCACCGCGCGCGCCAGGCCGAAGTCGGCGATTTTGACGCCGCCGGACGAGTCGACCATAACGTTGGCCGGCTTGAGGTCCCGGTGGACCACCCCCTGAGCATGAGCGGCCTCCAGCCCGTCGCATATCTGACGTGCGATCCTCATCCCCGCGGACAGCGGCAGCCGCCCCCCCGCCAGCAGGCGCTGGAGCGAAACCCCGTCGACGTATTCCATCAGGATCGCCCAGGCGCCCTCGAGCTCGAGCAGCTCGTGCGTGCGCAGCACGTTGCGGTGCGTGATCCGCCGAGCCAGTGTGATCTCCTGGCGAAACTGCTCCACCCGATCCGGTTCGGCTGCCATCACCTGAGCGGGAAGGATCTTGATGGCGACCATCTCTCCGAGCCGCTCGTCGTGCGCCTTCCAGACCGTGCCCATGCCACCGGCGCCGAGGGGAGCCAGGATCCGAAACCTGTCCTGAAGGATCCTCCCCGGCGCGATCGACTGCACGCCGTCGTGGCCGCATTCCGGCCCGCGCGAGGAAGCGCCTGGAGAGGCTGGCGCCGCTTTCTCACGCGCGGGGAGGTCGCGCGTGGCGGCGGAAGTCTCCGATACGGCGCCCTCCCCGGCTTCACGCGGCCCGCCCGCGACGCGCAGGGCAAGCGCGCCGATCCACGCGTCCATCTCATCTTTCTCCTTCAACTGGGCGACCATCATGCGGAAGGCTCCCGCGAGGACCCCCACCTCGTCTGGGGTCTCGGGGGGGAGCGGAGCGTCGTAGTCACCCGCCCGCACCCGCTCGGTGGCGCGCACGAGCGCCGCGATCGGCCGCGTGATGCGGCGTGCGAACAGGACCCCCAGCGCCAGGGCAACGGGAATCGTCGCCAGTCCTGCGGCGACAAGCGTCGCCTGGATTTTCTGGAAGGAGGCCAGCTCGCGATCCACCGAGCGCAGCGCCACGAACCCCGCCGGGTGCGCATCATCGTCGGACAGCAACGCGGTCTGCGCCACGAACTCCTCGCCGTCCGCGTCGAGCCTGTGCGGCGGGCCACCGGCGGCGAGCCCGCGATTCGCCAGGAGTCGCGTCAACTGCGAGCGCGACATCCGCAGTGTCGAAGCGCCGGGAACGAGCCCGCCGGGCCCCCTGGAAAAGAAGACCAGCTCCGTCCCGGTCGCCTGCCTCAGGTCCGAGACGAGGTCGTGACCGACCGCCTCCAGCGCCACAATCGCCGCGGCTTCGCCGGCTTGCAGCGGTGCCGCGGCGGCGAGGTAGATGGCCCCGTCGGGATCCACCCAGAACCCACGCGCCGGCGCCCCGGCAAGGGCCTTCGTCAACAGGCGCGGCACCGGCGCCGAGGGCGGCGCGGCCGGCGGCGCTGGAGTCGTTTGCCCGCCCACGGGCTTGCGCGTGTCGGTGATCGTCGTGCCCCTCGCGTCCGCGATCACGAAGGCGTCGAGCGCGTACAGCGACAGACGATCCTTCAGGTTGTCGAGCACCGACGGAAGGTGACCTTCGGCGACGTAGGCGCGGAAGGGGGGGTCGTTGACCAGAAGCCTCGTGATCAGATCGAGGCGATCGAGTCGTGCCGCCACGTCGTCGACGACCTGGTCGCCGGCGCGCAGCACGGCGCTCTCGAGCGCGGGGCCGGCGAGACGCTGCATCCGCACCCACACCGCGCCGATGCCGGTCAGGATGAGGCCGACGGCAAGCGCCGACATGAGCGCGCCGACTTTCCATTCGAGCCCGATCCGCGGTGGGGCCATTTACGTCCTTCCTCAGTATCGGTCGCGGCCCGTGTACGGGCGGCCGTCCTTGTCCAGATGCGGACGCTTCCTGTAGCCCGAGTCGTCCAGCCGGATGTCGACACTGACGACCGCGCCCAACACAACCTCGACGGAGAGCGAGGCCGAGCCTCCGCGCTCGTGCCAGGCCCATACCTGGTAGCGTCCCGTTGGCGCATCGTCGATCGTGAAGGATCCGTCCGGTGCGACGGAGGCCCGCCACGGACCAGGCGTCACTACGACGAAGGCTTCCATCTGCGGATGCACGTTGCAATAGACACGCACGACGCCGGGCTCGCGGAACACGACGGCTCGCCCATTGCCGCGCCCGTAGAGGCCAAGATCGAACTGGTTGCCGGCCGATACGGAGAAGACGTTGTGGAGTATCGGGTCCGCGTTGGGGAATGACACGCTGGATCCGACCGGGACGGCCACCACGGCGGGTTGGAACGTCTTCTTCCTCATCTCGATGACGGCCAGCTCGGGGGGAGGTGCACTTCCGGTGGCGCCATCGATCCAGACGACGGCACCGGCAGGCGCCGCGCTCTCGCCGCCGCGCCCGACGATGGTCACGGTGCCACGCACGGTGGCCGCCTCGGCAAGGACCGAGACGGCCGGAGCTGCGACCGCGAGCGCCAGCATCAGGGTTCTGGTCCTGCGGGTCATCGCTCTCCTGGTATGCGAAGTCGCGTCCATGGGTGCGGTTGAAACGAGACTACCATGGGGCGATCCAGGATGGCTGGATGGGTCCCCGTCCAACGCGGCAACCAACGCCAGGCCGGAGCAACTGAAATGTCACTGAGGCCCACCCGGCTGCGCAACTGGACGGGCGACGTGCGCTGGCGGCCGGCGCGGATCGATCGACCGGGCACGCAGGAAGAGCTCGTGGCCTGCATCCGCCGAACGGCCATGCCCATCCGGGTGATGGGAGCGGGCCATTCGTTCAACGCGCTCTGCGCCACCGATCATCAAACCATCCAGCTCGATCGGCTCAGCGGTTTGCTGTCTGCCGACCGCGAGCGCAACGAGATCACGGTCCAGGCGGGGACTCGGCTGCGCGATCTCGGACCCCTGCTCGCCCGCCAGGGCCTTGCCATCGAGAACCAGGGAGACATCGATGCCCAATCCCTGGGCGGGATGCTGGCCACGGGAACCCACGGCACCGGCACGCGGCTGGGCTGCATCGCCAGTCAGGTCATCGAGCTGACCCTGATCACCGCATCGGGCGACAGCCTGATCCTGAGCCGCAGTCACGACGAGCGGCGCTTCCGGGCAGCCGCCGTTTCGCTGGGAGCCCTGGGGATCCTGTCCCAGGTCCGCCTGAAGCTCTGTCCTGCGTACCGCCTCTCCGAGGTGCGGCGGCGGGTTCCGCTCGACGAGTGCCTGGCCAACGTCGCCTCCATCGCCCCCCGGCATCGACACTTCGAGTTCTTCTGGTTCCCTCATGCAGACCTGGTCCTCACCAAGACCCTGGATCCAGCCCCGGCGGAGGAGGATCCTCCGAACCGGCTCCGTCCTTTCCTCACGAATCTGCTGCTGGAGAACTTCGCCTTCTGGCTGACGTGTCAAGCCTCGCGCCTGCGACCCGCCTGGACCCCGGCCATCAACGCCTTCTGTTCCCGCACACTCGACGAGTCGGATTATCTGGGCCCACCGCATCGCATCTTCCCCACCCCGCGCCTGGTGCGCTTCCACGAGATGGAATACGCCGTGCCGGCCGAGCGCGGCCCCGACTGCCTGCGCGAGCTGCGCGAGTTCATCGTCCGCCGCAAGCTGCCGGTGAGCTTCCCCATCGAGTACCGGTACGTGGGAAAGGACGATCTCTTCCTGTCCCCGTTTTTCGGGCGCGCCTCCGCCACCATCTCCATCAATGTCTTTCATCGCAACAGCTACAAGGAGTATTTCGATGGAGCGGAGGCGATCTTTCGCAATCACACCGGCCGGCCGCACTGGGGCAAGAAGCACAATGCCGGACCATCCTGGTTGCGCCGCGTCTACCCCCACTGGGACGACTTCAAGCTGATTCGGCAGGAGCTTGACCCTCAGGGACGATTCCTGAACCCTCACCTGCGCGGGCTGTTCATCGAATAGCCTGGGGGAATAGCCAGGGCGCGGTGACGGCCTTACTTCTGGCAGCGCGGGCAGTAGAACGTGCTGCGTCCCGCCTGGACGATCCGCCGGATGTTCGTGCCACACCGGCCGCAGCTTTCCCCCTTACGGTCGTAGACCCGGAGCGACACGGCGAAATAGCCGGCGTTCCCCTCGGCGTTGAGGAAGTCGCGCAGCGTCGTGCCCCCCGCCTGGATCGCCTCCTCCAGGACGGCGCGGATCGCGACCGCCACGTCGTCCCAGCTCCGGCGGCCGATGCGATGCACCGGCCGGCGCGGGTTGACACCGGCGCGGAACAACGCCTCGCAGGCGTAGATGTTGCCAATTCCCGCGATGGCGCGCGTGTCCATCAGGAAGTTCTTCACCGGCTTGCGACGCCCCCGTGTCGCACGGTGGAGCCATTCGCCCGTCATCCCGTCTTCCAGCGGCTCGACCCCGAGGCCGCGGAGCCGCGGATGCTCATGCAGCTCCCGATCGCGGATGAGGTCGATGAGACCGAAGCGGCGCGCGTCGGCGTAACGCAGCTCCCGACCGTCGTCGAGCTTGAAGACGACGTGCTGGTGCGGCCGGCTCACCCGGCCGGGCTCCGAAACCCAGAGCTGGCCGGTCATTCCCAGGTGCAGGAGCACGGTCCAGCCGGCATCGGTCTCGAGGAGCAGGTATTTGCTGCGCCGCTTCACGCCGGTCACCATCGCGCCGCGCAGCCTGCCCGGCACACGCGCGTCGATCGGCTGACGCAGCCGCCGTTCCCGCACCTCGACCGCGACCACCCGCCGTCCGGTCAGGAGGGGGGCGAGGCCGCGGCGTATCGTCTCGACTTCCGGCAGCTCGGGCACGGTGGATCCCTTGGAAATGGCCTCTTTTTGGCATGGTACTACTGAACCGTGCGGCACCCGGACGGAACTATGACCCGTCATTCCGCGTAATGATCCCCGAGGAGAGCGATATTGGGGACCGCGACGCTGGCCAGGATCATCCCGGAACGGTTCGACCCGTTCGACGGCCTCTTCCGAACCCGCGTCCCTCCACCGGCGCTCCCGAACGGCCTGCTCGATCTCCCCGCTGCCAGGCGCTGGTTCGCCCTGCTTTCGTGGGGGGACGAAGAGGGGCTCTACACCTACCAGATGCCCCTCGAGGGGCGCACGGGGAGCCGGGTGCGGGTGCTGGGGCGCTCACGGCTCATGCTCTCCTGCTACGACTACCTGGGCCTCGCGGGTCATCCGGCGGTCGAAGAGGCCGCCATCGCCGCGGTCCGGACCTACGGCACGGGGACGGGCGGGGTGCGGATGCTCACCGGCACCACCGCGCTGCACCGCGAGCTCGAGCGCGAGATCGCCGCGTTCAAGGGCGTGGAGGCCGCCCTCACCTTCGGGTCGGGCTACCTGGCGAACCTCGCGGTCGTGGCCGCCCTGGTCGGCCCGCGGGACCGCGTGTTGCTCGACGCCCTCGCTCACCGGAGCCTGCACGATGCGTGCGTCCTGGCGCGCGTGCCGGTGACGACCTTCCCCCATAACGACGTTGCCGCCCTCGAACGCGAGCTGCGGCGTACCCCCTCCGGACACCGCACGCTGATCGTGGCGGACGGCCTCTACTCCATGGAAGGCGACCTTTGCCCTTTCCCCGAGCTTGTTGAGCTGAAGCGCCGGTACGATGCCTTTCTCCTGGTGGATGAGGCGCACGCGCTGGGGGTGCTCGGCGCCACGGGGCGCGGCGTCCACGAGCACTTCGGCATCGCGGCCGACGCCGTCGACGTGTGGACCGGATCGCTCTCGAAGGCCGTGCCGTCGAACGGCGGGTTCCTCGCCGGCCGGCGCGATCTGATCGTGTACTTGCAGCACGCCTCGGCGCCATTCTGGTTCTCGGCGGCGCTCGTCCCCGCGGCCGCGGGGGCAGCGCTCGAGGCGCTGCGGGTGGCGCGGCGGGAGCCGGAACGGCTCGAGGCCCAGCGGCACAACGCCGGCGCGCTGCGCGCCGGGCTGCGCGCGCGCGGCTACGATACGGGAAATTCCGCAAGCGCCATCGTGCCGGTGCTGATCGGCGAGGAAGTCGCGGCCTGGGAGCTGGCGCGGCGGCTGTTCGACGAAGGCGTCCTCGCCTCCGCCGTGGTTCATCCGGCCGTGCCGCGGGGCGCCGCCCGCCTGCGGCTGTGCGCCACCGCGGCCCAATCGGCCGCGGATCTCGACGAAGCGCTCGACGCGTTCGACCGGGCCGGCCGCCCGCCCGGCATCGCGTGAGCCCCGGCGCCACCGCTTCGGTTCGCTCCCCCGCCGTGGGGACGGAACCCTACGACGTCCAGACGTACTCCGACATCGACAGCGTGGACCCGCGCGCATGGGACGCCCTGCTGGCGCCGGACGACGTGCTGGCGACGCATCGCTTCATCGGCGTCTGCCAGAAATCGCGGGCAGCGGACGCTGCCTATCGGCACATCACGGTGCACGACGGGAGACGATTGGTCGCGATCGCGACCTGCTGTCGGATGCAGGTGGCGCTCGATCTCCTCTCCACCGGCTTCATGCGCGGCGCCATCCAGGGGGTGCGCCGGTGGCGTCGCGACTTCCTGCGCGTCCCGGTGGCGTTCTGCGGGCTGCCGGTGTCGGTCGGAAACTCCTGCCTGCGGCTTCGCCCCGGGACCGACGCGCCGGCGATCGCCGCTCTGGTGGCGCGGGAGCTTCAGAGCTGGGCGCGCGACTCCGGCACGGCGGTGCTGTGCTTCAAGGAATTCGCGCCGCGGGAAGAGCCGATCGTTGAGTCACTGCCGGATCACGGTTACTTCCGGGCGCCCAGCATGCCGTCCTGCACCCTCGACATCGCATGGCGCACGTTCGAGGAGTACGTCGACGCGATGCGGGCGGGGTACCGGCGGCAGATCCTGGCGAGCCTGCGGGCGCGCGACCGGCTGGGCCTCACGGTGCGTCTGGTCTCTGCATGGGAGGCTCAGGCGGAGCGCATCTTTCCACTGTATGAGCAGGTCATGGACCGCGCCCCCTTCCAGCTCGAGCGGCTGAACCTGGCGTTCTTCCAGCATCTCGCGGCCGACCTCGGCGACCAGACTCGGGTCATCCTCGTCGAGCGCGACGGCGCGCTGCTCGCCGCCGCCGTCCTGCTCTACGCCCCCGGGGCGCTCACGTTCCTGCTCGCGGGGATCGATTACGCCCACCACCGCCAGTCCCAGGCCTATCTCACGCTCGTCGCGGAAATCGTCGCCGAGGCGATCCGTTGCGGGGCAACGCGGCTCGAGCTGGGGCAGACGACCTATGACCTGAAACAGCGCCTGGGCGCCACGATGAGCCCGCGCTGGCTCTACATCAAGTGCCCGAACCCTGCCGTGCACCTCGCCATCCGCGCGGCATCCGGAGCGTTGTTCCCTTCGATCGCGCTACCGCCACGACGGGTCTTCAAGGACCCCGGATTCACCATTGTCTCCTGAATGCGACTCGCGCTTTGCTGACCTGCTGCGCAGCGCGGGCCTGGGTCCCTAGTCACGAGGGTCCGGCGAGCGTCCTCTGACCTGAGCCTGGTCGAGGACGATGCCGGCAATCTCGTTGCCGAGCCCCTCGAGGCCGAGGATGCGGCCCCCTTCCAGGTTCGTCAGGAGCACGAGCGCGAAGCGCTCTTCGGGCAGGAGCCACAGGTCGCTCGTGAAGCCCTGCTGGACGCCGCCGTGCCAGACCGAACCGTCGGGTTCCCTTCCTTGCCTTCCGTCGATGTACCAGCCGTAGCCGTATCCGGTCGGTTGTCCGCTCGTTGTCTTCTGCTCCCTGGTCATCTGCGCGAACGTCTCCGGCTTGAGGAGCACGCCCTTCAGTACGGCGATGGCAAACCGCGCCATGTCTCCCGCGGTCGAAACCAGCCCCCCGCCCGGGATCTTGTAGCTCGAGTCCATCAACGAGGCATTGCGCCACGCGCCGTCGAAGGCGGCGTAGACCTTCGGATGGTAACCCCGCGCGCGATGCGGGATGATCGTGTGGATATCATCGACGAACGTGTGCTGCATCCCGGCCGGCGCGAAGACGCGCTCCCGCAGATAGTCCGGGAACGTCATCCCCGAAGCTCCCTCGATGACCACGCCAAGCAGCGTGTATCCGTACGTCGTGTAGGTGTATCGCGTCTCCGGCTCGTGGTCGAGCGGGTCGTCCTTGAAGATGTCGAGCGCGCCCACGAGGCTCTCGTAATGATTCGTGTGCTCACCTTCCTCACGTCTGTAGTTGCGAATGCCGCTCAGATGCGCCAGCAGCTGGCGCGCGGTGATGGGGAAGGGTTTGACCGGGAAACCGGGGGCGTACTTCTGGACTGGCGCGTCCAGATCGAGAGAACCCTTCTCCACGAGCTGCATGGCGGCGACAGCGGTGATCGCCTTGGTCGTGGAGGCGATGCGATAGACGGTCGAAGCGTTGGCCGGAACGCCATTCTCCACATCCGCCGTTCCGTAGCCCCGCTCCAGGACAATCCGATCATCCAGCACGATCGCGATCGACAACGCCGGGATGCCTCGCCGCGCCATCATCGCGCCGACCGCCGCTTCGACTCTCCCGACCTTGTCCGCGGGGAGCGGTTCGGTCGCTCGAGCCATCGCCGGCATCCCCGCGAGCAGGTGCAGTCCGATCGCGACGCCCAGCAGGACCATGTTTTTCATCGTCCGGTGGTTCATCTCCTGTTCCTCCCTGGCGTCCCGATGAGACGCCAAAATTTTGGCCTGACAGCGCATGAAAAAAGCCAGTTCGCACGAGAGCACCGTCATGGGGTGGGTGGTTCGTCGAGCGTCGCCCGCGCCGCGGAGCGGACGGCAACGTGAGGGTCGTTCAATCGAGTGCGGACCGCCGCGAGCGCCTCGGGAGTTCGAACGCGGGCCAGGTAGTCGACAGCGGCCCATCGCACCTGCCACGCGGGATCCGCCGTGAGCGGGAGCATGTCTTCGGCCGATCGCGGGTCTGCCAGCCCGGCGAGGGTCGCCGCCGCCATCGCTCGGACACGCCACACCGGGTCGCGAACCATCGTCGTCAGCTCCTCGCGAGCGTCCGCGGCCCCGACCACACCGAGGCACCATGCGGCGTAGGAACGCACCCGCCAGTCGGCGTTGTCGAGCGCCTCCACGAGCGGACGCATCACCTCATCCTCGCGCGCAACCGACAGCGCCCAGACGGCTCGCTCCCGGATGAGATCCATGGAGTGCTGCTTCTCGTGTCGTGTCCCCTCCAGCAGCCGCTCGAACGCCTGAGCCTCGCGTTCGTCCCGAGGGTGGAAGTGCCGGCTCAGAGCCCATCGCTCCTGCTCGGTCGATAACGGCACACGCTCTCCGTAGAGGATCTCCGCGCTCTCCTGCGCCGCGGTGATCGGCGCGGCCTCCCCGGATACGCCAAGACCGGCCATCGCCACGGCCGCGATCAGCACGCCTGCCGGAACCGAGGCCATCAGCGTCCGCGGGCTCGAACGCGGCGTCGTGGGGTCGAGGATGGCGCGAAGACGGTCCTCCAGCCCGTGCCCCTCCGCCATCGCGAGGGCTGATGGGATCGACCCGGCCCCACCGCGGGAGACGCTCTGGGCGAGGTCGAAGAGCCATTCGGCGTAGTCGATGTCAGGACCGCCCGTGGAGAGAACGGCATTGTCGCACGCGCGCTCACGCTCCCAGCGCATCCTGCGCGATGCGAACCACACCGCCGGGTGGAACCAGAGAAGCGCGCAGCAGAGCTCGGCGACCGCCTGCGTGAGCGCGTCGCCTCGTCTGATGTGGGCGAGCTCATGCCTCAACGCGGCCTCGAGCCTCGGCGCAGGCCAGGCACCGGCGGCCGCGGGCAGAGCGATCACCGGCCGGAGCAACCCCCATGTCGCAGGCACCATGAACGCGTCGGTCTCGATCATCCGCACGCGACGCAGGCGGGATCGTCCGGCAAGCACGAGGAGCGCCGCGCGGGCCGTGCCCGCCTCGATCGGCCGGCCGCGGGCGGCGATGCGCCGGAGGATCATCTGCCCCGCAACGATCCTGAGCGCCAGGATCGCCACGCCGGCAACCCAGATGAGCAGCAGCGCATGACCGACCCATGCACGCGCGTGGGCCGGTGATGCCCCCTCGCCCGGCGCGCCTGTCGTTGGCGGGGCCTCATCTCCGGCAACAGGATTCGTCGCCGGGAAACCTGGAGCGCCCAGACCGGGCACGCGGACCAGAGCGCCCACGGGGAGCGACCACATCGCCGGAGCCGGTGCCATGACGGCGATGGCGAGCGCGCTCGCCAGCACCGCCGTCCAGAGAACATGACGGCATGCGGCGCTGGCGGATCGAAGCACCCTTGCCGCCACGGCGGCCATCATCACCAGGGCGAAAACCTTCACGCTGACGGTGGCGAGGATTGCGAGGATGGCGATCGCGTCGGGCATGGGTCAGCGCCGGCTGCGGGCACGATCGATGAGCGCCCGGAGCCGGTCCAGCTCTTCGTCGGAGAGGGGCGCGCGAAGCTCGAGAAGCGTGGCCATCGCCCGGGCGTGCGAGCCCTGGAAGAACGTCTCCACGACATCGCGCAGCACGCTGCGGTTGGCCTGCTCCGCCGGCACGACGGGCGAGTAGACGTGCCGCAGCCCGTCCAGGTCATGGCGCAGATGCCCCTTCTGCTCGAGGATCCGCAGCATCGTCCGCACCGCGGTGGCCGTCGGCGGGTTGGGAAGACGAGCGGCGATCTCGGCGACCGTGGCGCTCCCCAGGCGATAGATCACGTCCATGATCTGGCGCTCGCGACGGCTGAAGTCGCTCGCCTGTCGGGATCCGCGGCGTGTCGGGCGCATACCCGCCATAATATTGGCGGGTCACTGCCGCGTCAAGGCCCTGGCGCGCATCGCCTCAGGGGCCGGCGAGTCCCCGCTCGAATCGGTCCCGAGCGACCCGGTGCCGCTTCTTCAAGGACGCCGGCCTCCGCTGATCTCACTGAGGACAGCAAGCGGACGTTTCCGACGGCGCCATGCTCTCGGCGTCTCCCAGGACGGTGTAGATCTCCCATCGATTGCCGTCAGGGTCGGTCAGCCAGAACTTGTCCTGAAGCGCATAGCAGCATTCCGAACGTTTCGGTTCTTCGACGATCAACCCCCGGCCACCCAGGTCGGCCCTCCAGCGCTCGACGTCATCGGACGTGCCGACGCGAATCCCCAGGTGGGAGAGAGCGCTTGTTCGAGAGTCCATCTCGAGCCCGGGCTCGAGCGCGAGATGGATTTCAGGATCCATCGTGACGAATTTCGCATAGTCGACTTTGAGCTTCACGGGCTCACCGAAGAAACGCTCATAGAAACCGACCGAGCGGCCGAGATCACGAACCTTGAGTGAGATGTGAACCGATGGTCTCATGGCTCCTCCTGTAACGATACATTTAGAAGTGTCGATATATCGTCGGAAATTTTTTTACACGAAGACCCTGACTGTCTCCGCGAGCCTTGTCAGGCTCGCATCATTCCTCCGATAGAACATCCAACGACCGCGCTTCTCGGCTTGCACGAGGCCCGCACGGATGAGAACAGCCATGTGATGGGACACTGCGGCCTGAGACAGGCCGATGGCTTCCTCGATGTCGCACGCGCAGAGGCCTCGCTCGTCACGAGACACCAGGCCGCAGCATGTCTTCCCGCTCGCCCGCAGCAGATCCATGATCTTCAGGCGGGTCGGATCCCCGAGAGCCTTGAATGCCGTTGCCGCGTCCTTCGGGCGTTTCATACATCGATGAATGTAGATATATATATCAAAACTGTCAAGCACTATTTGATGCCGTGCCGTTGAAGGACGCCGCGAGCTAGCGGCGGACCCAGGTCGCGCGGAAGTCGGTCGTCACCTGCTCGACCAGCGCGTCGACGAGGACGCCATACGCCGCCTCGGGATCCTCCGCATCGAAGACGAACTCGCGCCCACGGAAGACACTGATATGGCCGAGGCTCTTCGCCGCTCTTGCGGAGGCACTCCAGAGCGAGGCTCCCGTGGAAGTCTCGACCAGCTGGACGGTCAGCGTGGCATCGACCTGGGCCGTGATGTCACCTGACCGGAGCACCGTCTCGATGCTGAAGTTGGGCCGGACGTCCGAGACGGATAGCTCGCCCATGAAGATTGTCTGCACGTCGTGCTCCACGCCAACCGCTCTGTAGGACGCGGGGGTCCACGACTTCTGCCCCATGCGCCTGGGCCCCAGGTCCACCATGCGCAGCATGCCCTGGTCCCGGCGGGCCTCTTCCACGAACCTGCGGGTGGCGAGCTCAGCCAGCTTGCCCTTGGAGCCGGATTCGAACTCCATGACTCCGATCATCTGGTGCGGCGCGAGATCGATGCGCGGTGGCACCGTGACCATCTGCGTCGGCTGACGGGCGGCACAGCCGAGAACTCCGGCCAGAACCAGGAGACTCAACGCGTTGAGAGTCATGCCCTTCATGCTGCGCCTCCTTTCAGGCCCGATACGCGCCGACGCGAACACCACGCGCGCGTCACAGGGACCCGACGAAATTGACGAACAGGCCCTGGTCGTCGTAGCTCAGGTCGGTCAGGTCGTCGGAGAAGTCGGTGAAGTTGTAGCCGGCGCCGACCTTCAGGTGCTCACCGATGTAACGGTAGAGCGCGGCCATCGCGCCACCGCGGCGTTGATCGATATCCGGGAGGTCGAGCATTCGCACCTCGAACAGGCTCTCCCAGCCCTTGAGGAACCGCCAGTCCGCGCGGAACACCACGAGGTGCGCGGCGTTGTCGAAGAACTCGGGCTCATCGCGATCGAGGCTCACCTGTCCCAGGCGATAGGCGTACTTGCCGCCGATCGACCAGGCGGCCGAAAGGTCGTAAGTCAGATCGAACGCCGCGATGTGGCTTTTCTGAATGAACTCGACCGGGATGTTCTGCACTCCCAGCTGCTCCGTCGTCGGGACGTTGTAGAAGTACGTGTACTTGGCCAGCGCGCTCCACCGGTCGTTGTCCACCGGACGGTACGCGTAGCCGATCACGCCTTCGGTGTAACCGCCGTCAAAGCGCTCGCCGAGCGAGCTGTCACTGAACGAGTGGTTCAGCTTGCCGACCACGCGCCAGTCCGGCGTCAGTGTGAACCTGAAGGTGTTACGGAACAGCCACGAGGTTCTTTCGGTAACGGTAACCGTCGTCGTGTCGGATTGTTCCGCCTCATCGTTGCGATACTCGATCGCGCTCGAGAACTGCATCGCATCCACACCGTAACCCAGGCGGATTCCGGCCGCGGTGCGATCGGTCTCGGCGCCGCTCAGCGAATCGTGCAGCGTGCCGAACTCCCCACTGGCGCCGAGGTTCCAGCGCTCTCTGGCAACGAGGTTGACTCCGGTGGCGTGCGTGAGACCGGTCAGCGACGTGCCGTCCTGGTAACGCTCCTCGAGGTAGACGCTGGAGTTGTCGGAGAGCCTTTGCTTCACGCCCGAGACCAGGTTGCCCCGACGGGTCCGCAGGCCGTTGTCCGTGCGCTCGTTTTCCAGCGCGTAGTTCACGTAGAGACTGGTCCGATCGGAATAGAGGAAGGTGGTGCCGAGCCTGCCGCCGGCACCAAGGTCCCCGTCGGAAACCTCTCCGTCGATCTTGAAGCGATTCGTCGGGCGATAGGAGCCGCCCGCGCCGATGCGCCCGTTGTCTTCACGCCCGTCGCTGGACGCGACCGTGTCCTGGGCGAAGCCATAGGCGGCCCATGAGGCACCGGTATCGAACTTCATCTGCACGACGGCGTCCGTGCGCTCACCCTGTTCCTGGGTCAGCGGAACGGATCCAACCGGCGAATGGTCTTCGCGCAGATCGTTACGCACTCCGGTGCTGAGGCTCCACTTGTCGGTCAGCTTGAAACCAACGTCCCCTTCGAGCGCCCGGGTCTCGAGCCCGTCGGTTTCGATCCTCTGATCGCCCTTGAGCCCCAGGCTCAGGCGGCTCGTCACGGGCATCCTGAACGTGCCGCCAATAGTCTCGGTGTCCTTGATCGTCGCCTGGCCCGGCGCCGAGTAGCCGGCGTCGAGGTTCTGCACATAGAAGGTGAAGCGACCGTCGTGGCCGGTGAAGTAGTCGCCGAGCCCGACGCTCAGGTCGGCGCGGTAGGCCCCCGCATCCGCGTCGGTGAACGACAGGTCGTCAGGGCCCTGGAACCCGAATCCGCCATCAGTGGACCGCAGCGTGTTGGAGACCAGGCCCTCGCTCCGGCCCGCCTGCACCTTGAACCAGGTGTTGGAGCTCGCCCGCAAGGTCAGGTCTGCGGCACCGAGGGTGCTGTCGGCGTCCCCTTCCTCGTTGGAGTTGCCGGTCAGGCCGAGCCGCACGTGGTCGCCGATCCAGTAATGCCCCTGGCCGCCGACGGCGAGGGCGTCCAGCTCGTCGAAGCCCGGCGTGTACTCATAACGCGTCACCAGATAGGCCTCGTCGCCGCTCAAGCCGCTGCTGCGCACCAGCAGGTTGTCGTCAGCGGTCGACGATAGCGGTTCGGTGAGCAGCACCCGCCCCTGCAGATAGTCGATGTCGTAGTCCACGTAGGGCCGCAGGTTGACCACTCCCGTGACGATGCCCGAGTCCTTGTCGCGAATCTCGATGCGCACGCGCTCGGAGCCCGTCAGGATGTCCTGGTGGCGCAGGAAGTAGACCGACCCGCCCGTTCCGCGGAATTCCTCATAGCTCGACATGGTTCCGGGTTCGGCGGCGAATCCGTCGGCGCCGATCCGCCGCTCGCCGAAGCTGGTGGTGGCTTCGGACCCGTAGTGGGCGTTGGCTCCGTACAGGCCGCGATCGACGTGGGCCAGCTCGTTGCCCAGGTAGCCGACATTGAAGTTGCCCCACATCCCGTAGTTCTCGCCGCGGTTCGCCTTGAAGTAGAACTTGCCCAGGGTCGGCGCCATTTCTTCCACGACGCCGTCATCGCCGAACGTCGGGTAATGATTGTCGGGATCGATGCGCCGGAACAGCGAACCGGGCGATTTATCGAGGAAGTTGCTGAACAGGTCCTCCACCGGGCCTTCGCGGGTATCCGCGCTCGCCGTCAATCGCCAGTTCTCGCTGATCTTGCCGTTCACGAAGAACGCCAGCCTGCCATCCACCGACGAATCGAACGGCTGCGGAGCATTCTCACCCTGCAGATCTTCGGCCGGCCCGCTCGTGCTATTCCCGGACAGCGTCAAGTCGGCGACGCCGACGTAGAACAGGTCCGAGCGCTTGAACTCGAGGTCGCGAAGATACAGCGAGCCGTTGCCCGCATCGTCGAGCACCGCGACTTCGACCGTGTGCGTGCCGGCCGGAAGGATCTCCTCCGCGACGAAGTTGCCCTGCGGGTCGACCGGAACCTGGCGGCCTGCCACCCATACCGTGTGGCCCGCCGGTATGCCGCCGCCCTGCACCTTCACCGTGCCGCCGTTGAGCGGAATCTGGTGGCGCGCCTGGTCGGCCTCGCCGTAGGCGGCCAGCAGCTCGCGCGGCGGCGCGCTCACGGCAGCCGTGTCCGGGGCATTGGGGTCCGACGTTACGACGTCTCCCGGCGACGGCTCGCGGTACAGCCACAGCGGCCGCGCATTCGTCTCGTCGTAATGCCCCTTCGCATCATAGGCGCGCAGCACGTACTTGAGCTCGCGTGCCGGGCCCGCGAGAGTCTCCGCGGCCGGCTGCCACTCCGCCAGCCCCGCGTCGTCGACCGCGATGATTTCGAGCGGCACGTCCTGCAATGACTGCTGCTGCTCGAAGATCCGGATTTGGGCGCGCTCGATGAAGCTCGAATAGTTGTCGTACATCCGGAAATGTACGACCGGTGCAACAAGACCGTCGACCACCTGGCTCACCGGTATGGCGACTGGATCCGCCGCGACGCTGAGCCTCGGCCGCGATTCGAGATTGTCGAAGTGGAACTTGATGCTGGCATTGTCGAGCGCAACGTCGGTGCAGCGCTGGACATCGGAAGAGCTGCGGCCCGGGTCGTCGATCGGCTTTCCGTCCACGGTGATGCGCATCACGTTGAGCCCGTAGGGGCTCTCCGGTTGGAGCTCCCGGGTGATGCGCGTGATGTCCACGCCCTCGTAATCGTCGAGGGGCGCCGGTTCGTCATATACGACCTGCACGCGCACGAACGACTCCTGGCCCTGGATGAAGCCGGCGTTCACGACGTCGTCGGACTGGACGTAGCCGCGTCCCTCGTGCTCGGCCCGGGCACTCGACAACAGCGGATCCTGCATGAGGATGTCCATGGTACGGCGCGCCCGCGCCGCGGAAAGGCCGATGTCGTCGTCGTACACGGATGCGGTGCGGCGGTCGAGGCGCTCGTTCTTCGTGTAACCAATGAACCGCAGTCGTGCGTTGATCCGATCCGCGATGTCCGACAGCGCGCGCTGCAGGTCGGCCGCGTAGCCGGGCGGAATGATCGGCTGGCCGTTCGCGAGATCGAGCGTCGCGATGGGGCCCCAGGGGGGATCGTAAACCTTGGTCACCATTTCCTCGCCGCCGTCGCCGGGACAGAGTTGCGGTTCGTCCGGCAGCTCCTGGAGAGGATCGTCATACCAGAACTCCACCTCGACGCGACGATTCAACGTCCGTCCCTGCAAGGTTTCGTTGGAGGCCAGCGGGTGTGAGGAGCCGCGACCGTCGCTTTCGATCGCCGAGGTCGGCAATCCCAGCGTCTCCTGCATGGCCAGCGCGACGCGGAGCGCCCTTGACTTCGACAACGACAGGTGGTTCCCGTAGATTCGCTCGTTACGGCCGGTCAGCGGTTCGTCGTCGGTGTATCCGATGAACCGGACCGTCACGCCCTGCTTGTCCTGCAGGTTGTGGAGAGCCTGCCGAACCTGGGTGGTGAAGTCTTCAGAGATGGGAGTGGTCTCGTCCTCGTACCGTAGTGGCACGACGAGGTTCTTGACGCGCGCCCGCCGCTCATGGCCTTCCTTGTATCGCATCTTGCAAAGGGTCTCCGTCCGGCAGATCTTGATGCGCTTGATGTCATCGGTGACGACCACCTCTTCGTCCTTGAGGGCGTCCCGGACCTCGTCGTACCAGACCTCCACCTCGACGCGACGGTTGAGCGCCCGCCCCTCCTCGGTCAGGTTCGAGGCGATAGGCTGCGTGTCGCCGACCCACTCGTAGGTGATGGCTTCGGGAGGCAACGCGAGCGCCGCCTTGAAGTACTCGGCAACCTCGCCGGCACGCTCCCGGGAGAGCCCCGCATTGTCTCCGAAGGCGCGCTCCAGCGCGTCGGAGAGCGGCTGTGAGTCCGCGTGCCCGACGAAGTGGACGCGAACGTTTCTGCGGTCCCGCATGCCCTCGAGGATCCTGGCGAGCTCGTCGACGTAGTTGCGCGGAATCTTCGCCACACCCGATTCGAACCGGATCGGCGGTACGACATTCTTCAGCTTGACGGTCTCGAGTTCCTCGGCGGCGACCTGCTGGACCTCCAGTCGATCGCCCTGCTCGCTGTCGAGCCGATTCGGGTCCTGCGACCACTGCCGTGTCTGGTCGTCGGACAGATGCCGCTCGACCTGCTCGCCAGGCTTGGTCTCATCGACCGGACTGTCGGCCGCAGACGCGGCCGCGGCGCCAGCCATCAGGAGTCCGACAATCAGCGATAGATGACCGTGTTTGCTCATGCCGTTCACCTGTTGTCCGGAACGGGGACGTGGGGCTGTTTGGGAGGAGCCCCACGGCGCCAGAAGACTTCAGGCTCGATGGTGAGCGGGTAGGAAGTCGCCGCATCCCAGGCTTCGGTCACCTGCCGCTTGACCGCTTCCACGCGCCGCTCGACCAGTGCCGCATCCTCCGTGTCGGCGACGTAGGACAGACGCAGCACCGCCGGCCCTTTGCGCAGCTCCGCGAGCAGCAAGTCGAGGCGCGGCCGCCACTGGACGCGGATCTCGGTCGCGCCCGGCTCGAACGCCGCATCGGAGAAATCGATGGCGACCACCCGGTGAATCGACGCGCCGAAATTCATCTTCAGGGCCTTGCCGCGCGTGGCGCGCTTGATCTGCACCTGGTCGGTCGACATCCGGAAGCCGCTTGGCAGGGTCCTGTCGTCGAGCTTCAGCACGAAATTGCTGCCGCGGCCCTCGTGCGGCACGATCGCGCAGGTGATGTGGTACCGCCCGTGCTGATCGGTCGTCGCGGCCAGACCCCGCGCCGTCACCACACGCACGCCGGCCAGGCCGACTTCACCCTCGCTCTGCTGCCCGTCGCGATTGGCGTCGTTGAAGACCTTTCCGGTCACGTCGGTGCAATCGAACGTCGGATCGGGCACGACACGCACGGTGGCCATTGCCACACCGGACATCGGTTCACCGGTCGTGCCGTTCACGACCTGCGCGCGGTTCACGTATTCGCCCTCGGTGACGCCGGCACCCACGGCGAGCAGCAGTTTCACCGTGACTACCTGAGTGCCCGCGATGGTGAGTCCGTCCCAGCGGAGGTCGCCGCCCACGATCGACGGCTCTACCGACACGCCATCGAGAAGCGCGGAGCCCTTGACGTAGCTGAATCCCGCCGGGAAGCGATCCACGATGCTCACGTCCGTGAACAACAGGCCGGACACGTTGTTCACGGTGACCACGTACGGAACCATCTGCCCGCGGGTCACGTTGAGCAGCGGCGTCGTCTTGGAGATCGCGAGCGAACCTTCGAGCTGCGGATCGACTGGGATGTGGTTGTTGAAAATCTCGCTCGTGCCGGGCACCTGGTTGTCGTTCAGCATCAGGTGGAGGTGGTGGAAAGTGCCCGCGGTACGTGCCGGAACCGACGGCGCCGGCGCAAACTCCGAAGGCTGAATCTCGCAAAACGCGGCCGTGCTCGGAATGACATCGTCGACGGTGCCCGGGCAGGCCGGCACCGAGAACGCTGCCGTCGAAGCGTCGGACATCGGCGGGATGATCTGCGAAGGGCCCGCAACGTAGGTCGTTCCCGAGGGCGCCAACACGCCGATGACGTAATCACCGCCGCTCGGGCAGGCCGGGTCGTTGAAGTTGACGTCGAACTTGTAATAGCCGTCCGCGAGCGTGACCTGCCCTTGCTGGGCGAAATCGTCGAAGCATGTCGCTGGCAAGGGGGTGGCGCCGCCGGCATCCAGCAGTGTGAGGGTCACCCCGGCGACCGGAGTGCGCGCGAGCGCGTTGTAGACGACGCCGTTCGGCTGGATTGGCAGGTTCAGACCCTGCAGATTGGAGCCGGACGGCGCGATGATGTCCGAGATCCGCTGCATTCCGTTCGTGAACGGCGAGACGGCGAGGCCCAGCAACGCGGTATTCGCGCCCGCGCCCGGCGCGCGGAGCCGCACCTCGTACAGAATGCCTGTCAGATCGTTCGGCTCGAGACCGCTGATGAAATAGTTGCCGGCGGCGTTTACCGGCACTGAAAGCCACAGCACGTTATCGCGGTACAGGTCCACCGCCCAGCCGGCCAGCGGGCGCTCACCGGTGTCGCGGACATTATCGAAGTCGGCATCATGCCAGGCCGACCCGCTCAGCGCGGCGAAGCCGGGGATGCCGCCCACGACGATCGAGACACTGGCGCTTAACGTCTGGGTGGGATTGTTCCAGGCGACCACGCCCGTGTTCGTGACCACCTCGCCCTGCGCGAGGCTGGGGTTGAGAATGGCCCGGAACCTCAGCACCACGACCCCGCCCGGCGCAAGCGGTCCGTTGACCGCGGCGTAGTTGGCGGTGATGGTCGTACCGGCGAAGCTGACGCCCGTCGTCGAGCCGTTCATCGTCGCCGATCCGTTCACGTAGGCAAGCTCGCCCGGTTGCACTGCATCGAGGTCATCGGTGAGAACCACGTTGAGGGCCGGCACGGCGCCGATATTCACGACGCGCACGAGGTATTCCAGCGTTGCGCCGGGGATTGCAGCACCGCCACCGACCACGATGACCTGCTTCGTGATCGAAACCTGCTGGGCGGCACCCACGACGACGACCGTCGGCTCGGGACCCGTCGTCGGATTGCCATCGCCGTCGGTCAGCAGATTCGGCAGCTCGATGCTGTCCACCACGGCCTGGTTGCTGATCAGCGTGCCCTCGGGAGTGCCGAGGTTGACGACCAGGTCGAACTGGAGCACGGCCGTGGCCCCAGGCGAAATCGTGCCTGCGCCCGGACCTGGCAGCGGCGGCGTCAGGTCGGATGAGCTGATGTCGATGCCCGAGGCGAGCGGGTAGCCGCCGCCATCCGGTACCAGCAGCCCGTTCAGCAGCGTGGAATCGGCGACGTAGGTGGTATTCGCCGGAACAGTGTCGGTCAGAACGACGCCCGTGGCGGGAATCGTGGCGGAATTCGACACGGTGATCGTGTAGCGCAGCGTGTCGCCCGGATCGACGATGCCCGGAGAGCCGAGATCGTCGAACAGCACGACGTTCTTGGCCGCAAAGAGCAACGGCAGGTTGCCGACGATGTCGCGCGTCGGATCATTGACCGTCGGGGTGTCCGGATCATCGGAGGGGTCGTCGACGATGCCGCTGTCGATAGCGGTGACGAAGCCCTGGTTCGAGATAATGGTGCCGTCGGCGACAGCCGCGTTCACGACCACATCGAATGTGATGGTCGCGACGTTGGCCGGGTTGCTGGACGGGTCGGCAGGCATCGAGCCCGGTGTCGGATCGGCCGGCGAATTGATCAGCATGCCGTTCACGAGCGGGGACAGACCCGCGATATCCGCGACCGCAGCGCCATTCAGGGTCGTGCTGCTCGCGACGTAGGTCGTGTTGGTTGGCACCGCATCGCGCAGCACCACGTTCACGGCGTCTTCGTTGCCGATGTTCTTCACCGTGATGGTGTAGCGCAGCGTCTCGCCGGCGAGCAGGATGCTCGGGTCGCCGGTCAGATCCGTGGAGATCTTCTGGATCAGGAAATCAGGTGACGACACGATCGTCACCCGCGTCGGGTCCTCGTCGCCCGATACCAGGGGATCGGCCGTGCCGTTGACGGTCGGGTCATCGCTCAAGGCGAAAGTCGTGCCATTCGTGAGGAGGAGCGTCGACTGGTTGGTGACGACCGTGCCGTTGGCGAGGGCCGAGGCCAGCGTGATGTCGAACTGGATCACGAGCACACTGTTGACCGGCAGGTTCAGGTTGCCGACGTCGAGGACACCGGTGCCGTTGGCGCCGCCGGTGCTGCTGGTGCCGCTGATGTCTGCCCCGGGCGGGACAGCGACGATCGTCAGCGTGCCGGGCACGAAGGCCGGCGGCGCGTTGAGGGCGTCCAGCTCGTCATGGATGCTGAAATCGGTGAGCGCCTGATCGGTGGTCCGGAGGCGCAGCGTGTATCGCAGCGTGTCGCCGGGTGCGGCAGTCGCAGCGGGATTCGCGCCGCTCGTCAGGTTCGCAGCGGTCTTTTCGAAGAAGAAGCCGGTGAGCGCCACCGTCACGGTGTGAGGGTCCTCGTGATCGAGGATGCCGACCGTCCCGTTGGTCAGCATGCGGGTGGAGGGCACGCGGTCGGGATTGCTGCTGTCCCCGTTGAACCACTGGATGGCGCCCGCAATGTTGGTGAGCGCGACACCGTTCTGCGTATTGACGTCGAGCTGGGTCCGGTATCGGACGATCAGCCGCTCATTCGGGCCGATCACGGCAGCGGCCGTCAGCATCGTGAGGTCGAGCCGGCAATTCGGCGCAGCGCTGTAGCTCAGCGTGTAGTCGGTGCCCTGGATGAGCGGGGTCTTGCCCGGGACCGGAGTGACACCGTCGGCCGCAAAGACCTGGGCGCTCAGGATTTCGGGCGTCAGATCGCACATGCCGCCCGTCGGGCCATCCGGGAACAGGTCGCGGAGGGAGACGTCAAAGGCGTCGATGAGCCCGATGTTCTGGACGTCGATGACGAAATCGCCCCACTGTCCCAGATTCATCGTCGCCGGGCCCGATTTGTTGACGACGAGCTCCGGCGCGGCGATGGTCAGGGGTGGCGAGACGCCATTCTCGCCCGGCAGGGGCTCGTAGAACACGCCGCTGATGAGCCGTCCGAAGTCCCACCTGGCCGTGTTGAAGAATGAATCTCCCGGCTGGTTGATCGGAGGGGGGACGTCGTTGAGGACGACCGTGAGCTCGATGATGAGCTGCCGCCCGGCGGTGACGACGGGGATGTTGTCCCAGGTGAGGAAGCCGCCGACGTTGTTGAAGGTGTGCGGAACGAGAGTCCCGTCATCCTCCCAATAGATCGTGTAACCGACGAAGCTGAGATCCACTCCCGTGGCGGCCAGGCTGATGTCATCCCAGACCGTGATGCTGTGCAGATCGTTGAGGCTTCCCTGGTTGTTGATCACGGTGCCGGTGGCCGGGTCGAACAGGACCGGGATGATCATCTTCCAGGTGAAAGGGACGCCGATGGTAGCGGTGGTCCGGCTCGTCGGAACGTTCTGCTTGTCGATCTTCTCGACCGGGATCAGAAGGCTCAGGCAGTTTTCCTGGACCGTGGTGGACGCGCTGTTGACGAACCAGATCTTGTTGCCCTGACTGTTGAGGTTGCACGACATGTTGCCGGTGTGTATGACGTTGTCGAAGATGAGCAACCAGCTCGTGGGGTTGTTTCCGAACCAGCTGATGTTGGAGGTCAGCGGGTTGGCAGCCGTGTAATTCCGGATCGTGCAGGGGCCGTCGATCTGGATCTGCGCGGGGGGGACGGGGTAGTTGACGAAGCCGTCGATGATGCCACCGGCATCGGCGACGCAATCGATCGCCAGCGCCGGTACGGCGCTCAGCAGAAACAGTGCGAAGGTGAACAGCGGCAGTCGGATCCACTTGCCGCCCACCCACGCGGTGTTCGTTTCTCTGGAGGTCATCTACGCCCTCGTTCCACGCACCGAGCGATCACGTCGTCAGAGGGGGCCGAGGCAGTCCAGACCGTGGACTGGATTCCGGCGGTCCCGCTGTCGTAGGGCCAGGGGCCCATCAGACCGGTGACTTTGCGTCGCCATCTTTCGATGGCTTTGCCTTTTTCAGAATCGCGTTGCAACTAACTGATCAGATTCGCAGCTTCTAATCTCCTGGTCGCCGTGCCATTCCGTTTCTATCGTCAGTCCGACGTCGCCGGCAGGAAGTCGATCGGGTACATGATCGTCAGGGCCTGCACGCCTTCCTTCGCGCCGAAATTGATCGTACGAGTGATGCCCACGACCTGTTCGGCGAGCTCCGGCGCATTCATGTCGGACGACTGCAGCTTGCACATCGACACGCTACCGTCCGGCTCGATTGTCAGGCGCAACACCATCTGGCCCTTCAACGTGGGGTCGTTGCGCAGCGCCCGGTTGTAGAGCCGGTAGAACTGCGATTTGTAGCGGTCGAACACAATCTGTATCTCTTCGTCGGTGCGTGCAGGCCCCGGCCCGTCATGCGCCAGCGGCCGGTCGCCTCCGCCGATCGAGGCAATCGCGCTGGTCGCGCGGCCTACCGGCAGGCCCGGAATTCCGCCCGCGCCGCCTTCGCCGGTGCCACCGCCTCCACCACCGCCACCGCCTCCCACGCTGCGGCTCAGCGCGGCGACGTTGATGCCGCCGCTCGAGCCCGGCGCGGTGGTCGTCAACAAGGAGTGTGACGAGGGCCGGCCCTTGTCATCGGCGGCGCCGTAACGGGCATCGGCCCCGAGAAGTGGCGCGGGCCTGTCCTTTGTCAGGCTGGCGAATTTGTCCTTGAGCGCGAGGATGCCGATGTTTCCCACCTTCTGCTGCGGCTCTGCCAGCACTTCCACGGGATTGCCCTCCTCCGGACCGGGTGCGAGGTCCGGTTCACCCGGCCCGTCCGGACCTGGTGGGAGGGTCGGTTTCGGCTTCTGCGCGGGCGCAGGCTGCCCCGGTCGGGGCGAGGTATCCCCTGGCGGCAGCGGTGGAAGCGGGTTTGCGGGCACGGGGATCTCGACCTGCGGTGGACGATAAAAGACGACGTCGACCGGTTTCTTGGGGGGCGCGCTGCGGCTCCAGGCCGCCGCCGGCACCAGCAGCAGCAAGACCAGCACGGCGACATGGAACGCGAAGCTCGTCAGCATGCTGCGGGCGGACGGCCCCCCGGATATCGTGAGCATGCCTCTTCTGGTTTCCATGTTTGTCACCAGGCCACCTCAGTCGGTGAGGAATTCGATCTGTAGATTGTCGACGCCAGACGTCGCGAGATCGACGATTCTCAAGACACCCTCGTAGTTCAACCGGTCGTCGGCGGCGAGGAACAAGACGCGCTGGTCCTCTGGCCGGCTGCCCAGGACCTCCGCCAGGCTCACGGGCAGATCGGTCGCGGGGATCTCCTGCCCGTTCAGGGTCACTCGACAGTCGGCGGGGAGCCCCTCCCCCGCCGGTGGCGCGACGATGCCGCAGGCCGCGGGAGCGATGCTCAGGACCACCTGCAATACATCAGCCTGCGCGGGCACGGCCGCGGCGTCAGTTCGAGGAATGTCGACGTCATAGCCCTCCAGGAGGAGAGGAACGACGACCATGAAGATGATCAGCAGCACGAGCACCACGTCGACGAGCGGCGTGATGTTGATCTCGGACTGCAGGCTCGAGCCACTGTTGACCTGCATGTTCAGTCTCCCTTCGCCTCTGCTCCGGCGCGCTTGGCGATCAGCCCCACCCCCTGGAAGCCGGCCTGCTCGATCGCGTTCATGGCCAGCCGGACCTCGCGGAAGCGGAGCCGGGAGTCGCCCCGGAGCACGACCTCGGGGTCCTTCTCCTCGCCCACCGCGGCGCGGAGGTCTTCGCCGAAACTCTCGGCCGTGACCTGCCGGTCCTCGATCCACAGCCCGCCGGCGTCATCGACCGAGACGATGATCTTGCCTCTCTCGTCGCCCTGCGCGGCCGGCTTCGTCGTGTCCGGAAGGTCGACATCCGGCCCCTTCCGCATCTGCGGCGCCATGACCATGAAGATGATCAGCAAACAGAGCACCACGTCGACGAGCGGCGTGATGTTGATGGCCGCCTGCATCTTGGCCGGCTCACCGAGCTGCATTGGCCACCTCGGCCATCTTGCCCACCGGCATCTTGACTCCTCGCACCTTGATCTCCGGCACCTTGAACAGGCAGTTCACGAGCTGGGAAGACGCCCGGTTCATCTCGACCTGAAAATTCTCGAGCTTGCCCGTGAAGTGGTTGAAGGACACGACGGCCGGGATCGCGACGAAGATACCCAGAGCCGTCGCGACCAGGGCCTCGGCGATACCGCCCGAGACCGCAGCCATCCCGCCGGACCCAGTGGCCGCAATGCCCTGGAAAGCATTGATGATCCCGACCACCGTGCCGAAGAGGCCGATGAACGGGGCCGTGGAGCCGATCGTGGCCAGGAATCCGAGACCGCGCTTCATCTGGATCACCGTCTCGGCCTTGGCGTCCTCCAGCGCGCTGGTGACGAGCTCGAGCGAGGCGATCGGATCGCCTCCTGCCCGGCGCACCCCGTCGTACTCGAGGATGCCCGCCGTGACCACCCGCGCCACGTGGGAGCCCTGGTGCTGCGGCACGGCGTCGATCAGCTCCTGGACCTCTCCACCGTGGAGGAGCTTCGCGAACACGGGCTTGAACACCTGCGACTGGCGCGTGGCCGAGCGGAAGCGGCGGTGCTTGTCAATGATCATCCCCACCGAAAAGACGGACAGCAGGGCGAGGCAACACATGACCGCGGCCCCGAACAGGCCGACATTTCCCAGAAGTTCCGAAAAGCTCATTGTTTCCTCCTGTGCGCCGCAGAAGCGGGCTGCGCCGCATCCCTATCGGCCGGCGCGGTTCCTCGGCCGACTGGCGCACCGTCGTGGCGCGCCGTTCCCGACCGAATCTCGTAGTAACTGAGCATCCGCACGAAAACCTCCTTGTCGATGGGTAGCCTCGAGTCGTCGAGCATCGTCGACATGCCGAGGGCGTTGCCCATTTCCGAGCGCTTCCAGGGAACGATGACCAACGCCTTGGGCGCATCCTGATTGCCCAGAATGGACATGCCCAAGTCCGGGTCTACCTTGGCGTTCGGGTCCTCGTTCGATGGCTGCGCCTCTTCCTTGGCTTTCTCCTGCGCCTCTTCCTTGGGTTGCGCCTCTTCCTTGGCCTTCTCCTGCGCCTCGGCAGAACCTTTGGCGCGCTTGGCCTTGGGCGGGTCATCGGCCAGCGCCACACCCGTCGCAAGCAACAGCGCGATCAACAAGCTCCGGGTCATGGTTTCTCCTCTTGGCTTGTGAGATTGCGAAGGTCGGCGATCCACTTGACGACCTCGGCATCGTCCGGGACCATCCGGCTGTATGCCTCGTAATGCTCCAGCGCGCACGCGGCATCCCCGATGTACAGGTCACACAGAATGGCGAGGTTCCTGTGCGCATAATGAAAGTCCGGGAAATGCTCCAGGGCCGCCTCGTAACTGACGCGCGCCTGCGTGAACTGCCCCTTGCGCCGCTGCACCAGGCCGAGCTCGTTGTAGGCGTTGGGGTGTTGTGGATTCAATTCCAGCGCCCTACGCAGGCTGGCCTCCGCCTGATCCAGGTCGTTGGTGCGCGCGTACGCGATGCCGAGATCGATGTGCGCCGCCGTCATATCAGGCGCCCGTTCGATCACCTTGAGCAGCAAGGCGATGCCAGACTCGTACCGCTCCTGCTTCAGCATGCGCACAGCCGTCTCGTAGTCGGCGCGCACGTCGGCCGGGGCGGCCACCGGCTGCACGATCGTGAACCCGCCTGGATCCTGCAAGACCGTCGCCTCCACGACCGTCGCCTTCACGACCTGCGCCTCCACGACGCCCTGGGGCGCCTCGAGCGGCTCCGTCGTCACCTTGTGGGACGTCGACGCACAGCCGACGATGAGAGCCGGCGCGAGCACCACCGGAACGGCGAGGCGACGCATGGCGCGTTCGATCGTCTTCATGGAGCGGGTCTCATTGAGGATTCGCATGCTCCGCCTCTCAGTGGTCCACGGCCGGTGCCGGTGGTTTCGTCTCAGGAGCCGGTTCGCCTGGAGGCGTCGTGCCGGGGGCGTCCGGTGTCGCCGGGCCGGGTGTGCCCGGCGCCGCGGCAGGAGCGTCCGGCGGCGGGGCGGGAAGCGGCTGGACGGGGTGCCGGTAGACGAAACTGTTGATCGCGCCGAGAAAGCCGATGCTGATTTCCTGTTTCGCATAGCGACCCGGTACGATCTCGGCGAGCCGGCCCAGACTCTTCTCGATCCACGTGTTGAAGTTGCCGGCCCGCATGATCTCCAGGTTCTTCTTGTGAAATTCGATCGCTTTCTCCTCGAAGGGGAAGGCCTCATCGTCGAGGGCCAGCTCGTACTCCTGCAATTCCGCGGGAGTCAGTTCGGTCGGACGCTCCGACTGCGCCAGCGAGCGACTGAAATCGAGGTAGGTCTCGGCCATGTAATAGGTGGCGGCCGCCGTCACCTCGCCGAGTTCGTACGCTACGAGCCCGTTCATCGCTTCGATCGAGGCATCCATGCGCTGCTTCTTCTCCTGCAGGCTTTCCTCGAACGGCTGCCGCAGCTTCACCACCGTGAATTTCTCGTAGACCTGTTCCGCGAGGACCAGCGCCGAGCGTCCAGCGATCGTCCGTGTCCGGGCGGTCCTTTCTGATCCTGCGCCCGCGTCGATGCGCACGATCTCCGCCAGTTTTGTCTGGTAGGACGGCACGTCGTTCGCCGCCTTGTGGATCTCGGAGATCTTGAAGTGGGTCTCGAGGGCCGCCTCGACCGGGTGGGGATACTCCTCGACGTAACGCCCGTACACCTGAAGCGCGCGGTCCGGGGCGTTGGACTGCTGGTAGAGGTCTCCCGCGACCACCAGGGACTCCCTGCGCACTGTCTCATCCTGGGACTCGGACGCGAGGCGCTCGTACTCTCCGGCGGCACGCGACAACTGGCCGCTCTCCCGGTAGGCATGGGCGACCTGTTTGGTGGCCTCGAGCTGCATTTCGTGCTCGGGGTAATTGCTTCGAAACGCTTCGAGCACGGCAGCTGCCTCCGTCCACTCCTGCAGCCGGATCAGCGCGGCTCCTGCGTCGTACTCGGCCGCCGCACGGATCGTGGACGTTGGCGCCTCTGAGCGAATCCTCAGGAAGTGGTCGGCGGCCGTGCGATAATCCTGCGCCTGGTTTGCGGCCTCTCCCTGCTTGTAGATCGAGGCGGCGAGGTTGTCGACGAATCCGGCGCGCGCCGCGTCGTCTTCCGGCGTGACCGCCAGCACCTGGGCGTAGGCGTGCTCGGCCTGCGGGTACTCCGCAAGCTCGAAGGAACCGTGCGCCACGACAATCCATGCAGAGCCCCGGATGCCCACCTCCGCGCCGGGATAGTTGTCGATGACGCGCTGGGCGGTCTCGATCGCAGGGCGGTAGTCCTTGATCTCGTACAGGTCGTCTGCTGCCGCCCCCAGCACGGCCGCGGCCTGTTCGTGTTGCGGGAATGCATCGGCGAACTTGAGGGAGCTTGCGACCGTGTCGCGCTTGACGGCATCCTGTTGCTCGGGACTTGCGACCTTCAGCAGCTCGCGATAGGCGTAGACCGCCGCGTAGCCCGCGGCCGCCGACTGCTCATGCGGCGGGAATCCGTAGGCCGTGTGCTCGTACTGCCTGGCCGCTTCGCCGAAGTCCTTGTTCTCCAGGTGCAGGTCCGCGAGCCGGTAACTGATGGGCGGCGAATCGGGGTCCTCCGGGAAGGACTCGAGGTAGTCGCCGTACCATCGGAGGGCCTCGTGATAATTCGCGAGCTTCTCGGTCTCTTGCTGCTCGCTCTGATACTGGGCGTGATAATGCGTCGCGAGGTCATTCAGGTTGGCCTTCAGGTAGGCCAGCACCTCCGGCAGCTCTTCCGGTGTGTAGTGCTGCCAGTACTCGGCCTTCAGCCCGTACTTGGAGGCGAACTCACGCTTCGACTCCAGCACGAGCTTGGGGAACCCGCCCTGGGTGAACGTCTCCACCACGCGCATGCTGAAACGCGGCGCGGAGCGGTGGAACGGATTGAGCTCCACGAAAGTGTTGAACGTCTTCGCCGCGTCGTCGTAGCGCAGCTTGGCCAGGTAGTGCTCGCCAAGATTGCTGTAAATGCGGTCCTCGTAGGTGCGATGCCCGAAGGTGGTGAAATACTCCGAGACGGTCTTTGGCCCTCCGAGGTTGCTGAAGCCCAGGCTGATGACTCGAAAGGTGTCGGCGACGCGGCGCTCCTCGTCCTCCTCGTGCGCCAGATCGAAGTCGTAGCCGACCGATACCTTGTAGTCGAGCAGCGCCATGTACTGCTGCAGGGCTTCCTCGTAGAGATCCTGCTTGTAGAACGTCCAGCCGAGCTTGTAGAGGGCGAGCTCGTAGTACTCGGAGCCGTCGCCCTGGCCGATGACCGCTGAATAGGCATTCTCGGCATCGCGATAGTGTCTGCGCGTGAAGTAGTACTCGCCGCGCCTGAACTGCACTTCGCCGAAGTGCACGGAATGCGGATTCGCCACAATCAGGCGCTCCATGGCCGCCATGGCCTCTTCGGTGCGGCCAAGCTCGTCGTACGCCCGCGACATCTGATAGAGGACCTGGTCGCTGTTCTCGTAGCTCGGGTACTCGGTGAGCAGCCGGTCATAGAGGGCGATCGCCTCGAGTGGGCCCGTGGGATCCATGCTCGCGTGCACGGCGTCCGCCGGCGAGACAGCATCGTTGCCCCACGCCAGGGATTCGCTTTCCGCGGTCGTGCGCTTCTCGAAATCCTGATCGGATTCCCGCGGGCTCGCGCCGGTGGACTGGGCGAGCGGATTGGGCGTACCCTGCTGTTGGTCCGTGCCTGGCGCCGGGGCGGCCATCTCGCGCGGCTTGCCGTCGCCCGCTCGCAATCCGAACTGCTTCTCGAGCTGCAGGTCCGCGAGGCGACGCATCGCCTCCGGTGTCATCACCGTCTCGGGTGTCTCTTCGAGAAAGCGCCTGTAGCCTTCCATCGCCTGCTCGAGACCCTGCTCAATCTGCACCTCCTCGACATCCGGGTCCACGTGACGCAGCTCCGCCAGCGTCGCCGGCCTCTCCTTGTTGGTACGCGAGGAGCAGCCGACGACGAGAGCCGGCACGACCACCATCACCATGAGGAGACGGCGCATCAGCGTCCCTCCTCGTCGGTCTGGGCGCGCGTGGCCCGATCGTAGCTATCGGCGACGGCGTAGCGCGCCTGGGTCTGCTGGGCTACAAGGCGTTCCCGGCGAGCCGCGAGCTGGTTGATGGCGACGGTCTCGATCATGTGTCCCTGCCGGGCTATCAAGAGGTCGACGCGCTGCTGCGCATCGCCGACGCGCTGGCGGAGCCGTTCGATCTGAGTGTCGTAGCCGACATAGCTGTGCGCCGCCGCCTGCCTCGTCCTGACGAAGGAGTCGTAATGCCGCGTGAGTATGTCGATATGCTCATTCAATTCGTTCAGATGCACATGGGCCGCGGTCAGCCGCTCGTGGTACTCGGTTTCCAGACTCCATGTGATCGCACCGCGCAGGCGGGCTGCGCGTTGATGAAGCCTCAGCGCTTCGGGACTATCAGAGTCGCCGAGCTGCGTTTCGATGAGGGCAATGCGCTCGCCGGCGATCTGCTCGTCCGCAGTCGCAAGCTGATCCGGTCGCGGCGCGGTCAGCATCGCCTGCAGGCGTTCGCCGAGGTGCTTGCGCTGCTCGAGGCGCAGGCGGATCCGCGAATCCAGCTCACGGAATTCCGCGTCGACCTCCGGCAGCAGCGGCTCGTAGTTCTGTCCGCGCAGTCGGATGATGTCGTCGAAGGCATCGAGGCTGCTGTTCCAGGAAATGAGCTTCGACCGCAGGTCCCCGAGGTCGAGGTAGTTCTGCAGCGCAGTCTGGAAGTCGTGGGATGCCATCAACTCCATCAGGTAGTAGGTTTCCGGCGCATCCGGCAGGCTGCGCAGGCGGATGACCCAGTCCTTGTCCTGCCGGGTCTCCTCGCGGTCCAGCGCATTGAGAAAAGTCCCGTCTCTGATGCTGACAATCGATGCGTCGACTCTCTCGATCTGGGTGCTGTACAGCTCGAGCGCGCGCCCGTACATGAGCGCGGCGCGGCCGTGCAGGTTCAGGCTGGCGTACGCATGCGGAGCGGCAAGCAGGGCTTCCTGGACCGCGGCATCCGTCGGCTCCCGATCCACCAGGATGTTCCACGGAACGAGCGCACGGTCGAAGTGCTCGGCGGTGGCGTCGGCCCAGCCGGCCCGCAGCAGAGCCTGGTTCGAGAACGGCCCCTCCAGACGAATCCGGTCCAGTGACTGCCTTGCGCGCTCAAAGTCGGATGACTCGAACAGGATGGTGCCAAGCACCAGGTTGGACTTGTCGCGGATCGCGAGATCAGCGGGATCGCCGGCCGCCAGCTGCCCGGCCTTGTCCAGCTGCGCGAGCGCTTCCTGGGGGCGACCGTCCAGCAACAGCGCGATGCCGAGGTTGTACGCGACGAACCCGGCCAGGCTCACATCGCTCCGCAGCGGCTCGAGGGTCTTGACGGCGTCGCTCGGCTGGCCTGTCGCCATATAGATGTTCGCCCGCAGGAACTCGACGTCGTCTTTGATCTCCTCGGGCACCGTACCCTCGATCCGCGCCAGCGCCTCCAGCGCACTATCGAATTGATCCTTCTGGAAGTGGATGCGGGCGAGCCTGAAAGCGGCCTCGTTGCGTACGGCTTCATCGACGGCCCCTTCGAGCACCGCCTTGATGGCGCGCCCCGCGCGCTGGTGCATGCGGTAGTTGAGCTCGAAGTCGCCGACCGAGAATTCGGCGTCGTTGATATGAAAGTGGAGCGAGTCGAGCGCGGGCTCGTCGAGACCGTGGTACTGGGCGAGCTCGGTGTCGAGCCGCTCGAGTGCTTCGAAATACTGTCCCTGATAAGCGTGATAGAGCGCCTCGCCGAAATAGAGGTCCCTCAGGTCAGCGGCTGCGGCCGGACAGACCCCTAGCCCCAGGGTCAGACCGAGTCCGAGCAGCTGCCGAGACGCTCGTATCATCTAGATCACCACTCTCCAAGCACGATGGGTTTGTTGCCGGAATCCGACCCGGCCAGCGTGAGCCCCACCAGCTTTGGCTTCACGTCCTTGTGGAAGGAGAACTGCTCTGTGTGGCTGAAGTCCGCACCGCTGCCAAGCTTGCCGTTGACAAGCACGGTGAGACCGTGATCCCCGGTCGCCACATTGCCGACGTAGACACGCTGCACGCCGCCCTTGCGCAGGGCCTCGAGCTCTTTGAAGCTGTAGATGTAGTGCGCAACGAGCTGGCCGTCGATCTGGAGCCTCACGGCGTCGAGGCGCATCTGGTCACCCGTGGCCAGCTCGACGAAGATCGCGATCTGTGTCCCCGACGGGTAGAGGAGTTTCTCCTCCAGCCGGCTCAGCTCCTGCGAAATGCTGAGGACGTCAGATTTGATCTCCTGGACCTGTTCGTCGAGGCCCCTCATCTCCTGCTTGTCGACTTCCTGCACCCAGCCGGGGGCACTGCCCAGGCAGAGCAGGAAGACAAGCAAGACCCTGCTGATGTTCAGTAGCATGCTGTGACTCCACAGTAGGAGCCGCGCGCCTTCATGCTGGATTGAAGCCGCACGGCAACTGACACGATGAAAAGGTTCCTCGCTTCATTCACTCTGCCCAAGCGGCGCTGGGGGCCGTCAACGATAGCTGTGACGATTGTGCCCGTTGTGCATCGCGTCAAGTTCTCGCTGTCGGGTGCGACACACAGAGTCGGGAGTGACACGAAAAGGCGTTGATTCACGTAAGTCACGATTAGTGGTCGCGGCGTGAGAATCAGGATTCCCGAGCGCGCGTTCGTGAGTGGACCGCGTGTGCGGTGGGTTCGGGAGTCTCGCAGGCGACTCGCAGGCACTACGGGCGTCAGGTCGCTCGCAGTGCGGGGTTCGGAAGGTACGGGCTACAGGGTCCGCGTCGCTGTCGCGGCATCGAACGTTGAGCGGGGCGCCGTCCTACGCGCTAAACCGCAATAACCAATGATGCGCGGCAGAGCCGATTTCCCCGAGCCGGGTCAGCGCCCGGGCCCGAGCAGGAAACGTATGGTCGGTTGTCTCACGGACAG